>Ga0247847_1000330_pt1 | contig 12467 bp, 10 predicted proteins | sample PFST25metaG_FD_186002 | JGI IMG/M metagenome (GOLD analysis project Ga0247847, IMG submission 186002) | Peat soil microbial communities from Stordalen Mire, Sweden - P.F.S.T25 | ecosystem: Environmental > Terrestrial > Soil > Wetlands > Peat | place: Sweden: Norrbotten County, Stordalen Mire...
GGCCAAGACGATCCTCGACGCCGACACGGTGTCCGCCATCGATCGGTTCGTGCGCGATGACCCTATCGACGAGGCCAGAGCTCTCGTCGACGACATTATCGCGGTCGGCATCGGCGGCCACTATCTCGGCTGCAAGAGCACGCGGCAGTTCTACCGCGCCGGGGAGCTGTGGCAGCCTCGGCTGTGGCAGCGGGAGCCCTTCGACCACTACGTGGGCACCACATTGGTGAAGGATGCCGTCGACAAGGCTCACTCGATCCTGGCCACGCACGAGGTGCCGCCGCTGCCGGACGACGTGCGCCGGCACGTTGACAAGCTCATTGCCGACTACCTGAGAACGAGAGACTGAAGGCGGCGTGGCCGGTCTGGACGGCGCCGGCGACGTAGTCACGCAGTCCGTTGTGCTGGAACGAGCCGCCGGCGTGGCTGGCGAGCTGGTGCTACGGCGTACAGGCGGAGACCTCGAAGTGATCAGCAACGGCACGTTTCTGATCTCGGCCGCCAACGAGGTGTCCAGCCGGGCGCTGGTCATCGCGGCCCTGGCGTTCCTTCGTGCGCCGACCCTGACGGTGCTGATCGGCGGCCTCGGCTTGGGCTACGCTCTCGAGGCCGCTCTGGATGAGCCGCGCGTCGCCTCCGTGATGGTGGCCGAGATCGAGCCTGTACTCCTTGCCTGGTTCGAGGGCTATGCGCCGGAGCGGGCGGTTCGGGTGGCCGGTGACGCGCGGGCGCGCATCGTGGTCGCAGACGTGGCCGACCTTCTGCAAGCCGGCGCTGCCGGCTACGATCTGGTCGCCCTGGACACCGACAACGGACCCGAGTGGCTGGTGCGCGAGGCGAACGCCGGCCTGTACTCGGAGGCCGGCGTTCGCCTCGCGCACGACGCCCTGCGCGCCGGCGGGGCGGCCGTGTTCTGGTCGCCGGCACGCTACGAGCGCTTCGAGGAGCTGCTCGGCGCGGTCTTCGCGGGCGTGCACCCGGTGCCGGTCAGCGACGTCTTCTGCGACCGGCCCCAGGAGTACACGATGTATGTGTGCCTGCGCAGTGCGGACGACGACAAGTGACGAACGCGCCAGGGACCGTCGCCGCGGGCTAGCCGGCGTGACGCCGTCTGAGGTGGCCGGACATCAGGTCGCTACCCGTTGCGTGGGGTACACTGGGCGTGTCCGCCGTTCCGGTCTTGGAGAGTACACATGGGACTCACTTGGGACACTCCCGTGGAGATCGCCTACGCGCTCGCGGAAGCGCATCCGGAGGCCGATCCGCTCGACCTGAACTTCGTCGAGCTGCACCGCTGGATCGTGGAGCTGCCCGAGTTCGATGACGATCCCGAGGCGGCTAGCGAGGCCAAGCTGGAAGCCATCGTCCTCGCCTGGCATGCCGAGCTCTGAGCGCACTCTCATCCCCCTGTTCCCGCTGCCGCTGGCGCTGGTGCCGGGGGAGGTTGTCCCCCTGCACATCTTCGAGGAGCGCTACAAGCGTCTGATCGCCGAATGCCGCGCCGGCGGCGGCGAGTTCGGCGTGCTCCTACAGCAGAAGGACGTGGTGGCGGGGGCGGGCTGCACGGCCCGCATGGTGGAGGTCATCGAGGAGTTCGAGGACGGTCGCCTGAACCTGCTCGTCGAAGGCCGCCGCCGCTTCCGGCTGCTGGAGGTCGTGGAGCCTGCCGATCCGGAAGGCGAGTGCCTGCACGGACAGATCGAGTACTTCGGCGACCTCTCGGCGGAGGCCGCTCTCGACATCCAGGAGAAGGCCGTAGCGCTCTTTCTGCGCATGCTCGCCTTGATGGACGTGGAGTCACCGCGGCGGCCGGTCGGCGAGGAGCCGCTCTCGTTTCTTCTGGCTGCCGCTGTTGACTTCGGCGTCGCTCTCAAGCAGCAACTGCTGGAGTCGATCTCCGAGACCGAGCGGCTCGAGACACTGGTCACCGTGATCGAGACGCTGATCCCTCGCTTGGAGCTGCGCCGCGATCGCGAGGAAGCGATCCGCGGCAACGGCAAAGGGGTGTGAGCTAGGGCACGAGCACGATCTTGCCGACGTGATGGCCGGCAAGCAGTTCGTGGGCGTGACGCGCCTCAGAAAGCGGCAGTGTCGCGCCAACCACAGCTTTCACGCGGCCCTCGACGCTCAGCTTGGCGATCTCGCGCATGATGCCGGCGACGCCCGCCCGCCCGGCGTTGTTGAGGCTCAGGAACAGCAGTGAGGCGTCGACGCCCTGGGCTGCTCCGATGGGCAGTGCCACGTCCGCTTGAGCTCCCGCGGCGACGCAGACTATGCGGCCGCCCTTGCGGATGACGGCGATGTCGGTGGCCAGGTTCTCGCTGAGGAAGACCTCCAGGACGAGGTCGACGCCGTGCCCAGCCGTGAGACCCTTGGTCTCGGCGACGACGTCCTGTGCTTTGCGGTCGATCACTTCGTCGGCGCCCAGCTCGCGCACTAGCTTGGCGGCGCCCTGGTCGCCGACAACGGCGATGACACGAGCGCCGAGCGCCTTGGCGATCTGCAGCGCGGCGCTGCCCACGCCGCCGCCGGCGCCCTGCACGAGGACGGTCTCGCCTTGGCGCAACTGACCGCGATTGACGAGGCCGTAGTAGGCCGTGGGAAAGACGAGACCCATGGCCGCGGCCTCGACGAACGTGAGGTTGGCCGGCTTGGGAACGGCCTGCACGGCGGCCAGGAGGGCATACTCAGCGTACGAGCCCTCGCTGCCGACGCCGAGGCCGTTGAAGAAGACCTCGTCGCCGACGGCTACGTCACCCACGTCGTCGGCGACCGCGGTGACCACGCCGGCTCCGTCCGTGCCGATCGTCTTGGGCGGCTCTTTGGGCGTGGGGAAGCGGTTCTCGCGCACCGCCACGTCGAACGGGTTGACGCTGGCCGCCGCGACGCGAACCAAGACTTGGCCGGAGCCGGGCGTAGGCGTGTCGACCTCCTCGTAGACCAGAACCTCCGGGCCACCGTAGCTGTGGATCCGCACTGCCTTCACAGTCTCCTCCTCGTCTGCGACATCGAGTCAGGTTCTTCCCCGACTCGTACAGTCGCACGCCTGGGCCGACCCAAGCGTGCGACCGGCGCGGTCGCGGCGGCCTTGCCGACTGCGGGTGCAGGCGGCGTTCTCAGGACTCGAGCGGCGCCGCAGACTGCGGCTGGCGCCGGGGGCCGCCGAAGCGCCGCCACACGAGGCGGATGACCACGATGGCGATGAGGACCAGGACGGCGAACGGCAGGAAGGCCCCGAGGGCGACGACGGTGACTTTGGCGCCGTCCACGACCAGGCGCAACGAGTGGGTCAGCGCGCCGGTGAAGCTGCCCGACTTGCCGATGTGACCGGCGGCCGGCGGCTCGTTCTCGCTCAGCGAGACGGTCAGGGTGCTGTAGTCGGTCGTCTCCTTGAGCTGCTTGATCTGAGCGCTCAGTTCCTCGACCGTGAGCTGTGTGTGGTCGATGCGGTCCTGCACCGCCAGCGCCTGGCCGACGTTGGTGGCCGCGGACAGGAAGCTGAGCAGGCGGTGCTCCACGGCGCGATAGTGGTCAAGACGGGCCTGGAGATCGACATACTGGCTGGTGACGTCGTCGCTCGAGCTGTCGACTTGCTTCACGTCGCCCAATGCGCCGAAGCGGCGGACGGCCTGGTCGTACCTGCCGGCCGGCACGCGCACGGTGATGGTCGCATAGGGTTCACCAGTGATCTGCACGCGTGCGGCTGCGGCCTTGCCAGTGTCGCTCTGCTGAGCGTCGAGCGGTAGCGGCGTGGGCTCGGCGGCGTTCGGTATGGTACCCACGGCGCTGGAGACTATGTAGCCGCCCATGCCGGTGGTGAGCGCGGTGATACGGTCCACGGTGGCGAACAGCGAGCCGCGCTTGACCACCAGAGTCATGTCGCCGGTGCGCACCAGGTAGTGCTTGCTGGCCACCGGCGGCAGCTGGTCGAAGCTCAGGTTGCTGCTCGCGCTACTGGCCGACGTGTCCGACGCGCTCGTGGCGCCCCCAGGGACGGGGGCTGCTTGGCCGAAGGCGACGCCGGCATCTGCAGCATGCAGCGCCGAGTTCTGGGTGGCCCCGGTCGCCTTGGTGGCCACCGCATGGCTGGACGGGGACTGGACCGCGGTACCGGAGATGCGGCTTGCCGAACGCGTGGCGCCCAGCACCGTGAACACGACGATTAGAGCGATCGCGGCCAAAGGGATGGCGAACCGTGGGCGCAAGACTGTCCTGACTCTCATGACGACTCCTTCCGGGCGGGGCGAGCGTTGCGGTCTCCTCTGGAGACGGGCGCCGGCGGCAGAAGGTTCGCGCTACGGCGAATCGGACGTATGGGTTCGGAGGGACGTGCGCGAGACGGAGACGTGGCGTGCAGGGCGGGCGACAGATCGGCAGGGCGGCCGCCGGCTCCTCGCCTGGCCTTGCGTCAGTGCGCTGGCGCCAGGAGGCTGGCGAGCAGCACGTACGTTGCGAGGATGAGAATCAGCCCGATGAACGGGCTCAGGTGATGCAGCGAGCGACGGACCACTTAAAGCCTCCCGATACGTGACGCTACCTTTACCTGGTGTATCGGAAGCTCTGCGGTGTTTCTGAAGTGCGGCTGCGGCCGGAAGGGGGAGGTGAGTTCAGTCAGGTGGGGCGAAGCCGCGGCGCATGGTGTTCTCGGTGATGGTGCGCGGCTCCATGAACTGCAGGAGGTAGTCGGGACCGCCGGCCTTGGAGCCGATGCCGCTCATCTTGAAGCCTCCGAAGGGCTGGCGCTCCACGAGCGCGCCGGTGATGCCGCGGTTGATGTAGAGGTTGCCGACGCGGAACTCGCGGCGCACGCGGGCGATAGTGGCCGGGCTGCGCGAGATGAGGCCGCCGGTAAGGGCGAAGCGGGTGCCGTTGGCGATAGCCAGCGCCTCGTCCATGTCCCTGGCGCGCAAGACCGCCACCACAGGGCCGAAGATCTCTTCCTGGGCGATGACGGCCTGCGGCGGGACGTCGACGAAGATGTGCGGAGCCACGTAGAAGCCGTGGTCGGGCCAGCCACCTGCGGGAGGCCCGCCGGCGAAGGCCAGGCGGGCCTCGCTCTTGCCCTGCTCGATGAACTCTTCGATGCGCTCCTTGGCCGCGGCGGTGATGACAGGCCCGACGCGGGTGGCGGGGTCTTCCGGCGGCCCGACTCGGAGGCTGCGGGTCGCCTCCACGAGCCGGTTCACGAACGTCTCATAGGCCTGCTCGAGCACCACTACGCGTGACGCGGCGGAGCACTTCTGCCCCGAGTAGTGGAAGGCGGAGACGATCGTCTCCAGCACGGCCACGTCCAGGTCGGCGTCGCTGTCGACGATGATGGCGTTCTTGCCGCCCATCTCGGCGATCACGTGCTTGACGCCGTCGCGGGCCGGGTGTTGGGCGGCTTGCGAGATGATGCGCAGACCGACCTCCTGGGAGCCGGTGAAGGCGATGAGGCTGACATCGGGATGGGTGACTAGGAGATCGCCCACCTCGCCGCCGGAGCAGGGCAGGTAGTTGACCACTCCTGGCGGCGCGCCCGCGGCATGCAGGATGCGCGCCAGCTGGGCGCCGATGATGGGAGTGGGGCCGGCGGGCTTGACGATGACCGTGTTGCCGGCCACCAGAGCGGCGCTGGTCATGCCGGTGAGGATGGCCAGGGGGAAGTTCCAGGGTGCCACGACAAGAGCCGGGCCGCGCGGCTGATAGAAGTAGTGATTGAGCTCGCCGGGGGCGCCTCCCATCTTGCGCTGTCCGCCGAGGCGCAGCATCTCGCGGCCGTAGTACTCGAGGAAGTCGATGGCTTCGCCGACGTCGGCGTCTGCCTCGCGGCGCGTCTTTGCGGCCTCCAGAGTCTCGAGAGCGGCGAGCTCGCAGAGCTCGCCGCGCATGAGCTCGGCGGCCCTGAAGAGGAGCGCTGCCCGCTGCGCCGGCGGCGTGTCACCCCACGCCGGCTGAGCTCGGCGGGCGGCTTCGACCGCGGCCAGCGCCTCGGCGGGGCCGCCGTAGCTGGTCACGCCGACGGTCTCAGCCGGTCGGGCCGGGTTGAACGAGGCCTCGCGGTGCTTCGTGGTGATCTGGCGGCCGCCGATCCACAGCGGTGACGGCTTGCCAAGACGGTTGCGAACGGCGGCCAGGGCGGCATCGTAGTCGTCGCGCTTCTCCCGGCGGCTGAAGTCGGCGTGCGGTTGATTGCGGAACGGGCTGGGCGAAGCTGGATCGGTCGACGCGACGACGGCGAGGTGCGGCTGGCACGGGAATTCGGGCGAGGGCTGTGGCGGCTGCACGAGCTGGTCCACGGCCTCGCCCTCGACGAAGGTGTGGCGCAGGAAGGAGTCGTTGGCGGTGTTCTCCAACAAGCGCCGGACCAGATACGCCATGCCGGGGATGAGCTCGCCGACGGGCGCATACTCGCGCAGCCGCAGACCGAGGGCGCGCACCGCCTCCTTGATTGGGTCGCCCATGCCGTGCAGCATCTGAATCTCGAAGGCGTCATCGGCCACGCTCAGGGAGCGCGCTGTAGCCATGACAGCCGCCAGCGAGCGTACGTTGTGGCTGGCGAAGGCGGGCCTGATGGAGGGGTGTTCGAGCATGGTCCGGACCAGGCGTTCGAACATGGCGTCGGTGTCCGGTTTGTGGGTGAACACGGGCAGCGGCCAGCCCTCCTGTGCCGCCAGCACCGTCTCGTAGTCCCAGTACGCGCCTTTGACCAGGCGCAGGCTGATGGTCCGCCGGCCCGCCTCGGCCCAGTCGATGAGGTGCGCGAGGTCGGCTTCGGCGTCGCGCAGATAGGCCTGCAGCACCAAGCCAGCCTGGTCGTACTCGCGGAAGACGGCAGCGGTCAGGTCGCGGTAGCGGAATTGCTCAAGGTCGAGCGTAAGGGCGGCGCCTGTGTGCATGGCTTTGCGCATGATCGGTCGCAGGCGCTCGGCGACCGCGCGCACGCTGCCGGCGAAGTCGACGGGATCGATCTGGGAGTACAGCGAAGTGATCTTCAGCGAAAGGTTGACGCGCGGCACTGGTCCCCAGGCGGCCTGGTCGACGATCGCGGCTGGCTGCCAAGAGGCCGCCTCTTGCGCGAGTCCGTCGAGGAGCTCTAGATAGGCGTGGGCATAGGCGTCGGCTTCGGCTTCGCTCACCGACGCCTCGCCGAGCACGTCGAGCGTGAAGCCCGTGTCGGCGCGGCGCAGCGCGCGCAGGGTCGGGACGGCGCTGCGCGCATCCCGGCCGACGATGAAGCGTTGCGCGAAGGCGCGCAACTGCTTGCGGATCACGGCGCCGGCGACCGGCGACAACGGTGAGCCGGGCGCCGCAAGCCCGATGCCGAGGCGCAGCGGCGCCGGTGCGTGCACGCCCTCCTGGCCGAAGTACTCACGAAGGTGGCGGGCGATTTCAGCTCGTGAGCCGAGAGTGGGGAAGACGTCGACGAAGCGGAACAGCTCCACCTTGAGGCGTTCGTCCTGCATCGCCCAGTCCATCATCTCGGTCTGCCAGCGCTCCGCCGACCAGCGCGAGAGCTTGGGCTTGGTCGTGAGCGAGAAGATGCGGCGCGCCGTCTCCTGGATCTGGCCCTCCAGGGTATCGTGCGGCGCTTCGCCTGCGGGTCGCTGCGTCGGCTCTGCGGTGACGCCTTCCTGTAGGGTCACGAAAGCCTCCTGCCATGCGCTTGCCGGACTCTGGCGACGAGAGCCTGCTCAGTCACGGCCACCACTACGGCCGCGTGCACCTTTCGGGCCTCTCGTCGCCCATAGCGTAGTATGAGAAGGCTATCACTGTCGAAGGTGGGGGAGAGCCGCATGACGAAGAGCTTGTTCACCGTCGATGAGTTCGCGCTGGCGGAGTTCGACGAGGTCCACGACCTCTGGCAGCGCACGGGGCTGTGGATGCGGCCGTCGGACGATAGGGAGCACGTGCTCCTCAAGTTGCAGCGCGACCCCGACCTCTTCCTGGTCGCGCACGAGCCCACGGGGCGGGCGATCGGCGCCGTGATGGGCGCTTGGGACGGCCGCCGCGCCTACGTGTACCACCTGGCCGTTGACGCAGACTGGCGCCGCCACGGCGTCGGCGACGCGCTCATGGATGAGCTCGAGCGGCGCTTCGTGGCCAAGGGGGCGCTCAAGTGCAAGTGTCAGGTGGTGGTCGGCAACGAAGCCTCGGCGGCCTTCTTCGCGCGGCGAGGCTACGAGGCTGAGGACTTCTGCCTGCCGTACGGCAAAGAGCTGGTGCCGGGCGGCGCCCCCAACGACGGGAGCTGCCAGGGCTGACGCATCCACGCCTACTGCCGCTCGGCCGCCGTCTTCAGACCCGAGGCGCTCACACGAGCAGAGCGCGGCCGATCGGTTGCAGGTCGAGGTCGGCCGGCAGCTCGTCGATGCCGATCAGGGCGAGCATCAGGGCTTTTTGGAAGTGCAGACGGTTCTCCGCTTGCGGGAAGATGATCGACGCCTCGCTGTCGGCGACCTCGTCGGTGACCTCCTCGCCGCGCATGGCCGGCAGGCAGTGCATGAACTTGGCGCCGGGCTTGGTGTGCGACCACAGCTCACGGTTCACCTGGAACGGCTTGAAGGCGGCCACACGGTCTTTGTACTCGTCCTCCTGGCCGGTCCACCACCAGCAGTCGGTGTAGACGAAGTCGGCGTCGTGGATGGCTTCGAGCGGGTCGTTGGTGAGCAGGAAGGAGCCGCCGCTGGCGGCCGCGTTGGCCGCCGCCGCCGCGCGTATATCGGGGCCGATCTCGTAGCCGGCGGCGTTGCCGATGCGCACGTTCAGGCCGAGCTTGGTGGCCGTCGTGGCCAGCGAGTTGCAGGGGTGGGCGGCGTCACCGACGTAGGCGAAGGTGACGCCGTTGAGCTTGCCGGCGTGTTCCAAAACGGTGAGCATGTCGCTCATCGACTGGACCGGGTGACGGTTGGCGTCCATGCCGTTGATCACCGGCACAGAGGCGTGTCTGGCGAGCTCCTCGATGGTCTCGTTCTTCTTGGTGCGGATCTCGATCGCGTCGCACATGCGCGACAGCGTGCGGGCGGTGTCGCCGACCGTCTCCCGGCCGGGCAGATGGATCTCACCCGGCCGCAGATAGAGGGCGTTGCCGCCCAGTTCGGCGAAGCCGTTCTCGAAGCTGACGCGCGTGCGCGTGGAGGCCGCCTCGAAGATCATCGCCAGGTGGCGACCGGGTAGGAAGGGCGTCAGGCGCCTCTTGGCGCGCAACGCCTTAAGAGCCACTGCGAGCTCGAGCAGCGCCTCCAACTCTTCATGGGTGAAGTCCATGTCGGTGACGTAGTGACGACCACGCAGGCCGGACAGCGGGGGCAGGGACGTCATAGCGGCACGATCCTCCTTGGTCGGTGATGCGGTGCACGCTGCCAGTCTACATCTGGTGGTGCGCGAGTGGCCGATCGTGCACGGCCGGCGTGGCACCGGCGGAGCGGCGCAGGTATCCTAGGGGCATGCAGACCGCCATCATCTGGGACGAGGCCTACGCCGAGCACGACACCGGCAGCCATCCCGAAGGCGCCGACCGCATATCGACCATCGTCGGCTACCTTCAGGCGGCAGACATCTGGCCACAGCTTCGGCTTGTGGCGCCGAGGCCGGCCACTGAGAAGGACATCCTGCTCGTCCACGCGCGTCAGCACCTCGAGATGGTGCGTCGGGCGGCCGCCGCCGGCGGACGGTGGCTCGACGGCGACACGCACGTGTCGGCGCGCAGCTTCGAGATCGCCTTATTGGCGGCCGGCGGCGCTCTGGAGACCATCGGTCTGTGGGACCAGGGGCAGACGTCGTTCGCCTTGGTGCGCCCTCCTGGCCACCACGCGCTGCCCGACCGGGCCATGGGCTTCTGCCTCTTCAACAACATCGCCATCGTCGCCGCTACGCTGCTCGAACGCGGCTTGGAGCGCATCGCCATCATCGACTGGGACGTGCACCACGGCAACGGCACGCAGGCCATGTTCCTGGACGATCCGCGCGTGCTCTTCATCTCGCTGCATCAATGGCCGCTCTTCCCAGGTAGCGGCTGGTTCAGCGAGACGGGCTTGGGGGAGGGCGAAGGCTTCACGGTCAACATGCCTTTGCCGCCAGGCTGCGGTGACGGCGACTATGGGCAAGCCTTCGAGACGCTGATCGAGCCCATCGTCGATCAGTACCGGCCGCAAGCGGTGCTCGTTTCGGCGGGCCAGGATGCGCACGTGGACGATCCGCTGGGCAGCATGACGGTCACCGAGGATGGCTTCGGTGCCATGGCGCTGCGTTGCCTCGAGCTGGCGAAGCGCCACTGTGACGGCCGGCTGGCGCTCGTGCTCGAGGGCGGCTACGACCGCGTCGCCTCCGCACATGCCGTGGAGGCGATACTGCGCTCGCTGATCAGTGAGCAAGCGCCGGCCACGGGGGAGGGCTCGGCGCAAGGGGCGGCGGCCGTCGAACGCGCCGTGGAGACGCAGCGCGCCTATTGGGATGTATGACGAGGGGTGCGGCGGCGCCAACCGCGCCGCCGCACCCCTCGCAGACCCCGCATTCCTAGTATTCGCCCTCTTTCATGTCCACTTTGCCGCGAAACGAGCGGTAGACGTAGACCGAGTAGGCGAGCACCAGCGGCATGCCTATGAGTGTGATCACGAGCATGACCTTGAGCGTCAGGCTGGACGAGGCGGCGTCCACCGCGATACTGGTGGCGGCCGCAGAGGCTCGGGCGGGTACCAGGTCAGGGTAGTTGCCGGCGGCGGCCAGGCCGACGAGGCCCACGATGGCCGCGGCAGAGGCGACGAAGGCGCCCAAGTCGCGCTTTCTGAGCATCTCCCAGCGCGCCCAGACCACACCGGCTACGAGCAGGATCAGAGCCAGCCAGCCCATCGCGCGACCGAGGCTGTCGTGGAGCCGGTCGCCGACGGCGAGGCCGGTGTAGACGGTGGTGAGCACGACCAGCACGACGAACGCCCAGTGCAGCAGGGAGCGCGCCTTCACGGCGCGGTCGTGCAGCGCACCCTCGGTCTTCACCGCGGTCCACGCGGCCCCGTGGGTGAGGAACATCGCCAGGCCGGTGACGCCGACGAGCAATGAGAAGGGATTGAGCAGACCGAGGAAGGTGCCGGTGTAGTCTCCGGCAGCGTTCATGGGCACACCGCGGACGACGTTGCCAACCGCCACTCCGAACAGCAGCGCCGGCAGCAGGCTGCCGATGAAGAAGGCGCCGTCCCAAAGCCTGCGCCAGTTCTCGTCGCGGTGACGGAACTCGAGCGAAACGCCGCGCAAGATGAGCCCGAAGAGGGCGAGCATGATGGCGGGGTAGAAGCCGGCGAACGTGGTCGCGTAGGCCGGCGGGAAGGCGGCGAACAAGGCGCCGCCGGCGGTGATGAGCCAGACTTCGTTGCCGTCCCACACGGGTCCGATGGCGGCGCGCAGGGCGCGGCGCTCGTCCTCGTTCTTGGCCAGGAACGGATAGAGGACGCCGATGCCCAGGTCGAAGCCGTCGAGCACGGCGTAGCCGGCGATGAGGATGCCGACCAGGACGAACCACGTGAGTTGCAGATTCATGCCGTCTCCCCTCCTAGACCGTTGCCGTGGGTGTGGGGCCGACCTCGTCGGTGCCGCCGAGCGAATCGGCGACCCCTTGGGGCCCCTTGCGGATGATGCCGGTGACGACGCGCAACCAGGCGACGAAGAGCAGGGCGTAGATGAGCGCGAGCAGCGTCAGCGACCCCACGACGTCAGTGACGGTGACGTTGGGCGAGACGGCGTCGCTGGTGCGCAGCAGTCCCTGCACGACCCACGGCTGGCGGCCTATCTCTGTGGCCGCCCAGCCCATGTCGATGGCGATGAACGGCAGCGGCACGCAGCACACGAGCAGCCAGAGGAACCAGCGCCGCTTCTCGAGCTCTCCCATCTTCAGGAGGACGAACGCGACCAGCATGATGAAGGCGAAGAACATACCCAAGGCGACCATGAGGTGATACGTCTGAAAGACGACTTGCTCGGGCGGCCTGTCGGAGGCCGGCACGCTCTCCAGGCCATGTATCACCCGGTTGGGAGAGAGGCCGACGAGCAGGCTCAAACCGTCGGGGACCTTGATCCCGAACGTCTTCTGGTCCTTGGGGTCGACCCAGCCGAGCAGCGACAGGGGTGCGTGGTCCTGCGTCTTGTACAGACCCTCGAAGGCGGCCAGCTTGACCGGTTGCTGATTGGCGACCTCCACGGCGTGCCAATGGCCGAGGAACGGCATGGCCACCGAGACGATGAGGCCGGCGGTGAGCGCTGTCGAGAGCCAGCGCCGGGCCAAGTGCATGTGGCGCCTCTTGAGCAGGTACCAGGCCGAGATGCCGGCCACGATGAAGGAGCCGCAGATCCAGGTTGCGGCCAAGGTGTGCACCAGGCGCGGCGCGGTGGACGGGTTGAAGACCGCTGCCCAGAAGTCGGTGAGCACCGCCTTGCCGCCGACGACCTTGAAGCCGCGCGGCGTCTGCTGCCAGGAGTTGGCGACCAGGATCCACAGGGCC
>Ga0247847_1000332_pt1 | contig 12375 bp, 11 predicted proteins | sample PFST25metaG_FD_186002 | JGI IMG/M metagenome (GOLD analysis project Ga0247847, IMG submission 186002) | Peat soil microbial communities from Stordalen Mire, Sweden - P.F.S.T25 | ecosystem: Environmental > Terrestrial > Soil > Wetlands > Peat | place: Sweden: Norrbotten County, Stordalen Mire...
CCCCAAGGGTGTGCTGCTCTACGGCCCGCCGGGCACCGGCAAGACCTTGCTTGCCCGAGCCGTGGCCGGCGAGGCCGGGGTACCGTTCTTCTCCATCTCGGGCTCCGACTTCGTGGAGATGTTCGTCGGTGTGGGCGCCTCACGCGTGCGTGACCTGTTCACCCAGGCCAAGCAGAACTCACCCTGCATCATCTTCGTGGACGAGATCGACGCCGTGGGACGGCACAGGGGTGCCGGCCTGGGTGGTGGTCACGACGAGCGCGAGCAGACCCTCAACCAGCTTTTGGTGGAGATGGACGGCTTCGAGATGAAGGACAACGTCATCCTGATCGCGGCCACCAACCGGCCGGACATCCTCGACCCGGCCCTGCTGCGCCCCGGGCGCTTCGACCGCCAGGTGGTGGTCGACCGGCCCGACCGCGACGGCCGCCGGCAGATCCTCGAGGTGCACACGCGCGGCAAGCCGATCGCCAAAGAGATCGACCTCGACGCCCTGGCCGGCCAGACGCCGGGCTTCACCGGCGCCGACTTGGCCAACCTGGTCAACGAGGCGGCTCTGCTGGCGGCCCGCCACGGCAAGAGAGTGGTCGGTATGACCGAGCTCGAAGAGGGCATCATGCGCGTGCTCAGCGGCCCGGAGAAGAAGAGCCGCCTCATCTCCGAGAAGGAGAAGGCGATCACCGCCTACCACGAGATGGGTCACGCCCTGGTGGGCCACTACCTGGAGAACACCGACCCCGTGCACAAGGTCTCGGTGGTCAGCCGCGGCCAGGCGTTGGGCTACACCATCTCGCTGCCCACCGAGGACAAGTTCCTGACTACCATGAGCGAGCTCAAGGACAACCTCTCGATGACCCTCGGCGGCCGCGCCGCCGAGGAGGTCGTCTTCGGCGAGATCACCACCGGCGCCGCCAACGACCTGGAGCAGGCGACCACCACGGCCAAGCAGATGATCATGCGCTACGGCATGAGCGAGGAGCTGGGGCCGCGTAGCCTCGGCCACAACCAGGCCTTGCCCTTCCTGGGGCGCGAGTTCAGTCAGGAGCCCGACTACTCGGAGGACGTGGCGCACCAGATCGACCTCGAGATCAGGCGCATCATCGAGGAGGCGCACGAACGTGCTCGCGGCATCTTGCGCGACCATCGCGAGCAGCTCGACAGGGTGGCGGAGATCCTCATCCGACGCGAGACCCTGGAGCGTAACGAGTTCGAGGCGCTGCTCGAGGACACGCCCGAGAAGGACGTCTTCCACGACAAGGATGTGCGCGCCCGGCGCCGCGCCAAGCCGTCCCAGGCGCGCGCGCGCCAGGATCGGCCGCGGCAGCCGAAGATCGTTGCGCCGGTGCCCGTCAAGCCCGTCGATCCGGAGACGACCTAGGGTCGCGCGGCGTTTGCCGCTCAGGCCCACACACGCATGGATCGCGCCAAGATAGAAGAGGGAGTCCGGCTCATCTTGACCGGCATCGGCGAGGATCCGGAGCGCCCGGGACTCGTCGACACACCGCGACGCGTGGCCGAGATGTACGAGGACATCTTCTTCGGCCTGCTCGTGTCCGACCCGGCCGAGATCCTCGTGGCGATACCGGGCGACCACCATCGCGAGATGGTGCTCATCCGCGACATCGACTTCTACTCCATCTGCGAGCACCACTTGCTGCCCTTCGCCGGCACGGCGCACGTGGCCTATATCCCTAGCGCTGCCGGTCGCATCGCGGGCCTCTCGAAACTGGCTCGCTTGGTGCGCACGGTGGCCGCGCGGCCCCAACTCCAAGAGCGCATCACCTCCGAGGTCGCCGACGCCATCGTGCGCGCCCTCGATCCCTTGGGCGCCTTCGTGCTGATCGAAGCCGAGCACCTGTGTATGTCCATGCGTGGCGTGCGCACCCCCGGTGCGCGCACGGTCACGAGTGCCGTGCGCGGCATCATGCAGAGCCGCGCCGCCACTCGTGCCGAGGTGCTGGCGCTGATCAACGCTCCGCGCTAGGGTCGGCCGACATGCCTGCCGACCGTGCCCCGACGCTGGATCTGCCGCTTCCCTGCATCATGGGTGTGCTCAACGTCACGCCGGACTCCTTCTCCGACGGCGGGCGCTATCTGGAGACGGCCACGGCCGTGGCGCACGGCCGCCGGCTAGCGGCCGACGGGGCCGGCATCATCGACATCGGCGGCGAGTCCACGCGCCCCGGCGCAGGGTCGGTGTCGGCGAGCTTGGAGTCGAGTCGCGTTCTGCCCGTGGTCGAGGAGCTGCACGGCCTGGTGGAAGTGGCGCTCTCGATCGACACGTCCAAGGCAGATGTAGCACGCCGCGCGTTGGCGGCCGGCGCGACCATGGTCAACGACGTCAGCGCCCTGCGTGCCGACTCCGAGATGGTGGACGTCGTCGCCGAGGCCGGCTGTGCCGTGTGCTTGATGCATATGCAAGGCGCGCCGCGCACCATGCAGCAGGAGCCCTCCTATGACGATGTGGTCGGCGAAGTGCTCGCTTTCCTCGACGAACGCCTCGCCTTCGCGGTCGCGCACGGCATACGAGAGGAGCAGGTCCTGCTCGACCCGGGCATCGGCTTCGGCAAGACCCTCGAGCACAACCTGCTCCTCATCAAACACCTCGACCGGTTCGCGGCCCTCGGCCGGCCGCTGGTGCTGGGCACGTCGCGCAAGCGCTTCCTGGGTGCCGTCCTCGGCGCCGAGCCGGACCAGAGGACGATCGGCACGGTGGCGACTACTGTGATCGGCCTCCTCAAGGGAGCGGCGATCTTCCGTGTGCACGACGTGAAGCCCAACGTCGAGGCGCTGCGCGTCGTGCAAGCTGTACGTGCGGCCGGTGAGCCTGGGGAGGCGGGGGCGTGAGAGACCAGGTGACCATCCGACTGCAGGGCCTGGAGGTCTGGGCCCACTGTGGTGTGACCGTCGCTGAGCGTGCCGCCCGTCAGCGGCTGGTGATCGACGTCGAGCTTGTGCCTGCGGCGGTGCCCGGCGCCACCACTGACGACCTTGCCGGCACGCTCGACTACGCGCGCGCAGCCGAGATCGTCGTGGCTGCCGTGGCTGCCGGCGAGTACGCTCTGCTGGAGCGGCTCGCCACCGAGATCCTCGACCGTCTCTTCGCCGCCTGGCCGCTGGCAAAGGCGAAGGTCGCCGTGGCCAAGCCGGCGCCGCCGGCGATGCCGCCTCTGGCGGCCGCCCGTGTCGAGATCGTGCGACGGGCGTGAGCGCTGCCGGTCGCAAACGTGTCTTCGTATCGCTGGGCTCCAACCTGGGCGACCGGCGTGTCTCCCTGCGTGCGGCCCGTCAGCGCTTGAGCGCTCTGACGGGCACGTCGGTGATCGCCGCCTCGCGGGTGTACGAGACCGCGCCTCGACAGGTCGAGGACCAGCCCGCCTTTCTTAATCAGATCCTGTGCCTGGAGACCGGGCTTGCGCCGGGCGAGCTTCTAGCGGCGTGCCTGGCCATCGAAGACGCCGCCGGCCGCGAGCGTCGGCTCAGGTTTGGCCCGCGCACTATCGATGTGGATATACTTCTCTTCGAAGATGTGACGTCCGACGAGCCGGAGCTGACCCTGCCGCACCCCCGCATGTGGCAACGTGCCTTCGTTCTGGCACCCTTGGCCGAGATCTGGACGTACGGACGCGGCATGCCGACGGTGGACGTCGCCGCCTTGGCGGCGGAGTTGGCCAAGACTCAGCAGATCACGGTCGCAGGTACGGCAGACGAGTGAGGCAGGGCATGGAGTACGCGCGCCAACAGGCTGAACTGCGGCGGCTGGCTGCCGAGCGCGACGCTGTCATCTTGGCTCACAACTATCAGCGGCCTGAGGTGCAGGACGCGGCCGACTTCGTCGGCGACTCGCTCGAGCTGGCGCGTCAGGCGGCCGCCACCGAGAGTTCGGTCATCCTCTTCTGCGGCGTGCACTTCATGGCTGAGACCGCCAAGATCCTCTCGCCGCACAAGACCGTGCTCATGCCCGACCCCCGTGCCGGCTGTCCCATGGCCAACATGGTGACGCCGGAGCGTCTGCGCGCCCTCAAAGCCGAACATCCGGGTGCCGTCGTAGTCGCCTACGTCAACACGTCGGCGGCCGTCAAGGCAGAATCGGACGTCTGCTGCACGAGCTCGAACGCGGTGCAGATCGTGCGTCGTGTGCCCGCCCGGCAGCCGATCATCTTCGTGCCCGACAAGAACCTGGGCGACTGGGTGATGCGCGAGACCGGTCGCGAGATGATCCTCTGGGACGGCTTCTGCCACGTGCACGCCGACATCACCGCCGACGACATCCAGGCGCGCAAGGCCGAGCACCCGCCAGCCAAGGTCATGGCCCATCCGGAGTGTCCCCGAGCCGTGCTCGACTTGGCCGACGTGGTCACCAGCACGTCCGGCATGCTGCGCTTCCCGGCCGGCGACGACGCTCGCGAGTACATCGTCGCCACGGAGACCGGCCTGCTCCATCGTCTGCACCAGGACTATCCCGACCGGCGTTTCGTGGCCGCGACGCTGAACGCCGTTTGCCCCAACATGAAGCTCACCACGCTCGAGAAGGCGATCGAGGCCCTCGACGAAGGCCTCAACGAGATCGTCGTTCCGCCGCGCATCAGCGAGCGGGCGGCGCGCGCCGTCGCCCGCATGGTGGCCTGAGAGGGGTCGCGATGCCGCGCCCCTACATCGCGACCCTCAGCGATGAGCCGCTGGCCCGGCGCAACTTCGACGTGCTGGTGCTCGGCGGCGGCATCGCCGGGCTTACGGCCGCCATCTCGGCGGCCCGCCGCTGGCGCGTGGGTCTGCTCACCAAATCCACCTTCGACGACACGACGACGTTTCTCGCCCAGGGTGGCATCGCCGCCGCCTTGGGCGAGTCCGACTCGCCCGAGCTGCACTTCCAGGACACCGTCAACGCCGGCGCCGGCCTCTGTGACGAGGAGGCCGTGCGCGTGCTCGTCAACGAGGGGCCGGACCGTGTGCGCGAGCTCATGGAGATCTGTCCCCACTTCGACCGGGTCGACGGCGAGATCGTGCTCGGGCGCGAGGGGGCTCACTCCGTGGCGCGCGTGCTGCACGCTGGCGGCGACGCCACCGGCAGCGAGGTGTCGAGTGCCCTGGCGGAGGCGGCCCGCATGGGTAGTCGCGTGCAACTCTACGAGGACGAGTTCGTCATCGACCTGCTCACCGTGGACGGTCGCTGCATCGGCTGTCTCTCGCTCGATCTCGCCAACGGCCAACTGGTTCTCAACTCCGCCATGGTCACTGTCCTGGCCACCGGCGGCGCCGGGCAGGTCTACTCGCGCACGACCAATCCGGGTGTGGCGACCGGCGACGGCATGGCCATGGCCTACCGCGCCGGCGCCGCCCTCCGCGACCTTGAGTTCGTGCAGTTCCATCCCACGGGCCTGGCCATCGCCGAGGATGCCACCGCGTTTCTGATCACCGAGGCGCTGCGCGGCGAGGGCGCTCGCTTGCGCAACCACGCCGGCGAGCGCTTCATGGTCCAACACGATCCCAAGGCCGAGCTGGCGGCGCGCGACGTAGTGGTGCGCGCCATGGTCGGCGAGATGCGCCGCGAGGGCAGCGATCACGTGTTCCTCGACGCCACGCACCTCGATCCGCGCATGCTCGAGGAGCGTTTCCCCACCGTCAGCGCCCGTCTCAGGGAGCACGGCCTGAACTTGGCCCTCGACCTCATCCCGGTGGCGCCCGTGTGTCACTACTTCATCGGCGGCGTCTGCACCGACTTGTGGGGGCACACGACCGTGCCGGGTCTGTACGCCAGCGGCGAGGTCGCCAGCACGGGCGTGCATGGCGCCAACCGCCTGGCGTCGAACTCCCTGCTCGAGGGGCTGGTGTTCTCCGAGCGGGTGGTCCGCGACCTCGACCGCTACATAGGTCGCCTGGGCGAGGACGTGCAGCGCCTGCGGTTCGAGCTGCCGCCGCCTCCCGACCAGCGTGCGGAGAGCAGCGACGTGGCGGCGGCTCGGGCGCGTCTCACCACGATCATGTCGGCAGACGTGGGCGTGGTGCGCTGCCGCGAGGAGTTGGAGCACGCCGTGGAGGAGCTGCGTACGCTGTACTCGGAGCTCCGCCTCTCGCAGGCCGGGCCGGCGGAGTTCGAGCTGCTCAACCTGCTCACGCTGGGCACCCAGATCGCCAGGACGGCTCTTCTGCGCGAAGAGACGCGCGGCGTACACATGCGCTCGGACTTCCCAGAGCCCGACGAGCGCTGGAAGACGCACAGCACCGTGCGCCTGCCGGAGATCGGTGAGGGCGGCGAGATGCGCGAAGATGGCTAGCGACGCGGCCCAGAAGGCGGCTCGCCGCGCCGCGCGTCAGGCGCTCGCCGAAGACCTGGTCGGACTCGGCGACGTGACCGGTCGTGCCTTCACCGGCAACGGGCGCGCGACCGTGGTGGCCCGCGAGTCCGGTGTGCTCTCGGGCAGTTTGCCGTTCGCCGAGGCGGCGCGCCTCGTCGACGACGCTCTGGAGGTGCGTTTCAGTGTCACCGACGGCGCGCCTTTCGCGGTCGGCGACACGGTGGCCACCGTCGCCGGAGCGCTGGCCAGCATCCTGGCCGTCGAGCGCACGGGCCTGAACTTCCTGGCACGTCTTTCGGGTGTCGCCACGCTGACTGCTCACTACGTGGCCGAGACCGCGGGCACGCGAGCGCGCATCGCCGCGACGCGTAAGACCACGCCTGGCCTGCGAGCGCTCGAGAAGCAGGCCGTCGTGGACGGCGGCGGCCTGCCGCATCGCTCTGGCCTCTACGACGGCGCGCTGGTCAAGGACAATCACGTTTTGGCGGCCGGCGGCGTCGCCGCCGCCGTGGAGCTCGTGCGCGCCGGCCTGCCACCGAAGCAGACGCTCGAGGTAGAAGTCGAAAGTCTCGAGCAGCTCGCGGAGGCCCTTGCCGTGGGTGTGGGTTTTGTTCTGCTGGACAACATGGAGCTGGAGACCGTGCGCGAGGCTGTGCGCATCGTCGCCGGTCGCTGCGTGCTCGAGGTGTCCGGCGGCGTCCGTCTCCAGGACGTGCGCGACATCGCGGCCACCGGAGTCGATATCATCTCGGTGGGCGCTCTCACCACCAGGGCGCCCTGGATCGACATGTCTCTCGACCTGGAGTAGGTCATGCTTCTCGCTGTGGACGTTGGCAACACGCAGACAGTCGTCGGCCTCATGGACGGCGGCGAGATCGTCGAGCATTGGCGCCTGGCCACCGTACGACACCGCACCGGCGATGAGATCGCCGGGCTCTTGGTCGGCTTCTTGTCGCTGCGCGGCCAGCGTCCGCGCGAGGTCGTCGACGAGGTGGCGATCGCCTCGGTGGTCCCGCGTCTTACCGTGCAGTGGACGGAGATGTGCGAGCGCCATCTCGGACTTGTGCCCTTTGTGGTCGGCCCCGGCACGCGCACCGGCATGCGCATCGCCATGAAGAACCCCACCGAGGTGGGCGCCGACCGCATCGTCAACGCCGTTGCTGGCCGCGAGAAGTACGGCGCGCCGGTCGTGGTCGTCGACTTCGGCACGTCGACCAACTTCGACGTGGTCAACGCCGACGGCGACTATGTGGGCGGGGCGATAGCTCCCGGCATCGAGGTCTCGATGGAGGCCTTGACCGCGCGCGCCGCCAAGCTCATCAAAGTGGACATGGCGGAGCCCGAGCACGCCATCGGCAAGGACACGACCGAGGCGATGCAGTCCGGTGCCGTCTACGGATTCGCCGGGCAGGTGGATGGGATCGTCCAGGCCATCTGGGCGGAGCTGGGCACCAAGGCGCGAGTCGTCGCCACGGGCGGGCTGGCCGAGCTGATCGCGCCCCATGCGCAGGCGATCTCCGAAGTCGACCCCTTTCTCACGCTGCGCGGCCTGGAGCTGATCCTGCGCCGCCAGGCGGCCCGCTAGTCGGGTCCTGACTCGCGCGGCAGGGACGCGCCGGCCATGACCGACCTACGGTCCGCCGATCTGCGTGAGCGCTGGGCCATCGGCGCCCTGAGGCTCGATCGTAGGCTGCTCATGGCGCCCATGGCCGGCATCACGACCCCTGCTTTCCGGCGCAGCGTGCGCCGCTGGGGCGCGGGGTTGGTCTTCACCGAGATGATCAGTTCGCAGGGCATCGACCACGGCAATCGTCACACTCTGGACTACCTGCGCTGCGGCGCCGACGAGCACCCGATCGGTTTTCAGCTCTTCGGCGCCGACCCGCTGGTCCTGGCGCGCGCCGCCGAAGCGTGCCTGCGCGCCGGGGCCGACCTGATCGACATCAACATGGCTTGCCCTGTGCGGAAGGTCGTCAAGACGGGCGCCGGCGCCGCCTTGCTGGCGGAGCCTGAGCTCGCGGCGGCGGCGGTCGCCGCGGTCGTGGGCGCCGTGGGAGGGGCCGTGCCGGTGACCGTCAAACTGCGCGCCGGCCTGCGGATGGGCGACGAGGCCGGGCGCTACGTGGCGCCCGGCCTCGTCGCCGCCGGCGCGGCGGCCGTGTTTCTTCATCCGCGCTACGCCGCCCAGCTCTACCGCGGCGCCGCCGACCACGCCCTCACGCGCAGGCTGGCGGCCGAGCTGCCGGTGCCGGTCGTCGCCTCCGGGGACATCAAGTCGCGGCAGCTCTGTCTGGAGCTGCTCGGCGCCGGCGTGTCGGGCGTGACCGTGGCGCGCGCCGCCCTCGGCCGTCCGTGGATCTTCGGCGGCCTTCTCGACGATCACGCGGATCCGCCCGCAGACGAGCGACTCAAGGAACTGCGTTTGTTTGTCGAAGAAGTGGTGGCGGAAATGGGGTCACGTGCGGTCGGTTATCTGCGGCGGTTCTGGCCGCATTTCCGCAAGAGCGGCACAATCGACCGTGAACGCGCCCGTGCACTGATGGTGGCTCCTGACAGCGAGGTCGTGAGGCGGCTCCTGAGCGCGGCCTGAGCGTTTTGCATCCGCCAGGCGAACACCCTATAATGCCGTGTCTTGCCAACGCGGAGGCACATCCTCACCGCGGGGCTCTCGGTGGGACTGAGGAGGACAGAGTGCTGGACAGGGAGATCATTCTTACCCCTGAAGGCCGTCGCAAGCTCAAGGACGAGCTCGAGTACCTTTCGACCAAGAAGCGCGAGGAGGTAGCCGAGCGTATCAAGGACGCGCGCGGCTTCGGCGACATCTCCGAGAACTCGGAGTACGACGACGCCAAGAACGAGCAGGCCATGGTTGAGCAGCGCATCTACGCGCTCGAAGAGAAGCTCGGCAGCGCCATCGTCATCGACGCCAAGTCGGTGAAGACCGACACGGTCGGCGTCGGCACCAAGGTCACGATGCAGGACATGGCCAAGGGCGACATCCTGCAGTACGCTATCGTCGGCTCGGCCGAGGCCGACCCGTCGTCGCACAAGCTCTCCAACGAGTCACCCGTGGGGCAGGCCATCATCGGTCGCAAGCCGGGCGACAAGGTCACCGTGGCCGTGCCGCAGGGCTCGATGAAGTTCAAGATCCTCACTATCGAGCGCGCGTAGACGCCGCCGCGTGGACGAGACCGAGCACGGGGGCAACGTCCTCGACGAGCGGCGTCGCAAGCTCGACGAGTGGCGCCGCACCGCGGCCGTCCCGTACCCCACACGCTTTGATGCCCGTGAGGAGATCGCCGCCTTGCGTGGTGCTCACGAGGGTCTCCAGGCTGGTGAGGAGGCGGCGGGCGAGCATCGTGTGGCCGGCCGCCTCATCGCCAAGCGTCTGCACGGCAAGGTCTCCTTTCTCGTGATCAAAGACGGCGGCGGCGAGCTGCAGCTGCTGGCCGCCGACGATGCTCTGGGCGAGCCCGACTATGCGGCCCTGCAGGACCTCGACGTCGGCGACATCGCCGGCTTCAGCGGCACCATGATGCGCACCCGGCGCGGCGAGCTCTCGTTGCGCGTCGCCGCTTTCGAGCTGCTCGCCAAGTCGTTGCGCCCGCTGCCGGAGAAGTTCCACGGCCTCACGGACGTGGAGACCCGCTATCGGCGCCGCTACCTCGACCTTATCGTCAACGACGAGGTCAAGGAGGTGTTCGTCAAGCGAGCGCGCATCATCGCCGCCGTGCGCCGCTTCCTCGACGAGCGCGGCTTCGTCGAGGTCGAGACGCCGGTGCTGCAGCCGCTGTACGGCGGCGCTCTGGCGCGCCCCTTCGTCACCCATCACAACGAGCTGCATCGCGACCTCTATCTGCGTATCGCCACCGAGCTGTACCTCAAGCGCTGCATCATCGGTGGCATCGATCGCGTCTACGAGATCGGCAAGGACTTCCGCAACGAGGGTGTCTCGTACAAGCACAACCCCGAGTTCACGATGTTGGAGACCTATGAGGCCTACGTGGACTACAACCACGTGATGGTCATGGTCGAGGAGATGTTCGGCGCGGCGGCCTTGAGCGTGGGCAGCCTGCAGACGCAGTTCCGCGGCCACGCGATCGACCTGACGCCGCCGTGGCCGCGTCAGACCATGCGCGCGGCGATCCTGCAGGCCAGCGGCATCGACATCGCCGAGGTGCGCGATGTCGCCAGCCTGCAGGCTGCCCTGAAGGAGCGCAACCTGCACGCGGTGACGCTGGCGCCCACGTGGGGGACGCAAGTGGACGAGCTCTTCTCGGAGCTGGTCGAGCCTACGCTCATCCAGCCTGTGTTCATCACCGAGCATCCCCTCGAGCTGAGCCCGTTCGCCAAGAAGACGCCCCATGACGAGCGCTTCGTGGAGCGGTTCGAGAGCTTCGTCGGCGGCATGGAGATGAGCAACGCCTTCTCCGAGCTCAACGACCCCGACGACCAGCGTGCCCGGTTCGTGCAGCAGATGGCCGATCTGGCCGCCGGCGACGAGACGGCGCATCGCCTCGACGAAGACTTCCTCGAGGCGATGGAACACGGCATGCCGCCCACCGGCGGCCTGGGCCTGGGCATCGACCGGCTGGTGATGCTGCTCACCAACTTGCCCTCGATCAGGGACGTCATCCTCTTCCCGCAGCTGCGCAGCTAGCTGACGGCCAACGCGTGGCGTCGCCGCGCTTGCCGCCCCGGGCGAAGGTCACCGTGCCGCCTATGGAGCCCGGGTCGCAGGAAATCCAAAATGGGGTACCATAGAAGAGCTTCGGCACCGCGTACTCTGGCGCCGGAGACGGCAACATCGGAAGGAGAGAGGCAGGCATGTTCGAGCGCTTCACTGAGCGCGCCAGGCAGGTCGTGGTCCTCGCACAAGAGGAGGCCCGGTCTCTCAAGCACAACTATATCGGCACCGAGCACTTGCTGCTGGGTCTCCTCCGCGAGGAGGAGGGCGTCGCGGCGCGCGTGCTCGAGTCGCTCGAGGTCTCTGTCGAGGAGGTGCGCGCCGCCGTGGTGCGCATCGTGGGTTCGGGCGAGGAGTCGCCGCAAGGCCAGATCCCGTTCACGCCGCGGGCCAAGAAGGTCCTCGAGCTGGCTCTGCGCGAGGCGTTGTCGCTGGGTCATAACTACATCGGCACCGAGCATATCCTGCTTGGCCTCATCCGCGAGGACGAGGGCGTGGCGGCGCGCATGTTGCTCGACCTCGACGCTGAGCCCGACAAGATCCGCAACGAGGTCATGCGCATGCTCTCCGGGCCCACGCGGCGCAGCCAGGGGCCCGGCGCCGAGGGCAAGCGCTCGCCTAAGGTGCTCGAGCAGTTCGGTCGTAACCTCACCAAGCTGGCCGAAGAAGGCAAGCTCGACCCCTGCATCGGCCGTGCCACCGAGATCGAGCGTGTCATGCAGATCCTCTCGCGGCGCACGAAGAACAACCCGGTGCTCATCGGCGAGCCCGGCGTGGGCAAGACGGCCATCGTCGAGGGCTTCGCGCAGCGTATCGCCAACAACGAGGTGCCCGAGCTGCTCAAGGGCAAGCAGGTGTTCACTCTCGACTTGGCGGCGCTGGTCGCCGGCTCCAAGTACCGGGGCGAGTTCGAGGAGCGCCTGAAGAAAGTCATGAAGGAGATCCGCGAACAGGGCGACATCGTGCTCTTCGTGGACGAGCTGCACAACCTGGTCGGCGCCGGCGCTGCCGAAGGCGCTATCGACGCCGCCTCCATTCTCAAGCCGGCCCTGGCACGCGGCGAGCTGCAGACGATCGGCGCCACCACCATGGACGAGTATCGCAAGTACCTGGAGCGCGACGCGGCTTTGGAGCGGCGCTTCCAGCAGATCAAGGTGGCCGAGCCCACCGAGGCGGAGACGGTCGAGATCCTCAAGGGCTTGCGTGACCGCTACGAGGCGCATCACCGCATCCGCATCGCCGACGAGGCTCTCACCGCGGCGGCCGAGCTGGCCGACCGCTACATCAGCGATCGCTTCCTGCCGGACAAGGCCATCGACCTCATCGACGAGGCCGCCAGCCGCATGCGCATCCGCACCATGACGGCGCCGCCCAGCTACCGTGAGCTGGAGG
>Ga0247847_1000333_pt1 | contig 12370 bp, 11 predicted proteins | sample PFST25metaG_FD_186002 | JGI IMG/M metagenome (GOLD analysis project Ga0247847, IMG submission 186002) | Peat soil microbial communities from Stordalen Mire, Sweden - P.F.S.T25 | ecosystem: Environmental > Terrestrial > Soil > Wetlands > Peat | place: Sweden: Norrbotten County, Stordalen Mire...
GCGAGCGTCTTTTCGCAGAACTCGCTCATGTCATCGAGCAGACTGGTTTGTCTGTCAGCCACTCCGAGGGTCATCGGTCGCTCCTCAAGAAGAGTTACACCGATGTAATTATCCCTCATCCCGGACCAGATCGCGAATCTTCAAAAGCGCGAAAGACACCAGGCACCTAGCGGTTCGCCTCTCTCCGATGTCGGCTCACCGACGCCGGCCGAGCCGAGCAACGACGCGGCGAAGGCACACGGCCACACATCGGCCGGCGATACCGGTCGCCACGAGGGGCAACAAGAGCCGCTCGGAACCGCAAGCGGTCCGACGAGCGAACCGCCACAACGACAAGTGATGCGCAACGATCATCCGGTAGGGAACCGCAGCGGTCGAGACGCCGGCGAGATGGAGGACACGAGCCGATGACTCATAGCCGGTGCGCCATCCGGCCCTCGCGAGCCGCCAGCAAAGATCCACCTCTTCGACGTACATGAAATACCGGTCGTCGAAACCACCGACCGCGTCGAAGGCGTCGCGGCGAACGAGGAAGCACGCGCCAGTCACCCAGTCCACAATCCCGCTTCGGGAGCGCGCGCGGTTCGCCTCTCGATAGCGTCTGCTGTGCGCGTTCCTAGGGAGCAGCACGCCCAGGACCGCATGGACGCTCGAGCGACGGAGGGTTGGAAAAGTTCGCCCCGACGGCTGGAGGTCTCCCGCGGGGGTCACTAGCGCCGGACCGACGAGCCCGAGCGACTGATCTTGCGCAAGGCGGTCGGCCATCGCGCCCAAAGCCCCCGGTTGCAACACGAGATCGGGGTTGCAACCGAGGAGCAGCTCCCCGCCCACTTGCCGGGCACCGTAGTTGACACCGCCCCCGTAACCGAGGTTCCGGCCAGTACGGAGCACTCGCACGCCTGTGTTCGACGCGGCAAGACACCCGAGCGAGTCGTCAGTCGATCCGTTGTCCACGACCACGACGTCTTGGACGCCCTCGCGCTGCAAGCTCGCGACGCACTGGCTGAGCGCCGCCCCGGCGTTGTAGTTCACTACGACGGCGGCAACCTCGTGAGCCGGCGATTCGCTTGTCATCGGTGACGCAAGACGCTAGTCACCGGCTCGGCCAAAGTCCCAGCTATCGTCTGTCGCGTGCGAACGGGCGTCCGCTTACGGGTGGCCCTCTTCCACGGGCTGCCGCCGGGGGGAGCGCTCCGGGCGCTCTACGAGGTGCTGAAGCGCTTCCCACCAGATCTTCAGGTCGATCTCTTCACCGCGGATCTCGCGCCGGTGGACCGGTTCTCCGGCCTCGCTGCTGGAACGTACCGACTCGACCTTTCTGGTCTGGTTGCATCCACGAGGAGCTACCAACTTCCGCGGGCGGTCCGCCTGGTGGTACCTCGTCTCGGCCGCATCGGCACCTTCGTGGTCGCGGGGGAAGCGATGCGCCCCGTCCAACGACGCATGGCACGCGACATCAACCGCGACCACTACGACGTCGCGTTTGTGCACGCGTGCCGCTTCAGCCTGTCGGTGCCCATCGCCGAGTGGTTGACCGTGCCATGCGTGTTCTACGCGCAGGAAACGCGGCGAGTCGGGTTCGAGGCTCAGCCTCATCCTCCCGTCTCGCGAAGGTACCGTCGCGAGCAGCTCATCCGACTCCTCCGGCGTCCTTACGAGTCCGTGTGCCGGCGACGCGACCAACACGCGGTAGCTGCCGTCGACCGCGTGCTGTGCAACTCGCGTTTCAGCGCCGACATGCTCACGGCGGCGTACGGTGTCGACCCGGTCGTGTGCTACCTGGGAGTCGACGACACGGTGTTCTCCCCCTCGAAGGAGCTCCCGGCCACATCGCCAGCCCCGCCAGTGAGCCCGTTACGAGTGTTGTCGGTCGGAGCGCTGCACCCGGTCAAGGGCCACGATCTGGCGCTTGCGGCTACTGCTCAGGCTGCCAGTGCCATCTCGAGTCAGGGTGAACTCCATGTCGTATACGAACGTGAGCGACCCGGCTACGGGTCGGAGCTGGACAGGCTTGCACGGTCGCTCGGTGTCGACCTCCACCTGCACAAGGGCATTACAGACGACCGTCTCGTCGAGCTGTACCGCAGCGCTCGAGTCACAGTCTGCGCCGCGCGCCTGGAACCGTTCGGCCTCACTGCCCTCGAATCGACCGCCTGCGGGACGCCGGTTGTCGCCGTCGCTCAGGGCGGTTATCGGGAGACGGTGATCGACGGGGTGAACGGCTATCTCGTCGAGCGCGATCAGGTCTCCTTGGGCGATGGGATCATCCGCATCGTGCGTGGAGAACTGAGAACCACGCCAGCGGCCATGCATGCCCTCGTCAGCCGTAACTGGAGCTGGGATGCCGCAGCCGAGAGGATCGCCGTCCAGCTCCGATTCGCCGCCTCGGAGCCGAAGCGCTGGCAACGGTGGCCAAAGAGCGCAGGTGCGGCGTCCGAAAGCGCCGCGCAACACTGCGAGGATGTGAGCTCATGAGTGCCAACACTTGCCGCTCGTGCGGCGCTGTGCTCGGTCGAACGGTGTTCGACCTCGGACTGGTCCCGCTCGCGAACGAGTACCCAGTGTCCGAGCAGGAATGCAAGACCGAGCAGCGATATCCGTTGAAGGTCCGACTGTGCGAGCAGTGCTGGCTCCTTCAGCTCGAGGAAGCGGTATCTCCGAGCCGGCTCTTCTCTGACTACGCCTATTTCTCCTCCTACTCAGACACCTGGATGAGCCACGCAAAGCAGTTCGTGGACAACTCGCGAGAAAGGTGGCATCTCGACAACCAAAGCCTCGTCGTCGAGGTCGCTTCCAATGACGGATACCTCTTGCGTCACTTCGTCGCCCTGGGCGTCCCGGTTCTCGGCATCGACCCGGCAGAAAACGTAGTTCCGACAGCACTGGCGGCCGGTGTGCCGACCGAGGTCGGTTTCTTCGGAATGGACCTTGCCGAGCGACTCGCCGAACGGGGGGTGGCAGCCGACCTGGTGATCGCCAACAACGTCTTCGCGCACGTCCCGGACACCAATGACTTTGCCGCAGGCCTCGCACGGGTGCTCGCGCCCGAGGGCGTCCTCAGCATCGAGTTCCCTGAGCTCACGACGATGCTGCTAGGCACGCAATTCGACCAGGTCTACCACGAGCACGTTTTCTACTTCTCGCTCTTGTCGTGCGAGTCCATCCTTCGTCGCAACGGCCTGCGTGTGATCGATGTCGAGCCTCTGGCGACGCACGGGGGAAGCCTTCGTGTCGTCGCATGCCACGACTCTGCAGCACACGACGCGGAGGCGTCGGTCAGCGCGAAGCGCGAAAGAGAGCGACAACTGGGCCTCGCAGGCACGGATGCCTATGACGCGTTCGCGTTCGCGGCCAACCGGCGTGCCGCCTCTGTGCGCTCGTTCCTGGAGCATGCCGTAGCGAATGGACGAACCGTGGTGGGTTACGGTGCCGCGGCGAAAGGCAACACGCTGCTCAACTACTGCGGAGTCTCCACACGGGAGATCGGCTACGTCGTCGACCGGAGCCCGCACAAACAAGGGCGCTTCCTGCCGGGCACGCATATTCCCGTCTTCGCCCCCAGCAAGCTCCTCTCGGATCGTCCCGACTACGTGATCGTGCTGGCATGGAACCTGATCGACGAGGTGCAGGCGTCGTTCCCCGAGGTGCGCGAGTGGGGCGGATCGTTTGTCACGACGATGCCGAGCTTGACGGTGCTTGCATGACCATCGTCGAGACAGGCTTGAGTGGAGTGCTCCTGATCGAGCCTGAACTCGTCGCGGACCGGCGTGGATTCTTCGCTCGGCTGTATGGCGAGGAGGAGCTTGAAGTCCTTGGTATCGATACCCGGGTCGCGCAGTCCGCTATCGCGTTCAACGACTCCACGGCCACGATCCGGGGCTTGCATTATCAACAAGCGCCTTACGATGAGACAAAGGTGGTCAGGTGCACAGCGGGCGCCGTCTTCGACGTGGTCGCAGACCTGCGGCCGGGTTCGCCGACACTGCACCGATGGGTCGGTCTCGAACTCAGCGCGTCGAATCGAAAATCCCTCATCGTCCCGCCGGGATGTGCACACGGCTACCTGACCTTGAAACCGGCCACCGAGGTCGCCTATCTCATTTCGGTGCCATATGTGAAGAACTCGCAGCGTGGGATCCGGTGGGACGACCCGGACCTCGGAATCTCGTGGCCCCAGTCGCCGCTCGTGATCGGGGAGCGGGACGCGGCTCTACCGTTGCTCCAGAAGTGACCTCCAGTACTCGACGATGTCGTCGAGCATCTGGCCCCGGGGGACCGACGGTCGCCAGGGCACCTCGGTCAGGAGCCTCGTGTTGTCACCGACGATCGTGTCAGGGTCGCCTGGTCGGCGCGGTCGCGCACCGAAATGGAGCAGATCGGCAGATCCGCAGCGTGACGCCACCTCCGAGATCAGGTCTTTCAATCTGACACCCTCGCCCGAGCTCAGGTTGACCGGCCCGAGCAGGCGAGCTCCGGACACCGCCACGAGCCCGGCGGCGACATCGCGGACGTCCAGGAAGTCGCGTACCTGGGTCCCGTCGGTGAGATCGAGCGTCGAGGCCCCAAGAAGGGCCCGCGTGACGAGGGGCAGGAGCCGGCCGGGGTGCTCGCCGCGGCCAGCCACGTTGAAGATCCTGCACCAGGCCGTGGGCAGCACATTCAAACGAGAGAGCTCGGCCGTCAGATCGCGAAGCGTTGCTTTGGCGCGCGCATAAGGCGTGGAGTCGTCAAGGTCGTCCTCCTCGGTGAGAGCAAGCGCGCTCGGGCGGTACTCGGCCGAGGTCCCGGCCACGGTCAGGTGCTCACAGCCTCGGCTCATGAGCGCTCCGAGAAGTTCGACAGACGACCCGAGGCTCCGTAGGTTCGCCAGCTCCGCAGTCAGGTAGTCGGCAGGGTCGGCGTACCAGCCGAGATGGATACAAGAGCTGACGGTCGAGGTGCCGAGCAAACTGTCGAGCTGCGCGCGCGAGTCCCAGGAATGCTCGAGCGACAGGACCTCCACCCCCGCCGAGCGAAGCTGCGAGACGACGTGGCGGCCGATGAAGCCACCGGCGCCGGTCACGAGCACGACATCGCCGGCGCGGTCTCTGACGCGGCGTGCCGGAAGCTCTCCGGACGCGCCGGCAAGCTTGCACCGACCCTCGGAGAACGCGCCCATCATGGCGTGGACGACCTCCGCCCACCGCCACCATGGCCGAGGATCTGCATGATCGGTTGGCGACGAGCGTTCCGTATCGCCCGGCCCGGGCGAAGCAGCGCCATCGACGCGAGCAGAGCAACGTCGTAGATCGGGTTCCGCGCCCTGCTGGCCCGTCGCAGCTCGTCCCTCAGGTCATCGACGACGAGGTCGCGAAACGGTGTGCTCGCCAACCAGCGAAACAGCGCTCGCCGGCCGGCAATACGAGCCGCAAGATCGATGCCCTCATGATCGCAGCTCTCCAGAAGATCTCTGAAGAGACCCAGGTGAAGCCACCCTGGAGCTCTTCCGGCGCCTTCGGGCTGGATCCCGCTCCAGACGACGCTCGCGTCCTTCACCTGGTAGCGGCGGTACTCGAGAAGCGACTGGGGAAGCGTGCCGATCCTGAAACGGAGAAGCATCTCCCAGACGAGGATGACGTCCGGCCCGAAGCGTTGTGGGAACAAGCCTGTCTTCGCGAGTGCCTCTCGGCGAGCCAGCCCGTAAACCATGAACCAGGACCGACGATCGAGATACGACTTCAGGCGCACGTTCACCTTTGGCGAGCTCAGACCGACGGGTTGGTGCAACACATCCGAAGCGACGCCTGCCTCGTCGATGAACCTGACCGCGGGCACGCACATCACATGGTCGCGATGAGCTTCGAGATGGCCGACGGACAGCTCCAGATAACGGGGGAGGAAGCGGTCGTCGCTCGCGGCCCATGTGAACAGTCCGCCCCTGGTCCCTGCGAAACAGCGATTGAAGTTGGCACTCGCACCGGAGTCCGAGTCAACTCTTAGATACCGAACTCGCGAGTCGGCCCGGACGAGCTCACGCGCAACCTCTTCCGTGCCGTCGGTCGACGCGTTGTCGCAGACGAGCAGCTCGAAATCCCCGAACGACTGCCGGCGGATCGAGTCGAGGCACTCGACGATGTACGGCATGCCGTTGCGGACCGGGAGTCCGACTGAGACTGGAGGCGCTGCCGGGCTCACAGGAGCATCTCGATTCTCGTGTGCGTCATGAGGCCCCCTTGGGCGCTCGAGACGTGATCCCGGCCCATGCCGCCTGCGCCGTGCCCTTGAGCTCGGGGCCGACGAAGATGAACGACAGGGCGACGTGCAGTGCGAGCGCGGGCACGAGGCAGGCCATCACGACGACAATTCGGTCCGGGCCCAAGCCCTGCAGGCACACCCAACCGAGCGCGAATACGAGCAACGAGGGAACCAACCGCGCGTTCAGTCTGAACCACGCCAACGGCGTGCTGTCGAGACAGCTCCTGACAAGCCTCGGGACCATTAGGAAGTAGAGCATCGCGCCGTACATGATCCACGCGAGCGAGGCTCCGACCATGCCGAAGAAGTGCGTGATGACGACAACCACCGGGAAGACCACCACGGTCGACACCACGTTGACCCTGGCGACGGTCCCGGCCCTCCGCGTCGCCAGAGCAGTGATGTAAAGAGCGCTGACCGTGGAGTTCGCGAAATAGCCAATGGCGAGCAGCACGACCGGCACCTCGACAGATCGCGCAGCGGCGAGCGAGAACAGACGCGTGAAGACAGGCCCGGCGACGAAGGCTATCCCGGCGTACAAAGGCAGGCTCCCGAAGCAGATGAGGTCGTGGAGCTTCCTGTAGCGGACAACCAGCGACTGTCGCTCGTCGAGGTGAGAACGGGTGATGGCCGGCAGACTGGCTTCTGATGCCGCGGTGACGAGCGCTTGGGCCCGGCCGAGGAGCGCCGCACCGGTGGCGTAGTACCCCGCCACCTGGACGGCGAGCGTCCAGCTGACCGCAGACTCGTCGCCCTGAACCTGCACGACGGAGGTGGCCGACACGACCGCCATGCTTGCGGCAAACGAGCGGTAGCGGCGGACAGAGGCGGGGTCCCAACCTGGGCGCAGGCTCCCGGTTGACACGGCGTGCCTCGCGGTGAGGAAGCTCAGGGCCGTCGAGATAGCGAACCATGCAGTGACCCACCAGGCGAGGCTGAGGAGTCCGACTCCGCCAACCACGAGGAAGTAGATACCGAACTGTTGCGCCGCCTGGCTCGCGACGTTGATGATGTTGAAGCCGCCCATCCTCTCGGCACCCCGGAGAACAGCCTGGTAGAACGCTCTGGGGATGGCCAGCAGCCCTCCCATGAGCAGGATCCGCGACGCGTCCAAAGCGTCAGTGACACTCCGGCTGACCGACCGGAACAGCAGCGGGAAGACCTCCGGCAGCACGAGGTAGACGAGCAGCGCCCCTACGAACGCCAACAACCAGTACACCGAAGTCGCGCTGCGGAGCAGACCGCTCGGGTCCTCACCCTGATCGGTGCGCCCGGCCGCCACGGCGCGAACGACGACCGAGCTGAACCCCATCTCGAGCGCGCTCACAAGTGTCGTGCTCCAAACAAGCGAGATCGTTATGACCCCGAAAGACGATGCTCCGAGCCGCCGGTAGATGACGTGGATCGCAAGAAGGCTGAGGATCATCACTACAACCTGGCCAGCCAGGTTGTAGATCACGTTCCGGCTCAGCCTCGAGATCAAGGCCGCGTCGCGTCCAGTCGCGGGCGTCCACTTGCCTCACCGTTGGAGAAATCGTCGGGCGACACTCGCGCGACGACTTCGCTCATCGATTGCAGCCCATTCATGAGCTCGGGCTGCACCGGCCACGTCGTCTCACGAGCGAGTTGACGGCCGGCGCGGGCTACAACCCGCCTGGCTTGGCGTCGCAGGCTGCGGGGGCTGGCATCGACGGCCAGCGCGGCGAGCGTGCCGATCACCGAGAAGCCGATGCGCTCCGCCATCGGATATGTGGCCCAGAAGTCCGACGACAGGTGAGGCAAGCGCACGTTGTCCCGGCCGAGCTGGCGCAGGAGGGTGCCAAACTGCAGGCGTCGATAGCGACGGTAATCCGGAGTGGCGGAGAGCTTCGGGTTAGCCGCCAGCAAGGCCTCAAGGGCACAGAGCCAGGAGTCGAGGTGTTCGGAACCGGCGACTCTGTCTGCTCCTGTCCGAGCCGCCAAAGCGGGTCCGTTCTGCAGGAACTCGACTCCGTCGGACACCGCACCATTGAAGTAGAAGTAACCAAAAGACTTCTTGGTCGCACCGACGGCAACGAGCGGGACCGGCAGCTTGACCATGCGGTCCGCTTCGAGGAGCACACGGTTCATGGCGAAGTAGTCGGGGTAGGGAGACTGGAAGAATCGAGACCCACCGAGCCGGGTGATCAGCTTCCGGCTCACAAGAGCGAGCTGCATGTTGAACGGATATGACATGCGAAACCGGAACGCGTCGGCCACGGCAGCCCGCCGTTCAACCGAACTCATGAGGCTCGGCGCGCGTTCCCCAGTCATGAACGAAGCGACACCGCAAGCCTGGAGCGACCCCTCCGGGCGGCCCGGGATGACGCCCGGGTAGGAGAAGAGCAGGCCCTTCGAGTAGATCGCGTCCGGCTCACCGAATGCATCGATCACTCGCTTGTGGTTGGTGAAGTAACCCCTCAGGATCGCGTCGTCGTCACCAATCATCACGACATAATCACCCGAGCTCATGAAAAGGCTCCTGTTCCAGTTGTCGGTCACTGGAATCAGCTGCTCGGATCGACTGTAGAGAATCCGTGCGTCATCGAGACCTTCGACCCACTCGCGAGTCGAGTCGGAGGACATGTTGTCCGCGATACAGATCTCCCAATCGCCGTAGTCCTGGCACAGAACGCTTTCGACGGCCTGCTGGAGGTACTCGACACGATTGCGTGTCGGCACGAGCACGGAAAACTTCGTCACTGAGCCTCTCTCCGTAGGATCAGGGTATACGTGCTGGCCCGGGCCGCCCGGGTCTCGACATTCTTGAGCACCCTTGCGATACAAGTCCCAATGCGCCGCAACAACAATGACACGGCGAGAATGCGGGACAGATTCCCCAGGGATTGCTCCCACCCGAAGCGGTTCCATCCGCGAGCAGATCGATCCGCCATGTCAAGGTGATCAAGACGAAGCCCATGCTGCGCGGCGGCTAGGACGATGACCGCAGGTGGGCTCAACAGCAGGTGTCGAGGGGCGTCGAGATGGGTCCATCGCGCACCGAAGATTCCCAACTGCAAGGAAGTCGGGTTGGGGCTCGCGATGATCAGGCTTCCCCCCTCGGACAATGCACCGGCGGCGCATTCGAGGACGCCCCAAGGATCACGAAGGTGCTCCCAGGAGTGCCATAGCGCGATCACGTCGAAGGTCCCAAGCGATGGCAACGCCGACAAGGGGTCTTCGGCCACGTGAACCGAGACGTCCAGCTGATCTCCGATCCAGCTGGCATTCGGGCCGGGCATCTCGAGCACGCTCACCGCGAAGCCGGCTTCGCTCGCGAGCAGGGCGAACCCGCCCCCTCCGGGCCCGATCTCGAGAAGACGGCCCGATCGGTGCGTCCGGCGGACGAAGTCAAGCTTGTACTGCTCGAAACGACTGGCGACGCGTAGGTCGTCGACCGTCGCGTGGACCGGGTAGTACGAGCCGGGGTAGTACAGCGAGAGGTCGGAGGGGGCGTCGCTCAGGAACAACACGCCGCACACAGTGCATCGCAGGTAGTGGAATCGAGTCTCGGCGATATGCCTGTTGAGATCGCGAGCGACATAAGCGAACCGAGTGTCGCCGCCGCAGACAGGGCACGAAGAGGGCGCGGTCGTGCCCTTCTTCTCCGAGGTCATCGAGAAAAGTACGCGCGGTACCAAGCCACGGTTCGAGAAAGACCGGTCTCGAGATCTATCAACGGGCGCCAACCAAGCATTAGCGCTGCCTTGGCCGCGTCCAGGTACTGCGACTGGATCTCGGATCGTGCGGAGTCGAGGATCACGGGCTCGAGATCCTCACGCCCGACCAGTCGCCGAAGTCGGCCCACGATCTCGCTGACCGAGTGCGGCTGTCCGGCACCGAAGTTGAAGGGAAGACCCCGGGCCTCGGGTTGCTCGGAGCGGTCGCACAAGAGAAGGTAAGCATCGACTGCATCGTCGACATGGAGGTAGTCCCTAGTCGGCGAACCATCGCTTCGCAGCAAGGGTCGCTCTCCGTGGAGCAGGCTGCGGATCGTTCCGGGAACGACGCGACTCCAGTGCAGGTCGCCGCCTCCGTAGATGTTCCCGCAGCGGGCGATCGCGACCGGAACGTCGTAGGTGCTGGCATAGCCTTGCGCGATCAGGTCTGCGCACGCCTTGGACAGGTCATAGGGGTGCCTTCCCGCCGGCGGCATGTCCTCTGAGTACGGAGGGGGCTGCAGGTCACCATAGGACTTGTCGCTTGATGCGATCACGATCCGGCGAACCAGGTCCATATGGCAACGACATACCTCGAGGAGGTTGTAGGTCCCGCGGACGTTGGCTTCCATCGTCAGCAGGGGGGCGCGAAGCGCTGCGCCGACCAGCGACTGCGCTCCGAGGTGCACGACGGAGTCCACCTCGTGAACGACAACAGCGCGCTCGAGGTCCTGGTATTCTTCCAGCCTCCCGTTGACGGTCGTCACGCGATCGACTGTGCCGGAGAAGAAGAGCTCCGATCGATGATCGGCATCGAGCACGAACGCGACCACGTGAGCTCCCTCGTCCACGAGCCGACGCGTCAACCACGAGCCGACGATCCCAGACGCTCCCGTCACCAGAACCCGTCGCCCCGCCCAAGCCGAGGAGGTCACCAGATTCTCCACGGCGCCCTGCCGCTAGCCCACAGTTCGTTCAGGAACCGTTTGTCTCTCAAGGTGTCCATCGGATGCCAAAAACCGTCGTGGCAAAAGGCTGCCATCTGCTTGTCACGCGCCAAGCGCGCCATTGGCGCGCCTTCCCACGCGGTCGAATCGTCGTCGATCAACTCGAGCACATCCCGTTCGAGGACGAAGAACCCGCCGTTTATCCAGCCCTCATGTGCAGGAGACTTCTCGGCGAACTCGATCACGTCGCTGCCATCCAGCACGACTGTCCCGAATCGCGCGGCGGGCCGCACCACCGTCACCGTGCAGAGCTTGCCGTGAGACCGGTGGAACTCGACGAGTCGCCGCACGTCGAGGTCCGCGACACCATCGCCGTAGGTCATGAGGAACGTCGAGTTGTCGCCGAGCCAGAGACCTAGTCTCTTGAGCCGCCCTCCGGTGGCGGTGGCTTGGCCTGTGTCGACGACCGCGACGTTCCACGGTGGCACATCGTCTCGAGGCAGGAGCTCAACCGAGCCGGCAGCCAGATCGAAGATGGCGTCGCTCTGGCGAAGGCGGAACTTGGAGAAGTACTCGGCTATCGCCTCGCCCTTGTACCCGGCGGCGATGACGAAGTCCTGGACACCGGCCTGGGCGTAGATCTTGCAGATATGCCAGAGGATCGGGTGCTCGCCGATCTGAACCATTGGCTTGGGCAGGAGATCAGTCTCCTCGGCGAGCCTGCTCCCGGTGCCTCCGGCAAGGATGACCGCCTTCATGCTCGCCCTACGGTGTTCTCGGCCGAAGCGTCGTGGGGACGTCTCCGACTGGGATCGATGTCCACGTACCCTCTTCCTTCAGGGTTGCTGACCTGGGCCGATTCCGCATCGTAGTGCACCAAGGCTGTTCGCCTGCTCCATGCCCGGACTCACGTGGCACCGTTGGCTTCTTGGGAAACACCCTGATCGCCAGGCCGAGGGTCGTCTCGCGCCCCCAGCTTCCCGACGATGCCCCGCACGAAGCCAAGCCCCCACGCCGAGTGCATGGTGGGGAAGGCTGCAAGCAGCGTCGGCACCGCCGGCGGGTCGCGGGTGAGCTCGACGGCGCCTCGTCCGAGCACGATCGCCACATAGGACGCCAGCACCTGTCGACGCCTCGGGCTCGCGAGCCCGAGGACCAGGGCGGGCACGGCAAGCTGGCGCCACGAAAGCGAGCTGGGATGCTTGCGGATGGTGCGGGCGCGGTTGCGGCCGTACCTGTAGAACTGGCACGCGAGCGGCCCAAGCCCGTCGCGGCCGAGGTACAAGGACCTTATCGACGGATCGAGATAGACCCCGCCGAACAGTTGAGCTCGCCAAGCCAGCTCCGCGTCCTCGTTGCCTCCTGACCACTCGTCGTAGCCGCCCATGTCGCGGATCGTGCTCGCGCGGAAGGCACCCAGGTAGACAGTGTCGACATACCGTGGCTCTCCGCCTTCCCGCCGGAAGGCCGCGGGCCCGGCTCCAAAGCGGGAGGTCATCGCCACCACGATGC
>Ga0247847_1000335_pt1 | contig 12288 bp, 8 predicted proteins | sample PFST25metaG_FD_186002 | JGI IMG/M metagenome (GOLD analysis project Ga0247847, IMG submission 186002) | Peat soil microbial communities from Stordalen Mire, Sweden - P.F.S.T25 | ecosystem: Environmental > Terrestrial > Soil > Wetlands > Peat | place: Sweden: Norrbotten County, Stordalen Mire...
GGAGGAGGAATTCCTATAGCAAGAAATTGCCAGATCCTTTTTTCCACTAATCTCGGAATAGGGAATGGTTCCTACAAACAGTTTTCTTATTATTTAGGATTATATCATTCATTTTGATTAAATAAGGTCATTCTCACGTTGAAGCAATGAGTTGATATTGCATCAAGCGGTGAAAGCTTTATTTCAGGTATGATTATCTTTAACCCATGCCTGCACGGTTGATTTGGCCTGGCAATAAAAACGGTATCTTTGTGCATGTTTTCAAACTTTGGAATATGACCTTTACTTCTTATGTATTTCCTCCGCGTAAAGCCGAAATTGCGAATAGCCTGACCCATGGATTGGGTGTTTTATTCAGTATTGCTGTGATTTTTGCGATTTCGTTTGATTCTTCTATTCCCGATAATCATCGTTTCAGCCTTTATGTGTTTGCATGCAGCATGTTGCTGATGTATACCGTTTCTACTGTTTACCATGCTACCAAAACTATTGAACGTAAACGTCATCTACGCCTGTTTGACCATATCTCCATCTATTTTCTGATTGCCGGTACATATACTCCATTCATCTTATTTTGTTTGCAGGGTGCTGTGAAATGGTTGTTTTTTTCCATCGTGTGGGGTATTGTTCTATTTGGCATTCTGTATAAACTATTTTGGTGGGGGCGTTATCCGAAAATCTCACTGTGGATCTATTTAGGCATGGGGTGGATCATTGTCTTTGTCATTAAACCGTTGTTAGCCACTCTTTCACTCGAAGGATTTATATGGCTTATGATTGGTGGCTTTTTCTATAGTGTCGGAACATGGTTTTATGCACATAAGAGACCATTTTATAATCATGCAGTATGGCATCTTTTTGTGTTGGCGGGTAGCGCTTCGCATCTAATGGCCGTGCTCTCCATTCGATAGAAGTATTTGAAGCGTAGGCTAACGTATTGAAAAGGGTTTCCCAATCCCATCTAATTGGCATCTTATGAATTCGCAAAAAGAATTGTTTCATCGTACTGAATTGTTACTTGGTGAAGAGGCAATGGCTTTTTTAGCTGAGAAGAGAGTCATCATTTTCGGTATCGGAGGGGTAGGAAGTTGGTGTGCAGAAGCATTGGTGCGTAGCGGCATTACTCATTTGACGATGGTGGATAGTGATCGGGTGGATGTTACCAACATCAATCGTCAACTGCATGCAACTACAGAAACGATAGGTGCATTTAAAACGGATGTTTTCAAACAACGCTTGCTTAGTATCAACCCACAGGCAACGATCACAGCAATGGCAGCAAGGTACAATGCAGAGACAGCCGATTCTTTTCAGATAGGATCGTATGATGTGATTATTGATGCTATAGATAGTCTGGATGATAAAATGCTCTTAATGCTGGAGGCGACACGATCTGCGGCTCTTTTTGTCTCTTCGATGGGCGCTGCCCGGAGAATGGATCCGACACGTGTAAAGGTTGCAGAATTCTGGAAAGTACAGGGCTGTCCGTTGGCTGCTGCGTTACGTACCAGGTTTCGAAAACAGCACTTTTTCCCTGAAAAGAAATTTCTCACGGTGTATAGTGATGAGCATATTCTTCCCTGTGGCAAAGGGATTGATACTCCATCGACAGACAAACCGTCACGCAGGGAGAATGGTTCTTTAGTGCATATTACGGCTATCTTCGGTTTTACGTTGGCGGGGATTGTGATTCAGAAGCTCTGTGAACCACAAAGGCAATAGAGAACCTCAGAGGCAGAGGCCAAGGCAGAGGGAATAGGCAATAGAGAACCTCAGAGGCAGAGGCCAAGGCAGAGGGAATAGGCAATAGAGAACCTCAGAGGCAGAGGCCAAGGCAATAGATATCTGCTAATCTACAAATTCATTGTCAACTGTCAATTGTCCATTGTCTATTTATGAAGTCAACTGTCAATTCTCAAGTATTTGTTAACTTCATATCGTCCTGATTTCTACCAGCTACTGACTACTATCTCATGAGTTTCATCATAAAATAAATCCGGAATTTATTTCACTTCTGTTTATCAACATTCAAAAATAAGTTTTACCTTTGTCTCCGCATTGGTTCGCTTTGGTATGTTCATGCCGGGCGATGAAAAGGGAATCAGGTGAAAGTCCTGAGCAGACCCGCTACTGTAAATCCTATGCAACGTTTTGACATTACTTTAGCCACTATTCTTTACGGATGGGAAGGCTGTTCGAAACGGGGATAAGTCAGGAGACCTGCCATGCAAGTTAATTAGGTAAAGCTTTCGAGGAAAGAGCTTGTAACCAAATGTGAATCTGCATAGTTTCCATTTGATTTTTGCATTCCCGTGAAGGCTGTTTGTTAGTCAAACAGTTTTTTTATGTTGTTTCCTGCATCTTGTTACGGAGTTGTACATTCTGTTTCCCGTCGTGGAAAAGGAGTGATAGGGTTGTTCCTGTTTTTCTCCTTCACGGCATGGCCCATGATGGCTCAAAAGGACAGTGTGCATGTCATTTCTGAAGTGACGGTTACTGCCATGCCATTGCCTCATTTGTCGAATACGGTTGTCCCGTTACAGACATTCGACACTGCCAATCTTGCCGGGATGAATGTGCTGCAATTGTCGGATGTAGTGAAGCATTTTGCCGGCGTCACGGTGAAAGACTACGGGGGTATCGGTGGGTTGAAGACAGTCTCAATTCGTGGGTTAGGACCGACACATACTGCTGTAAGTTACGATGGTCAGTTGATGGGCGATGCTCAAAACGGTGAAATTGATCTGAGCAAGTTATCTCTCGATCATGTGAAAGAGATATCGCTGGCAAACGGTGATGGCGAAGATCCGTTGGAGAGTGCGCGTGCCTTTGCAGCAGCCGGCTTGTTGTCGGTTGTTACGCTGCAACCGCATCTTGACTCTTTGAAGAGATATCAGGCTGAAGCTAATGTGCAAACCGGCTCATTCGGGTGGATTCATCCTTCGTGGTGGATAGCTAACCAATGGACACCTCATCTCTCTTCAACTCTTTATCTGGAGTCGCAATATGCCAATGGCCGCTATCCGTTTACGATGCGTAATGGCGACTCCATTCAACATTTGCAACGAACAAACAGCGACGTACACCTCTTTCATGGTGAAGCAAATGTGTTTTATGTGCCTGATAGTCTCGATAAGTTAACTGCCAAAGTGTATGCGTCTGGTGGTGCTTGCGGGTTGCCGGGGGCTGTCATTCTTTACAATCCTTATGCTGGACAAGAACAACGTTTATACGACGGGGACTATTTTCTTCAGGCACAATTTACTTCCATATTATCGAAGCAGAGTCGATATGCCCTGAGCGCTAAAGCGGAAGATGCCACTATGCGTTATGTGGATCCCTATTTCCTCAATTCTTCAGGCGGTCTGGATAATCTTTTCCGGCAACAGGAATATGATTTATCGGGAGCTTTTGCTCAACGGTTAAGTCAACAATTCCAAATGTCGCTGGCAAGTGATGTCGTATTCAATCATTTGTCTGCCAATTTGTACCAATTTGCTCAACCTTCGCGCTTCTCTTCCTATACATCCATAAAAGGACGTTATGCTGTTTCCTGGTTTCATGCTGAAGCGGCTCTTCTGTCCACGTATGTGGCCGATCGTGTCGCTTTGGGCAACGACTCTCCGCATCATAGCCGGTTGTCACCGATGGTGAGCGTGAGTGCAGACCCTTTTCAACAACTTCATTGGGAATGGAGAGCTTTCTACAAAGAGTCTTTCAGAATGCCAACGTTCAATGAGTTGTATTACACCGGTATTGGAAATACTAAGTTAAAGCCCGAAACAGCGCAACAGTGGAATGTGGGGAGTTCATATTGGGCATCGAACAATACAGGGTATCTCTCGTTTTCAATAGATGGTTATTACAACCGTGTCATCAATAAGATTGTGGCTGTTCCTTCAGGCAACTTGTTTATCTGGTCGATGTTGAATCTGGGGCTTGTATCCATTCATGGTGTCGATATGACGTTGCGGGGGGAAGCCCGTGTTGTTGATGGCATTCGTGTCACGATGGAGGGTAGTTACAGTTATCAGTCGGCACTGGACAAAAGCAGCGTGCAAAGTTCAACCTATAATCAACAGATTGCCTACACACCTGAGAATTCAGGTGCTGCAACTGCCGGTATATTGATGCCGTGGATGAATATGTCATACACGCTTCTGTTTTCGGGCTTTCGATACGACCTGAGCCATTCGCTGTTGCCCGGATATAGTGAGAGCAGTATTTCGTTGTGGCGAAAGTTTCCATTGCATCATACTACGTTGACTGTAAAAGGTGAACTTCTTAACCTTTGGAATGAACAATATGCCATCGTGAAAAATTATCCCATGCCCGGACGTGCATGGCGAGTAACAGCAGGAATTGAATTTTAATCATATATCAGAATAACTTATTGTTTATCAACCATTTTAATATTTATCAGTATGAATAAGAAAAGTGTACTCTACTTTGTATCTGCAATGTTTTTTGCCTTGATTGTTACCTCATGTACAAAAAATGATCCCACTACTTCAAAGACAGGGGTAGTTTCAAGCGCTCAATCTGTTTTTGTATTGAATCAGGGGACAATGGATCAGGATAACTCAACGTTAACCATGTACAATCTTGCCGATTCGGTAGCAACTACTGATTGGTTTACATCTCAAAATGGTGTAGGATTAGGCGATACAGGCAACGATATGGCTATTTATGGTGGCAAGATTTACATCGTGATGAATGTTTCGAGTTATGTGGAAGTAACTGATCTAAAAGGCAAAGCCCTAACACAAATTCCGCTGTTTAATGGTACAGTAGCCCGACAACCCCGTGAAATCGCATTCTATCAGAACAAAGCCTATGTCTGCTCGTTCGATAGTTCGGTAGTGCGTATTGACACAACCAGCCTTGCCGTAGACGGTATCACAAAAGCAGGGTCAAATCCCGACGGCATTTGTGTCGCGGACGGTAAGTTGTATGTCTCTAACTCGGGTGGATTAAATTATCCTGACTATGCCAATACAGTTTCAGTGATCGATATTCCTACCTTTACGAAAACGAAAAACATTACGGTTGTGACCAATCCATTTACTTTGAAAACAGGTACTGACGGGAAAGTCTATCTTTTGTCGCGTGGAAATTACGGGTCTATCGATGGCGCTTTGCAACAGATTGATCCCTCGACGGATGCTGTAACCACGACTTATCCCAACTCAGCGGCCGTTGATTTCGCTTTGAATGGCACAAAACTCTACTATTGCAATTTTGATTATACAACGAATGCTTCGACGGTAAGCGTGATGGATCTGACAACAAACACAACATCCGATTTCATTACAGATGGAACTACCATTCCTTTGGCCAGTGGCATTGCAGTCGATTCGGCAACCGGTAACGTCTATATTGCTTCATGGGCCAGCGACTATGTTTCTAATGGCACAGTCTACTGTTATAGTCCGGCCGGTAAGAAACTCTTCAGTTTCACTTCCGGAGTCAATCCATGGAAGATGGTATTTATTCGATAATATTTATTTTGTTTAGTGTAGATGGTTGTGTTGTTGTGAAACAAACATCTGTCCATCAAAGGAATCCTTTGGTGAGTGAGAAAGCCTTCGTCTCTTATGTGGAGTGGACGAAGGCTTTTTCGTGTTTCTTAGATGTCACGTCACCTGTTTTTGTCGAAGATGAATTACCATCCGCGAGAATCTCTTGCTACCCGTTTTTCATGCAAACAAGGTATCAGAAAGCATCTATGAAAGGCATCACGAATATAGCACAAAGGTACTACTAAGGTAAAAAACCCATACATAATCCAAGTATAATTCATAGATAACCCATATCATTTATAATATGGGTTATCTATGGGTTATGTATAGGTTATCTATGGGTTATCCTACTTTGTGGCATGGTTGTGCACTGAAGGAAATAGGATTCGGGAATATGTTTCGTTGAGCTGTAATGCAAAACCGGATTTTACCGTTTTATTTTGTCGATAAGTTGTTGCATCCGTAAAATCAGGTAGCAACTTTGAAACTGTTGATGAAAAAAAGGACGAAGCAGTTTCATACGTGAATAATTTGTTTTTAAAGGGCGTATGGAACTCGCATGTCAACCATTCTCATGTGAATGTACGTAATTTACATGCTCGTTTCATTAAGCTAAGGTACAAAGCATTGCTTTCGAATCGTATCAATATGGAAGCATTGCAGATGTAATGAATTGATTCATGCTTCATTGTCGTTACTGCAATCTCCGTATTGTTTGCTATCTTTGCATGAAGAAAAATAGTACATGGAAAAAGAACCTTTATTAGGGAAAACGTTGTCGGAATTGCAAGCTTTGGCCATCGCAAACGGGTTGCCTTTGTTTGCCGGAAAGCAAATTGCTCATTGGTTATATGTGCAACATGCCACGGATATAACACAAATGACCAATCTTTCGGTAACGAAACGGGCTTCTTTAGCAGAGAAATATACGGTAGGGCGATCTGAGCCGGTTGAGGTTGTTGCCTCGACTGACGGAACGCGTAAATATCTTTTTAAATCTTCTCAGGGCCATTATATTGAAAGCGTGTTTATTCCCGAAGAAGATAGAGCTACGTTGTGTGTATCGTCGCAAGTGGGTTGTAAGATGAACTGCCAGTTTTGCCAGACAGGTAAACAAGGCTTTGCAGCTAATCTATCGGTTACGGATATTTTGAATCAGGTGTTTTCGTTACCTGAGCGTGAGCAACTCACCAACCTTGTTTTTATGGGCATGGGAGAACCTTTTGATAATACGGATGAGGTGTTGAAAGCGTTAGACATTTTGACCGTGTCTTATGGTTATGCCTGGAGTCCACGCCGCATCACGGTTTCAACCATAGGTATAATTCCCGGAATGATTCGGTTTTTGGAAAAGTCACAATGTCATTTAGCCATTAGTCTCCATTCTCCTTTTGCAGGTGAACGATTGGCGTTGATGCCAATGGAAAAGGTTTATCCTATTGAGAAAGTGGTTGAATTGCTGAAAGGATATGATTTCAGACATCAACGAAGAGTCTCTTTTGAATACATCGTGTTTGATCATGTCAACGACACTATGCGTCATGCACGCGAGCTGGTGCGTTTGCTACGGGATATTCCCTGCCGCGTCAATTTGATTCGTTATCATGCCATTCCCGGAGTGGATTTGAAAGAAGCCCAGGAAGAAAAGATGGTTTTTATGCGTGATTATTTAACGGAGAATGGTATTACATGTACCATAAGACGTTCGCGTGGAGAAGATATTCTGGCAGCCTGCGGGTTGCTTTCTACTCAAAAACAAGAGGAAGAGCGTAAAACAACGTTGTCATAACGACAAAAGATTTTTTTAATAGTATAATCAGACAGCGAAATAATGGTATCTCAGGGTAGCAGGAATCGCTATACATTACCCATAAGTTTATAGAAAATGGAAGAGAAAAAGATGATTATCGGGATAACACAAGGAGATATAAACGGCATTGGATATGAAGTAATACTTAAGACTTTGCTCGAAAATCATATTTTCGAGTTTTGTATTCCGGTTATATACGGCTCGCCAAAAGTGGCAGCCTATTATCGTAAAACATTGAATTTAGAGCAATTGTCATTAAGCTCCATTGCGCATGTGAATGAGGCAACCGGGAAAAAAGGGTATATCATCAACTGCACGAGCGATGAGATAAAGGTGGATTTGGGGAAATCGACCGAAATGGCCGGGGAGGCATCTTTTTTAGCATTAGAAGCTGCCACGCTTGATTTAGCTGCCGGGAAACTGGATGCCATCGTCACGGCACCTATTAATAAGAAGAACATTCAATCGCCGTCGTTTACTTTTCCCGGGCATACTGAATATCTGGAACAGATATTTGGTGCAGGAAAGAAAGGTCTTATGCTGATGGTGAGCGATGTTGTCCGCATCGCTGTTGTAACAGGTCATATTCCTGTTTCACAAATCGCTGCATCGTTAACACAAGCGTTGGTTGAAGATAAGTTACGTTTGTTGAATCAAAGTTTACAGGAAGACTTTGGCATCGTTCGCCCCCGTATTGCCGTCCTGGGCTTAAATCCTCATGCCGGAGATGAAGGCTTGATTGGTGAAGAAGATCAAACGATCATTGTACCGGCAATTCGCAAATGTGTGGATGAAGGTATTGTGTGCGTAGGACCTTTCCCTGCTGATGGGTTTTTTGGTGCAGGCACCTTTTCAAGTTATGATGCTGTTTTGGCTATGTATCATGATCAGGGGTTAATTCCATTCAAAACGCTGGCTATGGAAGAAGGAGTAAATTTCACTGCCGGCCTTCCGGTGATACGAACATCCCCAGGACATGGCACTGCTTATGAGTTAGCAGGACAAAATATAGCTTCTGAAGCCTCTTTTCGCCATGCTTTATTTTTAGCTCACGATATTTTTCAAAACAGGAAAACATATCGTGAAATCATGTCTAACCCGTTAAAAAGTAATCATGTATCACGCGGAAGTTCCATTGAGTAAGTACCCAAACGGGTAGGGGGATGATGTTATTGAAGTAGAAAGTAAGAGGTTGAAAAATAAATATTTGGCATTAGAAAACGCTATTTTGGACATAAATTTACCATTGATAGTTGTCTGATTCATAAAAATAACTACCTTTGCGCCGGGTAAGTCCTACACGACCAGCTCCCTTTGAATCCCCCAGGGCTTGATCGCAGCAAGGGTAAAAGGTCGTAGCGGTGCGATGTAGTAAGCTTACCCACTTGCCTCTTTAGCTCAGTTGGCCAGAGCACGTGATTTGTAATCTCGGGGTCGTTGGTTCGAATCCGACAAGAGGCTCTCTCAAAAAACAAAAAGCTGTCTGTTAAGGCGGCTTTTTTTGTTGATATACGTTTTGTCCCATGCTAAAAAATTGTACCTTTGCAGTATCAACAGGATCCTTTTTTGAGGATATTCAACACAAGATTCGATTTATTTTTCAAAAACTCAGAAAGATGATACATATAACTTTTCCTGATGGCTCAGTGCGTGAGTATTCAAAAGGAATTACCGGTTTTCAATTAGCGGAAAGTATTAGTCCCCGTTTAGCAGCTGAAGTGTTAGCAATCGGTGTGAACGGAGTCACTTGTGACTTGTCACGTCCTATAGAAAACGATGCAACGATCCAACTGTATAAATGGGACGATCCCGAAGGAAAACACGCCTATTGGCACTCATCGGCTCATTTAATGGCTGAAGCATTACAGGAACTTTATCCCGGCATTAAGTTTGGCATTGGACCGGCAATAGAAAATGGGTTTTATTACGATGTTGATCCAGGTGAAGCTGTCATCAAAGAGAGTGACTTGCCTGTGATCGAAGCAAAAATGATTGAATTAGCCGCACGTAAAGAACTGATTGTAAGGAAAGAGGTTAGCAAGCAAGAGGCGTTGGATTTCTTCAAACAGAAGGGTGATGAGTATAAAGTTGAATTAATCAGTGATTTGACTGATGGTACTATTACATTTTACTCACAAGGTGATTTTACCGATTTATGCCGTGGGCCGCATTTGCAAAATGCCGGAGAAATAAAAGCCCTTAAACTGTTGAGTGTTGCCGGTGCTTATTGGCGAGGCGATGAGAAACGTAAACAATTGACCCGTATCTATGGGATTACGTTTCCAAAGAAAAAAATGCTCGATGAATACTTGTTGTTTTTAGAAGAGGCAAAGAAGCGTGATCACCGTAAGATTGGGAAAGAGCTTGAATTATTTACTTTTTCACAAGCAGTCGGAGCAGGATTACCGCTCTGGTTACCGAAAGGAACTATTTTACGCAACAGGTTGGAAGACTTCTTAAAACGCATTCAAAAACGTTTTGGGTATCAACAAGTGATTACTCCTCATATTGGTCAAAAAGAGTTATGGGTTACTTCCGGCCATTACGCCAAGTATGGTAAGGATTCTTTTCAACCTATTCACACTCCGCAAGAGGGAGAAGAGTTTTTACTCAAACCGATGAATTGTCCGCATCATTGTGAAATTTATAAAGCATTTCCTCATTCGTATAAGGATTTACCTATCCGTTATGCAGAGTTTGGCACAGTGTATCGTTACGAACAAAGTGGTGAGTTGCACGGCTTGACACGGGTGAGAGGATTTACCCAAGATGATGCACATATCTTTTGCCGTCCCGATCAGTTGAAAGATGAGTTTTTGAAAGTGATGGATATTATCTTTATCATTTTCAACGCACTTGATTTTAAGAACTTTGAAGCACAAATATCTCTTCGCGATCCGAATGACAAAGAGAAATATATTGGTAGCGATGAGAATTGGGCAAAAGCAGAAAGTGCAATCGTGGAAGCATGCCAGGAGAAAGGGTTGAAAGCCAATGTTGTGTTGGGTGAAGCTGCATTTTACGGACCAAAACTTGACTTTATGGTGAAAGATGCCATTGGACGTCGTTGGCAGTTAGGTACTATTCAAGTGGATTATAACCTGCCTGAACGCTTTGATCTGGAATATACCGGTGCTGACAATCAAAAACACCGTCCTGTGATGATTCACCGTGCACCATTTGGTTCCATGGAACGCTTTGTGGCTGTTCTGATTGAACACACCGGAGGAAAGTTCCCTCTCTGGTTAACACCTGAACAAGCGGTTGTGTTGCCGATTAGTGAAAAATTCAATGAGTATGCACACCAGGTAGCACAACAACTCGATGAACAGGATATTCGTGTTTCAGTTGATGATCGGAATGAAAAGATTGGTCGTAAGATTCGTGATAACGAGTTGAAGCGAATTCCCTATTTATTGATTGTCGGAGAAAAAGAAATGGAAGCAGGAATGGTTGCTGTGCGTAAACAAGGAGAAGGAGACCAGGGCACGCAAACTGTAGATGCTTTTGCAGCTACTATTAATGCTGAAGTTTCAAAAATGATGAAAGTTTTTTAGGCTATACATATACACATCTCTTAAACGCTATATACTTCGTGTGTATAGCGTTTTTTTGTGAAAAGAAGAAACAATCAATAAAATTGTTACATTTGTCCCATATCCCTACGATGTAATTTTTCAATGTACCTATGCACATATTTATTTTTTTTAATTATTTTTCCTCACACGCATATCGTCAAACAATGATTGGATTTGCGCTATTGCTTTTGACAACAAACGCTTATTCTCAATTAGCTGTAGGGCAATGGGAAACACACTATTCATATCGCAATGTGACACAAGTGGCGGTTGCTTCCGATAAAGTGTACGCGATAGGGTCAAATGCTCTTTTTTCAGTTGACCTGACAGACCAAAGCATCCAATTTTATTCGAAGGTTACCAGTCTGAGTGATAATGATATCACGCAAATTGCCTATAACAATAAATCCAATCAGTTGTTAATCGTTTATGCCAATTCTGATCTCGACTTAATGTCATCGTCCGGGGTTAATAATGTTCCTGATCTATTTCTCAAGCAAGCAACGATGGACAAAACGGTGAACTCTGTTTTTTTTGTTGACAGCCTTGCTTACCTTTCGTGCAATTTTGGCATTGTCGTGCTAAATATGATAAAACATGAAATCAGTGATACGTATGTGATTGGTGCAAATGGAAGTTATGTTCCTGTGTTAGCTACCGTACTTTTCAATGGAAAGATTTATGGATTAACAGCAACCGGATTGTCACAAGCTGATGATACGAATCATAATTTGGCCGATTATCAGGTTTGGTCTTCCGTTACGACAATACCGGAGAACGAAATCAACAATCTAAATTTAGTCTGTTTTGATGGTTATTTGTGGTTGCTTAAGGCAAATGGCGCTGTTTATAAATCGACGGATGGAACCGTTTGGAATGCTGTTCAGTCTTTAAGCAATATTGCCCGTATGCAATGTGATAATCACTATATCTATTTTATTTCTGACTCGAATTCTATCACGACTGCCTATGATATGAATATGAACGTTATTTCATTGCCCGGTTATTCACCCAATAGCATTTCAGTCGATAATTCTTCTTCGTCGGATTTTTGGTTAGCTTCCGGTAACACAGGTTTGCAGCAAGTGAATAAAAGCGGACAAACGGTTAACTCGTTTTCTCCTTCAGGTCCTTTTGATAACAGCCCATGGAAAATGACTTTTGGTGGTGACAAATTGTTTGTGGTTCCGGGGGGGAGGTGGGATGTTCAGTATTTTCATCCTGCTTCCGTAATGATGTATCAAAATTATAAGTGGACGAATATTGACGGAGCAACGATTAGTCAGGAACCCAATATGCCTGCAACTACTGATTTTGTTTCCATTGCTTCTGATCCGAAAGACAATACGCATTTCTTTGTGGGTGCTTATGGCATGGG
>Ga0247847_1000344_pt1 | contig 11965 bp, 11 predicted proteins | sample PFST25metaG_FD_186002 | JGI IMG/M metagenome (GOLD analysis project Ga0247847, IMG submission 186002) | Peat soil microbial communities from Stordalen Mire, Sweden - P.F.S.T25 | ecosystem: Environmental > Terrestrial > Soil > Wetlands > Peat | place: Sweden: Norrbotten County, Stordalen Mire...
AAGGTGTAGGCGCCGTTGGTGGTGGTGGTGGTGTTGGTGGTGGCAGTGAGGGTGGTTGACGCGGGTTTAACTGCAGGCGTAGCGTTACGATTGACAGCGCGGGTGGTGGTGTTGGTGGTGGCAGTGAGGGTGGCTGAGGCGGGTGTTGCCGCAATTGCAGGCGCGGCGTTACAGAACAACAATGCACAAACCACAAACACTACTGCTACAACAATCACAACTCTCTTTTCTGCATACATTTTTTCCCACCCTTGAACGTTACGCTTGTACTCGCGCGGCACGGCTGCTCCGAGCACCTAGATAGGTTGTAACTGTGTTTTATATGCCCTTAAGGGTTCCTTTGCAAAATAGCGTCTAAATTGCCTAAAATTATCAAAATTGCTTTATTTGGGCAACGTAAGGACGCAATGTAAGGTTTAATAGTCCGGCCCTTTCACAGACACCGTCGCGAATGGAGACGGTCGAAAAACTCTGGTGAAAAATGGCTTAAGAACGCACTTCCTAACCGCGTACATAAAAAACTCGCTACAGATACGGCTCTCGTTAAAGAAACCGGCAAAAAATTGCCTTATTCTCTCAACGTAGCTTCATAGAAGCGGCGTTCGCACCCCCGTGATTCACTCGGCGCCAAAAATTACGAGACCTTGAGCGCGGCGACCACAATGATTGTCAGTCGATTCATCGTGAATCTGACTGTTAGATGCTCGTGTCAATAGTCCTTGGAAATCCTTCGGTTTCGTCTCTAAATAGGGCCTTGAAGAAGCTGTCGTGTTGATCTGCAACGCTTTCCCACGAATACTCGGCGGTTACCCGTTCATAGACCCTATCCTTAAGGGGGGCATACTTCAAGGGATCGTCATCAATCGCCCTCATGTGCCGCTGTAGATCCTCAGCGTCGTTGAAATAAAGCGCAAGATCCTCGCAAACCCCTCGGTTGAACGTGTTATCGTGAGCGATTATGATGTTTTTATGAATCATCGCCTCGAGAAGCGAGGGATTTGTCCCTCCTTTTGAATGCCCGTGGATATATGCGCAGCAGTTATGCCGCAACATGGTAAGGGCAGGCTGGCCATATATGCCACCAGTCAAAATGACTTCTTTGCCAGGAGACGCGTCGCTTAGCGCTTCCATTACCGCTTGTTCATACTTCTTCGAAGAAAAGTCGCCTACGACAACAAGTGGCTTTGTGCTTGTGCCGTGCAGGTAGGCATTGACGATAGTGGCGATATGCTGATCCGGTTCCAGTCGAGCTATAACCAGCCAATACTTGTGGGGGAGCAGACGTTCAACTTCTGTTGACTTTGAGGCTTGAGCTATTATGTCAACGTTCCACGGCGCTGCGATAGGCTCATTAGCGCCGTAAGTGAGAAAAACGACCTTATCATGGAAGCGAGATGGCACGTAGGGTTTCAGCTTCTCGTGATCGATGATTATGTGGCTCGTGCCGACCGTGGCGAGCAGGTACAGGCTTCTGATAATGAATTGCTGCACCCTGCTAAACTTGGATCGCTCCCATTCGAGCCCCGCCATGTTGAACATCACTTTTTTTCCCAAGAGTCTTGGTACAGACATGAGAATGTTTGCGTTGTAGCCGAGGCTGTACACGACGTCGCAGTCCAGCACGGTCGAGGATATGAGTATGAAATACAGATCGTATAACACTTCGAAAATCTTTCGAAGCTCATAGTTCTTCGGCATCCTGAACGGGAAGTAAATCATCTGTACGCCCTTGTACGTGTCGAGATCGCAACTGTTCTTCTCGCAGCTGCAATATACGTCATAGCCCCGTTCAACGAGCCGCGGAGCGATCTCACGCGCTGCAGTTTCAAATCCCCCCCAATTGGAGATCCCTCGGGCACCTATGAGCGCAACTTTTTTGGACATAAAAGCCCCCGCGCACCCATTCCGTACAGCGTGCTAGTGAACCAGTGTGTCACTGGAACGTCTCCACCAGTTCTTTGAGATGGTCCCGTGACGAGGCCCCAACGACACACCGCTTTATTGCGTCAAATGATTTCACGTAGGACGCGGCCTCGGGTAGCGAATAGGCCCCCCCGCCGAGCACGTTCATCGCGAAAACAGTGCCCTCATATTCGCGCAGCCCCGCTTCGATTTCGTCCTTCGTCGGGTTCATGTCAAATCCTTTGACATTCACCGGCGTCATAAGGAAGGCGGGACGCAAGTCCCAGCGTTCAAGGTTGCGCTTTGTGAGCGAAAAGTTCCACGTCGCCAGTCCAAAGTCGAGTTTCAACACATCGTTCACGTATTGGTCAAACGCCGAAAATGCTGAGGATACTTCTAACGCCATCAGCAGGTCAGTAATCGTGTTGTGCAAGATGAGCGCCTTGACGCTAAACTCAGAAAACGGCGCGATTTCCACCTTGAAGTAGGACAGTGCGATCCCGAGGTAATCCTTCTTCAACAGGTTGAACGCACTTTTCAGGGCGAGGCTGCTCGTCCCTGCCAACCCTGCTCGGCCAACCATCTCAGACAGGAAGCCACGCATGCCGCGTTGGTTTATCGTCTGAACGAACGCTTGCACGTACGGCACCTGCAGGTAGAAGTTCATGTCGAAGGTCTTGTTCCGTTCGTAATACTGGAGGAAGTCGAGCATGCGAGGATGCGTTTCAATCATCATGTTCTTGAAACCTACAGCGCTGGCTGCTTCGACCACGCGATAGATATTTTCAACCTTTGAGAACTTCTTGTCCCGTTCCCGTCCCCGCTCCTCAGAGATGTGGCTGACACCGATGAACTGATTGTGGCCGAGAATTAACTCCACCTCTACACCTCGTAGCGAATCGTTTGCGTTTCGCCCGTTTTGATCGAATCGTAAATCGCATCAATGACGAAATTGGTTTTTGCTGCCTCTCGGAAATTGCAGAGCGGTTCCGTATCATTTTGTATGCAATCGACCAGTTGCACGTCCTCAGCAGTGTATTCAGGACCCCCGAGATTGATAGGAACTCCTGCACTGAGATCTTGCAGATAGAACGTGCTCCATCCCCGCTTAAGCGCGCCGTTCTCCACTTCAGAGTAGATCTCGATGTACTTCTCGGTAGCCGTGAGGGTTCCATTTTCGAATTGCATCGCGATTTTCAGTTCAGGCAGTCGATAATGTCGGACGGACCACGACAGCTCGAGCGATCCAACACAACCGCCGACGAATTGCAAATTTATCGATGCGTAGTCGCTCACCTCGTCGCTGTATACCGATCGTCCCATTCCCTGAACACTCGAAAGCGGACCAACGAGATAATGCAGCAGGTCTATGACGTGCGCCCCTAAGTCGATAATCACTCCCCCGCCACTTTTCGCACGATCAAATCGCCAGCCCTGCTCTTTCCTCAAGACCTGCGTTTCAAACATCTGCGACTGGAGAAATTTAAGCTCCCCAAGCGAGGAATTGTCGACAATTCGCTTGGCCATCGCAAACGTCTCCAGGAATCGCCGGTTGTACCCCACCTGCGTCTTAGCGTTGCCCCCCAGGTGCAGCACCGACCGGCATTCGTCGCCATCGAGTGCCAAGGGCTTCTCAACGAACACGTGACAGTCGTGTTCACGTGCGACTTCGACAATCGGCTTATGCAAAAAGACAGGGGTGGTTATGGTCGCGATGTCCAACTCTTCACGCTTGAACATCTTCTCGTAGTCGCTATACACGCGTATGTGCGGGAGGTATGCTTTGAGAAGATTGCTCGTAAGCCCATCTTTTTCAGCAGCTGCGACAAGCGTGCTCGATTCTAACTGATTGAAAATTCCGGCGTGGAGGAGACCCATCTTGCCCACGCCAACAACGCCCACACGCAACTCACTCACTTAACGAACACCCCCACCTAAACACGAACTCATATGCCTTCGCAGCCGACGATACTGCCTTCATGCATGGCGTGCGCGCAAACCCTAGCAAGCCATCGAAACGATTAATTAGCACCTTCAAAGTCATTGTCCTCGTATCTTCATACGGCGCTGGTTACTCCCTTGATTCTACGCAAAAATGATATCTAAATGGTATGGTTAAAGCCTTTAACACTTGAGCGTGGCACAAGTTTCCTGCGGCGCCTCTGCCACTTTTTCGCCTTTCCCTGCGCAAGTGACCCTGGCTGGGCGGCGAATTCTCATATACAATTTTATTTAAAGTATAAAAAGGGATTCGAAGCGCGCGTTACTGTGATAGTCGCTTTGGGACAATACTGCTCACTATTAGCAACAGTATTGAACGTAAATACCCTATTCTACTTCACCGCTTTGCAAACGCTCTTTGACGTCACTTCGGCCGATTAGAGCTAAGATGGAACTTCTTTCAAGAACGATCAACGATTACACGAAATGGATCTGACAGTCGGATACTCTAAAACTCCAAACCTTACGGCACCGACGCGTGTCAGACCTCCGGAAATCAGTAATCAGCAACCCCTTGCACGATTGTTTCGTCCTCGTGTGCTACCCGTGTCCGATTCACATACCATTTTCTCACCAAAAAGGCGCCTATCTTCACGCCGTCACGAAATGACGCCAGCTTCGCCTGATCCACTCGCGCCCTGTACCTGATGGGTAGTTCGACCATGCGCAGCCGGTGACGCGCGCACTCAGAAAACATATCAGCTTCAATCTCAAAACCACGTGCTTCGAGCTCGAGACGTCTGATCGCGTCGCCCCGATATCCCCACAGTCCCGTGCACACATCGGTAACATGGATCCTAAAAAGAGATCGCGCAAGGAGCGTGAGCAGCGTATTTCCGACAGCATTACGCGTAGTCATTGCTCCAGGTTCGGTGACGCCTTTGAGCCGTGATCCTATGACGACGTCGCACGTCTGCAACAGGCGCAGCATCTCGGTAGCCACGCTGATTGGATACGTATTATCCCCGTCAACGATGATGATGTAATCGGCTTCGATGGCCTTAAAAGCAGTTTGAAGGGCAATCCCCTTTCCTTTACGTTCTTCGAGTAGTACCTGTGCGCCCTTGTCAGCCGCGATCTCCCGTGTATGGTCGACCGATCGCCCATCGACCACGTAGACGGCGGCTTCATATCCGCTCTCCGCCAGCTCCGCCATGGGTATGCTTGCTATCACCACGCCGATCGACGGCGCCTCATTCAAGGTCGGTATCACAAACGCTACGTGTTCCACTCGCTACCCCCCTTCCCGGCGACGCTGGTCAATCACAGTGCGATTCTACGCGATGAAGTGATTTCTAAAGGTGATATTTAAGGCCCTGTAACACTTGCGTGTGACACACGTTTCCTCTAGCGCGTCCGCTGCGTTCTCGCCTCCCCGCATAAGTGCTTTAATAACGTGCTCCACATTGCTTCTTGTTCCCATCGCGCCCTCATCTGCGAGGAGGCGGAAGAAGGTTCGCCTAGGAGAGTAAAGAGAGTACTGACGTGCCCTTTTAACGCAACTGGCGCGGCCGTTTTTACGCGGTACCCAACGACGGAAAGTATATATTCCGACGACTGACACCTCGCGTGCATGCGGCGAGGGGTTATTGCGGTTGCGCTCATCTGCGCGTTCGTTGTCCTCGCGGTATACTACCAAGCAAATATCACGCAACACCTCGATTACCCGAGCGAACGCGAGGTGAGTGCGAACTACGCGCAGTACGTCGGGCAGAACGTCACGATCTCCGGGGGCGTCGTCGCGACAGGCGTGGGGTCGTTTCAGCTCAAAGGGATGTACGGCACCTACACGATCCTGTCGTCGCAGGCCGTGCAGCGAGGGGATAGTGTCACCCTCGTCGGCACGCTCCTGCCTGGAAACGAGCTCCGCGCGGTGAAGCTGTTCGCGTCTCCACAGTTGTGGGGTGAGCTCGTCTACGTCCGCTCGTTTATTGCGCTCATCTTTCTGGCGGTGCTCTTTTTCGTGAGCTGGCGGTTTGATTGGCGGGCGTTCGTGTTTAGGCCACGTGAAAAGGGTCGAAAACACGATCAGATCAGCGAGCAAAAGGTGGAGTGAATAGCCGTGGACTGGATGGCACACATCGCGTTTGCCTTTATCCTCTGCGCGCTCCTCGCGCTCAGGTGGCCCGTGTTTGGCGGGCGCAACACCGTGCTCGTGATGATCGGTGCGATCCTGCCGGACATCTTCAAGTTGTACCTACCGTTGCAGCTGTTCCACATTTATGCGCAAGATTCTCTCATGCTCTTCCATATCCCGATCGGCACGCTCCTCGTGTGCGGGCTCTGCGCCCTGCTGTTCGAAGAGGGAACGCGCGTGCGCGTGTTCCTGTTGTTCACGTTCGGGATGGTCACGCACTACGCACTTGACGTGCTATTGATACACGTGAGTGGGGGACTTATGTTGCTGTACCCGCTGAGCTGGGACACGTGGGCCCTACAGCTGGTGCGGCCGGACAACTGGTTGGGGACGACCATACTGGTGGCGGCCGCGGTCCTCGTATGGCTGGTGTTGAAGATTTGGAGTAATCGCCGCGTGGAGCGCGCAGTTTCAACAAACCATTCGTGAACATGCGGTCCTTCGTTGACGGTCGTGTGCGCCGACGCCGGCAGTCGTGGTGCCCGCTCAATCGACGAGATGAGCCGCGTTTTTGCACCCCAATCGCTGTACGTGCATTACGCCGAGTATCCGTGAGCCGATTGACCTCATGTGTCACTGACGCTGCGTTTCAGCTCGTGCGATCGGCGGTACAGCTAGTGAGGTTAGTGCACAATCACCGTATAGATTGTCTCATTTAACGTGCCTGTCGCATTTGCCGTGCCAAGTGATCGAGCATCAAACATGATGGTAGTCGTGCCCGCCTTCAGCGCTTGGAACGTAAATACCTCGGTCGCTCCCGAGCCACTGCCACTTTTCTGGCTAATGGCGCTCGCGTTGTACGTTGGCACCCAGATACTTCCAGTCGTTTGATTTTGAGGCAGCGTAATCGAGAATTGCTGGCCCTGCGCTACGGCAATCTGCTTTGATGTCGTGGCTGTCGTTGATGCGTTGCTTGCCGTTTGGTTGCTGTTCGTTGATGATGTGCACCCCGCTATTGATAACGAGGCACTCATCACGAGCACGAGAACGGCTATCACGGCGAGCGGTTTCAAGTGCGTAGTAGTGCCCGTACAATGCTTCATCATTCTTCCTAGTGGATTCATAGGTCATCCCCTTGCGTAAAAACAAATAGGTAAAGGGGGCCAATGAAGCTTAAGAATTGCTATCCGTGGTCGCTGCCATGTGACGTAGCGCACCGGCCAGGCGAATCGCCTTTCGTGTGAATATAGTCAGGCTACGCAGGTGGCAAGCGCCAGGGTTCCGCGTTTGAGGCGAGCGAATACTAGCAGCTCTAACGCGAGACTAATAAAAAGAAAAAGGAAGAAGCAAAGAGGCTAGAAAACCCCTTTACACCCCCTGCAACGCCTGTAGCTCCTGTATCAGGTTCTGCACCTGCGGGTAGAGCTGACCCTGCGCGGCGCACGTTCGCACCCAGTCGTCGCTGTCCGGCGTTCCGGTCCTAGCGCAGCCGTCCATCCGCGGCAGTAGTGCGCTCTTAAGCTCGGCCGTTGCACCGCCATAGCTGCCTACCATGACGTTAACCCTGGTGGCACCAATCACCGCAAGCGTGGCCACCTTGGTGCCGGGTATGAACGACGAGCTTGGGATGCCCATGACCGTGAGGCTGAGGGTGTTGAGGTCGGCGAGGAGGCTCGCTTTGCTCACGACCTTCACGCTAGCGACAGGACTGGTCGCGTTGCCGTGCGTGTCGTTACCGGCATAGACCGCGCGGTACTGGTAGGTGTTGGCGGTTGGCTCACTCGTGCTGATGCGATACGCGCCGGTGGACGTGGTGGTGCTGGTCTTCCCCGTCACGTTCTGCCACGCGCCGCTGACGTTCTTCTGAAGCTGGACGGTGGCGCCCGCGATTGCAGTGCCGTCCGTGGTTTTTAGGGTGCCGCTGATCGAGAAGGGCTTGTTAATAGCCGCGATAGACGGGGCGCTGATGGCGAGGACAGTTTCGTTGCCGATGGCGTAGAGTTTGCCGTCAGCGCTCCCGACGTACACCACGCCGTTTACGACGGCAGGGGATGAGCTAATTCCTGCGCCAGTCGTGTAGTTCCAGAGCTTTGTACCGTTATTCGCGTTGATAGCGTAGAGGTTGTGGTCCTCGCTCCCCACGTAGACGACGCCGTTGGCGACGGCAGGGGAAGAATAAAATATCGAACCTGTCGGAGAGCTCCACAGCGTGGCGCCGGTCTTAGCGTTCAGCGCGTAGACGTTGTCGTTGGAGCTCGCCACGTAGACAACACCGTTAACGACGGCGGGGGAGGAGTATATAGGGCCAGAAACGGCAGACCTCCAAAGCTTTGTGCCGTTGTTAGCATAGAGCGCGTAGACGCTGCCATCGTTGCTCCCCACGTAGACGATCCCGTTTGAGACCGCGGGTGAGGCGTACACAGCCTTTTCGGTCGAGTAGTTCCACAGCTTCGCGCCGGTCTGGGCGTTGAGTGCGGTGACGTTGTTCTCATAACCATGGCACCAGCCGCTTCCAACGTAGACCACGCCGTTTGCTACTGCAGCGGAGTACACGTCGAATCCAATCGGGTAGCTCCACTTGAGCGTGCCAGTTGTGGCGTTGAGAGCGGTGACGTTGTTATCGGTTGAGCAGTTATCACCCCCTACGTACACGACGCCGTTGACGACGGTGGGGGAGTCGAACACGCCGTTTTTAAGCGTGTAGTTCCACAGCTTAGCACCCGTTTGAGCGTTCAGCGCGTAGACGTTGTGGTCATTGCTCCCGACGTAGACGACGCCGTTGACGACGGCGGGGGAGGAGAACACGTAGTCTCCGGTCGTGTAGTTCCAGAGCTCGGTGCCGTTTGAGGCGTAGAGCGCGTAGAAGGTATTACCTCCATGGCGATTCCCGCTCCCCACATAGACGACGCCGTTGGCGACGGCGGGAGAGGAGTCCACATTGTATCCGGTCTCAAAGCTCCACTTTACCTGGTTGTTCGGTGGCGTGCTGCCCGCCACCGGGCTGTAATCGCCGGTGTGCTGGACGTTATACCGATATTGCATCGTGGGGGGTTGCACCGTGGTCTGTGCTACTGCAGGGACGGTTACAGCGCCTGCGAATAGGACTGCAATGAGTAAGATTACTACAGATAGTGAGACGATTTTGTTTACGTGCATGATTACCTCACAAGATGGTCCTAAATGCCTAACAATGTGTTAGAACACACGATAAAGGCTCTGATTTGAAACTGACGGCGAGAGGCAGCGCGCAGTGCGCTCTACTTTCTTGCCGCTCCGGCCGAAAGATTGTCGTTTTGTCAGCTGATTTCTCCGTCTCACTGCCGTGCCGCGATCTGTGTCAACGCAGGCAAGCGTATAAAACATCACACTACGTGAGAGATTTTGGAGTGCTCATGGAAGTCAACGGCGATATAGACGTTCGCTACCTCGTCGACAAGAAGGGAAACGGATGTCGTGCTCACCTTAGAGGAATACGAGGAGCTCATCGAAGATGTTCACGACCTTTCGGTCGCGCTTGAACGCCAAAACGACAAACGAATGAGCCTGCGTGAGCTCGAAGAGCGACTCAAGGAAGATGGGCTCTTATAGCGTTATCCTCAGATAAGAATGCGTACAGGGACGTAAAGAAGATAGACCGGCTGAAGCTCGCCCAGCAGCAGATTGTTCGCATTTTTAAAGCCGTCAAGTCGCTAGAGGGCGACTCGCGCCCGCGCAGCTGAGCCCCATGCTCCTGCTGTGTGTCTCCGTGCCGTCGCATCGATACATATCCTAAAGTCGCTCTCCGATGACAGGCCCGGCATCCGAACGAAGCAAACAGCCAGATCATCCTCGCAGAGGGTCAGTGCGATCGATCCGCCAGGAGTGGATGCTACTATCCAAACCGTTCAGTTTTTTTCAGATTTCCTAATCCCGTCGCCTCGTCCAGTCGCAAACGTCGCTTCCACAAAAAAAGACCGATCTTGACGCCATCTCTCAGTGACGACAGCTTCGGTTGATCCGCTCGAGCTCGGTAGGTGATAGGGATTTCTGTGATGCGCAAGCCGTTCCTCACACATTCAATGAACATATCGACTTCAATTTCAAACCCGCGCGCGGCGAGATCTAAGCGCCGAATCGCGTCGCTTCGGTAGCCCAAGAACCCCGTGCACACGTCGCTTATATGCGCGCCAAACAGCGCCCGCGCGAGGAGCGACAGAAGGACGTTCCCCACGACGTTCAGTCTGGTCATAGCTCCCGGCTCTATGGTACCCTTGAGTCGTGATCCGATGACGACGTCGTGTGTGTGAAGCAGGCGGACCATCTCCGTCGCCATTTCGATCGGGTACGTGTCGTCCCCGTCAACCATAATCGTGTAGTCGGCAGTGATGGAGTTAAATGCCATTTGAATGGCCGAACCCTTTCCCGGCTTCGCGAGTATGATCGTCGCGCCCTTTTCGACGGCGATCTCCCTCGTGGTATCGGTGGATTGCCCGTCGATCACGTACACGGCAGTTTCGAGCCCGTTTTTCAAGAGGTCGACAACGGGCACGCTGTCGATGACCGTACCTATTGAGCGTTCCTCGTTTAACGTCGGAATAACTACAGCTACTGTCTCCATCGCCTCGCCTGTTGGCTGCACCTCGTTGTCCGTTGCATCGTTGATTCCCCCCCTATGATCAAGGTGATTTGCTCTCCGTTTCTCAGTACAGTAGCGTCGTATTGCCCAATCCGTTACACGTACCAGAGATAATTTTGATTACTTAAGCGCTGCGGTTTCGCCGTTGCAAAGAGCAGTAAATATTGCGTCAGAAACACAACGTTGCGGAGACGGTGCGCGACGATCGACGCGGCGCTTGAGCCGTTTTCTTCCGTCACCGGCACGTTTGCTCGCATCATCACCCGCGGCATTGAGCCGGCCCAAAGCCCGTAATTCCCCTTTTGAAACCGTGCTATAAATGCTCGCGCCCCCTACATGGTGTACTACCCGACACTAGCACTACCTTGTGCAGTCGCAGCCATCAGTAGAACGTTTGTTCGACACGTTGCGCAGGCAGCCGCCGATGCGGAGCATACCATCCATTGGCCACCATTTTCTTTACGACTCACGAGCGCTTCCTTTAACGATGATGCTGAGGTGACAGGACATTTGCCACCCACGACTTCACGACATAACGAAACCACAACCATCGTGGGCAGCTGCACATCGACGCCGAAAAAATGGGGCGGACCCATGTGGGCGCGGTGTTTCGCGACTGGTAGCGCGCGCGGCAGCGTTCTCAGAGCCGATCCCGCAATGGGTTACATATCTCTAAAACTGATTACTATATTCGATGCCATGGCATGCTGTCCGCTGCCTACGCACGCTTCGACCGGCGAATCCGGTCTGATCCTGATTCACTGCCGGGCCAGCTCGCACTCCCGCTCTCTCGTGTGCCCCGGACTAGAGCTCCCGATAATAGGCACCCCTCATCTACCGTTCTAGAGATCTGCGTTGCAGTTACACAGCTGTGTATTCCTCAACGCGGAGGCTGCCAGGAGTACGAAGTGAAAAAGGGCCCTCAAGCTGCCAGGTAGAGTTCACCTCACGCACCTTCCGTTCGTCTACGTTTGCCCTTGGGGAATCGTGAAATAAAAAGGAGGGCCAACGCCCTTACGACGTGATGACCACCGTATAACTTACGCTGCTTGTTGTTTGGTTCGATGGGCTTACGTTGTTGAACGTGATGACACTGGTTCCCATCGTGGTTCCTTGGAAGGTGAACAGATCGATGCCGCCCGCCCCGACAACTGATGGATTCGCGGTAGTAACGTTGCCCGCAAACGCCTGGTTGACTAACGTAAGAGTCGAGTTGTCATAGGTCGGCACCCATTGGTAGCCCGTCGACGGGTTCGATTGCAGCTGGATCGTAAAGTTCTGCCCCTGAGAGACGAGGACCGCGTTACCTTGCGTCACGTTGCTCGTTGTGCACGTGATCGTGTAGTTCACGCTGTTGGTTGTTTGGTTCG
>Ga0247847_1000346_pt1 | contig 11907 bp, 8 predicted proteins | sample PFST25metaG_FD_186002 | JGI IMG/M metagenome (GOLD analysis project Ga0247847, IMG submission 186002) | Peat soil microbial communities from Stordalen Mire, Sweden - P.F.S.T25 | ecosystem: Environmental > Terrestrial > Soil > Wetlands > Peat | place: Sweden: Norrbotten County, Stordalen Mire...
CGCGAACGTCTGATAGGAGGCCGCACACGCAGGCCCTGCCGCCGCGTGCAGCCGGCCGGCCGTGACGTCGAACAGCATGCTTGCCACAGTCATGTCGCGCTCCATGACCGGCAGGCTGGTGTCTGCATGGCCGCAGATGGAGACGCCCTCGGGCGCATGGTCGCTAAGGACGGCGCCGGCGAGGCCGAGCGGCTCCACAGCGGAGGCGACGCCCGCGGCTGCCAGCTGCTCGGCACGCGCCAGCCGGGCCTGGCTGCCGGCGCTCACCTGCTTCTCCCAGACGCGCATCTGCGGCGCGACGAAGTGATTGGTGCGCGCCAGCCAGGCGTCGCCGACCGTCAAGGCGTCGGCAGTGCCGGAGGTCTCGACGCTCCACAAACGGCCGCCGGCGTCAGCCAACAAGCCGCTCGAGCCGATGCCCCGCGCCGGCAGGCAAAGGCGGGCACGTGCCTCTTCGAGGGTGCCCGCCTCCAGCGCCCAGCGGCAGACGAACACATTCGGGACGCCGATACGCTCATCGGTGGCCGACAGCGAGTTCTGGGCACAGGCGACGCCGAAGGAGTTGATGCCGTTCACGGGCAGATAGGGCACCGACGTGACGGCCAGCACGCGGGCTCCGCCGGATGCCGCGATGTCGAGCACCACGTTCTTGTCGAGATCGGCGGCGATCCAATCCTCGTTGTGGCCCAGGACGGTGTCGGTGCCGTTGGCCACGGCCACCGACGTGCACGACTCGCCGACCCACAGCTCCTCGCCGCAGTTGAGCACGAGCAGCTCCGCCAGCTCGACGCCGGCTCCTTCCGCCATGCCCGCAAGCTCCTCGACGCACTGCGGCAGGTGCCTGCGAGCGGCCTCCAGACGCGGCGCCGTCAGCAGTTCGGCCTCCGCGAACGCCACACCCGACCACGCCACGAAGTGCTCGGCGTAGAACGCGATGGCCGCGACGATGCTCTCGCGCATCTCCTCGCCCACCTGGCGACCTATCTCGCGGTAGCTGCCCGAGACGCGCAGGTAGGGCAGCGGAGCGGCGGCGGTGATCTGCTCCTCCATCGCCACGCCTACAGCTCGAACACCTGGTAGGGGTTGTCGCAGGGTGTCCCGGCGCAGGCGTAGAGACGGCCCTCGTCGAGGTCGCAGACCATGCTGGCCACGGTCACGGAGCGCTCGGCCACGGGGCGACTCTCGTCCGCGTGGCCGCAGATGCTGTCGGGTCGGCTGCTGTGGTCGCGCAGCACGCTCGTGACCAGCGCCAAGGGATCGTCGCCGCGGGCCACGCCCTCGGCAAGAAGAGACTCGGCCACGGCCAACCGGGTGCGAGACTCCTGCTCGCTGTAGCCCTCATAGGCGGCCATGTCGGGTGAGACGTAGTGGTTGGTGTGGGCCAGCCAATCGCGGCTCTCGATGAGAGCGTGAGCACCGGCAGAGGTCTCCACGTTGAGGATGCGCCCCTCGGCGTCGCCCAAGGTGTGGTTGGAGCCTCGGGCGCGCGCCGTCATGGTCGCCCGGGCGCACGCCTCATCGACGCTGCCGGCCTCCAGGACCCAGCGGCGGACGAACGCGTTAGGCACGCCGGCGCGATTGTCGTTCGAGTAGACCGAGTTGCCCACGTAGCCGACACGGTGCGAGTTCATGCCCAAGATGGGCAAGTAGGGCACGCCGGCGATCGTGAGCATGCGCGTGCCGTCGGGCGTGGTCATGTCGAAGAGCACGTTCTTGTCCACATCGACCACGTACCAGTCCATGTTGTGACCCACGAGATGACGTTCGGCCGTCATGACGGCGACGGCCGTGCAGGCCGGCGCTGCACCTGTGGCCGGACCGCCCTGTGGCGAGTCGCCGGCGTCCGTGGCGCAGGTGAACTCCTCGGCGCAGTTCGGCACGAGCAGCTTCACGAAAGGCAGATCGGCGCCCTCCGCCATGCCCTCGAGCTCTTCCACGTACTGCGGCAGCCAGCGACGGGCGTGTGGGAGATACTCCAGTGCCTGGCGTTCGGCCTCGTCGAACGGGATGCCGGCCATGCCGACGAAATGCTCCTCGTAGAAGGCTACGGCCGCAGCGATGAGCGGGCGGGCCGCCTCACCGACGGCGCGCCCGATCTCGCGATAGGTGCCTTTGGCCTGAACGTATAGAAACGGGACCGCCATCTGCATCCGCCTTCCGCGTGTGTGTGCCTTCAGTGTGACATAGCTTCTGCGCCGCCGCCCGTTGCCCGCATCAGCCCGCCAGCACGCGGCGCGGGTCCGGCCATTCGCCCAGACCCACATGCCGCGCGGCTTGGTCGATGAGGCGGCAGAGCTCGGTCAGCATGTGGTCCGGCAAGCCTACCGGCTCACGCACAAGCAGCTCCTCCACCTTCTCGTGAGCCAAGTCCACCACGCCACTGCGTCCGGACGCCACCCAGTCCTCAAGCCCGCCACGATAGCTCACCTGCGGCACCACGAACTCGCTGCGGATGTAGCGCCGCGTGTGCTTGGTGCCCAGGAAGCCATGCCCGCCCAAGACGCCCTCGACCATCGCCTCGATGTCGAGGGCGTCCTCGTCCCACGGTCGCTGGCTGAGCGCATAGAACGCGTAGTTGAGCACCTCGTCATCGACGACCAGGGCCTCGAGGCAGCTCGCGACACCGGTCTGCAGGTCGCCGATGCCCGAGAGCAGACGAGGGCGAGCGGCCAGCCCGACCAGGGCGTTGAAGGCGTGCTCGTAGCCGAACTGCGCGTCGACGACCTTGCTGTCGGTGGCCGGGCCGTAGCAGTCGCAGGCCATGCCGTAGCGGCGCGCCAGGAGCGTCGCCGCCACGGAGGCGACCCCGGTCTCCGGTGCCCCGGAGGCGAGAACGCCGGTCCGCGGGTCGACGGCGCTGAGCCGGGGGCCGTAGTAGACCGGCGTGCCCGGCGAGACGACTTGCGCCAACACCAGGCCGGCGAGCACCTCGGCGTTCTGCTGCGCGAGCGCCGCCGAGATGGCGCCGGGACTCGTCGTGGCCACCGCCGGACACGGCAGGATCTCGATCACCACGCCGCCCCGACGCACGGCGTCGATCAGGGCATCGGTGACCTCGCGGCCGAGCGTGAGCGGACTCACGGGCGAGAACGCCAGATCGACCGGATAGCGGCCGTCGTGGCCGTCGGCGCCGGTGACGACCTGTGCCATCTCCCTCAGATACGTGCCCTGGAAGGCATGCGAGATGCCCGGGCCGCCGAGGGTCTTGTCGCTCTCCCTCGCCAGGATGAGATACGAGTACAGCGGCTCCAGAAGGTCGGGCACGTCCTGCGGCTGCACGAGCGGCGTGATCTCGTGCTGGTTGGTCAGGTGGTGCATCACTCGCGCGAAGCGCACTTGGTCACGCACCGTGGCCCGCCGGCATGCGCCGCTGCGCGCGTCGCTCACGTCACCGGCGCCACCCATGTTGTGGACATACGTCTGGCCCGGGTCGCCGTCCAGGTCGAGCGAGCGTTGCGGGTCACGCGCGGCCAACGTGTAACGGCGGGCGTTGGCGGCCACCGCCTGCTCGACCGCGCCCGCCGGCATCAGCACGCGGCCCTGCGGGCCGGCCGTGCAGCCCGCCGCAAGCAGCAGCTCGCGGGCCGCCGGCGATTCGACGCGTGCGCCTACGCGCGCCAGGAGCGCCAGCGAGGCGCCATGCATGGCCTCGATGGCCTCTTCCGGCCACAGGCTCAGGGCCGCCTCGACCACGCGCGGGGCTGCCTCATTTGGCAGTGGACGATTCACTCGACCTCGGCCCGGCCGGCACGGCGGCGCAGCACCACGACGACCACCACGGCCAGCACCACGACCACCGCGATGACCCACGTCCACCAGAGCGGCCCGCCGCTGCTGGCAGCGCCGCCCATCTTCGGCTTGAGGTCGATGTACGTAGTGCGCATGTAGTTCTGGAACGGGGCGCCGTTCGACTTGGGCACGTAGTCGTAGCCCGTCCACCTGTCCGTACGGAATGCCTGCAGGTTCATGTTGTACCAAAGGATCGAGTAGGGCGAGTCGCGATAGAGGATCGCCTGCATCTGGTCGACGATCCCCTGGCGCTTGCTCATGTCCGTCGGGTTCTGGATGTCCACGGCCGACGCCTGCTCGTTGTAGAGCTTGTCGTACTCGGGGTTGGAGTAGCAGCAGTCGCTCCAGTTGAGGATCTGCTTGGTCGTGAAGCAGGAGAGCATGAAGCCGGGGTCGATGTCGCCGCCCCAGCCCCACACATACAGGTCCATGTTGGCGTTGTCGTACACGGCGTCACCAAACGAACCCTCAGTCTGCAGCTGGATGCGTGTCGCGATGCCCACGTCCTTGAGGTACGAAGCGATGATCTTGCAGGCCGTCCCGTATTCCGGATACTCGGTGAGCGAAGCCAGCCGGAAGTCGAGCTTGTGCCCCTTGGCGTCCTCGCGCACCCCGTCGCCGTCGCGGTCGATGTAGCCGGCGTCGTCGAGGATCTGCTTGGCCTTCTCGGGATCGTAGCCGTACTGCTGGTCCGCCGGCACGTTCCAGTGCCAATATGCCTGCACCGGCGAGAGCAGCGACGTGCCCACGTCGGCCATGCCGGCCATCGCCGACTGCACGATCCTGTTCTTGTCGATGGCCCAGTTGATGGCCTGGCGGATACGCACATCCAGCAGGAGCGGGTTGCCCTTCGACTTGGGACTGTCGTAGCAGTTGAAGCCGAGCTCGTTGAACCCGATGGCCGGCGTCGCCACTGCAGTCGTGCCGGGCTCGTTCTTGAGCCGCGAGACATAGCTGGCCGGTATCGCCAGGATGGCGTCGAGGCGCCCGGCTTTGTAGTCCTGCAGCATGCTGTCGACGTTGGTGGTGATCTCGAACAGAATCTCGTCAACTGCCGGCTCCTGGTCGGCGCCGAAGCCCTGCCCGTAGTACAGGTTCTTCTCGAGGCGCACGAAGCTGCCCTTCTTGACCTGCGCCACGTGGAAGGGCCCTGAGCTGACCATGGGCACGTTCTTGACGGTCTCCATGGTCTTGGCGGTCACGCCCTGCCAGATGTGCTCAGGCAAGATCGGCACGTACAGCGCCAACATGCCGGCGTTCGGCTTGCTCGTGTGGATGACGAGCGTGTTCGCGTCGGTCGCCTCGACCTTGGTCACGTTGGTGAAGTACTGGTAGTAGGACCAGTGCTGGGTCGTGAGGATCAAGTTGTAGGTGAAGGCGATGTCGCGGGCCGTGAGCGGCACACCGTCCGACCACTTCACGTTGGGGCGGATGTGAAAGGTCCACGTGTTGCCGTCCGGCGACACGTGCCAGCTCGTGGCCAAGTCCGGCGCCACTTGGTACTTGTCGTCGTACCAGGTGAGGAAGTTGTAGCACGCCCGGAAGCTCTCCCAGGTGACGGTGCTCCACGAGGCGAACGGGTTCATGCCGTCGAAGTCCTCGCCGATGCCTATGCGGTAGGTGAGCTTGCCCGCCGTGCCGCCCACCGGTGAGGCAGACGGCGAAGCGGTCGCCGGCGAGCTTGGCGATGCCGCTGGCGACGCCGAGCCGGCCACCGTCGCCTGCGCCAGCAAGACCATGCCGGTGATGCAGAGAAACGCCAGGAAGGTAGCGCTCCGTCTCATGCTCCGCCTCCTGTTGGTGAGCGCCACGCCCCACACGGGCACTCGTCCCCTGCCGACCGGCCTACGGACAGGGACGTATCGGCCGCTGGCCCACGAAGAAGGCGGCGACCGGCGGCTGCACCACTGGCACAGCCGCCGGTCGCCGCCTCACGCACATGTTGACGCGCGCCCTTCGCCTAGCCTTCGTTGAGGCGTAGGCAAGCAGCGTAGTGATCGTCCCTGATATGTACGTCTTCCGGCGCCATCTCTTTGCACACGTCGATGGCCTCGGGGCAGCGCGGGTGGAACCGGCAGCCCGGCGGGATGTCGACGGCGTTGGGCGTCTCGCCGGTGAGGATGGTGTGCTCGCGCTTGCCCTCCGGGTCGGGCACCGGGATGACCGAGATCAGCGCTTTCGTGTACGGATGCTGCGGGTTGGAGACGACCTCCTCGGTCTGCCCGATCTCGATGATGCGGCCCAGATACATGACCGCGATGCGGTCGCTGATGACCCAGGCCAGCGAGAGGTCGTGGGTGATGAAGATGTAGGTCACGCCGAGCTTTTCCTTGTGCTCGACCATGAGCTTGAGGATGTCGTTGCGGATGGAGACGTCCAGACTGGCCACAGGCTCGTCGGCGACGATCACGTCCGGCTCAAGCACCGTGGCCCCGGCGATGCACACCCGCTGGCGCTGGCCGCCCGACAGTTCGTGCGGGTAGCGATAGAGGTAGTCACGCGCCGGCCGCAGACCGGCTTCGGCGATGGCCTTGACGACGCGCTCCTCCTTGTCGTATTGGCTGTGCGCAAGCTTGCTGACCTCGAGCGGCTCAGCGACGATGTCGAAGATGGTCTGCTTGGGATTGATCGAGTTGTAGGGGTCCTGGAAGATGATCTGCGCCTTCTTGCGGTACTCGCGCAAGGCGCGCTGCGAGAAGTTGCGCAGCGGCAAGCCCTTGTAGTAGATCTGACCGCCGGTGGCCTCTTCAAGGCGCAGCATGGTGCGACCGGTGGTCGTCTTGCCGCAGCCCGATTCGCCTACCAGCGCCAGGATCTCGCCCTGCTTGACGTCGAAACTGATGCCGTCGACGGCGCGCACATACTTCTTCTGGGTCTGGACCATGGCCTTGAAGAAGCCCTCCCGAACCGGGAAGAACACCTCCAGGTCACGGACCTGGAAGAGGTTGCCGTCGGTGACGGTGGCGGTCCGCAGAGCCTCGGGATCGACGCTCTCGCGCGACTTGCCTTTCTGGACTGCGACCGTACTCGTGGGTGCTTGTGCCATTGACTTCTCCATTCACGCCACCAGATGGCAGGCCACGAAGTGGCCGGGCTCGATCTCGATCTGTTGCGGCGTCTCGGTCTCGCAAACACCCACCCGGTCGTCGCAGCGCGGGCAGAACCGACAGCCCGGCGGTGGCTGGAGAAGGTTGGGCGGATCACCGGCGATGGAGCTGACCATCTCGCGCTTCTCGTGGATGTTGGGGAAGGCCTTGATAAGGCGCTTGGTGTACGGGTGCTGCGGATTCTCGAACAGGTGGGCCGTGTCGCCCGACTCCACCACGCGGCCCGCGTACATGATCACGCCTTTGTCGCAGGTCTCGGCCATCACCGAGAGGTCGTGCGAGATGAGGATGAACGAGAGGTCGAGCTCGCGGCGCAGACGAGCGATGAGGTCGAGGATCTGCGCCTGCACCATCACGTCGAGCGCCGTGGTCGGCTCGTCACCGATGACGAGCTTGGGGTTGCAGGCCAAGGCCATGGCGATCATGGCGCGCTGGCGCATGCCGCCCGAGAGCTGATGCGGGTAGTCGTTGATGCGCTTGGGGTTGATGCCCACCAAGTCGAACAGCTCGCGCGCACGCACCATCGCCTTGGCGTCGCTCACGCCCTCGTGCAACACGATAGGCTCGGCGATCTGCTTGCCCGTGGGTCGCACCGGGTTGAGAGCGTTCATGGCCCCCTGGAAGATGATCGAGATCTCCTTCCAGCGGATCTTGCTCATGCCGAACTCGGTGCGTTTGGCCAGGTTGCGGCCGTCGAAGAGGATGTCGCCCGAGACGATCTTGCCGTTCTCGGGCAACAGCTTGAGGATCGACAGGGCGGCCGTCGTCTTGCCGCAGCCCGACTCGCCGGCCAGGCCAAGGCTCTGGCCAGGCTCGACGACGAAGCTGACGCCGTCGACGGCCTGCACCCACCCATCCGACAACTTGAAGTAGGTCTTGAGCTCACGAACGTCCAGTAGACCCTCGTGCTCGATGCGCTGGCCGGTCGCCGCCTTCGCGGGGGCCACGACCTCGGTGGTGCTCATGGCTGGCCTCCTCTCTCTGTTTCGCTGTTGATGCCCTCGGCTGCATCCATGGAGACCTCGACACCGTCGCCGGCGCCAACGGCCGCCGGGTTGAGCGATGCCGCCTTGGGCGCCGCCCCACTCCCGGCCTCCTCACGCTTGCGCAGCCGTGGGTCGAGCACCTCGTCAAAAGCCGTGCCCATGAACGTGAACGCGACCACGATAAGAATGATGGCGATGCCCGGCGGTAGCAAGTACCACCAGGCCGGCAAGCCCGCGGCGCCGTACAACCACGCGTTGCGCAGCATGGTGCCCCAGCTGAAGTTGAGCGGGTCGCCGAGACCAAGGAACGACAGCTCGGTCTCGGAGAGGATGGCAATGGCCACCACCAGGATGGTGTTGGCGAAGATGAGCGGGAACACGTTGGGCAGGATGTGCTTGTTCATGATGTGCGCGTTGCTGGAGCCGATGGCGCGCGCGCGCTCGACGAACTGGAGCTCGCGCACACGCAGTACGTCGGAGCGCACCACGCGCGCCGTACCCGGCCAGCTGGTGACACCGATGATGAGGATGATCATCCAGTAGTTCTGACCCAGCATGGCTGCCAATACCATGGCCAGCGGCAGCCAGGGGATGACCAGGAAGACGTCGGTGAGACGCATCCACACCTCGCCCGACCAGCCCCCGTAGTAGCCGGCGGCGATGCCGATGCCGGCGCCGAGCACCGTGGAGATGACGGTCGCCAGAAGACCGACGATGAGAGAGATGCGGGCACTCCAGATGAACTCGGCCAGCACCGACTGGCCGCCCTGGTCGGTGCCCAGCCACATGTAGTAGTGCGATGTAGGCGCATGGAAGTCGGTGCCGACGATGGCCGTCGGGTCGAGGATCGCGTGGTTGGCCAGGAACGGAGCCAGCAAGGCCATGGCCGCGATCACGATGAGGATAGAGAGGCCGGCCCGGCCCTGCCAGTTGCTGCGGAAGAGCTTCCAGATCTGCCGCGTGTTCCACACCGTCAGGCTGGCACGATCGGGGTTGGCGCTGCCCCACGTCCACACGCACGCGCCGCAGGCAACCACGGCGAGCAGCTGGAAGAGCCAGTTCCAGCCCGGATGGCGGCCAGTCAGCGAGAAGCTGGACGGATCGCCGGCCCAGAACATCCAGGCCAGGAAGACCACGCCCGTGGCCACGAGCATCCATCGGAGGACAACCCCCGCCTTGCGGCGCACGAAGCCGATGACCCCGTAGGCCAAGAAGATGATGCCGGCCGCCGCCATGATCCAGGCCGGATAGCGAGCCACGGTCGGCGAGGCAAAGCCGGCGAGCACGTGCCCCACGCCCGTGGAGAACGTGCGGTCCTTGGGGTAGGTGCACAGACTCAGGATGAGCCAGGTGAGCGGCGTCCAAACGAGTATCCAGGCCTTCAGCCGCGCGGGGATCATGCGTGCACCCGGGGGTCGAGGTAGTAGTACATGAGGTCGGCCAGCAGGTTGGCGAGGATCACGGCCACGCTGGCCAACAGGAACACGGCCTGCATCACAGGATAGTCAAGCTGGAACATCGACGTGTAGGACAAGAGCCCCAGGCCAGGCCAGTTGAAGACGGTCTCAGTGAGGATGGCCCCCGACATGACGAAGCCGATGTTCATCATCACCAGGGTGACTGAGGGCAGCATGGCGTTGGGCACGGTGTGGCGCCACAGGACGGCGCTGTCGGACAGACCTTTGGCTCGTGCCGTGAGCACAAAGTCCTCCTTGATGACACCCGTGAGGGAGCTGCGCACGATCAGGTGGTACTCGCCCACGTAGGCGATGCCGAAGCAAAAGGCCGGCAGGATCAGATGGTGCACGGCGGCCGTGAAGGCCGACCAGCCCTGCAGATTCACCCCCGCCTCATTCAGCCTCCCGCTTGGGAACCAGCGTAACTTGGTCGAGAAGATCATGATCATGATGAGGCCGAACCAGAACGTCGGCATCGAGTAGAGGATCATGCCTAAGTTGGTGGTCGTCACGTCGAAGGCCCCGCTTCGTCGCCAACCCGCGAAGACGCCGGTGATGATGCCGATGATGGTGGCGAAGATGGTGCCTGTGCCGACGAGCAGGACAGTCGGCCAGATGGCCTCGCCGACGACCTGGGTGACCGGGCGCTTCTGGGCGAAGGACATGCCGAACTTGCCCGTGACGGTGTCCTTCCAGTAGTAGACGAACTGCTGCCACATGGGCTTGTCCAAGTGGAAGGTGTGGCGTGCCTGGGCGATCGCCCGCTGGTCGGTCTTGCCCCTAGGCAACAAGACACGCGCGGGGTCGCCGGGGATGATGCGGAAGAGGGCGAAGTTGAAGGACGCCACGAGGATGACCGTCAACAGCGCGTTCGCGATCTTCTTGATGAAGTATCGTCGTTTGTCCACAGTCTCATGTGGGGCGATCGTCGCGCCAAGCCCGCGGCCAGCCCCTTCCTCCTTTACCTCTCCGCGATTGCCTGGCCTGCGGTTTGCAGCGCGCGAAGGTGGTGATGGTCGTCGCGCTGCGAAAGAGTGTGGGGCGTAGACGCGGTCGCGCCGACGGTCGCGCCGACGAACAGGTCCGGTGCACCCGTTTGCCACCCTCGGTCGGGTGACGACGCGGAACCCGTCAAAGCTCCTCCCCCTCGCTCGTTAGGCCGGCGCCGGAGTCCGGTTTGACCCGACACTACCGTGGCCTGCCTGCGGCCTTCGGCGCCTTGGCCCCCCGTCCGCCTTGCGGAACGCAGCCTACACACAGACCTCTGCTCACAGAATGCGACCGTGCCCCTTTATATCCCGTCGTCCGCCGGCGAGCAAGCAACCGTTCCTCTAGGCAGGCAGGTGGATGGGTCGCCCAAACCTGCCCATAAGTTCCACCAAACGGTCGAGAGGCAGGGCATATGACACGTTGTTGTCGCGCCCAACGGTGGTCGTCGCCATGCACAGCGCGTTGACGACAGCCTCGGCGGTGGCATCCACGGCCGCCTCGAAGACCTCTGCCAGCACATCGTCGCCGAGCACGATGAGCGAGAGCGGCGCGCCCGTGGTGCGCGGGATGCGCGCCGCGGTGGAGAAGGCGACCATGATCTCGCCGCTGCCATCCGACGCATACGACCCGGTGACGGCGAGGCCCAGCGAGCACCGCTTGGCCAGACGCTCGCACTGATGGCCTGAGAGCGGCGCGTCGGTGGCCAGAATGACGATGCACGAGCCTTGCCGGTTCTCCACGGGCATCAAGTCGGTGATGTGGCGGCCCACCGGCACGCCGTCGATGAGGAGGCGTGGGCGCACGCCGAAGTTGGCCATCACGAGCACGCCGACGGTGTATGGCGTCTCGTAGGCGTGCGCGATGCGCGACGAGGTGCCGATGCCGGCCTTGAAGTCGTAGCACGTCATGCCGGTGCCGGCGCCCACGCAGCCTTCGGCCACCGGCCCGGAGGCGGCGCCGTCGAGGGCCGTGCACACGTGGTCATGGTGCACGTGCATGCCGCGCATGTCGTTGAGCAAGCTGTCGTCGCATTCGCCCACCACCGGCATGATGGCGTCGTCTGTGATGCCGGCAAGAGGGTTCTTCTCCATCATCCAGCGCACTGTGGAGTCGTACACTTGGCCGATGCTCTGCGAGTTGGTGAGCATGATCGGCGTCTCGATGAGCCCCCACTCGCGGATGGCCGTGCTGCCCACGACCTCGCCGACCCCGTTGGCGGCGAACACACCGGCCGTGACGCGCTCGTGAAAGATGTCGCCGCCGTGCGGCAGGACGGCCGTGACACCGGTGCGCGCCGGACCCTGGCCGTTAGGCAGGTCCGGCGTCCCCCACACTACGGTGGACTGCCCGACGAGCACGCCGGGGACGTCGGTGATCGCGTTGAGCGGCCCCACAGGCAGCAGCCCGATGGTGATGCCCAAGTCGCGGGCTCTGACCCGTGCAAGATCGGCCACGCGGCTACTCCAGCAGACCGGCGCGGTGCGCCTTGAGGTAGTTGCCGCAGTAGTTGTCCTCGCCGCGCAGCGCCTCCATGGCGCGCACGACGGCCATCATCTCCTTGTTGCGCACGTCCAAGAC
>Ga0247847_1000347_pt1 | contig 11903 bp, 15 predicted proteins | sample PFST25metaG_FD_186002 | JGI IMG/M metagenome (GOLD analysis project Ga0247847, IMG submission 186002) | Peat soil microbial communities from Stordalen Mire, Sweden - P.F.S.T25 | ecosystem: Environmental > Terrestrial > Soil > Wetlands > Peat | place: Sweden: Norrbotten County, Stordalen Mire...
GTCTTCGCCGACTGCGCGGTAAACGAGATAGACTTTGCCCTCCAATTTGATAGCGCCCGCATTGAGCACATATCGGGATTCCCAGGGGTGGTTTTTGACGGACTCGAGCACCGGATTATGCGCATACCGCTTCAGCATGCCGGCCGTAGGCTGCCCTTCGACCGGACCTGCCGTTGCTTTGGGCATGATTTCGCTGGCTTCTTTTCCCGTTCCCAGCACCAGTTGCGCCAAATCTTCCCGTGCCCTTCCTTGCCCCATCAACTCGGTCACCTTCTCTCCCAAGTTTTCGACGTTCCCTCCTCGAATACTTCAAAGCCATCGGGGCACTGGATGCCCAGCCAAATGCACGTCCAGTGACATCTTTTTTTCACCTCGTTAACAAGGGCGTCGCTACAGCTTCACCATATTGTCGTGAAAGAATGGAGTCTCCTTTCCTGATCGGGTTCGCCCCAAGAATGACGTGCGGTGAAAGAAGAAGAGCTTCGCAATGATGCGACTTTTGTATCAGAAGGACGGTCGGAAAGGTGGTGCTGAAGGCGGCTAGCGTTAAGAAGATCTCCATAGAGGAGATGACATTCTAAGGAGATTATGTGCTATACCTATGAGTAGGTGCTGCACTATGTTGCTGTTAGTTTACGTCTGCACTTCGCCGAACACATTGAGAAAATGAGTATGAAGAAAATACTGTTCCTCTGCACGCACAACGCAGCACGATCGCAGATGGCCGAAGGGTTCGTAAACGCGCGGTATGGCGATCGATATGAAGCGTACAGCGCAGGAAGTGAACCCACCGAGGTACATCGGTGCGCGCTTGCGGTAATGGCTGAAGTGGGTATCGATATTTCCGCACACCGAGCAAAGTCGTTGGATGTGTTTGACGATGCATCCTTTGACTACGTCGTTACCATGTGCGCTGATGCACAGGAGAACTGCCCCATCTTTCCGGGTGGAACGTATCTTCATCACGCCTTTGCTGATCCTTTCCTGTCTATAGTAGCAGACAGCGACAGTTGTGCCTCCTTTAGGCACGTGCGCCAGCAGATCAGGGAGTGGATTGAGGAGACATTCGGAAAGAATTCGAGCAGCGTGTAACGCCCTATGCGCTGTGCGCGCTGATGAAAAAAGGCGGTTACGGGCCACGACATAGAAAAACTATATGATATGGTTATGAACCAGGTTGCCGTATCTTTTTACAAAAATGTATTCGGTACTCTGTCTCGGAGGGTTTTCAGAAGATGAACGTGAAGAAAAAGATCTTGTTCCTTTGCACCCACAATGCAGCGCGCTCGCAGATGGCCGAGGGATTCGTCAATACCCTGTACAGCGAGCATTACGAGGCATACAGCGCCGGCAGCGAACCCTGGGAAGTGCACCCGTGTGCTATCGAAGTGATGGCAGAGGAGGGCATCAACATCGCCTCGCAGCGCGCTAAGCCACTCGACGAGTATCTCGACGCATCCTTTGACTATGTGGTGACCATGTGTGCTCGTGCCCAGGAGAGATGCCCCATTTTCCCAGGAGCCATTATCCCCGGAGGAACCGAGTACATCCATCACGACTTTGACGATCCTCTCTTAGACGCAGGGCCTGACGGTGTATTGTGCACGTCTTTTAGGAGCGTGCGTGACGAAGTGAGGGAGTGGATCGAGGCAACGTTTGTGCTGGCAGAAACGGCAACACGATCACTTCAACGCTAAGCACGACAACTAATAAAGTACCACGGTGTGAATATCCCTGCACCAATGGCGGGTTAAAAACGTTTAAAGCCTTACTCAAGTGATCGTGTCATATGTCGCGAATAAACTACACGGTGTGAACGCTGCGGCCGCGTTATCATCGACGAAGCTGCGGAAGCGCCGCTGATGGCCTTTGCTTCCTCCACCGAGCAAGAGCGGCAACGCTAGCCGCGTCGTTTCAATAATACCATTGAAACGATTTAAGAATTATAGAACATTTAATCTCCACAAGCGATAGGGGCGAAAAGAATTGCCATCGATTGAACCAAGTAATGTAAAAGAGAAACTGAAACCGTTGATGCCTTCACACCCCTCGGTATCTGAGCGTTTGCGAGATGAATTGAAGCGTTTGGGGCGCGAGGGCAGAACGACGTTGGAATTGAGCGTAACGAACAGGTATCCCGATATCGACAAACCGATCGACTGCACCGTGAGGCTCTGGCACTTCGATCCGTTGTATATTCGGCTGCCCGTTCAATGGGAGAAAGTTGCCGTTTGGCGGAGCGATACTACGGGCACATCGACGAAAATGGACGTGATCACAGATGAAAGTGGTAGGGCAACCGTGACAGAGACATACGCAGGCCCTGCGGATCTAACCTACTACGGCGAGTATACACCGCCGAGCGACAGTCCATTTACGGGATCACGTAGCAACACAGTGATGTTAAAGGCTCGAATCGGGACGCGGTTGAAGCTAGAATGGCCAGCGAACGAACGAATGTGCAAAGACCTGCGATGCTGCGGGCCCGTAACAGGACGGCTGGCTGATCAGTACGATCATGGCTTAGAAGGTAGAGAAATTGTCATTTCTGCGCACTGGGATGATTCAAATAACGGCACTGGGATCAAACCTGTCCTCACGTTAAAAAGTGATTCAGCCGGCTTGTTTAGTCAGGTGTTGACTCATTATCAGATAACAGGAGACTACGAGTGGTGGTCTGATAGGATCAAAGCGGAGTTCGTTGGCGACGACGCCCATCATGCCACAGATAGCGGGTGGGTCTTAGCGACGGGTAACCTTCGATTATTTTGACCCGGTCACGCGCGACCACAGACACAACAACAGCATTGCGGACGATATGTCCCTATTCCCGTTCTCGCCGCGGTGGCCGGAAGCTGATCAAACCGTACAGAACAGCTCATCGGTCGGCATGTGAACCCACACGTGTTCTGGCACGCCTACACCATCATTGTGGACCGACACGCCGTTGATATAAAGTGGTTACAGCAGTGTTGGGCCAAACTTCGCAGGGCGTCTTAAGCGCGCAAACCTTAAGAACAAATCCGATATAAACTGAAAAACAGAGGTGATTAAGGTGAAATTTGACTTAGATGTCGTAACGTTGGTGTCGCATATCGATGAGCTGTCTAACCTCCACAATTCGATTACGCAGTCAGGATTAGCAAGTTCCCTCGCAAGTGCTGAAGCCGTCACTCTGTTTGCCCCTGACAACGAGGCGTTCGCCAAGCTTCAAGGAGGCACGATACTCAGCGCATTAGAAGACACTAACAAGTTGAAGAATATCTTGACCTATCACGTCGTTCCTGAGAAGCTCGTGACCTCGAACCTGCGCAAAGAGAATAGTGTGACGACGATGCAAGGTGGAACGCTCAAGATTGAAGAGCACCGTTGGTTGCGTCATGGGATAAAAGTCAACGGAGCCGTCGTAAAAGAGGCCGATATTGAGGGCACTAACGGTGTTATACACATTATTGATACTGTCTTGATGCCATAGTTCGCTTAACATCCTCCCTGCTTTGCGGTACTGTTTCTCCTCCTCGGCGTAGGCCACGTGAACGTCGTCGGCCGCCATTTGTAGTTCTATTATAAGAGATAGGGCCTGTCCGATGGGTGAACATCGCTGCCTTTCAGAATCTCTCTTATGAGTTGCATTAGGGTATCTTCAAATGGCAAGGTAGGAATAGGCGCGGCCATGATCTTCCGGCCGCAGAGTCGTCGGCGTCTACTTCCGCTGCTTAGAGAGAGACGTGCGAACCATTGATTCTCGTTTTGGTATCCCGTTTCGCAGGACGAGCGCGTAGGGCTTGCGTGGCCGCAGTTCAACGTGAATATCTCTTGGCGCTTCGGAGCAACTGTGAAGTGGGGTATTACCACCAAGCACGTGCAGCATATTGTACCGCGATGGTCGCTGTTACACACCAATACACCCGCACGCGCTCCGCCACCCGTAAGCCATCAACTCGTCAGAAACGGCATACATGTCCGGACGGTGCAGTTGCGTTAAGACACACGAACCTCAACGCCACGCAGGTTTACCTCCAGTTCCGAGACAACGACATATCGGAGGCACGTCAAGCGGTTGTATTTAAGTGGTATGTCTGCGTAGTTCTGCTCTTTCCTAGAGCATGTTGTACTGCCCTTTTTCATTTTCTAGGCTGATTTTCGATCGGGGACTCTCTAGTATCAAAAATCTAACAACACAAAACGACGTCTTGCATAACACAAAAATTAGTACAGCATCCAGTATTCACTCACAACATAAAAAAACACCCAGCCTGTAACTTAAACGCGATTATAGCCGTTAAGCTCTCTATCCCTTTTTATCAGCCTACAAAAAATCGTTGGGCTGCAGGGAATCAGCCTCACCTAACTCCGCCATCGTGAGCGCGCTACGGTGCTGTACCCGGAGAGAGTCCCGATCAGGAGGCCCAATATGACTCCGACAGCCACACTGGTTGACGAAGTGAAATACGGGAGGATGTACGCGCCGAATATCGCCGTGCCCACCGCTGTGCCAACGGCGCTAAAGATCATGCCTGCGTTCCTTATGCTCCCCGCAAGCGCCCCGGCGATAAAACCGGCGATGATGCCGACGACCGCGCCGATGCTCGCTGCCTCTACGATCCCTGACGTGCCGCCGAAGGTGAACAAGTAACCCGTAAACACGATCCACGCGGCCGCAGCCCCGAGGACGCTGAAAAATGCCGTGTGAAACGCTACTGGCCAACGCCGGAGGTGCGTGATCAGGCCTATGAGTGCGCCGAGGACCCCACCGATGATCCCGCCGAGGTACAGCCCGGCTAGGGCACCGAATACCCACGAGCCGATGGCGCTAGCGATCCAGTTCAGGACCGCGGTCACGATGAAGTAGAGGATGAGCTCGACGAGGCCACCGAGAATGGCGCCGAGCACGACGCCTATCACGAGGCCGAGTACGATCGCAATAAGCGTGCCGATCAAGCTGCGTCCCATGGAACTTCCGATTCCCCGTAGCGAGTCGAGGCACATTAAGCCTTTCGTCAGGACATGGATAACGAAAGGGCTCCGTCAAGGGCCATGTCCATTCCGACGAGGTCACGGACTTCGATCGCCAATTTGCCTGTGTTTCTTCGGTTCCGGTGCTTCATCATTGGCTCTATGAAAACAGCTGACACCAGAGTAATCTTGTTAACGATTACGATATGGAAAGATCGAGACGATAATGGGTTCGCCCACTCTAGTCAAAAATCGTCAGAGCACGGTCTAAATCTCTAAAGAGTCTTTTGAAATAATTTCTATCCAAGCTGAATACGATCCATAGGTTTTTGCCTACAAAACACGCAATCAGGTTACAAAGCCATAAGGAGGTGAACGAATGGAAAATGAAATAACCCAGACGCCTGAAATGACCCCGATGCCTGAAAAGCCAGCCCCGTTGGAGTACCGTAGCGTCGGTGTCCGATTCGTGGCGCTTCTTATTGATGGCATTGTTGCTGGCATTATCGCATCAGTTTTCGCCAGTCCTTTGCAAACACCCGTCTTCAATAGCGCGGATTTTACTAATGGTGCCTTTCACGTATCCACCACAGCGAATCCGCTCGCAGGAGTTGGCAGCCTCATATCAGCACTCATCGTGCTCTTCTACTTCACTCTGCTCTTGGGAGCGTATGGACAGACGGTGGGCATGATGGCCCTTAAGATCAAAGTGGTCAAAGAGGACGGTTCAAAGATTGGCTACGTCGACGCACTCGTGCGTTCTCTGCTGCTGATCATCGACGCAATACCGTACATCATTCCGTTCTTGCTCGGTGCAATTCTGATATGGACATCGGATAAGAGACAGCGAATTGGAGACCGCGCAGCGCACACCGTCGTAGTGACCGCGTGAAGGGGTTTTTAGCCCTTCTTTTTCTTTCTTTTCTTCAAGATTTCGTGGTCTTGGTCTTTTAGCAAAACGGCAGTCGTCTAATAACTCTTGGCCAGGCCTAGTTAGCTGATACGGGGGGCAGCACAGCAAGTTTCCTCTTTCCGTCGCTTAACTCCTTGACCATCCTTTCTTTTTTCGATTTCCTCTGATTTCTGAGCCCCGTTCACGAACTAACGAAAAACATACTAGGTAGGCAATGAGATGTCATCACTCACTGTTACCTACACCCTCCTACCCAAGAGATTCTGACCACAGTTTCGCACACCTTGATAGCCGACACGTGTCTGCTTGAGTTGGAGCGGACAACATCGACTAGAAATGGACTCTAAACTAGTATCTATACATATTCTCCAATGAATCTCTTTTTAGCTTCCTAACACCTAGCGGGGCGTATGGGAGAAGAAGTAATAGCAGTTCTAAAAAAAGTAGAGAAAGTAGAGGAGGATAAGATGAAGTCAATCATACTGCCTAACGAATCGTGGCGCTGGGATACTATTCTGGAGCAGGCGGCTGATGAGTCTCAATCTAAATCTGAGTCTAAGTCTGAGGAAGAGGAAGAGGATGGGTTGGAGAATTGGCTAGATTAGGACTGGCATAGACTAGGTCGATTCGACGAGTCATCTCACTGCGAGAGTTCAACATCTCTCCAATACTTCAAATGAACATCATACACGCCCTCCGGTAGTGGATGCCGACAGGTGCTCCAATTGACTGCTTGAAAGCTACAGTCAGCTAAAAGGATTCGAGTCTGAACATAACTCTCGGTGTATCCGCAGTTCCGAAGAGCGACTTATGTTCACCTAAGACGCCGTGCTTTTTACTAAGCTGTTGAAGCCGACAACGAAAAAGGATAAGGAGGTACTAGTAAGACTTATTTCAATTTCGTTGATGCAGCGTCGACACCTTTGTTGGTCGCGGAAGGTAACGAAAAGGGATGAAGGTTCATTTAAACAACGTCGAGGAAACGCTACTCATCCCGTTATGGGGTCGAGCACAAGCAAGCAGAGCACATAATTCGCTGCTTAACGACGCGAAAGCGATTGAAATCATTGACCAAATCGATTATGACTTCTCAAAACTCGCTCGGCGTCAGATTTTCAGACGAGATTTCTGGTTCATTATACGGGCAAAACAGTTCGACGATAAGATAAAAGCTTACATTGCGGAGCATCCACGCGCATCGATCGTGAACATCGGCGCTGGACTCGACACCACGTTTTACCGCGTCGACAACGGGTCGATTCGTTGGTATGACCTTGACCTTCCGCATGTCATCGATATCAGAAGACAGTTGCTTCCTGAAACCGACAGAACAACGTTGATCCGCCGATCCATTTTTGATCCGAGCTGGTATTCGGATGTCAAACACACTCAAGACGGCGTGTTTCTGATGGCTGCGGGCGTCCTGTTTTATTTTGATGCGGCGCAGGTACGACCGTTCTTTTCGTCGCTGGCAGATAACCTTCCCGGCGCCGAGATTGTGTTTGACACGTTGCCCAAACTCGCTGTTTTTTTCATGAACTGGAACGTGCGGAAAGCGGGAATAAAAGGGGCTGCCGTCAAATGGGCGCTAAGAGATGCGAATGAGATCACGAAGTGGGACGACCGCATTACGGTGATCGATCAGGTCCCGCTGTTCAGAAATATTCCGCGAGATCCTTCGTGGGGCATAGGTACTGGCGGATTTATGGATTTCAGCGACAAATTCAAGATTTTGAATATTTTTCATTTACGAGTGTAATAGGGAGTATTTCGCGAACTCCATTTTCTCGAGGACCTGGGGTAGCGTCTCATCATCGAGCACCTGACGCGCTCAGTTTGCTGAAATAAGGGCTTTAGTGAAGACGCGTTCGAGTTGTCGCTCTTTAAACTCGCACTCCTTAGTGGCGCAGCCGTGACAGTTTAGTGGCTGCACTGGACCGCCCAACACCTTGCACTGTTCGCTCATTTTAAACCGCCCCCCCTCGCCCTCTAGATGAGGGGCCTTCATTAAACCTTGGGCTACCTTGTAGAATCCTAAGCCAAATCTTTGCTGGAAACGCCAGGAAAGATGCCACAATCAATGCAGAGCCCTTGTTGAACATTATTCTCGCGCTAGGTCTCAGCAGACCGCCTCCACATTCGTCAGTCGCTTCACGCTCACGGTATGGACAATCAACTGGTTCTTTCAAGGCCATGACCTCCGTAGTTAATAGAGGCGGGAGAAATACGTCAATAAATCCTTCATACACTATATAGAACTCCGGAGAGGCGTTTTTTTGAAGGATGAGCTTGTTTGTTCACCGCATCGCTGCAATGCCAGCAAAACTCAAAAATTACAACAGCCTTGCCTCTTACTTGAGTTCATATCGCATTGCAAAATAAAGAACTCCCTATATGGGCCGCCCTTGCGCTTGCACATAACAAAGCCAGGCCGCCGAACGACCGAACCAGGCCCATTTATCACTCAGTCGCTGCGTTCCCTCGTTTCGTTTGGTTGCACGCAGGACCGCTTTTTGTAGGCTGCACTTTTTGATGCTATTCGCAGCCCAGGTAGTGAGCCCAGCTAAGAGATAATACTCAAAAGTGTCGCAAAATAGCGCGTAGCCGGTAAATCATGATCGGCGGGTCGTGTCCGTGTGGATACAATGCTTACGGGAAGGCAAAAATAGTCTGCAAGATCTGGACCCGGTCTCGTTTAGTCAGCCGTCCGGTGATAAAATTGAGGAATGGAACCGCACGTCTGAGCTCTGCCGTTGAAAAATGGGCACGCGCAACGTTGAGCACAACAATCGGATCAACGCTCAGACTCAAATGGCTTATGGTACTCATAAGATCGTAGTCCAAGGCGCGTTCGTTGTTCCCGGTCAGGCGAAGATAATCGATGAGACACATGCCGCGGTCCTGTGTCGCCAAAAAGTTGTCACGCCGGATATCTCCGTGAACGAGTTGCTGTCTGCGCAGCTGTTTCACGAGCCTGAACACGGCGTTAAGATTGTGGTCGGTGAGTTCGGCGCGCTCAAGCGGCACCCCGTTTACGAATTCCATGAGGAGCACCGCTCCCGCGGTCAACTCGAACACGCCGAGTGCGGTCGGCACGAAGATATTCGCTCGTTTCGCTGCCTTGAGAAAGCGTGCTTCGTGCTGCAAGAGCTCATATGCAAAGGCGCTGCCATCAAATGAGATGTCGACGATGCCGTTCCGTGCGAAGCGGGCGTTCTTGTTCGTGATGATGTCCTGATGTGTGTGGAGCCCCTCATCGGTCACCACTTTTGCGAGGCATACGCGGTCCTCGTTACCGACTCTCCCTGCCACCTTAAGAGGAGTAGAAACCCAGTGTGTCCCGGCTGAGAAAGGAATGACCTGCACCGCATCAAATTCGAAGTCGGTTGTTAGAAGGCGTTCGATCTCTCCGTAATACCCGCTGGCGATGGAATCCTGCGACTGACTCGATGGGCTCGGCATTTCAGTGGTCAAAGTATTACCTCGTGTGAATAAACAGCCCTATTAGTTTGACATGGAGACAGTTTTTGTCCCAAGTCGCAATGCTATCAAACGGCTACAACGCAAACCAAATCGCAAGTAACCTCGTTCGTACTGATGTTGGACAGAGGTTCGTTAGTTCACTATTAGAGTGACTCTGCTAGTTGCTGTGCCCGCAAATGAAGATCGTAAAGGTGCTCGTGAGAGAGTTTAAAGCCAATGACTTGTGTCTTGCCTTTGAGGAGCGCTTCTCTAATGCCGTCAATACTTGAGCAGTCTAGCAGTGTCGCAGCATTTCCAATTTCTTCAGCAGCGTGCGCATCACTTGCGCCACCGACAGGCTTGTGATATCGCTCGGCCAGCGCTCGGGCGAGCATATTTTGCGATTCCAACGTTTTTGCGTTGAACCCCTCGATGACATCAATCTGTTTTATATTCACACTAGGCAGCAAGTTTTTCCCTTCCCTGTAGGGATGGGCCCACATAGCCACGCCGCCCTGTTCTTTTATCTCTTCAATTACTTCACTTGCCTCTCGCGATCGTATTTCTTGGGTCAAAAACAGGCCTATTATATCTCCTTTATCTGTCGTCTCTACTTCAGACCCAACTATGACCACGAAGTTGGGATCGGCGTTGGCCTTCAAAGCCGCAAGCCCGCCACGAATTGTATCGTGATCGGTTACCGCAACACCATTTAACCCCTTTTTCTTTGCGATCTTAAGGACGGTCCTCGGTTCCACGGGAGAATCTGGCGAGTATACCGAATGAATGTGAAGGTCAACTATCAACCTTGCTGGCTCCTTCTCATTTTTCATAAAGTAGCTGAGTGCATTCATATATTGCGCGTGTCGGTTGCGAGCTACGGTCGAAATTGCTGGCGTAACCGAGCACTTCTCGAAGCGTTATTTCATTCTTCCTGCTCTCTTGAATTCTGAAAAGCAAGCAGAAATACTTTGCGCATGTATTTTATATACTTCATAGCCTCAGAAACGCTAAACCTTTTAAAAAACGACACGAAACCAAAACGCACAGTTAATACGATAGGCGAGCTGTCCATATGTTCAGCAAAATCGCGAACACGTAATAATCCGTACGACATTGCACACGAAATCATTCAATGGCCAAAATGGCACGCTTGCTTATAACATTCAGTGGCGTCGATGGTTCCGGAAAGAGTACCCTTGCTCAAGCACTTATTGAGCAGCTCAGCAGCGAGGGCATTAAAACTGAGTACCTTTGGTGGTTTTCTGCTAATGACTCACTTCTCGGGAAACTCGCGGGATCTGTGGTCGAGAAACTTGCGACGCCTGTAGAGAGTAACGCTGCTGGATTTCCGCAAGTCGGTCGGGGGCGAGCGTTATACCAGTTACTCGTCCTCATCGACTTCCTGTTGCACGTATGGTCCGCGTCAATTCTGGGGAAGAATCTCGTCTGCGATCGCTACGTTTATGATATCGTTGTTTTCTTTGCGACGGAGTTGCACTATTCTGAATCTAAAGCCAAAAACCTGATACGACTGCTACAGAGTGTTACACCAACACCACTTGTTGCCTTTCTCGTCGACGTGCCTGCGGAAATTGCTATGCAGAGGAAACACGACATAAGCTCCAGCGAGGAGCACGAAAGGCTCCGCAAACTGTATTTCGATCTTGCAAGAGGTGACACAACCGTAAAGTTCGTGGATGGCTCCAAACGCCTTGAAGAGGTAAATTACGCGGTATGGGTTCAAGTGCGCGATCATCTCAGGAGATAGCAGCGACTAGGTTATACGGGGACAACCGGATTGACTATGTGCGTCGACTGATTGTTCGGACGCTAGGGGGATGCGTCTAGCTGCCTCCCGTGGCTTAATCGTTTACAAATGTCGCATCAAAAAGAGGTCAAGATCAACTAGTCATATCGACCAGTAACCGCAGCCGCTTGACGCGACCGGCATCCGCGCCTTCGCCGCGCAGTCGTGGATAAACCATTTAAGCACAGCCAATGTTAGTCGCATGGAGTGCGGTCCGCGATGCAAGAACTAAGCGAAAAAAGGGACGATATTGAAGAAGCCCTCAGCACAGCACACGAGCGCGGAGCCCAGTTTGCTGATATCCGTCTCGAGAGCTCTGATGGCACTTCAATCTCCGCCAAAGACGGGATAACGAAGATAAATAGCTCAAATGAACTTGGGGCTGGAATACGGGCTTTTTTGGAGGGAGCGTGGGGCTTTGCCTACACGACACAAGTCGATCGCCGCGGCATGACCGATTGCGCTGAACGCGCGGTCAGTCTCGCCAAAGCAGTGTATGAGCGCGCTGAGAAGTTTTCGATCGAGGTGCCGGCGTTTGAAGACACCGTCAAGACTACTGCACAGCGGCTGCCGACTCAAGTCCCAATAGCCGATAAGCTCGGCTACGTCCTGCAACAAGAGCGAGATGCAAAAGAAACGAACAAGCGCGTCAGCAGCACAGAGATCGGATACGCCGACATTGTTGTGCATAAAATAATCGCTAATTCCGAAGGAACGTATGTCAATGAGACCGTCGTGCGGTCGATCGCTCGCGCTATGATC
>Ga0247847_1000353_pt1 | contig 11693 bp, 10 predicted proteins | sample PFST25metaG_FD_186002 | JGI IMG/M metagenome (GOLD analysis project Ga0247847, IMG submission 186002) | Peat soil microbial communities from Stordalen Mire, Sweden - P.F.S.T25 | ecosystem: Environmental > Terrestrial > Soil > Wetlands > Peat | place: Sweden: Norrbotten County, Stordalen Mire...
TCGCTGAAGATTACGAAGGGTCCGTGGGGGAATCGTCGTTTCACGGTATCTGACCGCGACTGAATGCGCACCAAGTATGTTCTTTACGTATCCAATGTGAGCAGCTTCAGCGAGAAATAAGAGTTCCTCCTCTTGAAAAGCATCAGCTACGGTTCCGATTAAGGCGGCGTTTACTTTTGCGTGTTCAAAGCCCCAACGCATGGGCTCGCAAATAACGATCATGGCGCGTTCCACGTGTCTGTGGCTGGTTTACATCGGGTAGATACCAGCCGTCGCTGTCCTTCGCTCAAATGAGTGGAGTATCTAAAGCACCTAGCTAGCACCTGGCTAATAAGATTTGCGGCTGTTCAGGCGAGTTGGCCGACCATTAATTCAATGTGAAGCCCGCTTTTCCCAGCATCGGTTTCATTCTTTGGCTTGAACTAGCCAGTTTTGTTTTATTGTAGTTATTCTAGTTATGATTTCTTACCGATGCTAACCCACGGGCTAGTGTCAAATGGCGAGAACTATGGCAGTTAAGTTAGAATTGGGCAAAATGGAAAACACACTAAGGAATGCGGACCTGACACTACTAATCGAACAGCATCGGCGAAAAAGAGCCGAGATCATAATGTACAACTGGTCGTCGCCGAATGAATCGTGCGGGAACGCCCCCGACTACAGTCCATGGTTCTACATCTCGGGTGACCACCGCTCCTGCTGCCACAACTGCACCTTCGCCGATCTTTATGTTGGGTAGTATAGTTGCGCGCGCCCCGGTATACACCCAATCTTCTATGGAAACGGGACCACCTACGGTCGCAAAGGTTGGACTGTCGGTATCGTGCTCTTGCGTAAAAATGAGCGTATAGCCGGCTATATTTACGTTGTTCCCAATGTATATGCCTTCGCGTCCGTCTAGAAACGTATCATTGCCTATTATCGAATGATGACCGATATTCACGCCGGATGGCTTAAAGAAGCGGCATCGCCAGTATATTACGCTATCTTTTGGAACGTTTACGCCAAAAACATTACAGTACAGCGCGTGACGAATCGCATGTGAAGGAATGTACCCGGTCAGCGTCGCGCAAAAAATGGTTAATCCTACTCGTATGCGGGAGAGATCAATTCTAGGCCGCCGTCGCATCATCCCTTTACCACTTCGCACCAAATATCGGCGTAGAAGGTTTTTGATGAGAAGATCTTAGAAAGAACAAGCATCACGCGTTGCGGTATTTGACTTTTCCACAAAGACATACCAACTGTCGCATTGATCTCGGCCATATCCTTGTAGCTTCGTATCTTCCCTCCACTTAAGCGCACGATATTATTCACCTCTTCTTTTGAAAAACCACAATGTTGATGTGTTTTATCAAGTTGATGGTATTCAACAACTCCGGTTTTCCAGAGCGCCTCGTTTCTCTTTGGAACACACAAAAGGACGTTATCTTGGCAACTCTCGATAGATTTGTTCAATAATGCACACGGATCTTCTACGTGTTCTAATATGTGATTCAAAACCACTGTGTTTGTTTTTGGAAAGGTAAGTGCTAATGCATCGCCTACCATGAGCTCAACGCCCGCGGGGTACGCATAATCTTCGTACCGTTGTGCGTCAATGCCTACGTATCTCCCTCTCCACCCTTTTTGACTCAAAAAGTTGTACAATTGGCATGTGCCACAGCCGACGTCGAGGATACCCCCCTTTTGGTATTCCAAAGCCAGCAGGTCGATTGGCTGTACATAACCAGGTGTTTTCCATCCAAAATTGAATTCTTTTTGGACTATTTCTGCACAGTCGTTCTTGGTCATTTTTGGGCACCCCGTGCTAATTGCTCTTTATGGTTGTTGGGAACGCTTGGAGCTCTATTTAATGTTACCTCGGACAAGTTTATTCTTTGATTTTTAGATGGCCCCCGCTTACTTTGCAGTGGCCTAGCTACCGCTATGTGATTATGCGTGGTACGTCTCTTTTTTTCAAAGTACTACAAAACTCAGAAGCTGAGATGAAAACCAGCCTGTGTGGCCGCCTAGGCCTGTGAAATTATGCTGCACGGTGGACGAAGACTAGATATCCAAAGACTGAACCATCTCAGTGTCAACCATTAAACTCGGATTAACCATTTCCGGGTGTAAATATCTATAGAATGTCACGAAATGCACTGACAGTGTTTTTAGAGTATTTTACATAAACCATAGATGATCTGATGTGCAACAGAACCTGCATTCTTAGAGGACTAAGCTGGAGCTGCGTCTTGCATGGAAAACTGCCTCATCTTCTTCCAGACGAAGACCCCGTTGCACATAGTACCGAAAATTGTTGCAATAACAAATGCCGAAGCTGCAGCCAACGGCCCTATTATTGGAAGCAACCAAACGTTAATGGTGATGATTATGAGCAACACGACTACGTTTATTAGCCAACTAATCCGAACTACTCCGAAATTATAGCCAACGAGGCCAATTGGCAACGAGAGTAAATAAATGCACCATCCTAAACATAATAGCTGCGCCACGCGTATGCCGCTTGCGTATCCTGCTCCAAAGACGTAAGGCATCAATAACGGCGCGAAAGCGGCGTAGATCAAAGCTCCAATAACCGTAACGATCGTTAGTAGCATAGCTCTACGCAGGAGATCCTTATTTCCTTTAAGAGTCGTTGCAGCAGCTACGCGCGGCCAATATGCGGTACTTACGGCCGTTATTAGTAGTGAAATGGGAAACGCGACGTAGGTAGCTGCAGCGTAAACGCCTATTTGGCTCTTGATCAGGAAAATCCCCATAATCCATACGGCTGCGTAGGTTGCACCCACGCTAACCATTTGATCTACGAAATTGAAGCGCGCAAAAGAACCGATGCTTGACGAATCGAATGCGGACGGTTCGCCGCCCTTAATCGCTGGAGGTGTGAGGACTCCGCGTAATTTGAAATGACTTGGTCGCCACGATCGGTCGAACTTGAAGAACGCGGCTTTTGGAGTGACCGTGATAAACGCCAACGCACCGATAGCGGTGGCAATCACGCCCACGATAATAACAAACTCCACGTGCCAAAACGCGAAATAGGCGACAAGTAAGATGCCTGCAAATGAAATCAACGCTTGTGCCACTTGAATAATGCTATTCATTCTGAAGCGCCTAATTGATTGTGAGTAAATAATCGGGACGTGCGCAAGAGTGGCGAAAATGCCTATCAAGAGGCTCAGCTGCAGGATTGGGGTTAGACTGTTCTCGTGCCATATTGTGCCTGCTATCGTAGGGGCCAAAACAAAAACAATGAGAGACAGACCCAGGACGAACAGCATGCGCAGGCGAAACGTCCAGCGCAGAATTGCAAACTGTCCCTCGACGTCGCCTTGCGAGGCAGCTCGCGAAGCGTAGCGTATCGCAGTTTGTCCAATCCCCATATCAGATAACCCAACAGTAAAAGATGAGATGCTTATGATGAGAGCGTATTGCCCCATTCCAAATGGTCCTAACCCTCTGGCTATCAGCGCTGCCGTTATAGCGCCCGTGAGTAAGCCAGCCACTCCTGGAAAGGCTGATACAATTACGTCCTCAATAGCTTTAAGAGACTCAAAGATGACCTTTTTTGGTTGTGCGATAACGGATTTAAACGGCCGCATAATCTTGTAAATGTGATTCGCGTATAAGTTCGGCTTCAATGAAGTCGCTTGCAACATAGGACATGCTTTAAACTTATATGGGCTTCCATTTGCGAACGGCGGAGGACATTGGCGGTGCTAAATCTTTGTTGCGAAGTGAATGGTAGACTAAGCGCCGCAAGGGCCCCTTCTGATGACCACCTCAGCGACCGGTCGAGGCGCATGAAGAGTACGCCCTTAGTCTTAAGAAAACCATCGAAGGTCAACAGCTGGATTTTGTGATTATCAGGCGCACCGTCGCCGTCTCTGAAGTCTTCGGCACGATAAGTCACGGTGAGCGTGTGGCCGCTTTGGGGATTGGTGAGACGCCTCTCGGTCGCGTTTGTTATCTTTAAGTTTTTCGTTTACGCTGTCACGAATTGACCAGAAAGACCGACCATTTGTCGATGGCACGGTTGCGTTGATAACATGTTTGCCCGTGTTTTGCAGTTCGAATAATTCAGCCTCACGCATCTGACTGCAGTGATAACAAAATGTTGCTTGCTATTTTTCGTACCGCGCCCGTCATTTGTTGCAGAGCGACCGGCGACGAGGTGCTCCAGTCTCCAAAAACGGTGTGGATTTTTGATACGTGGTTCTTATGCTTCTTTATGACTTTTTTGAGCGCCACATAGTATTCTTTCGGCAGGAATGCTTGCACTGCCATAGGACAACGGGAAATCAATCGGTCGATGGGCTCAGTTGGCGTTGACGAAGTCCCTTGCGAAGCGTGATATGCATGAAAAGGCAATACGTAAAGGGCAAAGCCGAGCAGCGTGCTGCTCACGCAATACTCCACTGCGTATAAATGCCAGCCATCGCACGTTATCTCGTCAAACTGCAGGACGTTGAATACGTGGCGCGGAACGATCGTAAGGCACTCGTCTAAAGTTTGTACGGCGACCGGTTCTGCCCCAATATATGTCCCTGCGGCGGTCGGAGGAGTACCGTTTGTCAGATTGGCTAATATACAGCTTGCTTCTCTCCTGCCTGCGATTCCAGCGACTCCGAGGTTTGGCAGGGAATCCAACATCCTCTCTGCGTCGTGTAGCCACTCAGTGCTGCACAAACGAATATCCTGGTGGACAAACATAATGTACTTGCCGCGTGCCTTTCGACCGCCCCAGTTTAACGCTTGAGCTGCTGACGTGCACTGGTTTTTAGTATTGTCGATCGCAATTAACTCGTAATGGGCTGTTTGACGATTAAGGCTGTCCAACAAGAAATCGGCAAGCAAACGCTCATTGTTGTAGACACAAACGATTGATATCATTACTCGCTCGAGTCTCGAACTTGTTTTTGAACTTACGAGTTATATACCGCGGCTCGAACGCTTGACATTTGGCAGCCCAGCGGTGCAGTCAGAGAGATCAGGCGAACATCTGCGAATAGACACTACCTGTTCACACATAGCGAGGCTCAATTCACGCCTCTCAGGTTCCCGCCGGCAATCTATTGGCGAGACCAGGCAGTCAACACATCTGACGTGAGCTTTTGAGTCTGAATGATTTATGGTATGATGCTACATAGCTTTTTCACTGGGGCTGGCCCGGTTACTACACGTGTGCGAGCACAATGATTCGCTTGTCAGAAGATCATGTGCCTCGACTTCACCAGGAGGCGAAGTCAATCGCGAGGTTACTAGCAGGCCTACGCAAATGCTGCGTGATGGTCCAAAGCTTCACGTCGCTGAGCTCGCTTGCTTGCGAAGCTTGGAAAGCCGAAGGGGCAAAAGGTTTCGTTTTTTGGCCTCGCGTTTAAGCCGAATACTGATGACGTGCGGGAAGCTCCCGCGTTGGGAATCGCTAAAGCGCTTCTCGAAGCGGAAGTGCAATCAGCGCATTTGATCCAGTCGTCAAGAAAATCTCGCTGGCCGGACTTGAAGTGCTCGAATGCGCAAACTCGATCCCGGCATGTGTCCGGTGCGCATGCTGCGTCGTCGTAGCCGAGTGGGATCAGTTTAAAGCCCTCACGCCGACGCCTTCATTGAACACAAGGCGCAGTACGGCGTGGGCGATGCTCGACGAATTTTTAGTCTGCGACAGTTTCGCCGCAGGCTAGAGTTCAGCGCCGTTGGTTTCGGTGACGGCGCGTTTTTGATGGAGTCTCACGCGAGCCGTGACATCCAAGAACGCGTACAGAATCGACTGATGCACTTGAGAGCATAATAGCAACCTTTATGTCGCTAGCATGGAGAGAATAAGACACGAAAGAGCACGTGCGCGAAGCTATGACATTAGAGGGACTGGAGCAGAATTCACCGAAAAACGGGGTACGACACGACGAATCGAGAGATTCCAACCTGCTTACAGTCATGGTGGGAATTCCCTGCTACAACGAGGAGGTTGCTATCGGCAGCCTCGTCGTACGCGCCTCCCAGTACGCTGACAGAGTTGTCGTTCTTGATGATGGGTCCACTGACAAAACTGCGGAGGTCGCACGCCTCGCAGGTGCTGACGTACTCGTGCACAGCGCCAACTGCGGCAAAGGGGCCGCCATGCGCGACCTATTTACATACGCGACACAATGCGGCGTTGATATTCTAGTTATTCTCGACGGGGATGGACAGCACGACCCCGATGACATTCCGAAGCTCGTACAGCCGTTGCTGCTCGATGAAGCTGATATCGTTAATGGCAGCCGTTATCTGAATGGGGGCCATAGGGGGACCCCCCGCTACCGCCGGTTCGGACAGGTCGTTCTTGACAAGGTTACGCGTCTAGGGCTCAGTCGTGACGTCGATGTGACGGATACGCAGAGTGGCTTCCGCGCATTCTCGATGAAAGCTGCTCGCGTCTTTACATTTGGCACAGACCAGCTGGCGATCGACAGCCTGATGCTTATGGACGCAGCGAAGGGCCAACTACGGATCAAGGAGGTGGATATCAACGTCCGGTACGACGTGGGACATTCTTCTACGCACCCCATCGCGCACGGCATGCAGGTGCTCGTGGGGGTCCTGCGCAATATCGAGTTTAAGAAGCCTTTGCTCGCTTTTACTGTGCCCGGACTCATATTCATTTGTATTGGAGTTGCCTTGGCCGTGTACGCAGTGCAAGGATTCTACGAGTGGGGGCGCGTTCCTAACGGGCCTGCGATCCTTATGGTCCTTGTCATAATCGTTGGAACTTTCATGACACTTACCGGCATCATTTTGCACTCTATGGCCTCACTGACTGAATCGCTTGAATCGAGGCGTTAGATGCTCAGATCGCTGCGTTTGACGTTTTAGTAGCAGGTAGCAGTGCGCTAATGCACCAGGAAAGGTGCGGCGCTGCGCACGTACACGAGTGCCGTTCGCAGTTTGCGTGCTATGTTGGCCGTGCGGCAACTTCGAAACAACCGCGGAAGCGATTTTACTGTGCGGAGGCCATCCGCAACAGTGGTGTAACAGGGCTACCGCGAACCATCGGTGGCTGCGGGTCGGATAACTGGGGGGTCAGGCGTCTCCGCATTCCGGATCGAAAATCACGCTGCCAGGTGCCACGATCTCTATGCCGGTCTTAGCGTGCGCATGCCCGGCGCAGAGCCTTCTATGGCTCTAATTATTGCTTTAACTGGCTTCCAAACGTTAGGCTGCTCTCACTCTATGCGCTGGTTTGAGCAACCAAAGAATAAAAGAGCGCCTGTCGAAACCGACGTTTGACATCGCGGCGTGCTAAGATAGGTTCCGAACTCCGAGTGCGGGCGAGCAGCGGCTGGTAGACTTCACGGGATTCGCGGGCGCTGATCTTGGCGCGATATGTAGCTCTATTTTGGTAATCTCGTTCTTAAGTCGGCTTTATACGAAGGCTGTTCAGGGGTTTGTTTGCTCTAGCAGACGACATATCACTTGAAACACTCGCTCTGAGTTGTTGCTATCGTTAAACTTGTTGAAACGCGTGCACACTTCTCTTCGCTCAGCTTTCCACGAGTCGTCTTGGACCGCCTCGTGTAGCAGGCGGAGCACGTCGGGCCAGTCCTTTGCTTTAGGCCCAGGAGTCACTTGGTCATAATCGTAGAAAAGCTCGCGGTCCTCTGTTATGTATTGTTGGATGTCAAAAGGCGCAAATATAATCGGTCGATCTAGAAGCAAATAGTCGAAAAAGACACTGGAATAGTCCGTTATGAGTACCGCGGTCTCTCTCAAAAGCGGGTAAATGTCTGGCAGATCTTCATCAGATAGGGTAAATATCCTCTCGAAGCGCGTTCCTTCTGAATCAGGATCTGCCTGTTCGTCGTACGGATGTGCCTTGAAGTACAGATGTGTCTTGATGATTAGGATTGCGCCCAACTCGCGAAGGGTTTGGTTCACCGTGTTAGCTTCGAACCCGTAGCGCGCAAACAAGTCAAGTTCTCGGCTTGCTTCTTGGCGGTATGTGGGGAGGTACAAAAAAATGAATTGAAAATCTAATTCTCGTTTGATGCGTCTGACATACTCATCGTCGAGCTTACTTAACCAAGGAGCGCCGAGCAAGACGTCATTTCTAGGATATCCGGTGACCGCTATCTCTCTGGCATCGCTAAAAACGGTTGTCATGGTCTGTTTATTTTCATCAGACGCCGCGATGACGACATCATGGTTCTTGTTAGGGCGAAGTCCTTCATCCATAAGCCGCCGTGCATATGAGCTCTTACGCGTCGGCAGCCGAGGCTCTGGAGCAGGTTCAATCAGTTCAATCTTTTTTAGTGGCGTTCCGTGCCACAACTGCACTGATTTTGTCCCTTTTGTCGTGTACAGATTAACGTCAGATACGCCCACTGAAAAGATGATACAGCTAGCCCTCATTGAATAAAGGATGCCCCTAAGACTGTGCATGTAGTAAGCTTTGTATCCACGCGCTCGCAAGTCAGCCAGGATTGTTTTGTTGCGCGAGAGCCAAACGCCAGTAATTTCAGGCTGCTTGTGATACACATAAAGGAATAGATATTTCGGGTTGTCAGCAAATTTCCTTCCGTCCCAAGAGCCGAAGATCCAAATGTTCTTTCTGCGCGGAACGAACCCAGAGATCAAATAAATCGTCCTGGTTGCGACTGCGACTACCAGCTCGCCTAAGGACGACAGCGACGCCTGCAAAATGAGCTTAACTCTAGTCGTCTTTCTTTGGTTCAATCGCGGCCCTCACCGCAGCGTGCTTCCGCTGCTCACTTGGTTGCCTTAAGCAACTTTGTAGAGTATTTCATTGATTTGGCTTTGTGCGCAACTTGGATCCTGCAGAGCTGCATTTACGAAATCAATTATTGGCGTGTCCAAGTGCGAGAGGCTACATTTTTCTTTTAGAGCTCGCACTGAACTTAGGCCCTCGAAAACGATGCTGGACCCGGTCTCCTGCGCACTTATCAAAAGTCTACCGACCAATAGGCCTAAAGTACGATTTCTGCTTTTGTCAACGTTTGCAGTCAAATTCAGATCGCCAAATGCGCAGAACTTGTGAGTCAGTTCTTGGTCGTTACTAAATTCCTGCAGAACACGTCGCATCTCCTTAAAGCATAGCGTCAGAAATGCGTAATGTTCGTTGTTGCTTGTCAATACGGAATCGAAAATGCCGGTTGCAATTGCATAGACGTTCTTTAGCACGCCGCACAGTTCGACTCCTTGAACATCGTCGGAGAAATCGAGCAAGAAAGTAGGACGCCTAAACACATCAAAGAACGTTTCCTTGCACGCGTGCTCATCGATCCCGAAAGTTGCACCGGAGCAAAAGCCTCGCATCAATTCATCTGCGAAGGTCGCTCCCGAAAGGCTGGAAACCCTCTTGTTGCCGGTCTCTGCCCGTATAACTTCTGACATGAGATTTAAGGAAGGGTATTCGATGCCCTTTGCTGCAGAGACGATTAGGGTTCCTTTCAAACACGCACGAAGGAATTTTGCCACTTCTCTGGTGGCTCCTGAAGGAACAGAGAATATGACTAGATCTGTTGTTTCTAGTGCGTCACAATCAGCTGAGAGATTTAACGCCGTTATGTTTGGGTTCAGCTCCGTCAGAGGGTAGTATTTTCGATTAATGTGATGTTCATTAATTGTATTGATGATCCCTTCGTTCCTGCCGAATAGATACACGTCAGAGATGTTGCGTGATATTGCTTGCGCAAGAGCGGTTCCAAAACTACCTGGCCCTATTATCGCGGCTTTGGTCATATCTGCTTTACCCGCTGAAATGTTCTTTGACTTTCTGCAAATCTTCCTCGAAGTCGATTTCTGTGCAAAAATCATCTCCAATGTCTATTGGCAAAAAACTGACACCGCGTCCGATAGCCATTTCTATAGCTCTTTCAAAAAAATCGGCAGGTGTGCATTCGGCGAGGCACGCAGTGAAAGTAGGCAAATCTTGCTTCTTGATGAAATTAATTCCCACCGCTTCACCTAACCCATTGCAAACTGTTTTTGAGATGTTAAGAACAGCACCACGTCTGTCCACAGAGTATTTAATCTCCTCCGCCCCGCAGGAACCGCGCTTCACAAAGATTAAATTGTGGCCGGGATTGTTTTGGATTAAACGCAGGATGTCCCCATCAAACACTACATCGCCGTTAAGCCATAGAATATCGTCCTCGTTCGTTTTTTCGAGCGCTAGCAGCAAGCTTGCTGCCGTATTTGTTCGATCGTAACGGTCATTGTAAACGAACGAGAGGTCGGAATATTTCTGCGTGATTAACTCGCTTCTAAATCCAACGACTACTAGTAGCTCTTCGACAGAAGATATTGTGGACAAATTACGAAGCTGCAAGTCGAGTATCGTAGTGTTTTTGGCTATTTCGAGCACGGCTTTAGGCACGTCTCTGCCCAATCTGCTGCCTCTGCCTGCTGCAAGGATAATCGTTTGCATTGCATCACTTCAGAGTCACATCATCAAACGATCTTGCGAATTGGTGCAACTCGGTGTTGTGCTGATTACGTATCGCGCTCCGGATTCAATACGATCCCATGGCAATCTCACGGAATAATATGGTTCGGCGTCGCCTTTCTATAGGGTCTTATTAGGCTGACCCCCTGTTTGGGACCCGTGGCCTAGGTGATCTACGAAGTTCTTTATTATATACTATCACATGAACGCCTCGGTTTGCTCAATGAGCTACGCCGACAAGAGGGGCCGCAATCTAGTAGACTTGCCTGCTGCTAAGATTATTGCTTTCGTTTTCTTGCTTTTTTGATGCGTTATCTATTCTCAGCCGATATGCGGTCTCTGATCAGGCTCTAGAGTAACGCCACGTCGCGCGCGTCATGAGCCTTTGCGAGGTAGAGTATTCCGAGATACACGATGAGTGAAAGGGTGATTCTGATGGTATTTTTGATAGGACCTAAGGCCGCGAGCAGAACAATGATGCAGAGACCTGCTAATAAGTTTTTTGATGTGGTTCTCGCGGTAAACGCCCTGTCGAGGCTCCGACTCGGGCTCAAAACCCGACTTGGGCGCCTTTTTTGATATAAGATACTTAGGGCAGTTATTTGCTTTTTGTGAAATGTAAAATAGTACTAGTTTAGGATTCGATTGACGATATGCGGTTTTCTATGTCGCCGTATTCCTCGTGGTGGCGCTGCTCGCGTGGGTATCTCCGGTGGTTCGACGCGCTAATTCTTCACTTAGATTCTAACTGGTCGGTGCAGCGTCCCTCGCCACTTTTCACGTGTCGATATGGGTGCTGGCCTGTGCGCTCATACTGTGCTGCACGGCCGTGAGCGTCCTCGGGAACCCAGCGAGGGCTCTGTGGGATAGTCGGTATTTTGTTTTTTCACCTTTGCTATCGTCGCTTGGTTCTTTACAGCGTGTGTAATCAACCCCAGTGATGGACGTTCCTGGTGCCGATCGCCATCCTCGCCCTCGACAATTTCACGAGTAAGTACGGCATCTTCTCCTACATTCTTATCGTCATCGTTTTCCTCCTCTACCCGACGGCGATGTAGAACACGGTCGGATCTTTTAGGAGTTGCCACCTACCGGCGGCGCTAATTTCCAGAACCCCTCCCGGATGGGTGGTCACAACCTCAGCAGGCGCACTTCTGTTGTGGGTCTCGGAGTTGAAGCGACAATTCGGACACGGGTGGCGTTTGGATAACGCATTGTAACCTGAGATTCCACTTCGGAAAAA
>Ga0247847_1000354_pt1 | contig 11641 bp, 9 predicted proteins | sample PFST25metaG_FD_186002 | JGI IMG/M metagenome (GOLD analysis project Ga0247847, IMG submission 186002) | Peat soil microbial communities from Stordalen Mire, Sweden - P.F.S.T25 | ecosystem: Environmental > Terrestrial > Soil > Wetlands > Peat | place: Sweden: Norrbotten County, Stordalen Mire...
TCCTCGCTGAGATCGGACTTGAATGTCATGCGGTTGATGTGAAAGATCATTCTCTTCTCCTCTTGCGGGTTGTGCTGGTTAGTTGTTGTTCTTTATCACTAAGTTATAGACTATCAGTACTTCGTAAAGTAAACTGAGTTGGAATTATACGCCTACGTTGAGATAGAACGAAAAGGATGCGGTAGGGGCGAAGGCGTCGATTTTTACATATGCCCGATTGACTCAGTTGAGCGGAACGCATTGTTAGACGCGCCTAAGGATTTAGTTGTTTAGTATCGCACTCGTTCAGTGCTTGATACTGAAAAATAACACCTAAATCTGTCACTTATATGCATTTTTCTTTCAGCAATTCCCACAAATCTTTTGAGTTTTTGAAATGCATAACCTGAAGGCCATACGTCTTTGCGGCCTCCACGTATGCCTTAATATCATCAATATAGAGCGTTTCTTCTCGTGCGATATCTGTCTTCTCGAAGACGGCATCAAAGATCTTTTTTTTAGGTTTTTTTGCGCCTACTTCATACGAGAGTATCCACTCGTCGAGGGAACGGACAATGGGATAACGTTCCATAACGTAGGAAAAATGGAGTTCGTTGGTGTTGCTGAGAAGAAAAACCGGGTAACCTTTATTCTTCAGATGTGTAATAATCGCGTTAACTTCGGGATCCTCCTCAAAGATGTTGTTCCATATGTCTTTGAATCCTTCAAATTTCAGATCCAGTTTGTATCTCTCCCTAAGCTTCGCGAAAAAATCCAGTGACGATATGCGGCCTTCTTCGTAGGGATTTACGAAACCCCGGTTTCTATCAAAGAGAAACCTGAAAAGGTCATCACGTGTAAAGCGGTTCTGTATCCGGGAGACTTCGTGGAGTTTTACCGCAATTTGTCTGTGTTCAAAGGGAAGGATGACGTTGCCGAGATCGAAGACGAAGAGCCTAATCATAGGGGATGACCTTTACCCCTCATGTTGGGACTTGATATATGAATCATGCTGAATATCACCGCGTTATCAGCTAGCATCATGAAAAAAAGGAAACCCACGCGAGCGTTCAGACGGTTTTTATCTCAATGTGCTAATGTGCAACGCACCGGATGAGGCAGTTGATAACTCCTTCTTTTTCGACGTATCATCGTGCAGCACACGTTTTTACCGCAGCCTTTATCGTAACTCATAGCGCGTTATACGGTGGAGAATGTTGAGGCCAAATCTGATTCAATTTCGGTGGTGATTGACGGTGAGATTGTCATTGAAAACTACCATAAAAAGAGCGGCAATGAGGCGAGTCCGACCAAAACTGGTGAATAAAACGCTGCGATATTCTGACTCTTTGCGCTCGCAGGTTCGACGATTGAGGCGTTGATTGAAACATCAGCCGCCTGCGCTCAGGCAAGCAACGAACAGGTTGCTGCGTTTTAAACCTTCATTGCCCAACGATTTTATTTCTTATAGCAGATTAAGCGGGCAGTCTCCGTCTAGCCAGATACACGCGCCGATTTTCGTTTGCCTACATTCATAACAAATGATGTCATCTATTAGTTCGAATTGATTTTCAAGCTCTTCAATGCCTCTTGTTTCGTTTTTCATAATACCCCCCATCAGTTATTTACAGTCGTAGGGCTTTCTAAAAACGGTTGAGGCTCCAGCGCTTCGCTGGCTTTGGCATACCAATATTCCGCCTTCTTTTGGTCTTTCTCGACACCGAGCCCGCGCTCGTACATTGCCCCTAAATTGTTCATAGCGTGAGGTTCCCGGGCCTCAGCACCCTTCTTGTACCAATAAATAGCCTGTTCATAATTCTGCTCGACCGCAAGCCCATTTTCAAAGAACCAACCGATGTTTACATAGGCGAGGGTGTCACCTCTTTCTGCTGCCTGTGTATACCAGTACAAAGCCTTTTGTTGGTCGACCTCTACTCCTAGTCCTTTGCCGTACATGACACCCAGGTTCAACATGCTGAGAGAATCGTTGCCGGCTGCTGCCATTTCATAGAAACATCTAGCTGCATCGTAGTTTTGCTTAAAATGAAATCCATTTTGCAAGTACAGTCCCATGTAAAAGTATCCTTTTATGTCTCCTGAAATGGCCAGCTCTTCGTAGATCTCGGCAGCCTTTCTGTAATTTTTCCTGACCCCGTGCCCGTAGTGATACAGATTGCCAAGATTCAATTTGGCTTTGGGATCTCCCAATTGGGCGGCTTGCGCGTACCATTTCACTGCGCCTTTATAGTCCAGTTTGCCTTCGTCGTCCAATCCGTATCCCTCGCATACGTTGCCAAGGTTGGTCATGGCTCTCGTGTTACCACATTTGGCTGCTTTTTCAAACCATTGGACTGCAGCTTCTAAATTATGATTGACTCCCAGACCATTCAAATAAAGCCAGCCGATGTTGTTCATAGCCGTACTGTTACCCTCGGCGCTAGCTAATGTATAGAGTTCCATTGCTTTACCATAATCTTGGTCAAAATCACGCCCCTTTTCAAGTCTGTAACCGAGTTCTACCAAAGCTTCGCCAAGTTTTGATTCTTGTTGCTCTTTTTTCGTCGGACCTCTACCCTCTTTCTTTTCGACACCTCCTAATTTGCGTTCCACTACAAATGCTCGGAGCTCTCCCACACCACCTTTACGGCGGCACCATCCGCAACCGTAAGAGTTCGTTGCAGCGTTGATGAAGAGGACATGATTCCCAGTTTTGCCGTGGATCTTCCCTGGGCAATTGGCGTACCAATGGCTGGGACCTTTACCAGTAGGTTTTGGGTAAAGCCCGAGCTCCCGTGCAACCTTGATAATCTCTGTTTCCGTCTCTCGTGCCTTCCGGGAATTCTTTTCTAACTCTTGTTCGATTCGTTTTACAAGATTGTTATAAGCTGATTCACTGATGATGCCAGCAGCGAGAAACCCTTGAGGCCAGCAGAAACCAACGTAGGCGCGGAAAAGACGGTCAAGAAGAGTCAAACAAGAGCTCGACTCCTCACCCTTCTTTGGTACTGCAAACACGCGACCGATTTTAAAAACGTCTGTTCCTACAAAGTCTTTGGGGGTGGCGTTTCCATCTACAATAGCTTTCACAATTGGAAGATCGAATCCTGAAGCTATCCACAATTCATCGTACGTTTCGGTTCGGCGAAAGAAAGCAGCCTCTTCGAAGAGGTCAACAACTATATGCAGATCGTAAGCACACGCAAAAAGGGCGTCGTCAGGAAGCTTCGTTGTCTTTGTTGCCTTCTTAAGCCAAGGATCTGCGAACACCAATTCGTCTAATGATTCCTTTCTTGGAGACTGCGCAGGTGTCGCCTTCTTGTCTTGTTCGCTCATATATTTCTCCCCCTCTCTCCTCAATTGACCTAACTCTGTTTTTAAAACCTACTTAGAAGCTTATGCTGTGTGCCTCGTTCTGTATCCAGCGCGTCTCGAGTAGTTTGCCATGCGATCAGCCTTCGTCGCTTGTTGTGCCCTAAAGAATGCTGAATGGATGACAGTATCGTTGTGCACAAGTGAAGACCCAACTAGAGTGCCTCCATCAAACCGACAGTCCCAGCCGAGCCCTGCTGATTTGAACTTTTTTTCCGAGCACGTTTGCGTTTCCGTAATAAAGGCGCGAGCATCTTCAATCGTCGCCTTCCGTCGGCTGCTCGTTTTTTGCAACAACGCATCCATCGCATAGCTCTTTACGAGCTTGGGATGCAGCGCCTCATACGCGGTGGCGCGGGATATAAGGTCGAATCCCTCAACAGCTCCGTTAACGAAGACGAGGAGCCCTTTCTGATCCGGCACGTGCGAAAAAGCGTCGAGACAGTCGTCAAGTTCCTTCTCTTTGGCCTCAAAGACGTCAGTCATTGCACGTGTCGGCGATTTGACGGCTGAGGCCTGTGCCATACGATCGATGTCGCCCCAAACAGCACTCTGATCAGAGCGATACTCGTGGGTTCGATTGAGGGAAGCGGAGACGGATCTTGTACGATTTGCCCGCAAGTCCCGCGACATCATGTATCCGGACTCCTTAAAAGTCTCTGACGTGTAAGCCCAGCGTCCCGCCTCCGTGCAGCTGACCGGTATTATGGTTTCGGAGCGAGCATCCAGGAGTACCGATGCGTTGAGCACCCGGTTCTGTTTCGCCCCTTTAAGCTCCTCTCCGTCGAGGAGGAGGACTGATGAGTCGGCGTTGTTAATCACCTTCAAATCGGGGATAGACCCCCCGGCATTGACTTCAGTCACCACTATGACGCCGTAGCGCAGCGCTTCAGCGAGCGTGCCATAGGCGAGCGTCTCAGGCGCTGTGCGAAACAAGGGAACAGCTGTTACGTTTTTGAAGTGTTGCAGCTCTCCTAGTCCGATCTGTGCGACATAGTCCAGCGTTTTTATGAGGATCCCTCCTTTCTAGGATAACGTCGTATTCAGGTTAATTATTACGAGTTGAATAGCAATATGACTGATTACTATTTAATAATTTTCATTGATAATTAATATTATTAATTTAAAAAATAGAGAGAGTTACACTTATCTGAACTAGAATACACTTTAAATAAAACAGATACATTTTTAATGTTTTATATTAAACACCCTTAGCCGGAGATCTTGTATGGTCAACGTAATGATTGCAACAGTGGGTTTTGAGTCCGAACCTCTGATCATCGGCATCCAGACGTTTAATATCAAGAGGATGATACTGATTCGGGAGGCCGATCCGGCTTCGGAGGTCAAGAAGGTTGAGAACCTCATGGCGTCCACCTTCGGAAACGTCATCGACATCGTCGTTAAGGAGGTCGCGAATTGGTACGACATCCTCGGTCTTGTGGACCTCGTCACGTACCTGATAAAGAGCGAGCACGATAAGGGCGGACAGGTCTACGTGAACATTACTGGCGGGCGAAAGACGGCATCGATCGGCGCGCTGCTCGGGGTTTTCAAGAACGTGAGTAAGGTCAAGGAGGTCTTTTACGTCACTGAAGAGGAACACGGGATATTGCCGCTGCCCAAGATCTCGTGGTCGCTGCAGCGGACCAAATATAACCTGCTCAAGTTGGTTGCTGACGGTTTAAGCGATATCGAGACGCTCAAGGAAGAGCTTGAGATAAGCAGGACGATGACGTATATGCATCTTCGCGACCTTAAGGATCAGGCGCTGATTGTTGAGACCCCTAATGGGTACGACCTGACGCTCGCAGGAAAACTGTTGCTCATATAGCACGTTCAAGCCAAAAAGCAAGGCAAAGAGACGCTTGAAGCACAACGCTTTTAAGTCTAGATCTTTCCCTTCTACGTGTTTCGCATGTTGCTCAATCCCTCTCAACAGAAAGCTGTCGAAGAAGATGGCATTCAGCTCATCATAGCCGGACCTGGTTCAGGTAAAACCCGGGTGGTAACGGAGAAGATCCTGCACCTCATCAAGAATGGCGTCAGACCTCAGAGCATTCTTGCCCTCACGTTCTCTGATAAGGCGGCGGCAGAAATGCTCGAGCGACTCGAGCACTACATTGACCCCTCTGACATCACGGCTGGCACGTTCCACTCGTTTTGTCTCGAGGTGCTGCATGACAATGTCTTAGACTCTGGCATCAGCTTTGCATCTGGCATCATCAGCAGGACGAACCAACTGGTATGGGCGTTGCGCAACATCGACGCTTTCGGGTTTGAGGAGATCGAAATCGGCAATAATGCAGTTGAAGTCGTCGAATCGATCATTGAGGGGATTAGTGCTTTCAGAGATGAACTCATCACTGCAGAAGAACTTGGGGTGTTTCTCAAGCGCAAAGACGGCGAGACGCTCGAAGCAGCCGAGCGGACCTATCTCAACCAACTTAGCGATCTCCTCAAGGTGTACAAAGCGTATGCCGTATACAAGCGAAAAGAGCGGCTCCTCGACTTTGACGACATGATTCTCGAGGCCTCTGCCGTTTTTGATCGGAAGCCCGCGCTATTGCAGCAGTACCGCGAACGCTACACCCACATCCTTGTCGATGAGTTTCAGGACACGAACTACGCGCAGCTGTATCTCATCAACCAGCTCGCCGGAGACAACGTCTGCGTCGTCGGGGATGATGACCAGTCTATCTATCGGTTTAGGGGCGCATATCTGACGAGCTTTAACGACTTTAAAAAACGTTTTGCCGACTGCAAGGAAACGCTGCTTGACATCAACTACCGAAATTCGGGTAACATTCTCGCGTGTGCCCTCCAGCTGATGAGCAGCGCGTCTAACCGCGAGGAAAAACCGCTGGCGACGCGCAACGTGGATGGAGACAAGGTCATCGTCGCGCGTTGTGAAAACGAGCAGGCGGAAGCTCAGTTTGTATGGCAGGAAATCGAGCGAATAGTAGGCACGCCATTCGTCTCCTCAGACGGAGACAAGGCCACGCTCGCATACCGGGACATTGCCGTCCTTATCAGGCGTCGCGTAGAAGGGGTCAAATTTTACGCCGCGTTACGCAAACGCGGGATTCAGTGTGAGTTTGTCGGTGAGGTGGACTTCTTTTCGACCGCCGTTATTCGTGACGCGTTAGCATACCTGCACATCATCGAGAATCCTTTAAAAGCAGGCGTCTACCTCAATCGCATCTTGAAGCTGTCCGGTATTACCGAAGTTAACGTGCAGCGGCTTAACGCGTGCGCAGAGCGCTTGGCATGGGACGACGATTCGAGCGATTTCATATACGAGTGCATGCTCGACGTTGAGAACCAACTGGACGCTCAAGTGGACCACGTGCGCGAAGTCACTCGCACCATAGAGCAGCTGCTGCAACGAAAGGACCGTTTAACACTTTCAGAGCTTGTTTATGACCTCCTTATGCGTTCGACGGATTTGTACAAGCGGAGCCTCCGTGAGAAGAACTGGCGTGATGCGCAGCTTCTTAACAAACTGTATGAAATTGCGCAGGAATACGAGTCTATTACGAAGCAGCCGTCGGTCACCGATTTTCTCGACTACCTTGGCCCCCTCAGCGGATTCCAAATAGAGCTTGAAGAGCCAGAGGAGACGGATAGCGTCAAGGTGATGACCGTTCACCAAAGCAAGGGAAAGGAGTTCTTGGTCGTTTTTGTCGTTGACGCAGCGACAAACCGGTTTCCGTTGCGGCATCAGCAGAAGCCGTTTTACGTGCCAAATGACCTCGCAAAGGGGCTTAAGACGGGGGACGATGAAAGGGCTCTTTACGAACAGGAGGAGCGCCGTCTCTTCTTCGTGGCGATGACGCGGGGCGAAAAAAAGCTTTATTTGACCTATGCGGAGCGATATGGTCAGAACGTCAGACAGACGAAACCCTCGAAGTTTCTCGAAGAGCTTCACCTTGAAGAGAATCCGCGTATTGAGGTCAAGGAAGTGCGCAATGAGTCGGTGCAGGATTTGCGGACGGCTGAAAGTGCCGTTGAAGAAGCGAAGACGCTTCTTCAAGAGCAGGCCATTCGCGCTATTCAGAATATGCAGCTACAGACGGCCTTCCAAAAGGTCATTGAACTCGAGAAGCTCCGTATCCTCGAAAGTGGCGGACGCCTTGAGGACTTTAGACTGCCTTCGCTCCTGATTGAAGACATGGACGCAGAGCTGCTTCGGCTTTTTGCTGGAAAGCGCGCACCATTGATCAGTGAAGATCATCACTTTTCGGCATCCGCCCTTCAAACCTATGACAACTGTCCACTGCAGTACAAATTCAGCTACGTCTTGCGCATTCCGACCGCAGGAAAGACGTACTTTAACCTAGGAGGCGCGGTTCACCAGGTCATTGAGCACCTCACACGACAAGAGCTCGAAGGGATTCCACCGACAAAGGAACAAGCGCTCGCGACGCTCGAACACTTCTGGTCATCAGCTGTTTATACGTCACGAAAGAAAGAACGCGAGGATAAGGAGCGCGTAGAGCAAATGATTGATGTGTATCTTACCTGGCAGGCGCAAAACGAAAATCAGGTTATCGACGTTGAGATGAAGTTTGAGTTCAATCTAGGCGGTCGTATTGTGAAAGGGTTCATCGACCGGGTTGAGCGGACTCCTGAAGGGAATTACGTCGTGATCGACTTCAAAACTGGTTATCAGTCAGAAACCAAGAATAGCATCAAAGAGAACATACAGATGAACGTGTACTGCCTTGCTGTGCTTGAGAAGTTTGGCGCTCTTCCACTTAGAGCATCGCTCTTTTACGTCAAGCACGAAAAAATGGTGGACTATTTTCCCGACAGCGAGCAGCTCGAACAACAGAAGATGCGATTAACACGTATTGTCGATGAGGTTCTTCGAGAACGATTTCCCGGAAACCGAGCTTACCAAACGTGTCGATTCTGTGATTACGAAGCCCTGTGTGAAGAGAAGGAAATTAGAGTCGATTAGTGATAGAATGACAATATTCAGAGAGACAAGTCGCAAGCGTCTGAAGCCGCTTGTATTTTGAGATAGCAAATGCCACACTCGAAAAACAAATTGCGGAACGAATTGAGCCAACAAACTCATACAAAAAGCTGAGAAACCTTAGTAGCGCACCGGTTGAAATAAGGGCACAACTGCCACTCTTTCCAAGCGCTAGGGCTTACCAAAATTCAACGGCCCCATGGGACTAAATGTTAAACTCACGGACACGTAAAAAACCTAACACAATCTGCGCTGTAGGCAGCTCTGATCTGGGGCGCGTTGAGCGGCAGATGCTTGCGTCTACGACCTTCATTTCCAGAGGAAGCTTAAGTTGATCGAGGACAAATGTGAAATTCCAAATAGGTGTAAGCATGACGAGAAAAGCGGAACTATACTCGAGGAGAAGGGAGATGTACCGTTTGTACATTGCTCAGTTTAACATGTCAGACATCCTCGAGAAGCTTTCTGCCAAGTATCGCGTATCCAAACGCGCGCTGTGTACAGATTGGCAGAAGCGGACCCAATGGGTATACGACGTCTTTGACCTCGAGCCAGCTCGTACGTCGTGATCGGTCAAATACCCTTGTTGCGCAACAGTGCGCGGTCTTTGATATAACGTCGTTCCTAGGTGATGTTAGAGCTGAAGTCTACCCGACCGACGCCATGGCGTAGCGCTTCCGCCACGTGCGCTGCGTGAGATTCTCGGGCACCGGTCGCTACAAGGGGGACAACTGCCAGTTTTCCCAAGTGCTAGGGCTTACCACATTCGATATGCCCAATGGAACTAAGCGTTAAACTCACGGTCACATAAACCACCTAACACAATCTGCGCTGCTGGCAGCCTGCTTGACTTCTCTGTCCGGGACCTGGCTCCTATGCTGTCGCTAGAAGCATACAGTAAGCCCCGAAATCACCTATGTCTATTCTTTTGGAACTAGAAATCCATATAGATCTCTCCAAAATTCAAGCCAGCAATCGGTTCTTTCATCTCTAAGTATTTGCGCTTGAACAAAATTGTGGCCTCTTGGAATTCTGGTGTGACCGAGCCATTTTGAATCGCTAAGTACGCTTCCAAGAATGCTGCTCACGACGACCAGGTGGATGCAACGACCCTTGCGTTAAATCAGCTGCGTGGCTCGTTATTTCCGGAAGTTAAGGCCGCAGCATACACTGCTACTGATATACCCCCTGTACACGGCCATAACTACACAATAGGATGGGTCCCCGCGCGTTTAGACGACGAATTTACCGTCGTGGTCCTTGATAATAACACGAATGATGTCGTGAAGTTCGAGAGGATGATGGCGGAACCGGTCGACGGGCAGGTCTCGCAGATCTTCGTCATGTCACGGACATACAACGGTGCCGCAGTCAGAGTAATTGATGCCTCCGACGAAGCATTGGTCCGCGCAGTCGAGTACAAAGGCACTTACGTGCTGCGAATTGAGTTTAATAAGCAGCAGCTTGCCGCCGCATATGAAAACCTTAGCCAGCTTGTAAGGAAAAGAGAGGTAAATTTGCCGGACGACCCGGAGCTTATCGCCGAGCTCGAGGCGTTCCACAGTGAGCCGACGTTCGATGAGTCTGCAGACTACACGGCGCAAATCGCTCGGCAGTCAGGAGTGAACGCGCTCTGTCTCGTGACTCACGATCTCAGCCCTACACGGTCGAAGTTTAGGCCATCCATCTACTATAGCTTTGACAGGGACCAGATCGAGCCCTGGCGGGGGTCGTATTCTCCAGAAAACCCGCCACCACATTCGGTTTTAAAGCATTTTAGGCGGCCCCTAAGATAAGAAAAGCGTTCAGCGGGCGGTCACGTAACGAAGGTAAAATGTAATAAGATCAGCAAAGCGCGCGCCGAAAGCAATGGGCTCGGCCGGATTCGAACCGGCGACCTCCGCCGTGTGAAGGCGACGTCATAACCACCTAGACCACGAGCCCTGTTTTTCACGTCTTTTGCAAAACAGATAAGTTTATCGTTCTGACACCTCAATTCCCATTTTGCTAAAGAAAGTGCGAGAAGAGTCGCTTTCGGAGTATCCGCCGAGCGGAACGCGTTCATGCAAGGAAATCAAAAAACAACCGAGTTTTCCGACATCGACCTCAGCCGCTGGAAGGACTACGATGACGTCATCCTCGACTCCCTGTGGCTCCTCGGCCCGCGCGATAAGACCGGGCCGCACGTCGGGGACTACTGGGGCAACTTCATCCCACAGATCCCATATCAGGTGTTGACCCGTTTCACGAAGCGCGGCGAGGTGGTCGTTGACCTCTTCAGCGGCATGGGCACGACGCTTATCGAGTGCAAGCGGCTCGGCCGCGCCGGACTCGGCGTCGAAATCGATCCAGGCGTGGCTGAACGCTCATTGGAGCGCATAAACACCGCTGAGAACCCCTACAACGTTCCGGTCGCCGTGCTCGTGGGTGACTCCACAACGACTCTAACGGCAAAACGCGTCCGCGCCACGCTTAAAGAATGGGGCGGAGCCGCGGCAGATTGCATTATCTTGCATCCGCCTTACCACGACATCATTAGGTTCAGCGAACGCGATGGCGACTTGTCGCGCGTGTCAACAGAGGCCGCTTTTCTGGACAAGATCGGTCTGGTCGCGCGGCACGCGTATGAGCTGCTGAAGCCGGCTGGGTTCATGGCGCTCGTGATCGGCGACAAATACATGGATTCGCAGCTCGTCCCGCTCGGATTTATGTGCATGCAGCGCTGCATAGACGCGGGTTTTGTACTCAAGGCGATTAACGTCAAGGAGATTCTCAACAACGAGCGGGGCAAAGGAAAGAACGGCAACCTTTGGAAGTATCGCGCGCTCGTGGGCGGGTTCTATCTATTCAAGCACGAGTACGTCATGATCTTTCGCAAGCCCGCGGCTCGTGGCAAGCGAGCACCTAAAGGTGCTTCGCCATAAGCTTGCTGACGTCGATCTCGTCGATCGGCACCTGTGCGAGGGGCTCGGCGTTCAAGGAGCGGTACTCGTCGTCGAACGTGGGTTTATCGGCCTCGTACAGCACCCCGATGGGAAGCTTGTCTCCGACTTCCTGCGCTTTTTTGAGGGCGAGCTCGTAATTGGAGCGATCGTACTCCGTTTCGTCGAGCTTGTACACGTGGTCGTTCCACCACTTCCAGGTGTTGACGTGATTCCACGTGACGCACGGCTGTCCGATGTCGACGAGCGAGAATCCCTTGTGCTGGATCGCTTTAGTCATAAGGTCGCTGAGGTGCTTGTTCTCGCCGCTGAAGCCGCGCCCGACAAAGGTCGCTCCGGCAAGAAGCGCCAGGGGGAGTGGCGTGAC
>Ga0247847_1000357_pt1 | contig 11578 bp, 11 predicted proteins | sample PFST25metaG_FD_186002 | JGI IMG/M metagenome (GOLD analysis project Ga0247847, IMG submission 186002) | Peat soil microbial communities from Stordalen Mire, Sweden - P.F.S.T25 | ecosystem: Environmental > Terrestrial > Soil > Wetlands > Peat | place: Sweden: Norrbotten County, Stordalen Mire...
AGGTCACCCGGTAGGCGGCGCGGTCGAACAGCAGGGGGATGCCCCAGCCGGGCAGGTGCTCGGCCAGCCAGTCCAAGGTGACGTCGTCCTCGCAGGCCGGCAGCACGGCGTCGCAGCCCTGCAGTACCGTGCGCGTCCGCTGCTCGTCCTCGGTGACGTCGAAGATGTGCTGCACGTCGGCGAGACCCGCGGCCGGCGGCGCCGGTTTGCGGTCCACGAGCACCACCTCGTAGCCGGCCTTGCCGGCCAGGTAGCAAGCCTCCGTGCCCTGCAGCTTGCCGCCGATGACGGCGAGCCTCATAGCGCCCGCTTCGCCGCGACGCGCGGGCGCCGCTGCGCCAGCCGCTCCCGGGCGCCCGCCAGCCAGACGCCGTACTCGTCTTGGGAAGCGGTGCGCAGGCCCAGCGCCCGCAGGCGCTCGGCCACGGCCGGCACCGTGCGCAGCCCCTGCTCGATGTCGAGCTCCGACTGCGAGACGCCGGCCAAGCCCGCCGTAGGCGGCACTATAGACGTGACCACGTTGGCGCCGGCCTGGATGCGGGCGTCGAGGCCGGCCAGACCGGCCACGTCGAGCGAGGCCGGGATGAGCCGGTCGGGCATGGCCAGGCGCATGACGCCGATGACCGTGAGCTCGGCCATCGTGTCGGGCGCCGGCGAAGCGGCCAGCGGCGTGCCGCGCTGCGGCACCAGACCCATGACGCGCGCCTGCTCGACTTGGCCGTCGCGCATGGCCACGACGGAGGCGACTCTGTCGGCGACGGTCTCGCCGACTCCGGTGAGGATGCCGTCCTCGACCAGCAGCCCAGCAGCGTGCGCCGCCTCCCGTGCTTGCGCGCGGTCGTCGTAGTCCTGGCCGGGACGCAGAGCGGCGTAGAGCCGCTTGTTGTGCGTCTCCTGGTAGCAGGCGTACCAGTCGGCGCCGTGAGTGCGCAGATCGACCAGGGCGGCCGCCGGCACCACCCCGGGCGACACCATCACCGGCAGCCCGGCGACCTCACGCACGGCGGCCACCAGCTCGGAGAACGCCGCGAAGTGCCCGCTCTGGTGCATCGCAGGATCCTCGCCCATGGTCAGGTCGAGCAGGTTGACGCCCGATGCGGCCAGGTCGCGGCAGATCGCCACAACCTCTTCGACTGGCTTGCGGTAGCGCGGACTCTGGCGGTTGCCGCTGCGGTAGAAGCAGAACGTGCAGCGATTGCGACAGTAGGTGGAGAAGTAGACGAAGCCGTACGTGAAGATGACATCGCCGAAGTGGCGCCGGCGCAGCTCGCGCGCCGCGGCGAAGAGCGGCTCCCTCGACTGGCTGTCGGCTGTGGCGAGCAGCCGCGCCAGCTCCCGGCGCCCGAGTGCCTCGCCGGCAAGGGCGCGGCGGCTGAGGCTCTCGACCTCTGACGTGCTTGGCTGGTCTGTCACGTGCCTATCCTCGGCGGCTCAAGCGGCCGCCTGTCCTGCGCGTGCCCGCGGCCTCGCCGGCCGCTCGTGCGCCGGTGACCGGCCGCCTCACGCGGCTGTTCGTCCCCCGCGCACCCACAGCCGCACGCAGCCGCTCCGTCGCCGAAAGAAACGGGCTGGGGCGGGCGCCTGCCGGCGCCCGCCCCAGCCCCCTCGACTTGTGTCCTTACGGTCAGCCGCCGGCGATGGGCGGCATGAGCGTGAGCACGTCGCCGTCCTTCACAGGCGTGTCCATGGCCTGCATCTGACGTACGTTGCGGTTGTTCAGGAAGATGCCGACCCACAGCTTGCCGTCTTCGCGGAAGACGCGCGGCCGGAGCCGCGGCTCGCGCGCCAGACAGTCCTCGATGAGCTCGCCGACGGTGGCTCCGTGGCACTCCAGCTCACGCTGGCCGTCGGGGTACGCGAGCCCCACGGGCAACTTGATGACGGCTCGCGCCACGTCAGGCTCCCGCCAGCGCCTTGTCCGCCTTGTCGACCTTGAGGTCGACGGCCAGCACGTACTGGTTCTGGCAAAAAGCGATGCACTGGGGGTCGCCGTCACACAGGTCGCACTTGTAGGCGACCTTACGCTCTGGGTGCTCATGGATGACGCCGTATGGACAGACGTCGTAGCAATCGCCGCAGTTGGTGCACTTGTCCTCGTCGACGACGAGCACCACGCCTGTCACCGACTCGCCCACCTTCTCCTTGTTGGGGAACGTGCCGGACGGCGTGACTGTGATCTGCTTGGTCACGATGGCATCTTCCGGGCAGGCTTCCTGGCACTTGGCACAGCCGGTCTGCAGGCACGAATGGCCCTTGATGACGGCGGTCGTCGGGTTGACGTCGGCGAACAGGCGGGCCCGCGACGGCTGAAAGCCGCCCTCGTGCCACGCCGAGCAGCCGAGCTCGCACATGTGGCACCCGGTGCACTTCTTGCTGCTGATCATCACGTGGGGCATTTCTTCTCCCTTTCTCGCACGTTCAGCCGCTAGAGCCGCACGTCGATGCCCAGCTCGGTGAGCTTGGCTTCGGTCGGTACACCGTTCTTGTCCCAGCCGCGCAGGCTGTAGTACTCACTCAGCACCTTGTTGAAGCGCTCGACGCCGATGATCTTGTCGGCCGCTGCGCCCTTGGTGAACGCCGTCTCCAGCCAGGCCTTGGGCACATCGTCGTCGGCGCGCACGAAGCCCTCGCGCAGGTTGAACAGACGCCCGAGATTCCAGACGCGCTCGCCCACCCGGGTGAGTTCTTCCTCGCTGACCTCACGCTTCCAGAGGTGCTTCATAAGCATGCGCATCTGGTCGTAGTCGATGGCCCAGAAGTCACACCAGATGCCGCAGAACTTGAAGGCGTAGTGATTCTGGAAGTCGACGTTGAACTGCGCCTTGCTCTCGTCGAGCGTGTCGGCCGGCATCGTGCCCTCGACCACTTCGACGCCGATGGGGAACGAACGCATGTGGCAAGCACCGCGGTCGGAGGTGGCGTAGGCGATGCTCATGCCGAACGAGCCACGCGGATCGTAGCCCGGCGCCTCGAGACCCTTGACCTGCATGCCCAGCTCGGGGTGGCCATACTTCGCCGCCAGGGCACGCGTACCCAGCGCGAGCTCGGCGCCGATACCAGTGCGCGTGGCGAGCTGCACGGGGACCTTGAGGTACGCTTCGAGGTCGCCGAAGTGCACGCCGAAATCGTGGATGCCCTTCTCGGTCAAGTCCATCGCCAGGCCAAGCACGTTGCCGGTCGAGATCGTGTCCAGGCCGTACTCGTCGCAGAGCTGGTTGAACTTCATCAGGGCGCCGATGTCGTCGACCCCGACGTTGGAGCCGCACAGCGCGATGGTCTCGTACTCGGGACCCTCGCCCTCGACGTCGTTGATGCGATGGAAGTTGCGGCAGGCCAGCGTGCACTGATAGCAGGCACGCTTCTTGACGCGGATCTTCTGGAACGACTCGGAGTTGATGTTGCCCGCACCCTCGAACGTGCCCTCCGAGTAGTTGCGCGTGGGCTGGCAGCCGCCGCCGTCGGTGACGTCGACGAGGATCGGCGTGCCTTCTTCGTGGACCCAGTAGTTGGTGTCGGTGAGGATGTAGTCGGTGTCGATGCGCTCGATGTCTTCGAGGAACGCGCGTGCGTCGCCGACCTGGACCTTGCCGGTGCCTGCCACCGCGATCGCCTTGAGGTTCTTGGAACCCATGAGAGCACCGGTGCCGCCACGGCCGGCCTTGTGGTACTGGTCGTTGGAGACACAGGCCCAGAGCAGCTTGTTCTCGCCGGCGGGGCCGATGGAAAGGGCGGTCATCTTGGGGTCGAAGTCCGCCCGCAGAGCTGTCTCGATCTCGGACGTCTTCATGCCGGCATACCGCGCAGCCGGAGCGAAGGTCACCACGTCGTCCTTGATGAGCACGGCGGTGAGCTCAGGCGCGCAGCCCTGCACGATGATCATGTCGTAGCCGGCGAACTTGAGGATGGAGCCGAACGAGCCGCCGCAGTAGCTGTCCAGGATGGTGCCGCTGGCAGGGCTCTTGCCGCCCAGCACCACGCGCGAGCAGGTGCTCACGTTGGTGCCCGCGAACGGGCCGGGCACTATCAGCAGCGGGTTCTCCGGCGACCAGGGATCCATTCCCGGCGCGGTGAGTTCCCAGAGGTAGCGCAGCATGAGCCCCTTGCCGCCGACGTAGAGCTTGGCCCACTCCATGTTGAGCGGCTCCACGGCGGAGGTCCTTGCGCTCAAATCGATCCTGAGCACCTTGCCTTGGTAGAAGTCCACTGCGTCCTCCTGATCACTCGCTGAGAGCTGCTCCGCCGATGGTGCGGTAGGTATGCCGCACGAAAATGCGGAGGAATGGTAGGCCCTGCAATTCTAGCCGTGGCGACAGACGCAGGCAATACGGCCGATTTGCAGAGCAATCGGCACGGGCCGGCGCTCGCATGTCGCCGCCCGCGAGCCCGGCGCCGCAGGCTCCTATGGGCGGTCGGGCGTCTCCGGCAAGTTCTTGATGTTCTCCGCCGCCTGCCACTTGCTGTAGTTGTCGACCATGGCGTCCATGAGCTCCTTCATGAACTTGGGCGACATGTTGACGCGCGCCACGACCACGCCGTTGACCTCTTCGGCGTCCTCGTTCTCGTGCTCCAGGCGCACGAAGGTGATGGCGAACTCGTAGTCGGAGTGGCTCACGTTGCCGAAGTTGGCGTAGACGCCGCCCATCATCTCGGGGCTGGCATGGATGTTGATGTGCTTCTCGGGGTTCTCCACGGCTAGGCCTCCAATCGCTTGGCGATGGCTGCGGCCATCTGCTGCGTGCCGGCGTCGCCGCCGAGGTCGTACGTGACGGTCTTGCCCTCGGCGATGACCGCGGCGACGGCCTGGTACATGCGCTGCGCCGCCTCCGCCTCGCCGAGGTGCTCCAGCATGAGCACACCCGAGAGAAGCAGGGCGGTCGGGTCCACTTTGTTCTGGCCGGTGTACTTGGGAGCGCTGCCGTGCACCGGCTCGAACACGGCCGTGTCGGCGCCGATGTTGGCGCCGGGCGCCACGCCCAGGCCGCCGACCAGGCCGGCGCACAAGTCGCTGATGATGTCGCCGTAGAGGTTGGGCAGCACCAGCACGTCGTACAGCTCGGGCTTTTGCACGAGCTGCATGCACATGTTGTCGACGATGCGGTCTTCGAACTCGATGTCCGGGTACTCCTCGGCCACCTCGCGCGCCACACGCAGGAACAGGCCATCGGTGAACTTCATGATGTTGGCCTTGTGTACAGCCGTCACCTTATGGCGCTTGTGGGCGCGCGCATAGTCGAAGGCGAAGTGCACGATGCGCGCGCTCGCCTTGCGCGTAATGATCTTGATGCTCTCGCCGGCATCCTCACCGACCATGTGCTCGATGCCGGCGTACAGGTCCTCGGTGTTCTCGCGCACGATGACCAGGTCGATGTCGCTGAAGCGGCTGCGCACGCCCACGAGCGACTTGGCCGGCCGCAGGCAGGCGTACAGGTCGAGCTCCTTGCGCAGAGCCACGTTGACGCTGCGGAAGCCCGAGCCCACGGGCGTAGTGATGGGGCCCTTGATGGCCACCTTGTTGCGGCGCACCGACTCCAGCACCTCTTCCGGCAGCGGCGTGCCGTACTTCTCCATCACGTCCACGCCGGCGTCGCGGCGCTCCCACTCGATGGGCACGCCGCTGGCCGCCATGACCGTCTCGAGCGCCTGTGCGAGCTCGGGTCCGGTGCCGTCGCCCGGGATGAGCGTCACCTTGTAGGTCATGAGTCTGCGAGCCCTCCTTCTCGTGGCAGGTCGAACCCGCCGTGCTTCTTGTAGTGGGCCACCAGGCCGCCGTCAGCGAGGATGCGCACCATCACCGGCGGCAGCGGCGCGAACGGGATGGTCGCGCCGGTGGTCAGGTCGCGCACCGTGCCGGCCGCCAGATCCACTTGCAGCTCGTCGCCGGCGGCGATGCCGCTGGTGTCGCACTGCAGCGCCGGCAAGCCGACGTTGATGGCGTTGCGGAAGAAGATGCGCGCGAACGACTGCGCGAGCACGCGCCCACGCCGGCGATCTTGATGATGAGCGGCGCGTGCTCGCGGCTGGAGCCGAGGCCGAAGTTGCGACCGCCGACGATGAAGTCGCCGCGCCCTACGGCGGCGGCGAACGTGGGGTCGGCGTCCTCCATGACGTGCTTGGCCAGCTCCGGCAGGTCGCCGCGCAGATGGTACAGGCGGCCGGGCGCGATGTGGTCGGTGGAGATGTCGTCCCCGAACGTCCACGCCTTGCCGCGCAGCACGGCGCCGGCCACAGCCTCTTCCCCACCGCTCAACGCTAGGCCTCCTCGACCTCGTCGATCACGACGCGCTTCATGGCCACACCGGGCTCGCGGGCGGTGCCGGGGTCACGTTCGGGGATGCCGTGCACCACGTCCATGCCCTCTACCACGTGGCCGAACACGGCGTGGCGATTGTCCAGGTGCGGCGTCGCCACGTAGGTGATGAAGAACTGCGAGCCGTTGGTGTTGGGGCCGGCGTTGGCCATGCTCAGCACGCCGGGGCCGTCGTGGCACAGGCTCGCCTCGAACTCGTCGGCAAACTTGTAGCCCGGGCCGCCGCGACCGCTGCCCGTGGGGTCGCCACCCTGGGCCATGAAGCCCTTGATGACCCGGTGGAAGGTGACGCCGTCGTAGAAGCCGTCGCGAGCCAGGAAGACGAAGTTGTTGACGGTACGCGGCGCCTTGGCGGCGTGCAGCTCGACGACGATGTCACCGGCGTCGGTGACGATCGTCGCAGTGTAGCGCTTGGCGGGGTCGATGGTCAGCTCAGGCGGAGCTTTGTAGGACTTGGCCATGTGGTCTCCTTGCTTGTTAGAACGACCCGCGCGGGTCGCAGATCTCGCCGGCGATGGCGCTGACGGCCGCCGTCTCGGGCGAAGCCAGGTAGATGGCGGCCGCCGGGTTGCCCATGCGGCCCTTGAAGTTGCGGTTGGCCGTGCTCAGGCACACCTCGCCGTCGGCGAGGATGCCCTCGTGGATGCCCACGCAGGCGCCGCAGCCGGCGTTGGTGACCACGGCGCCGGCGGCGAGGAAGGTCTCGACGAGACCTTCGGCCAGGGCGGCGCGCAGCACGGCCTGAGAGGCCGGCGTGACGATGAGCCGCGTGTGGGCGGCTCGGCGGCGGCCGGCCAGCAGCGCCGCCGCCGCCCGCAAATCCTCGAGACGGCCGTTGGTGCACGTGCCGATGAGTACTTGATCGACCTTGGTGCCGGCCTTGTCGGCGGCCGGCGCCACGTTGTCGACGGTATGCGGCGCGGCCACCATGGGCACCACGGCGGCGCCGTCCACGGGCAGCGTGCGCTCGTAGCGCGCTCCCGGGTCGGCCGCGAGCGCCTGCCAGTCGCCCTCGCGGCCCTGCTCGCGCAGGAACGCGCGCGTGACCTCGTCGCTGGCGAAGAGGCCGGCTTTGGCGCCCGCCTCGACGGCCATGTTGGCCAGCGTCAGGCGGCCGTGCATGGGCAGCGCCGCCACGAGCTCGCCGGCGAACTCCAGCGCCTTGTACGTGGCGCCGTCGGCGCTCAGCGTGCCGATGATGGTGAGCATCAAGTCTTTGGCGCTCACATGAGCGCCCAGCGCGCCGGAAACCTCCACGCGCACCGTCTCGGGCACGCGCAGCCAGGTCTGGCCGCCGGCCATGCCCACGGCCACGTCGGTGGAGCCCATACCGGTGCCGAAGGCACCCAGGGCGCCGGCCGTGCAGGTGTGCGAGTCGGCACCTATGACAAGGTCGCCGGGCTTGGCGTAGCTCTCGGCCACGCGCTGGTGGCAGATGCCCATCTCGATGTCGGAGACCGTTGCTCCCGACTCACGGCAGAAGGCGCGGATGCCAGCCTGAGCGTTGGCGAGCTCGGCTCGCGGCGCCGGCGCCGTGTGGTCGAGGAAGAAGACCACGGTGGGCGCTTGCAGGCTCGCGGCTCCGAGCTCGCGGATCTGCTGAATAGCCAGCGGCCCTGTGCCGTCCTGGGCGATAGCCACGTCCACCCTGGCGACCACCATCTGGCCGGGCACGACGCCGTCCGCGCCGGCACGCGCGGCGATAATCTTCTCAGCGAGGGTCAGCGGCATGGCGTCTCCGAACCGGGGCGGGCTTCAGGATTCCCCGACGGGCACGTTGTCGCCGGCGGGAATCTTGACGCCCTGACGAGCCAGGTAGTCCTGGTAGATGTACATGAGCTCCTTGTCGAACAGCGCCCGCTTGAGCTGCACGGCGGTGCTGCGCACCATGTCGAGGACGACGGTGCAGTCCTCCTTGCTCAGCTCGATGCCGAACTCCTGGAACTTGCGGTAGATGGTGCGCGTGCCCGAATGCTTGCCGACGACGATCTGGCGCTCCAGGCCCACGTCCTCGGGCGCGAAAGCCTCGTAGTTGAGCGGGTTCTTGATGACCCCGTCGGCGTGGATGCCGGACTCGTGGGCGAACACGTTGGTGCCGACGATGGACTTCCAGGCCGGGATGGAGCGCGCCGAGGCGGCCGCCACGTACTCGGAGAGCTCACGGAAGCGCGTCGTTTGCAGGCCCACTTCCATCTTGCCGATGTACTTGAGCGCCATGACGACCTCTTCGAGGGCGGCGTTGCCGGCGCGCTCGCCGAGGCCGTTGACGGTGGTGTTCACGTACGTGGCGCCGGCCTTGATGCCGGCCAGCGTGTTGGCCGTCGCCATGCCGAAGTCGTCGTGCATGTGCATCTCGATGTCGAAGCCGCCGCGCTTCTTCAGGAAGCTGATGACGTTATAGGTGTCGAACGGATCGAGGATGCCCAGGGTGTCGCAGAAGCGGAGGCGGTCGGCGCCTTCGTCCTTGCCCGCCTGCGCGAAGCGCACCAGGAACTCGAGGTCGGCGCGCGAGGCGTCCTCGGCGTTGACCGAGACGTACAGGTCGTGCTGCTTGGCGAAGGCGACGCAGGTCTTGATCTGGTCGAGCACCCACTGGCGCGACTTCTTCAGTTTGTGCTCCATGTGGATGTCGCTGGCCGACATGGAGATAGCCACGGCGTCCACGCCGCAGTCGATGGAGTGCTGGATGTCCTCTTGCACGGCCCGGTTCCAGGCCAGGATGGACGTGCTGAGGTCGAGTTCGACGATCTGCTTGATGGTCGCCTTCTCGTCGCCGAGCATGGCCGGGATACCGACCTCGATCTGATGCACACCGACCTCGTCGAGCAGCTTGGCGATGCGGATCTTCTCGTGGTTGGAGAAGACGACGCCGGCCGTTTGCTCGCCGTCGCGCAGCGTGGTGTCGTCGATGCGCACCGCAGGCTCGTCCGTGCGGACGGTCTTGATGACGAAACTGGAGAGGTCGCTCGTCATGGTTATCGGTCCCCTACTCGTGAGCTGACTGGCGGGCGGCTCTGCTCGACCGGCGTGGGATGCGCGAGCAGCAACCTCAGTGTCCCACAGCCACGCGCCGTGTTACAAGCCACGGCGCCCGGCGCGCGGCACCCGCCCGGTCGCCTCGCGAAGCCCAGGCGGCGGTCGCCGCTACGCCTCGAGCGCCTTGCGCACCAGCTCGTTGACCAGCTTGGCGTCGGCGCGCCCCTGGGTCGCCTTCATCACCTGGCCGACGAAGAAGCCCAGCACCTGCTGCTTGCCGCCGCGATACTGCGCCACCTGGGCGGGATTGTCGGCGACCACGCTGGCCACGACCTCCTCCAGAGCACCCTGGTCGGCGAGCCGGCCGAGGTCGTGCTCCTTCACCACTTCGGCCGGCTCGCCGCCCTCCTCGGCGACGAGGCGCAAGACCTCTTTGGCGGCGCTGCCGGAGATGGTGCCGTCGGCCACCAGACGCACGAGCGCCGCCAGGCGCTCCGCCGTCAGGTGGCCCTGGCCCGGCTCCAGACCGGCCGCCTTCAGATGGGCGAGGTACTCGCCCATCGTCCAGTTGGCGGCCAGCTTGGCGTCCACGCCCTGCGCGGCCACTTCCTCGTAGAAGCGCGCCAGGGCGCCGGCGCTGCCCAGCACGAAGGCGTCGTAGCGCGAGAGGCCGTAGTCGGCCACGAAGCGCTCGACGCGCGCCGCCGGCAGCTCCGGCAGGGCGGCGCGCACCTCCTCGACCCAAGCCGGCGCCACCTCCCACGGCACCAGGTCCGGCTCGGGGAAGTAGCGGTAGTCGTGCGCCTCTTCCTTGGAGCGCAGCGGCGTGGTAGTGCCCGTGTCGGGGTCGAAGTGCAACGTCTCCTGGTCGATGGTGCCGCCGGCCTCGAGGATCTCGATCTGACGCGGCATCTCGGCCTCGAGCGCCTGCTGCAGAAAGCGGAAGCTGTTCATGTTCTTGAGCTCGGTGCGTGTGCCCAGCTCAGTAGCGCCGACGGGCCGCAGGCTGAGGTTGGCGTCCCAGCGCACCTGCCCCTCTTCCATGTTGCACTCGCTCACGCCCAGCTCGATGACCAGGTTGCGCAGCTGCATGAGGAACTCGCGCGCCGCCGCCGGGCTGGGGATGTCGGGCTCACCGACGATCTCCACCAGCGGCGTGCCGCCGCGGTTGAAATCGACCACCGAGTACTCGGAGCCGGCGATGCGGCCCGACTCGCCGCCGGCGTGCACCAGCTTGGCGGCGTCCTCTTCCATGTGCACGCGGTGGATGCGGCAGCTGAGCTTCTCGTCGCCGACCCAGTAGTCGAACACGCCGTTCACGGCCAGTGGCTCGTCGAACTGGCTGATCTGGTACGCCTTGGGCAGGTCGGGATAGAAGTAGTTCTTGCGGTGGAACACGTTGCGTGGCTGCACGGTGCAGTTGAGCGCCAGGGCGATGCGTGTCGCATACTCGATGGCGCGCTCGTTGAGCACAGGCAGCGCGCCCGGATGCGCCAGGCACACGGGGCAGGTACGCGTGTTGGGCGGCTCGCCCTTGCCGACGGCGCAGCCGCAGAACATCTTGGTCTCGGTGTCGAGCTCCACGTGCACCTCGAGGCCGATGACCGGCTCCCAGGCGCTCACGCCGTCGCCTCCTTGCCGGCGGCCGCGTGCGCCCCAGGCCGGGCGGCCGGGCGCGCCTCGCCGGCGCCGGACGCCGCCGACGAGTCGCGGAAGGTGGGCGCCGGGTCGAAGCCGATGGCGCCCTCCAGCGCGTGGGCCGCGCTGAAGATCGTGTTCTCCGAGAAGGCCGGCCCGATGAGCTGAAAGCCCACCGGCAAGCCCTCGGAGAGGCCGCACGGTATGGAGATCGCCGGCAGGCCGGCCAGGTTCACGGGGATCGTGCATGAGTCGCTCATGTACATGGCCAGCGGGTCGGCGGTGCGTGAGCCGATGGGGAAGGCCACCGTCGGCGAGGTTGGCGAGATGATGAGGTCGACCTGCGCGAAGGCAGCGGCGAAGTCGCGGCGCACGAGCGTGCGCACCTTCTGCGCTTGCCCATAGTAGGCGTCGTAGTAGCCCGACGAGAGGGCGTGCGTGCCGATCATGATGCGCCGCTTGACCTCGGCGCCAAAGCCCTCACCGCGCGTGCGCTCGTACATCTCGATGAGGTCATCTGCCTCGGCAGAGCGATAGCCGTAGCGCACGCCGTCGAAGCGCGCCAGGTTGGCGCTCGCCTCGGCGGGCGCGATGATGTAGTAAGCCGGCAGCGCGTACTCGGTGTGCGGCAGGCTCAGCTCCGTACACCTGCCGCCC
>Ga0247847_1000360_pt1 | contig 11484 bp, 8 predicted proteins | sample PFST25metaG_FD_186002 | JGI IMG/M metagenome (GOLD analysis project Ga0247847, IMG submission 186002) | Peat soil microbial communities from Stordalen Mire, Sweden - P.F.S.T25 | ecosystem: Environmental > Terrestrial > Soil > Wetlands > Peat | place: Sweden: Norrbotten County, Stordalen Mire...
GAATCCACATCATGACATCTACCAACGGGCAGTTGATAACTGATGGCATGGCACACGATCTTGTTTCTTCAGGGTTAGACCATATTATTGTTTCGATGGATGGCATCACACAAGAAGTTTATGAACAATATCGGCGTGGCGGTTCACTTCAAAAGGTGATGAAGTCCATTACGGCTCTGGCAACAGCGAAAAAAGAGCTAAAAAGCAATACCCCGCACATCGAAGCACAATTTATTGTCATGCAGCACAATGAAGACCAGATAGCTGCTTTTCTCAAAATGGCAAAAGAGGTTGGTGCTGATTCAGCACACCTAAAAACGGCACAGATTGATTGGCCGAACATTGATAAACTCGTGCCAAGGCAATCTAAATTTTCGCGTTACCACAAAACCAAACAAGGAACATGGGAAATGAAACGCCGGTTGAAAAACCGGTGTTGGAGGCAATGGAGCAGCGCGGTCATTACATCCAATGGGGACGTGTTGCCCTGCTGTTTCGATAAAAACGGAGAACACTCGTTCGGTAATCTGAAACAGGCATCATTTCATGAAATATGGCATGGTGAAAAAGCAACGGCATTTCGCTACTCCATTCTTCGCGATCGAAAACAATTTGAAATGTGCCATAACTGTACATCTTAAATCACCATATATCTGCCAATATAAAATAATCAAAAGTAATGAGAGTAGTTGTTCAACGTGTACGCAAAGCCTCAGTGACAATTCAGAAATCCATAACTGCTGCCATTCAACAGGGATTAGTAGTACTGGTGGGAGTCGAAGACACTGACACAGAAGAAGACATTGATTGGTTAGCCAGGAAAATAGTGAACCTTCGCATTTTCGATGATCCTGATGGTGTGATGAATCTATCGGTCAAAGAGATAACAGGCGACATCATGATCGTCAGTCAGTTCACACTGATGGCATCAACATGCAAAGGAAACCGGCCTTCGTACATTCGGGCATCAAAACATGCTTTTGCCATTCCGATGTACAATAAGTTTTGTGAAGTAGTGGCTCAGCAATTTGGCAAGCCGGTTCAGACAGGTATTTTCGCGGCTGACATGCAAGTGGCTTTGGTAAATGACGGGCCTGTTACGATCGTTATCGATACGAAACTAAAAGAATAAGACAACTGCATAATAGATGCCGGATAATGTTCAACTCACCATGAATTGGCAAGTTGAACATTCTTTTGTACTTTTGCACCATGTCTTTCGCCTTTAATGTAAACAATAAAATATTCTCGTATGAAACAGCAACCTCTCAAACAGTGGATTAAATTATCCATTGCCGCCATTATCTGTCTGTTGTTCACGATTTGGATCGGCAGCTTATGGATACTGCTTTTACTGCCTTTTATCTTTGATATTTATATCACGAAGCTCATCCCATGGACCTGGTGGAAAATAAGCAAAAACAATTCTGTTCGTCGGGTTATGGAATGGGTTGATGCCATTATTTTTGCACTTATAGCTGTATATATCATCAATGTTTTCTTCTTCCAAAATTACCAGATACCAACTTCTTCATTAGAGAAAACACTTTTGGTCGGTGATTTCTTATTTGTGTCAAAAGTGGCTTACGGGCCTCGTTTACCTAACACACCCATCGCTTTTCCGTTAGTTCAAAACACATTGCCGATACTCAATTGTAAATCATACCTTGAAACTCCCGAGTGGAACTATCACCGTTTGAAAGGCTTTGGACACGTAAAGCGTAATGACATTGTTGTTTTCAATTTCCCTGCAGGTGATACGATTGCTTTGAAAAAACAAAATCCCGACTACTATACCAGTTGCTACGAAGATGGATACTCTTTTTTAAGATCACAAGCACCAAACATACAACCAACGATCGATCAATGCTACCGGTATGGGCGTGAGATTGTACGTGAAAACGTTCAGGAATATGGCCCCATTCTCTATCGTCCTGTTGACCGACGCGAAAACTATGTAAAGCGTTGTGTAGGATTACCGGGTGATACCTTGCAAATTATACAAAATCAGGTTTATATTGACAAGAAGCCACTGTACGATGAAGCCGGCATACAATACACCTACATGGTACAAACTAACGGGGCTTCCATCACAAGCGACATCTTCAATTCTCTTGATGTCAGCAAAGATGACCGGCAACTCCTCACACAAGATTCAGGCAACGATTTCATATTATCCCCAATGGGATTTCAACGTGATGCCGCCGGCCATTTCCTCCCTGTCTATGATGTACCTTTGACACGCGACGCTGTTGCAAAACTAAAAAAGCTTCCTTTTATAACCTCAATCAAAGTGGAACCCGACTGGATGGGTGGCGATGTATTTCCTTTAGGATTCGGGAAAGGGTGGACACGTGGCAATTTCGGTCCGGTCTGGATTCCGAAAAAGGGAGCAACCATTGCCATCAACACGGCTAACTTGCCCGTTTACCGACGTATTATCGAAGCATATGAGCACAACAAACTTTCTGTTGATAATGGCGTAATCTACATAAACAACAAACCTGCTTCACAATACACATTTAAAATGGATTATTACTGGATGATGGGTGATAACCGTGACAACTCAGCCGACTCACGCTATTGGGGTTTTGTACCCGAAGATCACATAGTAGGGCAACCATTGTTTGTTTGGTTGTCTTTGGACAAAGACAAAAGCTTCCCGGGTAATATTCGTCTGAACCGATTCTTTCGATCAGCAACTCATTAAATCAGAAAGGCATAACAGAGAAAGATATTGATCAGGATGGTGATTGTTCCTGTAAAACAGACAAAGCCCTGAAGTTGGACATTCCAGCTTCGGGGCTTTTATTTTATGAAGGAGAAATACTTCTCAAATCGCTTTGCAGTGACCACGCAGCCACTCATTTTCTGCAGGAGATAAACGGGGGTTTAGTCGTTTGTACACTATCTGGTGATACTCGTTGAGCCATGATTTTTCATCCGCTGTCAGTAATGAGAAATCAATGGCCTTCACATCGATGGGACAAAGAGTGAGGGTCTCAAACTGATAAAACGTACCAAATTCAGTTGATTCGCTTTCCACAACGGTAACTAAGTTTTCTGTACGAATACCATATTCTCCGGCTCTATAAAGCCCGGGTTCATTAGACAACACCATGCCGGGAACCAATGTCGTGGAATTTTCATCCATCCTGATCGACTGCGGCCCTTCATGAACAGACAAAAAATGACCTACACCATGTCCTGTTCCATGTCCGTAATTCATACCGCGATCCCACAATGCCTTGCGAGCCAGAATGTCTAATTGCGAGCCACGGGTACCAATGGGAAATTTAGCCTTTGCCAGAGCAATATGCCCTTTCAAAACTAAGGTAAAGTCTTGTTTCTGTTTGTCAGATAATGCCCCTAACGCAACAGTACGGGTAATATCGGTTGTCCCGTCAAGATATTGAGCACCGGAGTCAAGCAGCAAAAAGCTCTCAGGCTGTAACATCGCGTTGCTTTCAGGTGAAGCCGAATAATGGACAATAGCCCCATGTTCTTTATATCCTGCTATTGTTCCAAAACTTTCGTCTTTAAAAAGGGACTGCTCTGCACGAAACCCGCGTAATCTTTTATCAATAGATAATTCCGAAAGATTTCCGGAAGATATCTCTTTCTCAAGCCACATAAAGAAACGGGTTAAGGCCACGCCATCTTTCTCCATGGCTTCACGTGTACCGTTCAGCTCAACTTCATTTTTAATGCTTTTCAAATAAAACACCGGTGATTGTGCAGCGACTACCTGACAATGTGCAGGTATCTCCTGGAAAAGTGCAAAATTGGTTTTTGCCTTGTCCAATAAAATCTTTTCACCCACATGCAGATGATTGACATATTCAAAAACGGCATTGTAAGGTTGCACTGAAACACCTTCTTCACTCAACATATCAGCCACTTGCAGTGATACCTTTTGCGGATTGATAAATAGGGTAGCCGTTTTGGCATCAATAGCGGCATAGGCAATAGCAACTGGGACATACGCCACATCATTCCCGCGAATATTGAACAACCAGGCAATCTCATCCAAAGATGTCACCAAATAACGATCAACTTTCTTATGCTGCATCTCCTTACGAATGACTGCAATCTTATCTTGCGTAGCCTGCCCCGAAAATTCCACCGAGTAATTATAAATACGATCCGCAGGCAATGCCGGACGATTGATCCATAACTTACCGATGAAATCATATTCTGCACGCAATACCAATTCATTATTTACTAATTCGTTCCGTAGATTTTCAACCGCAGAAACCGAGAACAACAACGGATTGATGGATACATTGCTTTGCGGTGGAAGCACTTCTGCCAACCAAGCTGTCATAGTTGGTGTGGAAGCAAGGCCTTCTTTGAAAAGCGCAATACCAGAACCAGTTAATTGCTGTTCAGCTTGTAGGAAATAGCGGGAATCAGTCCACAGTCCAGCCTGATCAAGCGTAATGACAACCGTTCCGGCCGAACCAGTGAAGCCGGAAATCCAAACTCTCTCTTTCCAAAAATCAGCCACATATTCACTTGCATGAGGGTCAGTGCTTGGAACAATCGTTGCAGCAATCCCTTTTTCTCGCATCATTTGGCGTAATGCCGTTAGACGAACAACAATTTCACTCATAATTAGTTTATTTGGTGGGTTATTTTAAAAAACAAATATACGTCATTTTTTGGTGCCTCTCATTTTTCAAAACAATCTTTATCATTGATACCAGGGTTCTATACTCCTTCGCCTTTCCTCCGTTACCGGTTCTAAAATAATACGTATAAGATACGTTTCAGCTATATTTATACATAGAACCAATTATGACTGAAAGGCGAAGAAACTTTAAAGGAACAAAAGCAAGCATTATGACATTCTATTGCTTAACCTTAAAAACAACAAATAGCATGGTTGCTTCATCAAGTGCCATTTATGAATGTTGAAAAAGAATCACTGCTTTTGGAGTATTATTTTTCAGTCCCTTGCATATCACTTGAACTGATTATTTATTATCATGTTGAAATCTCATAAAATAACGTTATTTTTGTCACCTGACCGCAGCACGTGAGCTTCAACTTAGAGCAAAACAACGATGTCGCACTTCTACACTGTTTCCGGGTGGTTAATGGTAGCCTTCTACTTTTTTACCGTGATACCCACCATCCTGGTGATTTTATTGGAAAACCGCAATCCTGTAAAATCGCTCTCCTGGATATTGGTATTGCTCTTCCTTCCGTTGATCGGGTTTATTTTATACCTCTATTTCGGGCAAGATTATCGCAGACAAAAGATTGTTTCAAAGAAAAGTATCCGACAATTAGGTGAAATTCCCAAGATCAAGGCAGAAGAAGCCGACCTCGAAAATAAAACATTGCCAACACATCATCAGTTATTGATCCGCCTGCTGCAACGCAATAGCGATGCTTTCCCTTTTCGTGGCAATCTACTCACGGCTTATGGTGATGAAAAAGAGACCTTCCGCGTCTTGTTTAGTACCATTGCCGATGCTCGAAAAGAGATTTATGCCGAGTTCTACATCATCGAAAACGATATCGTTGGGAAGCAGTTTCTCAACCTTTTAATGCAAAAAGCACTTGAGGGAGTCAAAGTCAGGCTTATATTCGACTTCGTCGGCAGTTTTCACTTCAAAAACTCTTTGCAACGAACCCTGCGCAAAGCCGGTGTTGAAGTCTTTCCATTTTTGCCGGTACACCTCAAAATAACATTACGAAAAAACCGTGTCAACTATCGTAATCACCGGAAAATCATTATCGTCGATGGTGAAGTGGGTTTTACGGGAGGGATCAACATGGCCGATCGTTACATGATAGGAAATAAACTAGGACGCTGGCGCGACACCTTCCTGAAAATAGACGGACCGGCAGTATATGGGCTTCTCAACGCGTTCCTAATCGATTGGTACTTTGTGAGTCGTGAGTTACTCAATCTGGAAACCCTCAATAGCAACGTTACCTTACATAAGAATGAGAACGTGGTACAAATCGTCACCAGTGGTCCCGACTCCGATTGGGAAAGCATTATGCAGGGCATTGTGATTGCCATCAGTACCGCCACAAAATATGTCTATGTGCAAACACCCTATTTTATGCCGACTGACGTGGTGATGTCGGCGCTTCAAACTGCAGCCATGAGTGGTGTGGATGTGCGCGTGATGTTGCCTGAGCGCACCGACACGTTGATGACTCAGTCAAGCAGCTATTCGTACATCACCCAATCACTGCAAGCCGGCGTAAAAATATTCCTCTACCGAAATGCTTTCCTACACAGCAAAACAATCGTCATCGACGACAGCCTCTCCACCGTCGGTTCAGCTAATATGGATTTTCGAAGCTATGAACAAAACTTTGAACTCAACGCCTTTATCTTTGACAAAGAGACTGCCATAACACTTCGAAACCTCTTCGTGGAAGATGAACTGCAATGTACCGAAACCACCCTGGAGCAGTGGCAACTACGACCACTATCCACCCGTATTAAAGAATCTGTAGCACGATTGTTTAGCCCGTTGATGTAAGAGATAAACTTCCTCTTTGGAATAAAAAGGAGCAAATCTTTAGTTGTAAAAAGGACAACCTGCAACGAAAACAGCTAACTTTGCACACTTTGAGTCATTTCAAATGGCTGATAGGTTATATGCAAATAATTTCATCATTATACCCCTATGAAAGTCCTTTTTATCGGTGGAACAGGAAATATAAGTACTTCCGTTTCGAAAGCAGCATTAGACAATGGAATTGAGCTTTTTCACCTTAACCGTGGATCCGACTTTGCCGGAGTTACTTCATTGCATGCTGATATCAATGATCTAAATGCCGTTGAAATGGTGTTGAAACATCATACCTGGGACTGCGTGGTCGATTGGATCGCCTTCACTCCTGAAGAGGTGGAACGCGATTACCGGCTGTTTCAGGGCAAAACCAAACAATACATCTTTATCAGCTCTGCATCTGCCTATCAAAAGCCGTTGCTCATGCCGGTTATCACGGAATCAACACCATTAAAAAACCCTTTCTGGAATTACTCACGCAACAAAATTGCCTGCGAAGATCTACTGATCAGGCATTATCGCGAAGATGATTTCCCAATAACCATCGTGCGTCCGTCGCATACCTACAGAAAGATTCTGCCTGCCACATTAGGCGGATCACACGAATATACCGTTATCGACCGTATCCGTAAAGGATTGCCTATCGTGGTGCATGGGGATGGCACTTCATTATGGACATTAACTCATGCAGACGATTTTGCCAAAGCATTCACAGGCCTTATTGGTAACGGATATGCCATTGGCGAAGCCTTTCATATCACATCCGACGAAGCGCTGAGCTGGAATCGTATTCATGAACTTCTGGCAGAAGCTGTCGGTTGTAAAGCCAATATTGTTCACTGTACCTCCGATTTCATCGCTGACTTTGGCGATACAGAAGGATTTACTGATCTCAGAGGTTCTTTATTGGGGGACAAAGCTTATCCGGCCGTTTTCGACAATACCAAGATCAAACGATTTGTCCCTTCGTACCGTGCCGCCATTCCATTTGCCGAAGGTATCCGACACACCATACAATGGTTCGAAGCCGACCCGAAACGCATGGTAGTAAACGAAAAGACCAATCGACTGATTAACCGCTTGATCGAAGTCCAAGAGCACAGGCATTAAGCACAATTACACTATAAACATTATTGTCAATTAGTACATTCAATTAAAAAAGGTATGAAAACAACGATTATTCTGATGGTAAGCCTGTTGCTTTTTTCTCCTTTGGCAATAGGACAACAAAAAACCACCGTTACAAAAAAAGGAGCAAAGGCAACGCGTATTGAACAAGCTATTGCCGCCCGTGATATTCACATCATGGTCAACCAGGCCATACCGCTCAACCATCCGTCCATTCAACTCACCTCCGATTATTGGTTACGTCTGAAACACGATTCCGCTTTCGTTTACTTACCCTATTACGGGCGTGCTTATTCTGTCCCTTACAATGGCGGAGGTGGTTTCGATTTTGCAAAGAGGCGCATCAATGACACGATTAATGTCAAAAAAGATGGAGAATCCACGTGGCAATTCTCCGTACGAACCGATGACGACAATTACCAATTCAATGTCTGGATTTCATCCGATGGATATGCTACTATAACCGTAAATTGCAACAATCGACAATCTATAAGCTATTATGGTGAGTGCGTCTTGCCTGAAGCGCCTTCAACCAAATAAAATCATATACAAATTCTACATGGCTCATCAACACTATTATTTCATTGGCATCGGAGGGATTGGCATGAGTGCCCTGGCACGTTATTTTAACTCAAAAGGGTATCAGGTTGCCGGCTATGACCGCGTTTCAACACCGTTGACACAACAATTAGAAAACGAAGGAATTGCAATCCACTATCAAGATGATGTCAGAGCAATTCCTTCGCTCTTTATGGACAATGCCTCAACATTGGTTGTCTATACACCCGCCATTCCGAACGATCATTCCGAACGCCTGTTTTTTGAAACCAATGGATTTACGTTGATGAAACGGGCAGCCGTGTTAGGAGAAATCACACGCCTGCAAAAAGGCATCTGCATTGCAGGAACTCATGGAAAGACAACCACATCGACCATGACAGCACACCTGCTGCACCAATCGCATGTTGACTGCAACGCGTTTCTTGGAGGCATTTCAAAGAACTACGCCACCAATCTTATTCTATCCCCTTCAAGTGATTTTGTTGTGATTGAAGCTGATGAATATGATCGTTCGTTTCATCAACTCTCACCCTTCTTGGCAGCGATCACCGCCGTAGATCCCGATCATTTGGACATTTATGGCACACCCGAAGCCTTCAGTGAAAGTTTTGTAAAATTCACCTCACTTATACAAACTGGCGGAGCGTTGGTGATGAAGAAAGGAATTGCATTACACGCGTGTCTTCAACCTTCTGTTCGTTTCTACACTTACGCGGTGGATGAAAAAGCTGATTTCTATGCCGACAACATCCGGATTGGAAATGGTGAAATAAAATTTGATTTTCATGCGCCTTCGGAAACGATCACTGATGTAAAATTGGGAGTCCCCGTTCCCATCAATGTTGAAAATGGAACTGCAGCAATGGCTCTGGCATGGTTGGCAGGGGTTACAGCTGACGAGTTACGCGCAGGAATGGCTTCATTTGCAGGCATACGTCGTCGTTTCGATATTCTTTTCCAAAACGGGAAGGTGGTCTTTATCGATGACTACGCGCATCATCCCACCGAATTGACCGCCAGCATTAGTTCCATCAAGCAGGTGTATGCCGAGCGTAAGGTGTGTGGTATTTTCCAGCCGCATCTTTACACCCGCACACGTGATTTTGCCAAAGCATTTGCTAAAGCGCTTTCTCAATTGGATGAAGTGATTTTGTTGGATATTTATCCTGCACGTGAGTTGCCCATAGTAGGAGTGACTTCACAACTGATATTTGATCAGATTACAATCCCCAACAAGACGTTGTGTTCCAAAGAAGCATTATTACCCTTGCTTCAAGCCAAAAAGGATTTCGATATTTTGGCAACCTTTGGTGCCGGCAACATAGATCAGTTACTGCCCGATATTCAACATCTGTTGCAATCGCGTTATGAATAAAATAGCAGCCTCCTAACCCATTTATTTTCAAGAACATATTTCAAGGAAAGTGCTTCTTAGACACTCTCAGATTCACTTGTCTGTATTTTCAAGAAAGTACAAATGTCTTGTCCAATTTTCTGAATCTCAGAATAAGCATCAAACATAATATGATGAAGTAATGCTATTTCAAAAGAAATTTTTTTGCTGTATAGTTCCTGTATTGCTTTGTCATTTCCGTTAAGGGTTTCCCTTTTCATGCTTAACAACTTTTCATCAACAGCATTGCTTATAGCACAAACTAAATCATACAGGTTATGCCCACGAACATATAAATAAGCGTTGTCCTGATGTAATCCCAACGTTTCATAATATTCCTTTGCGCTTTCTATATTAATTTCCGGGTATTGGATTGCAAGCTGTTGTACCTTTGCAAAGCATCTTTTACTAAGCTCGTCGGTCACAGCTTGCCCATTGTGAGAAATGTCGTAATCAACAACACACTGCTGCAATGATATTATCCGGGTGAAGTCAGCCTTTGAAAACTTAACCTCATCGTTTTTCACAAAGTATAAATGCCATATTAGAGCTTCGTAAAGAGCATGAGAATAAGACAGTAGAAATCCATCAAAGTCGAAAATGGTATTTTCCAGCCCGGTAGCTTTTTCGCAGACTTTATTTAATTCGCCGGCATAGCAATAATGATTTTCAATAGAATATGTGTAGGTCTGAAAGATGAAATGATTTGGATCAATACCTAACTCTTGCATTAAATAGCGATAATCACTGTCAATGCAGACAAAAAATTGTTCGCTCAAATAGGGTGCATATTCTAAACAATGATTTACCCCTCTAGCATCGCTTCCGGAAGGAGTTAGCGAATGATAGATGAAGTTGAATTTCTTTTTGGATGAAGTATAATGATTGAGCGCCCCTTCCCAGAAAACAGCATCATCGAAATCTTCTACATGGACACTTGCGTCACAATGCAATTGGAATGCTTCTCCGGCATAATATATAGCCCAGTACTGGTAATGATTTGCAAGACTAATTGGAACCATATCTTACCTCTGAAATAATTGTTCCATAAAAGTGACTTTATCTCCCCACCCTTTTCCAAAAATACTGGGTGAATGAGTGGCAATAATCAACTGGCAATTTGGGTTCAGTTCACGCAAAGTTTTTATCAAATCCTGCTGCCAGCTTATATGCAGCGAAATTTCAGGTTCATCCATTAATAGAATATAAGGCTTATTGTCCATGAGAAATACCTTGAAAAGTATCAACAACAATTGCTTTTCCCCCGATGAGAGCTGTTCTAAAGAGATAGTTTCTGTGTCGCTTTTAAAAACAATATTGTTAGTGGAATCTATTCCAATTTTCTTGCCGGTATTACAAAATAAATTATCTATAGATGAGAAAAAAGTATTTATCCTTTCGGGAATTTCTTTCGCTTTAATGCTTGAAGTGGTTGCCAATAAGCGATAATCATTAAAGGAGTGCATGCCTGTTTGCAGGATAAGTTGACGAAGTTCAAGCATCAACGGACTTTCATCTTGTTTGAGCTTGCTTTTGTTTACTGGAACATCAAAGGTGCTTATTGTAGAAAATAATCGTTGAACAGAGCTTGTGTTTGTGATAAAATTATTCTCATAAGTTATTGAAAAATCGTCACATTCTATACTGACTGTTTCGATACCCATTTTTTTTAATGCATTCTTATCAAGAGAAAAAACAAAATTGACTATATTTAATAAAGTCGATTTTCCACCACCATTAATACCGACCAGAATATTGACATCAGGATGCAAGTTATCCCAAACAATATTATATTTTCCCCAAAAACCATGAATTTCTATTTTCTGTATGTAATAATGTTTCATTTGCAAACTATAT
>Ga0247847_1000363_pt1 | contig 11437 bp, 8 predicted proteins | sample PFST25metaG_FD_186002 | JGI IMG/M metagenome (GOLD analysis project Ga0247847, IMG submission 186002) | Peat soil microbial communities from Stordalen Mire, Sweden - P.F.S.T25 | ecosystem: Environmental > Terrestrial > Soil > Wetlands > Peat | place: Sweden: Norrbotten County, Stordalen Mire...
CGACTCTGTAGGCTCGGCAGTTCGCCTTCCCGTGCCCGCGGTTTCGAACCGCGCGCGGAAGACGAAACCTAGCTCGTTGTTGCAGACGCCAGTCGTGCTGGAAGCGTTTCTCATCTCGGCCAGTTTCCATGTTGTGGCGGCGGCCGTTCTTGGCGTTCCATCCGGGGCCCCCACGATTCCCTTCATATTGCTCTCGGTGAGCGATATCGCTCTCATTGCGCTGGCGTGCGTTCCCCTAGTCGGAATGCGACGGTCACTTCTTGCTTGGCATGATCCACTTGTCTATCTAGGAATCCTCTTCCTCTTGTCAACCTGCATGTTCTACTGCGCCTACCTTTATGATCCATCGTTCATGGTCGGCTATGTCTCGTTCCTGGGCAACAACTTCTCTGGCGTCAGCGAGTCCACATTGCTGTACGTATTCGCCAAGGCGACGTGCATCGAGGCTATGTACTTCGCTCTGATTCTCCTTTTCAACCGGCGGGTTCTGCTACCCACGTTTGTTCGCGCCGGAAAGAGCGATGAAGCGTACGGAGCTACTTTTGCCGGTGTTCTGTTGATGGGCCTGGGGGCGTACGGCGTCCTCAAACTGCGCGCCACGCCTTTCTTCAGCCAGGTGATTGGTAATCTAGGCAGGTCAATGGCCACGCCGCCCACTGGTCTGGCCCGTTACGTCATGCTCGCAGGCGTTGCGGCGAGCGCCGTATCGCTTGCTCTGGTAGGCTGGCTCAACATCACAGCCCCGACTCGGAAGAAACTCTCTGTCTGGCGGTCGGTGCTTCCGGGGACTCTCATCGCTCTCAGCGTGCTACCCTCCATATTCTTTGGCTCGCGGATCAGCGTCATCCTCGCGGTCTTCGTTGCGCTGGCCGTGCTTCGACACTTCGGTTACACGCTCAGTCCTCGAGTGTTGACGGCTTTGATCTGTGTAGGCGTAGTAGGAGCCTTTGCTGTGACGGTGCTGAGGGCGAATGCTGGTGTCGCTGAGTCGCTTGATGCCCGACTCTTGAGCTCCTCCTCCCTGTCGACGCTCGCAGGAAACAGGGACCGCATCGCTTTTCTCGCACTCAACATGGACAGGACCGCGAACACCTCCCTTGTCATCCGCCAGATGGAAACGACCGGGCACTACCTGTGGGGTGCCACGCTGGTTGCCGGGTGGGACGCGGTTGCATACGACTATGCGAGCAGGTTGGGACTTGTGTCGTCAGGCTACCAGCCGCTCCGAACTCCGAACGTCTACATGGAGTTGTGGCGTTTCGGGCAAATTACGAACCGCTCTACAGTCCCCCCCGGCGTTCCTAGTGAGTTCTACATGAATGGTGGTTACGTCGGAGTACTCGTATTCGGCTCGGGTTTCGGTTGGGTCTTTGCTTTCTTGCGCCGCCGAATGTGGAAGAGTTCGAGCTTGGCGAGTCGATGGCTCTACGTGACTGTGCTGCTTTTCGTGGCCACGGACTCCCTGACTCAGACGTCGCTACTTGCCGCGCAGTTGGGCTACACAATCGCAGCTATCATGCTCGCTGTGCTCCTCTTCCGACTGGCCGTCCGGTTGTCGACGCGGCGTCAATCGCGAACAGCTGCTGCCGCTGGTGTGTCTCAATAACCTCAGGCGTTGACCTCACTCTGCGAAGACTGTGGCGATTTCGTGGCATCCCGGGGGCTGTTGGATAGCTGCTCGAGTGGCCTCGGCGAGGGAGAGGGAGGACCAACTACACCAGAGACAACTGCGAACCATGGGAGAACAAGCATCTCATCTTCCATTGCGATGGCCGGATGTACCATTCCCATCCGTCGGGCAAGCCCTTGGAGCAAAGCCGCGTGACTCACCGCGGTCTTAGCCGATGCCTACCTGAGCAGGGTAACTGGAGTTGTAGTTGAGAATCAGCGTCGTCACAATCTCCTTCAACCAGGCGCGCTTCCTGTCTGAATGCATGGATTCTGTCCTCGCACAAGATCATGACGACGTTGAGTACATCGTTGTTGACCCGGGAAGCACCGATGGCAGCCGCGAGGTCATTCGGGGCTATGGAGACCGCGTCATCCGTATCTTCGAGCCTGATGCGGGTCCGGCGGACGGGTTGAACAAAGGGTTTGCCCTGGCCACTGGGGACGTGTTCGGCTTTGTCAACTCAGACGACGCACTGTTGCCGGGCGCTCTGGCATGCATCGCGCACGCCTTCGCGTCTACCCCCGGTATCGACGTCATTGCCGGCTGCGGCTACCTCATTGATGCCGACGGTCGCCGGCAGAGACGCATACTCCCGTCTAGGTTCACTCCTTGGCTGTATGTCCACGAAGCCGTGACTGTCTTTCAGCAAGGTACGTTCTTCCGCCGGACCTCCTTTGAGACCGTTGGAGGGTTCAACTCGGAGAATAGAATCGCCTGGGATGGTGAGCTCTTCTTGGATATGTCCCTCAGCGGTGCACGCTTTGCCAAGATTAGCGATAATCTGGCTCTATTCCGCCAGCACGATGCTTCCATCACAAGCAACGGAGGTCACAGCAGCGCCAACGAGGCGTACCGGGCTCACCGCGAGCGTGTCTTCCTCAAGGCGGTCGGACGGGACAGGACAAGGATTGACTCGGCCGTCGACGGGATTGCGCGAGTGGTGAAGTACACGTCCGATCCGGCTTATCTGGTAGGACGAATCAGCGCTGCCGCCGACTGGAGCCGGCGTGCAAGGCGGGAACACATCGCTGTGCGTGAGTTTCAATGAGGCTGCTCAACGTCATCTCCACCACGAACCCAGCCTGGGGGGGACCGGCAACGGGCTTGGCGCAACTGACCCCGGCGCTCAAGGACCTGGGCGTAGACGTCGACGTCGCTTCAAGCGACCCCCCCGATGCGCCCTGGCTGGTATCCTGCGGTATGCACGTCTATCCGCTTGGCCCTGGGTGCCTGACCTACAGCTACAATTCCCGATTGGTGCCTTGGCTGCGCCACAATGGTGGCCAGTATGATGCGGTCATTGTCCACGGCCTGTGGCAGTACCACAGCCTTGCCGTGTGGCGCGCCTTCCGAACGATGGACACCCCCTATTTCGTGTTCACTCACGGCGCGTTGGATCCATGGTTCAAACGGCGCTATCCGCTGAAGCATCTGAAGAAATGGGCGTATTGGCCTTGGGCGGAGTATCGCGTGCTGCGGGATGCTCGGGCGGTGATATTCACCTGTGAGCAGGAGCGTCTTCTGGCTCGCAAGTCCTTCTGGCTTTACCACGCGAACGAAGCGTTGGCCACTTATGGTGCGTCCAACCCGCCCCTCGTGGGAGGAGCAACATTCTTGCAGGCTCACCCCCACCTCCGGGACAAGCGAATCGTACTTTTCCTTGGCCGAATCCATCCGAAGAAGGGTTGCGACCTTCTGCTGGGCGCCTTCGCCCAGGTGGCAGGGTCAGATGAGCGCCTGCATCTCCTGATGGCCGGCCCGGACCAATCCGGTTGGGCGGCTTCACTTCATGCGCAGGCCAAGCGACTGGGCATCGAGAGGCGCATCACTTGGCCGGGAATGCTCGAAGGTGACATGAAGTGGGCGGCCTTCCAGGTGGCAGACGTCTTCTGCCTTCCCTCCCATCAGGAGAACTTCGGGATTGCGGTCGCTGAAGCGCTCGGGTGCGGTAAGCCCGTGCTCATCAGCAACAAGGTCAACATCTGGCGAGAGATCGAGGCCGACGGCGCGGGGTTTATAGACGATGACACGGTGAACGGCACGGTGAGAAGCCTAGGCCGCTGGCTGGCGCTGGATGCCGATGGCTATACGGAGATGAGCGCCCGGGCTCAGCAGTGCTTTGCATCGCGGTTCCAGATTGGCCGAGCCGCGGAGCAGCTTGTCGCGACCATTGAGAAGTACATGTGACGGCGCGGGATCGCGAAGGAGAGCCTAGCGTGATGCAGGACCTCTCGAGTTTTCGCTTGCCCACAGGTTTCCGGGGCCGCTCGGCGGTCGTTGTTCAGCTTTGGTGGCTGGTGCAGGCGACGGCGTTTCGGTGGTCGCCGCAGTTCGCCTATGGCTTCAGGCGTTGGCTCCTTCGTCGTTTCGGTGCCAGCGTGGGGCGAGACGTGCTCATTCGCCCCACGGTGTCCATCACCTACCCTTGGAAGGTGTCGATTGGCGATCACTCATGGGTGGGAGACCACGTTGTCCTCTACACCTTGGGGGAAATCGAGATCGGTGCCAATGCGGTCGTCTCTCAGTTCAGCTACCTATGCACTGGGGCGCACGACTACACTCGGAGTGATTTCCCAATCTTTGCGACGAAGATTGTGATCGAACAGGAAGCGTGGATTGCGGCAGGCGTGTTCATTGCGCCAGGGGTCACCATCGGGCGGGGTGCGGTGATTGGCGCGCGCAGTTCAGTCTTTGAGGATATGCCGGCAGAGATGGTTTGCAGTGGGTGTCCATGTAAGCCCGTCAAGAGTCGCAGGATCGAACCACCCGACAGCACCAGTCCGATTTCGTGCGATGCTCCGACGATTGAGACGATGGAGATGTGAGCGGGACAATGGGGTCTCCCGCAGAAGAGAGTAGCCTCGCCGCTCGGCTCTGTTGCCTCACGATGCAGCAGTCGGAGTTAGGCCTACCCCAGAACCACTGGTGAACGTGCCCCACGGAGGGAAGCGCCGTCCGCGCCTCCTCGTCTGTTGCGTCAACTACGCGCCGGAGATTCTGGGCACCGCTCCGTACACGCGCGACCTTGCTCAGTGGTTCGCCGAGCACGGCTGGGACGTGCGCGTGGTCACGACCTATCCGTACTACCCTGAGTGGCGGAGGCGACCGGGAGGCCCTCGCTTCGGCTATCGGCGGGAATGGACTGACGGTGTGACGGTTCTGCGCTGTCCGTCGTGGATCCCCGCGAAGCCTACGGGTCTGAAGCGGCTGGCACATGATGTTAGTTTCGCTGCCTCCAGTCTGCCCGTTGTGCTTGCGCACGCCGCCTGGAGACCGGACTTCACGCTCGTAGTCGCACCTACGCTGGCGAGCGCACCGGGCGTGCTTCTCACGGCGCACCTTGCTCGAGGCAGGAGCTGGCTGCATGTGCAAGACTACGAGGTCGATGTAGCTCTGCGTCTTGGTTTGCTGCCTCCCGCCGCGTGCACTGTTCTCAAGCGGCTCGAGCGCAGGCTCGTGCGATCGTTTGACGTGGTCACCTCCATCACGGAGCCGATGCTTGATGTCGCGCGAGCCCTGGGCGTGCCCCCAGAGCGACTGCTGCTGCTGCCGAACTGGGCGAACCTTGCCACTGTGCGGCCGCTCGACCGGCCGTCCCACTTTCGTGCGTCTCTCGGCATCCCCGACGGTCAGCGGGTCGTCCTGTATACCGGGAATCTGGGGCGCAAACAGGGCATCACCCTACTCGTCGAAGCCGCCCGGCGATCACAGGACAGAGGATCGTCGGTGGTGTACGTCGTTTCCGGCGACGGGGCTGCCCGGGAGGCGCTCGCTTCGGCCGCGACGACACTGGGCGTCAGGAATCTTCTGAGGCTCCCGCTTCAGTTGAATGAGTCGTTCAACGAGCTGCTGAACCTAGCCGACGCCCACCTCATCGTTCAGGAGGCTGGAGTGGCCGATTTCGTGATGCCGTCGAAGCTGACGAACATGCTTGCCAGTGGCAGGCCCGTCATCGCGACTACCGCGCCAGGAACAGCATTGGCCGAACTCATTCTCAGGCACGATGTGGGTACGATCTCTGCTCCGGGGGATGCGGCTGCTCTGGCGGACGCGATAGAGACGCTCTTGAGAAACGACGAAGGCAGATTGATGCAGGGAACCAACGCGAGAGCGTTTGCCGAGACGTTCCTCGACAGGGACCGCTTGCTCAACAATCTTCTGACACGGTTGCAACAGTGTTGTTTGTGAAGGTGGAGGTACTATAGACTAGTTTCGAGGTCGACGTAAGCTGGATTCCTGAGGGGGGGGAGAAGCCGGGTGGAGGCTTCTGAGGGGCTCGATGGTGCTGCGAAGACGCGAGAATACGTCGCTGAAACAGTGCCTCCGCAATCCTCTCTCCAGCACGCGCCGCCGCAGTCATTGCGCTCTCCTCGGAGCTTGCAGCCGCGCGCCGTCATTGGGTGCGGCAGCGGCCTCGAAACAAGCATCTCGGCGGTGTGGCGCGCGTCAGACGGCCCAATCCCATACATAGTGGCCGTCGACACTCCCATGCTGTGCCGTGACGATGCTCAATCCGCTCGAGTTTCCTTCTTGGGCCCGCTCGACCACATGTCGTCCGCGGAAGTTCGCGGGACCGCGGAGGAGTTCATCCTGGCGTTCGCGCCAGACGAAGCCAGCCAGGCCGCCACGGCGGCACGGAGGCTTCTTGGTGAGGGGGTGGGGTTCTCCGTCATGCCCGAGAGCCTTGGCTGTCTGTACCATCCTCTGAAGCGGCTTGGCTGGAACCGGATCCCGGTGGTGCAGACCCGAGTCGGGCTGGGTTATAAGGCAGCACAGGCCTGCAAGCGGACGGTGGACGTCGTTGTTGCCGCGCTCACCGTCACACTCTTGCTCCCGCTGATGGCGCTGGTCGCCTTGCTTATCCGCCTGGAGTCTCCAGGACCAGTGATCTTCTCTCAGGAAAGAGTGGGCAAGTGCGGCAAGACTTTTGCTATCCTCAAGTTTCGCTCCATGGTTGACGGTGCCCAACTCGAAGAGTCGACGCAGGTGGCGCATTGCTCAAGCGATCTACGATTTGTCAAGATAGACCACGACCGGCGCGTGACACGACTGGGGCGCACGCTCCGCAAGACCAGCATCGATGAGCTGCCGCAGCTGTGGAACGTTCTTCGCGGAGACATGAGCCTGGTTGGTCCGAGGCCTTCGCAGCCCGGCGAGGTCTTGCACTACGACTCTGGTCACTTCACACGGTTGTTGGTCAAACCGGGCGTGACCGGCATGTGGCAGGTGTCAGGGCGGAGCGACCTGGGCTTCGAGGACGCTGTCAGGCTGGACTCCGCCTACGTGCGCGAATGGAGCCTGCTTCTCGACCTCAAGATCATGCTCAAGACCGTGGCCGTTGTATTGACGTGCAAGGGTGCCTGCTAGTTCGTCGTCGTGAACAACGTACCCGCCAGCGTCGCCGTCGCGGCCGCGCGCATTGCCTTCTACCGCGTGGGTGGTAGAGTTCCGAGGCGTCGTCAGCTGGCGCGTGGCCCGACGCCCCGCTTATTAGGAGAGTAACCTTGGCGACACTCCGCGAGTACCACATCACGGACGAAGAAGCCGAACACACCGCACTGCGCGACTACACAGGCGTCCTCTGGCGGCGCAAGTGGGTCATCGTCCTCGTCATCGTCGTCGTGACGGCCGCGGCGTTCGGCTTCAGCAAGCTTCACGCCAAGGTTTACCAGGGCAGGGCGGACCTCATCTACCAGGCCCAGCTCGACCTCGCCGATCCCCTTACCGGCCAGACCTACACCGACCCTACGCAGATGAGCGTCGAGCTCGACGCCGTCGACGCGGTCATCAAGGGCCCGGGGATCACCCGGACTGCCAACAGCGCGCTCCAGCAGAAGGGATTGCCGACGACTGGGTTCAAGGTTGGCGCCCAAGTGGCTCGGGACAGCTCGACCGCCAGCACGGGCACGAGCAACATCGTGTCGATTCTGGCGACCGATGGGAATCCCAAGGTGGCGGCGGCCGTCGCGCAGACCTACGCCGACACGTTCGTCCAGTGGCGGGTCGATCAGGCGCGCGCGCAGACCGCTGCGGCCATCGCCGCTGTCAAGCAGCAGATGCACGAGTACACTGGAGCGGCGCAAAAGTCGTCCGACTACCTGCTGCTGCAGCAGCGCCTGCGTGACCTGCAGATCCTCAAGGCCACTGCCACCGGCAACTTCAGCGTGCTGGTGCCGGCCAGGGTTCCGCAAGCGCCGATCGCGCCCAAGCCCCTGCGCAGCGCCATCCTGGGTTTTGTCCTCGGCCTCGTCGCCGGCATCGGCCTGGCGTTCGTGCGCGAGCAGTTCGACACCAGCGTCAGGCACGCGGACGAGATCGCCGAGGTGCTGCATCAACCCATACTGGCGCGCGTGCCGTGCCTCTCGCGCGAGCAGATGAAGTCGCCGGACCTCGTCACCCTGGTGGACTCGGCGGACCACGTATCCGAGGCCTTCCGCCGGCTGCGTACCAACCTCGGCTTCATGAACGTGGATGGTAACGCCAAGACGCTCATGCTCACGAGCAGCTTGCAGGGCGAGGGCAAGAGCGTCACGGTGGCCAACATGGCGGTCACGCTCGCGCGTGCCGGCAAGAAGGTGGTCGTGGTGGACGCCGACATGCGGCGGCCTCGCCAACATGCGCTCTTCGGCCTGCAGAACAAGGTCGGGGCGAGCTCGGTGGCGGTCGGCGATGCCGATTTGGTGGAGGCGCTGCAGCCGGTCCAGGTCGTCTCGCAGAACGGGGATGGGTCCAAGCCCGACTTCGGCGCCTGGGCCGCTGCGGAGGCCGTCACCATGCTCTGGGTGCTCACCAGCGGCCTGATTCCGCCCAATCCCGGCGAGATTGTCGCCTCGCAGCGCTTCGCGAGCGTCCTCAGCACCCTGCGCGACAAAGCCGACGTCGTACTCGTCGACTCTCCGGCCATGCTCGCGGTCGGCGATGCCGCCGCCCTCGCCGCGGAGGTCGACGGTCTCATCTTCCTGGTCGACATGGCGCAGGCGCGCCGGCCCATCCTGCAAGCCGCGGCCGAGCAGCTCTCCCAGGTGCCTTGCGCGATGATGGGTCTCATCGTGCGCCTGCCGGTCGGAGGCGGCGACAAACGCTACTACTACTCACACTACGGGTACTCGACAGCTGCGACCAAGAGCGAGACCGCAGTGTTACCGGGCACAGCACCCAACGCCATCGACCAAGCCTAACGGGGAGGAAACATGGGTAGTGCAACGGGGAAAGGTTCGAGAGTGGCGAGGTTCATCGTGGTCGCAGCGGCGGTCGTGATTCTGGGGCTGCTACTGGTCGCGCCGGCGATGGCGCTTGATGCAACCTCGCTCACGGCGACGGCGAGGCCCACCACCGTCACTTTCGGGCAGGGCGTCATGATCAGCGCCGTGCTCATGGATACTGCCCAAGACATGGCCGTCGGCGGTGAGTGGGTCCGCGTCGAGCAGTCCGCGAGCAACACGGGGCCGTGGTCCCTCCTCTACAGTGTGACGGCCGATGCCGGTGCGTACTACTACTACACCGGCACGTACATCGCCGCGGTGCTGCCGGTGCAGCGGACCTTCTACCGATTCGTGTACCCGGGCTCCGGCGTCTATGCGGGGGTGACCAGCAATGTGCTCAAGGTGTTGGTCAAGCCACTGCTGGGCAGGTCGACCTGCCCCTTCAAAGTCACGAGGTACCGGTCGTTCACGGTGAAGGGCCATGTTAGGCCCGGCGCCCCCGCCGGCCCCGCCGTCAGGATCCAGGTGTACCGCCACAAGGGCAGCAAGTGGGTGAGCTACGCGACGCACTCTGCTAAGGTGACTGGGACCCAGTACTCGCACCGGTTCAAGATCGCCGTCAAGGGCACGTTCAAGTTCAGGGCGATTGTCAGCAGCAGCGCGGAGTTTGTCGGCGTGAAGAGCATGTACAGCAGGGTGTTGACCGTGAAATAACGCGCGTCGCGGGCGGCTGAGGACTGAGAGAGCGGTCGCAGCGATGTGACGCACGGGAGGCGGGCCACAAAGCCCCCGCCCCCGTGTTACAAAGGGCCCCCACGGACGGGGACCTTCGGCGCGGGCTCGGAGCGCTTGCCGCCGACTACGTGCTGCTCGCTCTCAACGTGTTCGGCAGCCTGGTCCTGACCACTAAGCGCCTCGTCTTCGCCGGGCGGCTGCGTTCGCTCGAGGTCCCTCTGGCCAAGCTCTGGTCTCGATCGAGTCGTACTCCGATACCCTGGCCACAAGGCGCACCGGCAAGGAGCGCACCGAGTTCTTCTTCGGGCTTGACCGGCACACATACCGGTTCACCCTTGAGGGGCGCAGCTACACCGAGACTTTCTCAGGCTTGATCCTCAAGTGCGCCATCGAGGGGTTGTTGAACCCGGCGACAAGCTAGACGCCTGCGTGACGTCGGCATGGCGTCGGCTGCCAGCCGAAAGCACTTGCACAGGGTGCTGTTCTCTCCGGCGAACACGACTGCAAGACCTCCATCACCGGTCCGGCTCCGGTCGCCGCCTCCAAGTCCCCCGACCCGCTGCCGCGTCTTGAGCTGCCAAGCTCGGCGGACGTAGTCCGCCGGCATGGTGTGCCGTCGAGCCCGAGACTCTCATCGTATTGCGCAGGTGGTGCGAGGCGTGCTAGCTTGTTTCCGAGGGCTAACCGCTCGTCGCCGTCTCGGGGGGGGGTGTGCTGGGAGTCCTCCCCGATGCTGCGCGCTGGCCGTGTGTTGGCGAGCCGCCATCAGCGGCGATCGGGCGAGACGAGGGGGGACGTGCGATGAAGCGCGCCGTGCGGTTGACCGTAGGTCTGTGCGTGATGTGCGCGTGCTCTGTTGGGGCGGTTCTGGTCGCCCCGGTGGCCCGGGCCGATCTCCTACCCAGCTCCACGCCTGATGCTGGGGTGCCGTTCACGGACGGCAGTGTCTGGGCCGTCGCCACCGCGCCCAACGGGATCACCTACATCGGTGGGGATTTCACCCACATCAGGCTCGACATGGGAAGCGGTGTCGCCCTTTCTGCGACCAGCGACGCGATCGATGGCCGGTTTCCGCGGGTGAACGGCCCGGTGTCGGCAACGGTTGCTGACGGCGCCGGTGGCTTCTACATCGCGGGCTCCTTCAGCAAGGTGGGCGGAATCTATCGCAACAAGATCGCCCACATCTTGGCCGACGGAGAGGTGGATGTTGCCTTCAACCAGTACTACACCGACGGCTCCGTCACAGCTCTCGCCCTCTCGGGCTCGACGCTCTACGTCGGCGGGGCCTTCACTTCCGTCGGCGGCCAGTTCCGCCACAGCATCGCCGCCCTGGACGCGGTAACCGGGGCGGCCACGACCTGGAATCCCAACCCAAGCCTCTCCGGCGACCCCACGTTTGCCTCGATCAACGCTTTCGCCGTCTCGGGCTCGACCGTCTACGTGGGCGGGTACTTCGACACGATCGGCGGGCAGACCCGCCGCGGCATCGCTGCCCTGGATGCGGTCAGCGGCCTCGCCACGGCCTGGAACCCTAACTCCAACCTTGGCAGCTGGATTTACGCTCTCGCCGTCTCGGGCTCGACCGTCTACGTTGGTGGTTACTTCCACCAGATCGGCGGCCAGACCCGCAACTACATCGCCGCCCTCAATACTACGAGCGGCCTCGCTGCGGCCTGGAATCCCAACGCGAGCTTCATCGTCCAGGCCCTCTTCGTCTCGGGCTCGACCGTCTACGTTGGCGGACTCTTCGACTCCATTGGCGGCCAGACCCGCAACAACGTCGCCGCCCTGAATGCCACCAGCGGCCTCGCGACGGCCTGGGATCCCA
>Ga0247847_1000365_pt1 | contig 11423 bp, 9 predicted proteins | sample PFST25metaG_FD_186002 | JGI IMG/M metagenome (GOLD analysis project Ga0247847, IMG submission 186002) | Peat soil microbial communities from Stordalen Mire, Sweden - P.F.S.T25 | ecosystem: Environmental > Terrestrial > Soil > Wetlands > Peat | place: Sweden: Norrbotten County, Stordalen Mire...
CCCTGCACAGGAGCCATGACGCGGGCGCTGGCCGGCATGCGCTTCACCAGCGCCCGCGTCATGGCTCCTGTGCAGGGTGGCCGGGTGCGCTTGAGCATCCGCGTGCGCGTGCCGGGCGGGGCAGCCGCTCAGTCGACGCGCACGCTCGTGTTCGTCCTGCGCGCCGAGCCGGAAGGCTGGCGCGCAGCCTCCGTGCGACCTGTCCGCGTGGTTCGCGGCTCATCTGGTGGCTAGGGCCTGCGCCGGCCCGACCGGCAGAGCGCGGGCCTACTTGGGGAGAGTGCCCCTCTCTGCAAGTGGAGCACCTTCGGCGATGTCGTGCGCGACCAGGTCGTCAAAGCTGTCGGCGCGGCGGATCTGCACCACCTGGCCATCGACCACGGCATAGGCAGCCGCGCACGGCCGGGCGTTGTAGGGGTGCATCATCTCCAGCGTGTAGGCGCCGCAGTCACGGAACGCGATCACATCGCCCGCCGTCGTTTCGGCCGGGAAGCGACGGAAGGCGCTGCCGTCGTCGCCCGCGAACACGTCGCCGCCGTCGCAGAGGGGTCCTGCCAAACGAAACGGCGTCGCCGCCGCGCGGTCGGCCCTGTTCGCCACCACGGTGCGGAAGTACCAGTCGTAGTTGGTGTGCTCGAGCAGTGTGTTGGCGCCGGCGTCGATGACCAGCCAGCGCTCCTCGGCGGTCCGGCGCCCCGACTCGTCGCGCACAGCCTTGGTCTTCTCGCCCTCCACGCGCGTGACCAGGATCGCCGTGGTGCCGGCGATCGCTCGCCCCGGCTCCATAAGCAGCTTCAGGTCCGACCGACGCCGCTCGAGAACGGCGCAGATGGCGGCGGCGTAGTCGTCGGGCGTGAGCGTGCAGCAGAAGTAGTCGTCGGCCGCACATGCTGGCTCTTGGCGATATGGCACGGCCAGGCCGCCGCCAAGATTGAGCTCCTCCAGACGCAGGCCCGACTCGCCCTCGAGGCGCTGCATCAGCTCCAGGCTCCTCTCCAGTGCGCTCACGTACGGCTCCACACTGGTGATCTGCGAGCCGATGTGCACGTGCAGCCCGCGCACGTCCAGCCAGCCGGTCGCAGCGGCACGGGCAAAGGCCGGCACTGCATCGTCGAGGTCGATGCCCGCCTTGCCGCCGTGCGTCGTGGCCAGGCCGGGGTGCGTGTGCGTAGGTACGTCCACGTCCACGCGCAAAGCCACGGCGACACGCCGCGCGAGCGCGGCCGCCACACTCGCGGCGCGCTCGATCTCGAACAACGAGTCGATGATGAGCGACCGTATGCCGGCCTCGATCGCCGCCGCGATCTCGGCCTCGGTCTTGGCTACGCCGTTGAACACGATCTGATCGGGCGCGAAGCCCGCGCACAGGGCCTTGGCGAGCTCGCCACCCGAGTTCACCTCGACGTTGGCGCCGGCATCGTACACCTGGCGCAGGAACCACAGGTTGGAGCACGCCTTGCTGGCGAAGAAGATCTCGCTGGCCGCGTGACGCGCGCTGAAGGCGCCGCGGATGGCCTCCACGTTGGCGCGGATGCGCCGGCCGCTGTACAGGTAGAACGGCGTCGGCACCTGCTCGGCGAGCTCGGCAACGTCGATGCCTTCGTACAGAAGGTGGCCGCTGGTGCCCACGGCAAAGCCGTCATCGAGGGTCATCGTCGAGCTCCCTGCGCGCTTGAACGAGCGTTCGGCTTGCCAGTATACTCCCTGTCATCTCCCTGCCGGCAGGAGCAGCGATGGGCTACGGCGTCATCGGACCTCATCTCGATCATAGAGCAGCCGCCTTCTCGGTCGGCAAGATCCACGACTTTTAGTACCCCCATCGCTTTCTGACTTCGCATGCCCCCGCTCGTCCCTTGGCGGCGGCACCTGACCGTGGCTCGCCCGCGCGGCCGTGTGCCCCGCGGGGAGGGCGTCAACCCCGACAGCACTGAGGCTCGCTTGCCCGAGGATCCTGCGACAATGCCCACCTTCCCCAGGCTCACGCTGGCGCTTGACGGCGTGGCGCTGAACGCACGCCTGCTGGCCACCGACCTGCGCCGGCGCGGCATCGATCTCATCGGCGTCACCAAAGCGGTGGACGGCGAGCCTGTCGTTGGCCAGACCATGCTTACGGCCGGTTGCACCGGCCTTGCCGACTCGCGGCTGCCGTCCCTCGCGCGGCTCGCCACGCATGCCCTGGCGCCGCTGACGCTCATCCGTGCGCCGCAGGCGCACGACGTAGGGCAGGCGGCGCAGGTGGCCGACCGCGTCGCCCTCTGCGACGTCGCCACCGCACGCGCGCTCGGTGAGCAGACTGCAGACGGGCCGTTGGAGCTCCTGCTGACGGTGGACCTCGGCGATCGCCGCGAGGGTGTGCTACCGGAGGCGGCGACGCAGGTGTCCGCCGACCTCGCCGACCTGCCAGGCGTGCTCCTGCGCGGCATCAGCGTCAACTTCGCTTGCCTCTCCGGTCAGCTCCCCAGCCAGGAGCTCTTCCGCCAGGCGGAGGATGTGTTGGCCGCCGTCACCCCACAGTGTGCCCGCGAGCCGCTGCTCTCGCTCGGCGGCACCTGCTGCCTGCAGCATCTGGCGGGCTACCGGCCGCGCTACCGCACAGAGATCCGCGCCGGCGGCGCGCTGCTGTACGGCTATGACTTCGTCTCGGCAGCCGGACTCCCCGGACTGGAGCGCCGCGACCCCGTGCTCAGCGCCTCCGTGCTGGAGTCGTCCACCAAGCCGCCGGCTCCGGCGGGCACGGCGGGCCTGGACGCCTTCGGCCATGTGCCGAACGTCTGCCTGCCAGATGGAGAGGCGTGGTACTCGCTGCTCGCTCTGGGCCGTCGCGACACGCAGCCCGAGAGCCTCAGGCCGCTGCTTGCCGGCGTCATCGTCGCCGGCATGACCAGCGACGTGACCGTGCTGACCAGCCAGCGCCGGCTGGCTCCAGGCTCCAGCGTGGACTTCGCCCTCGACTACGAAGGCCTGGTACGGGCCGTCACCTCGCCGTTCGTGACCAAGCGCTTCGTGGCCGCCGCGCCGGCGCCCGGAGGTCAGGAGCTATGACGCACGCCGAGACGCGTTGCGTCGGCAAGCGGCGACCCCTGGAGATCCTCTCGCCGGCCGAGGTGCAACGCTTGCACGAGGCCTCGCTGAAGATCCTGGCCGAGGTCGGCTGCACGTACCACTCGCAAGCCGCGCTCGACGTGCTCGCCGAGCACGGCGCCCAGGTGGACCGCGAGACGACTGTCGCCAAACTGCCGCCGGAGCTCGTGCAGCAGGCCTTGACCACCCTGCCGCGCAGCTTTGTGCTCGGCGGCCGCACACCTGAGTACGACCTGCCGCTCGACGGCGAGCACGCCTACCTCACGGCCGACGGCTGCGCCGTGCTGGTGCGCGAGGCGGACGGCACCGTGCGCGCCTCGCGCAAAGCCGATATAGCCGACGCCGCTCGCCTCGTGCAGCGCCTGCCCAACATCTCGGCCACATCGGCCATCGTCTCCGCCCAGGACTATCCCGAGCAGACGCGCGTGCTGCACGAGTTCGACGCCTGCCTGCGCAACGCCGAGAAGCACAGCATCGTCGTCTCTATGAAAGACGCCCGAGAGGCTCGCTGGCTCATCGAGATGGCCACGGCCGTGGCCGGCGGCAGTCGCGAGCTGGCCGCGCGACCGCCGTTCAGCGTCATCCTCTGCACGGTGTCGCCGCTGCATCAGGAGCGCTTCGGCATGGACCTCGCCTTCGCGCTGGGCCAAGCCGGCATCCCGTTTCTGCTCTACCCCATGCCGATCCTGGGCGCCACAGCGCCCGTCACGCCGGCCGGCACCGCAGTCGTCGAGGCAGCCGAAGTGCTGGCCACCGTCACCGCCGTGCAGCTCGCCTGCCCTGGGGCCAAGATCATCCACGCCGGCGGACCTACGGCGCTCGATATGCGCACGGGCTCGTACTTCGCCGCCGTGCCCGAATCCATTCTGCTGCGCGCCGTCCAGACCCAGATGGCCGCTTTCTACGGCATGCCCACCTGCCTCGGCTACGGCGGCACCAACGCCAAGGAGCCCGGGGCGCAGGCTGCCTGGGAGAACGCGCTCACTCTCGCCGTCGGCATGCTGGCCGGTGCCGACTTCGCCTTCGGCTGCGGCCTGCTCGACGGCTCGCAGATCTTCGCCCCCGAGCAGCTCGTCATCGACGACGAGGTGTTCGGCATCGTCACCCGTCTGCTCCGCGGCGTAGGGACCGGCCCTGAGCAGCTGGCCGTGGACCTCATCAAGCAGATGGGCTTCGACGGCCACTACCTCTTCAACGACCACACGCGCGCCCACGTGCGTGAGCTCTGGCAAAGCCGACTCGGCGGCGGCGGCACCTACGCGGCGTGGCAGGCTAGAGGCGCCCCGAGCACCACGCAACAGGCGCGTGCCGCGGTCGACGACCTGCTCGCCGCGCCGGCCACCGAGTTCCCTGCCGACTTGGGGCGGGAGTTGGACCGCATCATCTCCTCGGCCGAGGCCGGCTGAGCCCACAAGGAGTCACTATGGCCCACGCAGACAAGTGCTACGTCGGCAAGCGCGTCAGAATGCAGCTGCTCGCCGCCCAGGACGTGCGCCGCATCCATGAGAGCACGCTCGACGTGCTCGCCGAGGTGGGTGTCATGTACCACTCGCGGCGAGCTCTGGAGGTGCTCGCCGCACACGACGCCGCGGTCGACTTCCAGACCACGGTCGCCAAGCTTCCCGCCGACCTGGTGGAGCGCGCCCTGGGCACTGCCCCGCAAAGCTTCACCCTCGGCGGCCGCTCGCCAGAGTACGACCTGCCCCTGGACGGCGAGCACGTCTACATCTCCTCCGACGGCTGCGGCGTGTCGCGCCGCCACACCGACGGCTCCGTGCGGCAGTCCCGCAAGCAGGATCTCGCCGACGCCGCTCGTGTCGTGCAGGCGCTCGACAACGTCTCCGCCACCTCGGCCGTCGTCTCGGCGCAGGACTGCCCGCCCGAGACACGCGTGCTGCACGAGTTCGACGCTTGCCTGCGCAACTCGGAGAAGCACGCGATCATGGTCAGCATCAAGGAAGACTGGGAAGCGCGCAGCCTCATCAGGATGGCCGAGGCGGTGGCCGGCGGCAGCGAGGAGCTCAGGGCACGGCCTCCGTTCACGGCCATCATCTGCACTGTGTCGCCGCTGCACCAGGAGCGCTATGGCATGGACCTGGCCCTCACGCTGGCCGAGGCCGGCATCCCCATCAGCTTCTACCCCATGCCGATCCTCGGCGCCACGGGGCCGGTCACCATCGCCGGCTCCGCCGTCGTCAACAACGCCGAGTTCGTCAGCGCGGCCGTGCTCGTGCAGCTCGCCCATCCCGGCGCCAAGGTCATCCATGGCGGCGGGCCCACGGCCATGGACATGAGTTCGGGCGCCTATGCGAGCAACTCTCCCGAGGCCATGCTCCTGCGCTCGATCCAGGGGCACATGGCCGACTTCTACCGCGTGCCGGCCTGGTATGGCGCCGGCGCCACCACAGCTAAGGAGCCGGGCGCGCAGAGCGCTTTCGAGAACACGCTGGCCATGCTCATGGCCTACGCCAACGGCGCCGACGTCACCTTCGGCACGGGGCTCCTCGACGGCTCGCGCATCCTCTGCCTCGAAAACATGGTCATCGACGACGAGATCATGAGCATGGTCAAGCGCATCCTGCGCGGCGTCGAGGTCAGCGACGAGACGCTGGCCCTGGACCTGATCGCCAAGATGGGCTTCGCCGGCAACTACCTGTTCGACGGCCACACGCGGCGCCACGCACGCGAGCTCTGGCAGGCACAGCTCGCGGAGACCGGCACCTACCACGCCTGGGAGCAGGCCGGCGCCAAGAGCACCGTCGAGAAGGCCCAAGACCGGGTGAGGCAGATCCTCGCGGCCGAGCCCGTCGGTCTTCCCGACGGTCTGTGCCGCGAGCTCGACGCCATCATCGCCGCCGCGGGCAAGTAGCCGCGGCGCGCAGGTCGGCAGCCAAGAGGAGGACCGTGGCTAGATACGGCGGCCAGAGCATGGTAGCCCCCCTGCGCCGCGTCCTGGTGCGGCGGCCGGACGCCGCCTTTGCCGTCGACGACCCGGCGCTCTGGCACTACGCCGGCCGGCCGCACCTACCCACGGCGCAGCACGAGCACGATACGCTGGTGAGCATCATGCGCGCCGTGGGTAGGTGCGGCCGGACGCCGCCTTTGCCGTCGACGACCCGGCGCTCTGGCACTACGCCGGCCGGCCGCACCTACCCACGGCGCAGCACGAGCACGATACGCTGGTGAGCATCATGCGCGCCGCCGGGGTCGAGGTCGTCTACCACGACGTCGACCTGCCGGAGCACGCGGACGCCGTCTTCGTCTTCGACCCCGTCCTCATCACCGACAAGGGTGCCGTGCTGCTCAGCATGGGCAAGGAGCTGCGCCGCGGTGAGGAGGCGGCCATGGCCGCCGTCCTGGCGCGCCTGGGCGTGCCCCTCCAGTACTCCCTACATGGCGCCGCCCGCGCCGAGGGCGGCGACCTGCTCTGGCTCGATCGGCACACTTTGGCGGTCGGCCAGGGCTTTCGGACCAACAGCGAAGGCCTACGCCAGCTCGAGGAGGCGCTCGAGCCCTTGGGTGCCCACGTGCTGGGCATCGACCTGCCTTTCGACGGCGGCCCTGAGGCCTGTCTGCATCTGCTCTCCCTGATCAGCCTGGTCGACGACGACCTGGCCGTGGTCTTCGAGCCGCTCCTGCCCGTACCCCTGTGGCGCGAGTTGCGCCGCCGCGGTATCCGGCTACTGAACGTGCCCGAGCGCGAATTCCGGCAGACGATGGGCACCAACGTGCTCGCGTTGGCGCCGCGCCGCTGCGTGATGCTGGAGGGCAGCCCCGTCACGCGCAGTCTCCTCGAAAGAGCCGGCTGTGAAGTGCGCACATACCACGGCGACGAGCTGTCGCTCAAGGCTGAGGGCGGGCCCACGTGCCTCACCCGCCCGTTGCTGCGCCAGAGTCACTGAGGAGCCGCGCGGCGCCGGACACCTGCGGCGTGGTAGACTTGTACAGGGTGGACTGACGAGGGGGATCATGCCTGAGCCCGTCGTTGGCGGGCGTCTTCAGCCGAGCGACGGACGAGTTCCCTCGACCCGCACCCTCTCCGGCTGCGCCGCAGGAAGGTGGGCGATGACCACACAGACGCACGGCTCGGCGACGATGCAGGGCTGCGCGACAAGAGCCAGCGTGGCGATGCTCGACGCCTGCTTCGGCACGACCTGGGCGTGGCAGCCGTTCACGAAAGTCGTCGCGACGTGAGTTCGACGGGCCTGCGCTGCACCTTGTTGGCGGCCGTCACGGCTGGTCTGCTCGCCCTTGCGGCCGCTCCGGCACTGGCAGCCGACGGCATGCCCGTGCTGCCCGTCGGCTGGTCCGGCACGCCACAGAGTCAGACTAACCCCGACCTTAGCTCCAGCAGCAACACGACCGTGGCGACGTGGGAGGAGACACCCTGGTCGCCGCCTGCTCAGCCCGCCTTCACCGACTCTACCCGAGTCGTGGCCTGCAACCTCACAAAGCGTGTCGCCTGGAGCCTTCACCCTGGCGCCTACCCGGCCGTCCCCGGGGAACAGGTGGAGCCCACCGTGCTTGTCTGCGGGTCACACAGGGTGCTCATCATCTACACACAGGCCGACCGCACCCAAGCCGGGCAGCTCGACGAGGACCTCTGGATCTGGGAAGGCGACAGTGTCGGACACGCCGCAGCGGGCTTCCCGCGCCTGCTCGTCCAAGGCCCGAGCGCCAGTCCCACGCTGCAGTACGCTCCTTCTTTGGGACGCGTGAGCGAGTCCGGCAGCGGCAAGCACATCGTCCTGGCATGGCAAGACACGCGCGACAACGGACCTGCCGCACCGCAGATCTACCTGCTCGACCTGAGTCTCGACAGCAACGGCAACGGCACGCCTGACTACAAGGAACACGGCTTTGACCCCAAGACTGCGGGCGTACGCGTCGCGGCCAGCGCCGCGCCCCAGCTTCATCCGGCCGTCGGCTCCAGCGGCGTCTGGTGGGATGATTGGCGCGGCAGCATCAACTCTCGCCGCGTCGGCAGAGCCACGAGCGTCGAGGCCGTCTGGCGCTGCATGCCGCACGGCGCAGTGACGCTCGACAGCCGCCAGGTATGGGCCCAGTCACAGCCGACGCCCGCCGGCGGCGCCTCTATCTCCAGCCTGCGACCGACAACGATCGGCGGCACCTGGCTGGCCCGCGGCCATTGGGCAGGCAGCGGCTGGGAACCGTTGGCGGCTCTGATCGATCGTCCGGCTCGCCTGGTGACCGTGCTCCACGCGCCGGGAGAGCTCGACACGAGCGGCGACCGCTATGTGCTCACCAACGAGCACAGCAGCTCAGCCAACGGGGATCCCGATGTGCTCTACTACGACGCGACCACCCACCAGGCCGTGCCGGTGTGCGACGTCAGCCGCACACTCGCCGCTCCCTCCGACCTGGAGCGGCGCCCTGCCATATGCGGCGCCCCGGGAGGCTCGCGAGTCGTGTGGCAGGACGCGCGCCTCAGCTCCGGTTTCGACCCCCAGCAGCCGGCGACGAGCGTGTTCCAGGCGCTCGTGCCTACGGTGAGCATCGACGGCATGGTCGACGCCGGTGGCGTGATCCGTTTCTTCACTCACGTGACGCCCAACGAGGCGGGCCACATGGTCAGGCTCGAGACGGGCAAGAAGAGCACGCTCTACGGCAGTGTCCCTTGGTACCACGACTTCACCGTCGTGCAGAAGCAGACACTCTCGGCCCGCTCCCAAGCCCGCTTCCGTTGGACACCCGGCCGGCGCGGCACGTACTGGGTGCGCGTGTCTTTCGTCGGCGAGCCGGGCTACGCGGACGGCGCCACCAATCTCGCGTACGTGCCGCACATCGCCAACGTGAGCGAGGTCATCAAGCTCGTGGTCCACTGACCGTGTCGCGCGAGGCAGGCTTCTCCAAAGACGCCGACAAGCTCATCCGTCGTCTCTCACTGGTGGCTCTGCTGCTCTCACGCAACGGCAAGCCGGCGACCGTCACCGAGATCCGCTCGCAGGTCGAGGGCTACCCGACCATGACTGCCGACGCTTTCAAGCGACGCTTCTACGAGGACCGAGCGGAGCTGGCGGAGCTCGACATCAGCATCGTTTCCGAGCCCGACCCGAACGCCCCCGGCGAGATGTACAGCTTGCCGCCGAGCAGCTACTACCTGCCGCCGATCCTGCTCACGGTCGAGGAGCTGTCGGCGCTGGCGGCCTGTCTGCACGTGCTCGAGGACCGCTTCGCCTACTCGAAGCCGCTGCGCCTGGCGCTGGTCAGCCTCACGCAAGGCAGACCCGAGCTGCTCAGCCAGGAGGCGCCGCCGCTGGCCGTGTTGCCGGAGGCAGACGCTACCCGCGCGGCGGCGCCGCTACCCAAGCTTCAGGCGGCGATCGCCGACCGCAAGACGGTCGTCTTTGCGTACTACTCCATCGGCCGCGACGAGGAGCACGAGCGTCAGGTCGACCCATTCGGCCTGCAGCTCGTCGGCGACGAGTGGTACCTGATCGGCTATTGCCACCTCCGGCAGGCCATGCGCACGTTCCGCCTGTCGCGCATCCGCTCGCTCGTACGACATGCCACGCGCGCCGCGCACGACTTCGCCGCGCCTGCCGACTTCGACCTCGCCGCCTATCGCGACCGGCCACCCTGGCAACTCGGCGCGAGCCGCGGCCAGGCCCTCATCCATATCGACTCGTCGATGGCCTGGTGGGTCGAGGCCCACTTCGCGCACTGTGGCACGCTCACGACCGCAGCGGACGGCAGCGTACTCTTCGCCACGGACTACGCCGCCGCTCGGCCGCTCGTCTCGTGGGCACTGGGCCTTGGCCTGGCGGCCACCATCCAAGCTCCGCCAGAGCTGCGGGCGGAGATGGCGACGCGCCTGGACCACCTGATGGAGCGCCTCGGCCACACGATCCCTGCCGCCGACAAGCCGGCGGCGTCAGGGCGCGGCGTCGCATCCGGCAGGCGAACGCCTACGGCGCAGGTGGACGTGGACCGCTTCACACGCCTGACTGCCCTGACCACCTATCTGCTGCGCAGTTGCGATCCCGAAGGTGAGGCCGCCGTATCGGTCCACGACGTCTGCACCGATCTTGACACGGACCCGACTGAGCTGCGCGCCGATGTGCGCCTGCTCAACCTGGTGAACTTCGGCGGCGACGGCGCCCTCCTCTGGGCCGAGTTCAAGGGCGCCACGCTGCGAGTCACCTGCGACTTGGCCGGCCCAGCCTTTGCCCAGCCGGCGCGACTGTCGCCACTGCAAGCCGACACGCTCCTGTTGGCCGTCGAGCTGGTCGGCGGCCAGCTGCCGCTCGGCTCGAGCGCGGCGCTGGCGAGTGCCGCCGAGAAGCTGCGCCAGGCCCGCCAGGGAGCACCCCCGGCCCTGGCCGCCGACGAGATCCTGCCGCCGCACGAGCAGGTGTTCGGCGCCGTCAACACCGCCATCAAGGACCATCGCCTGCTGGAGATCGAGTATTGGTCGGAAGGCCCTGACACGACTACGACGCGCACCGTGGAGCCCTATCTCATGGTCCGCAGTCGCGGCGAGTGGTACTACGTCTCCTACTGTCATCTCTCGCAGGGCACACGCACCTTCCGTGTGGCCACGACCAAACGCGCCCGGTTGCTCGACGAACACTTCACCCCACGGCGCGGCGTGGGCGTCGAGTTGTACCGTCGCGAAGGCATTCCCTCTTCCGAGGAGTACGCCGCGCGCGCCGCCACCGTCTGGTACGGTCCCACCGTGGCGCGCTGGATCGCGGAACGCCAGACCACGCGCAGCCTGGTCGACGGCGCCTGCGTGGCCACCCAGCCCTACACGGACGAAGGCTGGCTCCTCCATCACCTCCTGCGCTTCGGTGGCGAGGCCGTGCCTCTGGCGCCGCCTGAGGCCGTGCAGGCGCTGCGCGCCACAGCCGAGCAGCTCCGGGCACGGTATACTCATCAGTCGTGACCGCCTCCCTGGCAAGCGACGTCATCAACACCATCCTGAACATCCTCTACTACCAGTGGTACTTCGGCATCCAGTTCCTCGTGTGTGCGACGCTTGGGCACTTCGTGGCCGTCAAGACGGGGCGCAGTCACCTCAACTGGATCCTCACCGGTCTGCTCGCCGGCGCGATCCCCGTGGCAGGTATTTTCTTCATGGTCGCGGCGTTGCTCTGGTACCCGCCGCCGGCACCGCGTAGCGGCGCCGGCTACCATCCACGCCACCGTGTCCGCGACCGCCCGCGCGACTCGGGCAGCACGCGGCGCAACCGACGATGAGCGACGCCTGGGTCTTCAGCGGCGACGAGCGGCTCCACCTGCCGCAGGTCGATCACTTCGAACCGCCGGCCCGGACGGTCGCGCCGCAGGCCATCGACTGGGGCGTGGCCTGCGCGGCT
>Ga0247847_1000366_pt1 | contig 11320 bp, 9 predicted proteins | sample PFST25metaG_FD_186002 | JGI IMG/M metagenome (GOLD analysis project Ga0247847, IMG submission 186002) | Peat soil microbial communities from Stordalen Mire, Sweden - P.F.S.T25 | ecosystem: Environmental > Terrestrial > Soil > Wetlands > Peat | place: Sweden: Norrbotten County, Stordalen Mire...
GTACTTTTTGATCATGACGATTAATTTGGAATTGATCTTTCCCTGCATGCTCTTTCCGATAAAGAGATACCTCCTCGCCATAAAACGCCTCATGCAGAAAATTAACATCAAATCGTTTGATGGTGTGTTCTGCATGCCAATCCACCGAATATTCATTAAGCACCCATTGTAAATACTTCATGCTGTTTACGTGCTTGTTAAAATCAATATCACTGTACTGAGTATGACGTGTACTTATCAGGTTTCCCTCAACAGATGGCAGTTTGGCAGGAGGTGCAATGGGAATAGTATTCCCGTTAATAAAGTGCGATAACGAAGGGATTGTCCCTAAATCAATCGGTTTACGCGTATCTAAATCAATCATAGCCCAATTGGTTGTAGCATAACCAATTGGTTCGTTTTGTTCATTTCGAAGAACAAAATTCCGCGTTGTTGATGCCCTTCCAATTGATTCAATCCACGTTTCAATAGTAATTTGTTGATATATTTTAGGCATAATATTCATTTCAGTGGCCATGCGTATCAAAACCCACGAATGATGATCCGGGTGTAGCTCGCGAATCCCAAATCCATTGTCATCAGCGTTCTTGCCTGCTGCCTGAAGAATGTAATCTCCCAGTGATGAAGCAAGAATTTGCTCAGTGAAATCACCATCTTGTGGTTGCAGTTGAAATGTATATCGACCTGTTAAACTCATCGTGTCACGATTGCTGTTTGCTTACAATACGATCAATTATTGTTGTTCCTGATTGAAAAATGGAAGCTAATTACCATGCAAAGGTACACTTTTTTAAGCAAATTGTTTTATGCTGAAGTGTCCTTTTCAATAAAACCTTATTTTTTTCGTTTTGGAGCTTGCTTCGTATGATTGAAATGAGAAAGTTCTGTCCGGTTTTTTCTGCGTTCATGTATGTCTAAAAGTTTGTCAATAAGGTCATTTCTATTCATATGCCGTAAGTCATTCAAAATGGTCTGGTGAAATTCGGGTTTATACCAAAAGAAGAACTTTTGCTGGGCCATTTTCTCATCTGCATACTTCGGAGTTTTCACTAATTCTTCAGTATACGGGTTTATGCCTGAGTAATACATTTCAGTTGACAAGGTCATTGGAGTAGGTGTAAAATCTTGTACCTGTTCCAACCTGAAATGGAGAGATTTGGTGATGACCGCCAGTTCAGCCATGTCTATCGTGTTACATCCTGGATGACTTGAGATAAAGTAAGGGATTAGTTGCTGTTGCAAATTGGCTTCACGGTTAATACGTTCAAATTGTGTTTGAAACTGCTTGAATAACGTGAATGAAGGTTTACGCATAAGTGTTAACACTTTGTCAGAGGTATGTTCCGGGGCGACTTTTAATCGACCTGAAACATGGTGCTGAATCACTTCTTGTGTGTATTCTGTGAGGCTTTTATCTATGTTAGCATCGCCACTTTGCTGAAGCAGCAAGTCGTAACGAATGCCACTCCCAATAAAACTTTTTTTGATATAGGGCAAACGATCTACTGTGTGGTAAAGTCGGGTCATACGCGAGTGATCGCGTTGCAGATTTTTACAAATGGAAGGAAAGATGCATGAAGGACGTTTACATGATAAACATATAGCTTGATTTATGCCACATAAGCCATACATGTTTGCCGATGGGCCTCCAAGATCGGTGAGAATTCCTTTGAAATCGGGTAGAGTACTTATTTGTTCAATTTCTTTTAAAATTGACTTTTCAGAGCGTGATAAAACTTGTTTCCCTTGATGCATAGATATAGTGCAAAAGGAACACCCGCCAAAGCAACCGCGATGTGTATTGACTGAGAAACGGATCATATCGTATGCCGGTATTCGCTTGTCACGGTATTTTGGATGCGGTAATCGGGTGAATGGCAAATCGTAAGTTGCATCAATTTCGTCTTGTGTCCATGTCAGGTAGGGAGGATTAACGACGACTTGCTGATTGTTGTATTTTTGTGTAAGCCGTGCCGCAATCATTTTATTCGATTCCTCTTCAATAATTCTAAAGTTATGTGCCGAGTTTCGTTTGTCCGCCATGCATTCCTCGTGTGAGTAAAGAGCAATTGTGTCACTTTCTGTTGGGGTCAGTATCTCTTTATGAGAAACAACGAATGCCGTTTGTGGAATGTTTTGCAAGGCATGAACTGATAAGTTGTTTTTTAGCGTACGGGCAATTTCAATGATAGATTTCTCTCCCATGCCATAGACTAACATGTCGGCTTTGCTGTCGAACAAAATGCTTTTTTTCAATTGATCTGACCAATAATCATAATGTGTAAAGCGGCGCATGGATGCTTCAATACCCCCTATAATTACAAGCGTATCAGGGTAAAGTTGTTTCAAGATGGTAGAATATACAACGGTTGTATAATCAGGGCGAAATCCGGCTACACCTCCGGGAGTATAAGCATCGTTAGAACGAAGTCGTTTATTTGCAGTGTAGTGATTAACCATGGAATCCATGCATCCCGCTGAAATACCAAAAAAAAGGCGTGGAACTCCCAGTTTTTTAAAGTCTCGAAGGTCGTCTCTCCAATTGGGTTGTGGCACAATCGCAACACGCAATCCTTCCCTCTCCAATGTGCGGCCAATCACTGCTGCTCCAAAAGAAGGGTGATCAACGTAGGCATCTCCTGAGAAAAGTATGACATCTAAGACATCCCAGCCTCGTTGTTCAACCTCTTTTTTTGTCGTTGGAAGCCAGGTGTTGTGTGTTGTTGTCTGCAAAGGCTGTTTTTTTTGTGCATATAAAGATATGCACTCTGTTCAAATAATCAACATGGCATCACCATAGATTCCGAATCGATATCCTTCGTCAATAGCTATTTGGTAGATTTTCATCACTTGATCAAATCCGCCAAACGCACATGTGGCCATGAGTAAAGGTGAGTAAGGTAGGTGCAGGTTTGCAATGAGGCTATCAGTGACCCCGAAGTCATATGGAGGGAAGATGAATTTATTCGTCCATCCGTCAAATGGTTTTATCGTTCCATTGGTGCAGGCACATGTTTCGATCGCACGCATCACGGTTGTTCCGACACAACAGACATTCCGGTTCATCTCTTTCGCACGGTTAACAATATCAGCCGTTTCGGAGGTTACCAACATTTGCTCTGAATCCATTTTGTTCTTGGTCAGGTCTTCAACATCAATGTCACGATAGTTGCACAAGCCTGCATGTAAAGTGAGAAATGCAAAATTGACACCTAATATTTCAAGTCTTTTCATCAATTCACGGCTAAAGTGTAAGCCTGCTGTGGGAGAGACAACGGCTCCTTCATTACGTGCAAAAATGGTCTGATAGCGATTCGCATCCTCGGGTTCTACTTCACGGGGAATAAAACGGGGAAGAGGTGTTTCTCCTAATGCATAGAGTGTTTTGCGAAATTCTTCGTATTCACCATCATAAAGAAAACGGACAGTACGTCCCCGCGATGTCGTATTGTCAATGACTTCGGCTACTAATTCATTGTTTGGCCCAAAATAGAGCTTGTTCCCTACCCGTATCTTGCGGGCAGGATCAACTAAGACATCCCACATACGAAGGTTATGATTCAATTCTCGAAGCAAGAAAACCTCAATTTTAGCTTCCGAATTGTCTTTCGTGCCATATAAACGAGCCGGAAATACCCGAGTATCATTAAAAACAAACACATCTTGATCGTTGTAATATGACAGGATGTCTGTGAAGTATCGATGTTCTATTTCACCGGTTTTGCGATGGAGAACAAGAAGCCTTGATTCGTCTCTGTGTTTGGTGGGATAAAGCGCAATGAGTTCGTCGGGTAATTTGAATTTAAATTGGGAAAGCTTCATAATATGAATAAGTTAGATAATAAAGAATCTCACGATTATTTGATTAAGCCTGTCAACTATATGATTGGTGGTTGTAAATCAGATTACAAATAAGATAAATAGTGTGCAAAAGTACTCTTTACGGATAGGCAAAGTCAATAGATGGACGGTTAAATTACCGTAACATTTAATTGATAATGTTGCAAAACATGTATTTACGGCTCCTTTTGTGGTAATTTAAGGAGTTGTTCGAATGCCTCTAACGTCATACAATGGTCGATGGTACATTCGCCAATGCGTGTTCGAATTAATGAGGTGAGATGTGCTCCGCTGTCGATGGCTCGCCCAATATCCCGGGCAAGTGCTCGAATGTAAGTTCCTTTACTACAAACAATCTGTAGTTGTAAAACGGGTAATTGAAAAGAAAGAATTTCTAACTTATCAATGATTAAAGTTTTAGACGCCAACTCTACTTCATTTCCTTCGCGAGCATATTGATAGGCTCTTTTCCCATCTACTTTCACGGCAGAATACACTGGTGGTATTTGTTCAATGGTTCCGATAAATTGTTGTAACCGTTCTTCTATTAATTCGCGGGTGATATGGTTTGTTGGAAATTCTTTGTCAACGGCGGTTTCCAAATCAAATGATGGTGTCGTTGCTCCAAGAAAAAGTGTCGCTACATATTCTTTGGTTTGATATTGAAAGGTTTCGATCTGTTTTGTGGCACGACCTGTACAAACAATCATTACTCCGGTCGCTAATGGATCGAGAGTTCCGGCATGTCCAACTTTTATTTTCTTTATTTTGAGTTGGTTACTGATTAGCCAACGCACTTTATTTACTAAACTAAATGAAGTCCAGTGAAGTGGTTTGTTAAAATAGAGAACTTCTCCTTCGATAAAATCCATGAAATGAGCGTGAACTAAAGCGCACAAATGAGAATGATTAAGCTAGCGGGTCTTTCCATCTAGGTGTGGCAGGTTGATCTCCTAAAGTAGTACTTGAGCAAGAAACAGGTTTGCACGAACTCCTGATTCTTGCAAACCTGTTTAATTTGTTTCGATGGGTTAGAAATCAACGTGTACGTGCATTAACAACATCACAATGATGAGAAGTCCAAACACAATGCGATAATACCCAAACACTTTGAATCCGTGTTTGGTTAAATAGGCAATAAACCCTTTGATCGCAAAGATCGCAACAATGAATCCGATTAAATTCCCTGAAGCAAGTACAATAATATTGTGATGAGTAAGAAGTTCAGGCGTTTTTCGATAAGCATCCCATAAACTCTTGGCAAATGCTCCTGCTAAAGTAGGCACACCTAAGAAAAACGAAAATTCTGCAGCGGCTTTGCGGGTCAGTTTTTGTTGCATACCACCAATGATGGTTGATGCACTTCGGCTTACCCCCGGCAAAACGACTGCTAATATTTGGTAAACTCCGATCATCCATGCCTTTTTATACGGAATTTGCTCTTCTGATTCGATGGTTGGTTTATTGAACCAATTATCTACAAACAAGAGTACAAATCCACCGGCAAACATCGTGCAAGCCACAAATAATGGAGTTTGAATAGCTTCGTCAATGTAGCTTTTCAGTAAAAGCCCCACCACAGCGGAAGGAATAAATGCATAGAAAAGTTTCAAATAGAAATGCCAACTCTTGAAATCGACAAACTTGCTCCAATAGACAACGATAACTGACAAAATGGTACCAAACTGAATATTTTCAATAAAAAGTGTGGTAAAGGCATTCTTCTCAATGCCCATAAAAGCTGAGGCCAATGCCATGTGGCCGGTTGATGAGATAGGAAGAAATTCTGTAAGTCCTTCAATAATTGAAAGTATAAGGGTGTGTAACCACGTCATTTAGCCTCCTCCTTTTTATTGCGCCACATGATTGCAACAAACATGAATAAAAAGCCGAATAATGAGATCATTGGGCCAACAGTGATGCGGCGTGTGCTGAAAATAGCAGGATTGAAAACACTTCCCGAACTATTGCCTGTCATTAGTAAAAATCCGGTAATTATCATCACGATAGAGATGCCTATCAATATCCAATTGATTTTGCCGAGTGCAAAGTCCCGCTGATTTTGAGTTTCATCCTTTACTTCTGGTTTGATGTTCTTTTTCATTGGATGGTGGTTTAATGTGTGTGCAAATATCTTTTTCTATATGTAATACATATCATTGGCTTGCATCCGTATATAGCGATTTACGGCAAACAGGGCGGCCAGAAAACTAATAAACAAACCAAACAAGATTACAACACCACTTACCATGAGTGCAATACGAAGATGGTATAAGTCGAAGTTGGTTCCTAATGCAATTTGAACATAGTATACGGAAACACCAAGCAATATTAAAGCAATGACTGCGGCAATAAGCCCATTTAATAAATAGCGCCATACGAAGACGCGTCGTATGAACCATGCTCTGGCGCCTACCAAACGCATTGTATTGATAACGAATCGTTTGGAATAGATGCTGAGGCGAATGGTGTTATTTAATAAAACGATAGAGATAAAAATCAGAATGGCTGCAATCCCTATCAAAAAATAGCCCGTAGTTTTAATATTATCATTTACTAAACGGATAATGTCTTTTTGGTAAATCACTTGTTTTACACCTGCATATTGTTTCAGTCTCTTTTCAATGTGAGCCACGCTGTCCGTATTCGCATACACTGAGGTCAGTTTCACTTCAAATGATGCTGATAATGGATTGTATCCTAAGAAATCGGCTGGGTTTTCGCCCAAGTCACGAATGTGATCTTGTAATGCTTTTTCCTTACTGATATAATTGTACGATTTGACACCGGGTGTCGCCTGAATCATATTCTGAATGGCCTGTAATTTGACTGGCGCAATGCTGTCCTGCAATACTACCGACATGTTTACATTCTCTTTTATGTAATTCGACATGTCGTTGCCAATAATTATCAACAACGAAATGAGCCCAATCAGAAATAATACGAAAGCGATGCTTATCGTGGAGATAAAATGTAAATTAAAAAATAGCTTTTTCTGCCTTTTTTCGTGATATGCCATGTTCTTTCTAATTACGTTTATCCGGTCTGTAAAGTCTCGAAGAGACAAACATCACATTCTTTTCTTTCAGAGTGCAAAGATAACGCTTTCTGTTGGTTGTTTATTTGCTTGTGCCTCGAATCATTATTATTTGTCTTCTTTCCTTTTCCGGCACTTTTTGTATAACAAAAATAACCCTCCCAAAACAAATATAATTAACAGGATCGATGCGATCAGAGTCAATGTATTTCCTAACTTGTACGATGCCGGATTAAATCGGAATGTTATTTGATATTGACCAGGTTTGAGTACCATTGCGCGTAACAGATAATCGGCTTCAAAGAAAGGAGCTTGTTCTCCGTTAATAAATGCGTGCCAACCTTTTGGATAATAAATTTCTGAGAAGACAGCGATTTGAGGGCTTTTTGACTGAAAATTATAAATCAGTTGGTTAGGTTCATACTGTTGCAATGTGAGTGTAGCTGTTGTGTCGCTTCCAAACGAGGCCGGTAATGTAGAGGCTATTGCCTGAGTCACCACCGCTTCATGTTTCGTGTCAATTTGCCCGATCGTTTGAAGGGCTATATTTTTCGTAGCTACCGGAACGATCTTTTGCACCAGCCATTGACTGCCATTTGCATAAGGGTTAAGTACCGGAGGGGCCTGCGGATCGTAGATGAGATATTTCATGTTGAGCATATTCAAAACACCTTGTTTGGCTAACGGTTGCTGAATGTTGGCAACCGACTTGGCTTGCTTGAAGGTGCTGAAAATAGTTCCGATTTCAGGAATAAGTTGAACATCTATCACGTCTTGATAAGAACGTAATTTTGCACCATGATAACCTCCGATGCTTTTGTGAAAATAAGAGGTGGAGGCATCGTTAAATGGGCTTACTGCTAAATTCAGGACCCTATAGTATGAATGATCCTGAAGGATATCATTATCAGCTACGCTGGGTTTTATGGTTGCTGCTGCTGTTTTCGACTCAAAATCACTGTCGTTTAAGTAGCGTTTTGCAACAGGGTACATATCGATCAGAATCAGAAATCCTAAGATTAAATAGAGCGGTAAGGGTTTGATTTTCTTTTTGATAAAAAGCCATAATGTTGCTGCTGCCAACAAGATAAAAATCAATGAACGGAAAGCGTCGGCACGTAATAACGATTCGCGGTCAATGGGTAAAGTGTTTTGCAAAAAGGCATAGTCGCCTGTAAACTGACTATCAGATGTTGAAATGAAATTACCTGCGAGTGATGGAATGAGTGCAAACAGCAAACTTAATCCTCCGGTAATGCCTAACGCCCACATAAAGGCTTTCTTTAACTTTTGTGGGTCAATATCTCCTTTCACTAAACGTTGCACGGCCAGAACTGCCATGATAGGCATGGTGTAGCCTGCGATGACTAAGACCATCGATACTGTTCGGAACTTATTGTAGAAAGGAACGTAATTGATGAAAAAATTGGTCAGAAAATCGAAGTTTTTCCCCCACGCTAATAGAATAGACAATATGGTAGCTGCCAGCAACCACCATCTGTAACGTCCTTCGACCAAGAATAACCCCAGAATAAAGAGAAAACATATGATAGCTCCCAGGTAAACAGGTCCTGATGTCATTGGTTGACTTCCCCAATAGAGTGGCCATTTTTGAGTGCTCATGATTTGGGCAGTGTTTGCGCCGAGTGCATCGAGCTTTTGGCCTGTTGCGGAGTTCTCGCTCAATGTTTCGTCACTGGAGCCTCCTTTGAAGTCAGGGATCAGCAAGGTAAGCGTTTCTCCGATGCCATAACTCCATTGTGTGATGTAATCCTTGTCTAATCCGCCTTTCGTCGCTTCGGGGTTTTGCGTGGCAGCGGAACTTTGTCCGCGCATGGAGTATTTCCCATATTCATACGTGGTGATGAGCGTGGTGGCATTTATGCCGACAGCCAACACAACGCTGATGGATAATGCTCCCATTGTTTTCAAAAAGTCAGCATATTGTTTGTATTTGATACTGTAAATCAGTTCTGAGATTCCAAAAACCAGGATAATCATCAACACATAATAGACAATCTGTACGTGTCCTGCTTTAATACCTAACGCCAAAAAGACGGCTGTCAGAATGGCCCCTAGCCATCGCCGGTCCCGGAATGCCATCACAACACTTCCAATCACAGGTGCCATATAAGCGATCGTTATGGCCTGACTGCTGTGGCCTGCTGCAATGATGATGAAATTGAATGAGGCAAATGCGAACGCTATGGAGCCTACGATGCTCAACCAGGGATTAATTCTTAGAGATAGCAACAGAATATAGAATCCAATCAAATAAAGAATTAAATAGAAAACCGGACGTGGAAAGGCAGTAAAGAATGAATAGATGAAGCTCACTGCATCGGTAGGTGTTTGCATTGCAATTTGGTAGGTTGGCATTCCGCCAAACATACTGTTCGTCCAAAGGGTGGGAGAGTCGTGCGTGGCGTTGTAGTCGCGTGTCTCTTTCGACATGCCAGCCCATGTCTGGTTGTCGTGTCCAACCACTACTTTCCCATCGAGTACAGGGCTGAAATAGACGTACGACACTACAATGAAAAAAAGGATTGCGGCAATGTGTGGTACTGATTTAGACCAAAGTTGCTTGTTCATATGTCCTGTTATTAATTATTTAACGGTTATTGCTAATCTGTTCTTACAAACTTTCTGATTCTTTTTATGTTTTTGCAACAGGTTCTCCTTGTAGTGTGGCTGACGAAGACCCGATGATGTGTACATTCACTAATTCGCCGATATGATACCCTTTTTTGGGAAATACCACTACTTTGTTTTGTGAAGTGCGCCCAAAAAAGTGTTCGCGTGATCGTTTAGAATAACCTTCCGCCAACACTTCAAAAGTCTTCCCTATAGCCGCATGATTAATTTCAGCAGACAAGTGATTCTGTAACGCGATGATTTCTTGTAATCGTTTTACTTTCAAATCTTCCGGTACGTTGTCCGGAAGATTTTTGGCAGCATACGTTCCGGGGCGTTCCGAATATTTGAACATGAAAGCGGCATCGAAACGCACTTCTCGCATCAGCGAAAGAGTCTGTTCGTGGTCTTCGTCTGTTTCCGAGGGAAAACCACAAAACATGTCGGTCGAAATACTTGCTTCAGGCAAAATGCGCCGGATGGCGGAAATGCGTTCAATATACCATTCACGTGTATACTTACGATTCATCTTCTCCAAAATTTGATTACTGCCCGATTGAACCGGTAAGTGAATGTTTTTGCAAAGATTAGGATAAGCTGCCATGACTTCCAACGTCTTGTCGCTCATGTCTTTTGGATGCGATGTGGTAAATCGAATGCGTAACATTGGTGCAGCTTCGGCCACTAACCTGAGTAATGTTGGGAAATCAACAGGTGTATCATCTTGCTGCGAAAGGTATGAGTTCACGTTTTGTCCTAATAAAATTACCTCTTTATATCCTTTCTTACCTAAATCAGCTACTTCTTGCAGGATGCTTTCCACATCCCGACTCCGTTCACGGCCTCGCGTGTAAGGCACTATGCAGTAAGAACAAAAGTTGTTGCAGCCCCGTGTGATTGAGACATAACCTGAAATCGGTGTTCCAATGCGAGCAGGCAGGATCTTACTATAGGTCTCTGTGGTAGATAGTTCAACGTTGATTGCTTTCTCTCCTTGAGCCGCACTTTGCATTAAATGCGGTAGATCCAGATAGGCATCAGGGCCTGCTACCAGATCTACGCCATAGTGTTCAAGGAGGTCTTCTTTCATGCGTTCGGCCATGCAGCCGATAATACCGACTACCAATCCCTCCTTTTTCTTTTTGAGGCTCCCAAACTGGCGTAGGCGGCTTATGACTCGTTGTTCGGCATTGTCGCGAACGGAGCAGGTGTTCATTAAGATGGCATCCGCTTCATTGAGATGGTCCGTTAATTCGTAATCATCCATTCCCAGAATAGCTGCTACCACCTCCGAATCAGCCACATTCATTTGGCAGCCATAGGTTTCAATAAACAATTTCTTGGTTTGTGGGTGTAGTTCCGATCCCGCTATATCGTTGGAGTTTGATGAGTGCATGTTGGGTAAGCGCTTAATTTGTTGCAAAGATACGCATTTTTTGAATATTGCTCACTGGTACAGGTTCAAGAGCCCGGCATCACTCTGCCAAATTCTTCCTCTACTTATAGCGATCGGGTATGCAGCGTAAATGAAATGGCAGTAAGTATATTCATCGATAGGATTATAGTTAGAAAAGGTTTGAAGATGCATGTTTTTGTTGTTATATTTGAGACAAAATAGTGTAACTTTGTGAAGACAAAGTGATTTTATCGATTAATGGCGCTTTTACTCACAATTGAATTTTATTTCTTTGTTGTTTTTAATGAATCAATGTATGAAATCCCCATGTTTTACCAAACGCCAATGGACATGAAAATAAAGCAACAGGGGATTCCATTTGTCCTTTAAAATCAAAATTATTTACAAATGAA
>Ga0247847_1000367_pt1 | contig 11318 bp, 7 predicted proteins | sample PFST25metaG_FD_186002 | JGI IMG/M metagenome (GOLD analysis project Ga0247847, IMG submission 186002) | Peat soil microbial communities from Stordalen Mire, Sweden - P.F.S.T25 | ecosystem: Environmental > Terrestrial > Soil > Wetlands > Peat | place: Sweden: Norrbotten County, Stordalen Mire...
GTATTATAAGTTAATATCCAGGATTTTGAATTAAATTTGGATCAGTAGATATGTCACCAGACGGTATTGCTTCATAATACCACTTTGGGTTAAAGGTATAACGTCTATTTATCATATCTGTTCTGCTATCAAAGAAATATTTACCAGCTTGAGCTGAATAAATGGGACACAATATATTATAAGTAGTATTATTTTGCTCTTTATCAAACAGTCTCCAACGTATTAAATCCCACCAGGTTTTATTCTCAAACCCAAGCTCTTTCCTTCTTTCATTTCGAATGATAGTAATATCGTTCAAAGCACTTACATTTGGTAACAAAGTTGCTCCAGCGCGATTACGTATTTGATTAATGCAATTGAAAGCATCTTGTACATTTGCAGCACCACCAAGTTCATAGGCAGCTTCAGCACGATTTAAAAGAACTTCTGCATAACGAATTGCAATCCAGGTTTGATCAGAATGATTTTCAAGGACATCGGCTGTTGCCATGTCAGGATTTAAATATTTACGAATAGAAAAACCACTAATAGCACAAGTAGCGTCATTGATAAATATTCCACTTAACCCTGCCGGATTCATAAAAGTTCCGTCAGGTAGCTTATATGGAGTTTGTGTAGCTGTCGGCGAAGTCACTACTGTAGATGGATAATTTCCCGTATAATTAGCTGGAAGAAGTTCACTTATCCCATTGCTGGCATCGCCTGTATAAATACCAAGACGGATATCAATTACCTGACCTTTAAAGGTTTCTCCCGGCACAAGAACTGTTGCCCGCAATCTTGGTTCTGCATTCGCAAATAAATCCATAGGTGTATTATACAATATGTAATGACCATTTGCATCTAAAGTTTTCAATGTGCCATCTGCATTTTTAGGTAACCCGTCAAACAGTTGTATATAATTTAAAGTAGGGCTTATTTCAGATGAATAACCATTTCCGCCCATTAATTGCCGCGGAACATTGTATGCATCATAACCATGAACCGAATTTGGATATTGATATTCTTTTACAAAAATGTTTTCGGGGCTTGACGCATCAAAAAACAGATCTACATAGTTCTGAATTTGAGACGCTTCATCATTTGCCTTCCAATCTTTCATATAAAGACTATATTTACCATCTAATAAAACAGCAGCATCATAACTTTCTTGAAAATAAGTGTTTGCCTTGTCTGCAGGTATACCGAGAATTGCATTCTTATTATTATCAAACAACGTAACCGTACTATACTTTGCAATAGAACCTGCATAAAGCATAACTCGTGACTTAAATGCTGCAGCAACATATTTATTAGCTCGGCCAACAGGGCTGGTTGCGTCCATCCGTTGATAAGCGCTATCAAGATCAGCCCCAATAAAATCGTATACTTTTTCTTCAGGATCACGTGGTAGACTGAGTTCGGACATAGATTGTTCTGGATAATTTAACACTGTCTTCACAATTGGGATGCCGCCATACCTCTTTACCATCGCAAAATAAGTAAAAGCACGAATAAAATATGCTTCGCCAGTCCATTGATTAATTTGATCCTGACTGAAATTGCCGACATATTTAGGTAAAGTCTGCAAAAAATAATTAGCATCCCGTACTAAGGCGTAACCATCGTCATAATAGCCAAGCAATTCAGTTGAAGCTCCACCTACATCTCTAGAAATTCCTTCACCCGTATAACAGGCCGGATTATTAACCAACCAAAAATTGTTAAACATCTGACGTGTCCCACCTGCACCAGGTCCTGTAGGCGAATACCTGAAATCTTCGATAGGTAGCTCACTGTACATTCTAGCAAAATACGCAGTAATACCTGCTTCATTCCCAAATACTGTCTGATCTTGTATTATATTAGTCGGAGGCACATTGAGATTATTGCACGATGACATAACATAAATAAGAAGCACAAATGTTATGTATTTTATTTTTTTCATGATTAGTAGTGTTTAGAATTTTATATTAACTCCAATATTGTAAGTCTTATTCAAAGGATATGTATATCCATAATTTCCAGATGGGTGTTCAGGATCTACAAACTTTAATCCACTCAATGTAAGCAAATCATAGCCATTAGCAAAAATTCTTAAATTTTGTATACCTAATCTTGTGACAATAAATTTTGGCAAAGTATATCCAACTTCCATACTTTTTAATCGTGTGTAAGCAGCATTGTGAACTTCAACAGTTGAGTTTGGATCAGGTGGATTACCTAAATATGAATATTGACCAGGAATCCAGACAGTCTTTCTATCAAAAGGATTAGCTGTGGGATCAGCAGGATGCCAACTGTTAGCAAAATAGGTTAAAGCATTAGCATTGCTAGCTCCCCAACCTGCTTGTGATAATTGCTCTGGATAAGAAACATATACCTCGTTTGCACCTTGGATAAGAAAATTCATATCTGCATTTTTATATTTCAGATCAAAAGTTAACCCATAGGTAATGCGTGGTGGATTTTGGTAAGCAATAGGGTGCACATCCAAACTATTTATGACGCCGTCGCCATTCCAATCCTGATAAATATAGTTTCCTGGCAATGTGGTATTTACAGCTGTTGGACTGTTAGCTATCTGGCTATACGATTGGTACTGGCCAATTATGGTATATCCCCACCAAGCATCATTATATCTGTTATTCGAATTATTGTGCCAGTTTAAATATGAATTGCCTGCTTTTGCTTCAACAATAGTTCTGTTTTGTGTACGGCTATATGACATATTCCCATTAATCGAGTAAGAGAATTCACCAAAATGATTTTTAGAAGTTAACTCGATTTCCCAGCCTTGTGTTCTATCGCTATTTAAATTAACTTGAGGAAGACTAGCTCCAACTATTCCCGGTAAACTTTGAAGGAGTGTTCCTAACAAACCACTTCGGTCACGTTGGAAAAAGTCAAATTGAACACCTAACAATCCACGCCAAGCATCTGCATCAATACCCAAATCGGTCGTTTTAGAAATAAACCATGTAAGTTGAGTATTGGGAATTCCCAAAGGTTGAACTGAGTTCACGAATGAACCATTAAATACAGAACCTGGAGGTAATGTGTTATTTCCACCATCAGTAGCTGGATAATTATAACCACTAACAAATTGATAACTTGATGCATTATCATCACCCAGTTCCCCCCAAGATGCCCTGATTTTGAAATTATCAATAAAGGCAAGATTTTTATTATTACTCCAGAATTTTTCATCTGAAACACGCCAGCCAGCAGATACATCAGGGAAGAATCCCCATTGATGACCTGGTGCAAATTTTGATGAACCATCATATCTACAACTGAATTCAGCGATATATTTAGTGTTATAATCATACCTAATCCTACCTACTAAACCTTTGTTTGAAGTTTTCCAAAGGTTAGCTGGGTACATAGAACCAACTTGATTTAGGCTGTTTCCAGCCATAAGTTCAGGGAGAGGTATTGTGAGATCTCGTTGAGCATAAAAATTATCACTGCTATTTTCTTGTTCTTCATAAAGTGCCATAGCATCAACATTGTTTCCGCCAAAAGATTGTTTGTAATTAAGTGATATTTGTGACAAAGCGGAAGGGCTTGAAAAATATTGTCTTAATAATTGATTAGGAGATTGTTGTGCAAATGATGTGTATGAACTATTAGCTGCATTATATGTATACGTATTATACTGTTTTTGGAATGAAGTATTATCAGACATATCATAATCATAACTATACATACCATGAGCTGTCAGCCCATCAATACCAGGAATCTGATAATCAAAGGAAGCTGATGACTGAAACCACCTGTTGTTATATTGTTGAAAACCAGAAACATTTGCATCTGCCATCGCAACAGGATTCGATCCGTCAACAGATGTGTATTGATAATCTCCTGGCGTATTATTGGCATAAATTGACTCTAAAGGTATCTGACGCCATATTGATCGTATAATCCACCATGGAGATTGGTAAGGTTGGTTCTTTTGATCCATAATAGCGCTAATGTTAAGGCTCACTTTCAACCTTTTTGTAATATTGCTAGTAATATTTGAACGAACATTGTATTTATGATAATTCAAAGAACCACTTTGCAAAAATCCATTTTGAGTAGTCCATCCTGCACTAACAAAATAATTAGTATTATTAGTACTACCTTGGAAACTAATATCTTGTTGTGATTGAGGAGCCGAATTTTTCATAACGGCATGATACCAATCTGTACTTTGCTTTGAGCCATTAATATAAGGTTGCATATCTGCAGCAGAATACATTGTGTTCCCACCATAAAAATTATCCTCTGATCTTTGATTCATAAAAGTCATATATCCTACCGCATCCATCGACTGTGGCATTCCGGATGGAACTTGTAGCCCTACTGACCCATTATACGTGATATTAAGTTTTCCTTCCTTGCCCTGTTTCGTCGTAATCAAGACCACTCCGTTTGCAGCTCGAACTCCATAAATTGCTGCAGAAGCATCTTTCAAAACAGAAACACTGGCAATATCATTTGGGTCAATTTGATCCATATTGGTTCTAGGGACTCCATCAATAACAACAAGAGGAGAGCCAAAACCTCGTATTTCAAATGAATTAGAGAATGTGCCAGGTTCACTCGTGTTTTGTACAATATTTACACCAGCAAGTTTACCGGATAACATATTTGAGAGATCTTGACTTTGCGTTGTAACAATATCTGATCCTTGTACAGAAGATACGGCACCTGTAAGTGTTACTTTTTTTTGTACACCATATCCCACTACCACTACCTCATTTAATCCGGTAGTGGATTCTGTCATGGTCACATTAATTACAGAATGATCTCCAACTAAAGCCATACTTTTCTGCATCCCCACAAATGAAAATTCCAAAGTTTCATTAGGTGATACATTTTGTAATGAATAATTTCCATTTGCATCAGAAATTGTTCCTTTGGTAGTTCCTTGAATAACCACTGTCACTCCCGGTAGAGCTTGTCCTTTTTCGTCGATTACTTTGCCGATAATTTTTCGCACTTCTCCTGATGGAGCAACATTTTCTTGTTTTGGTTCAGCTACCCGGATTGCTTTCGAGATCACAATATGATCACCGGATAGTTGATAGCGAACATCTTGACCTTTTAAGATGACTTTCAATGCATCTTCTACTGTCTTGGATTTCAAATTGACTGAAATCACCTTTTGCATATCTACATCATTGGCATTAATCCAATACGATAGCCCGCTTTGTGCTTTCAATGCTTCTAAGGCCGTCTTCACTGTTACATTTTTAAGTGAAAGCGTCACCTTTTTCTGTTGGCTGAAAGCGGCTGTTGCCATAAAAAGGGCCAACAAAAACATAAGATACTTGATCTTTTTCATACGTAAATAGTTTATTTTTAATGGTCGTGTGGAGCTCGTTCCGGACATCGGAACTCGTTTCATAGATAAATCATTAAATGAATGAAAAGCTAATAAGCTAAATGATCTACAACTCGTTCATTATGAACGGCCAAGAGATTAATTTCTGTAAGAATAATTCGAACAGAAAAGGCCATAAATCGATGTTGATCTAAAATTCGGAAAGTTGTTGTACCTTTGCAGAATCAACTAGATAAACACGAACGCGAAACGTTTTGTCTGAGATGAAACCGAGATATGCTGCAACATGTTTCGGTTTCTTTTTTTAGGGAAGGATTAAGTGCTGTTCATAGACTCGTGTATAAGGTTAAAGGTTCATCTTAATTTACTGAGCATACACTCAGATGTATTTAATGTGTTAGTTTGCTATCTGCTTAGATGATTTCTGTTATTCTGTTGCTCAGTTAATCTGACATTCTTTCCTTCAATCAATCGTAAATTGAAAATTGTCAAATGGTAAATTCTTCTTTAACTTCTTCGCTGATTCAGATTACTACTGACTACTGACTACTACCTACCAGCTACTGTCTACTGGTACACACTAATATGATTTTCGTTCATTGTGTAATGGAATTCATTATTGGAAGTCATGATATTGAGAATTTCCTGAATGGATTGTGCATTACTGAAATCACCGTAGAAACGTAAATAATTTAGATTAGTATCTTTTACATCAATCGTAACATTATAGTCTCGTTCCAAACGACGCACAATCTGTCCAAATAACTCTTCATCGAAAACAATCTTTCCTTTTGTCCATGCTGCAGCTTCACACGCATCCACATTTTCCACCGTCACATTCTGATGTGTCTTATCCACGATAGCAAGTTGGTTAGGGATGAGTTTCAAGCTTTTATTAGGTTGATAGATGGTTGTCAACTGAATAGATCCGCGCAATAACGTTACGTCAAGCTGTTTATCTTCCGGATAGGCTTTCACGTCAAATTTTGTCCCTAATACTTTCACTGATGCTTGATTTGCATTTACTGTAAAGGGCATGGCAGGATTGTGGGCTATCTCAAAATAACCTTCCCCTACCAATGCCACTTGACGACTTTTTTGCCCAAAGTTCTGTCCATAGCGTAAAGTGCTACCTGCATTCAGCCACACCACACTATTATCCGGTAAAACAACCCTCGTTTTTGCCCCGTAAGGAACATAGATTGCATATTGTTTTGTATTATGTTGAATGATCTCATTATTGATAGCCAAAAAACTTAACCCCCCAAGTACAAAAGCCATGATAACGGCGGCTGCCCAATAAAAAGGAGAGGGGAAATGCTTATGTATTTTCCCTTCAGGTTGGTGTTGAAAAGAAACGCGAGCTTTGAAGCGGTGATAGGCAGCCTCACTATCGAAAGCATCTTTGTCTTGTGTGGCAAGTGTATTCCAGAGGTCTTGCATTTCAACGAAATAACGACGATTTTCATCGGTCTGAGAAAGCCACGCTTGAAACTCTTCTTCCTCATTCGGTGACGATTGATGGCTTAAATAATTAACAATTAAATCGTCAATCCGTTCGTTGTTGTGAAAATTTTGATCCATAGTGATGTTGTTATTAAGATAGACAAGTGAAAAGAGAGGTAGGGTAGTGGCAAAGTGTTAAAAGTAACAGGAATTTTCAACTTTAACATTTCGTTCTTATCTTCAGTCTCAATGATTAAATAGAGAGATAAGGAGAGCGATCAAAACGGGTAAATATTCCTTGAGTTGCTTACGCAACGTAGCAAGGGCATTTTTGATGTGATAACGTACAGTATTGGTAGATATTCCTAATCGTTCGGCAATGGCTTCGTATGAAAGTTGTTCGTTACGGCTTAGGGTAAAAACAATACGACATTCGTCGGGAAGCTGTGCCACATACAACGCAATCTTTTCTTCCAACTCTTTTTCGATCAACGTTCCTAAGGGAGTTTCCTCCGCAGTGGAGTAGGCGGTGGAAGCAATCTCATCAGAAAGCGTGGTTTCACGGGTAACGTGGGCTTCTTGCAAATAGTTGAGAGCGCGGCGGCGGATAGCAGTGAAGAGGTAAGCACGAAGCGATGTGTGTATATCGAGGGAATCATGTTGCTGCCATAAGTAAAAGATCAGGTCTCCTACTATATTTTCAGCAATAAACGAATCCTCAACATAGAAGTTGGCCACACGACACAAGGAATTGTAGTAATGATCGAAAAGATAACGATATGCTTTGTCGTTCCCCGCTCTAAGTTGAGACAGGATGTTTTCTTCTTGTTCGTTCATGGTATCGTTGAGTTAAAAACTACAACCGGATAATGCTACAAAGATAGTATGTTTTTGCATACAATCATCTCCGGATTCAAAATACAAAATGCTGCAGTTAAAACCTTCAAAACCGATTAATTGATTACGTTCATTGTTTAGATAATGACTTTTGCAGCAAAAATTGTACATTTGCAGTTCATTTTATGAGAGAACTCAATTCATTATCATACACAAACACAGTAAGGTTGAATGGCGCCAAGACGTGTACAAACGGCACACGCCACAACAACCACAACAGAAACTTTTGCAATGAACATTTCATACAACTGGCTCAAAGAGTATATTGACACTGATTTAACTCCCGAAGGTTTAGGGAAGGCTTTAACATCTATTGGCTTAGAAACCGGCAGTATTGAACAAATTCAACCTGTCAAAGGTGGTTTGGAAGGTTTGGTAATTGGCAAAGTGCTTACTTGCATCAATCACCCTAACTCTGACCATTTACACCTGACCACGGTTGATGTGGGTGCAGGCGAACCTCTTAAAATTGTATGTGGCGCTGCTAACGTGGCTGCAGAACAAAAAGTTGTAGTTGCTACCATTGGGACTACGCTCTATATGGACGATAAACCTCTTACGATTAAACGTTCAAAAATACGCGGTGAAGAGTCGTTCGGGATGATTTGCGCCGAAGATGAGATTGGTGTTGGAACGAGCCACGATGGAATCATTGTATTACCTGACGATGTCACCGTTGGTATGTTGGCGAAAGATTACTATCCGATACAAAATGACTATGTCTTAGAAGTTGATCTAACTCCTAATCGTATCGATGCCGCATCGCATTTCGGCGTTGCCCGCGATTTGTATGCTTACCTCTCGTTGCATCAACCACCTGTAAAGCTTCTCAAACCTTCTGTCGATACCTTTGCTGTTAATAATCATGCTCTTTCCATTGGTGTGACAATAGAAAATGAAGAAGCGTGCCCACATTACTCAGGAATCACGCTAACAGGTATCACCATTTCACCATCGCCAGATTGGTTGCAAACGCGGTTAAAAAACATTGGCATCCGTCCTATCAATAACGTTGTTGACATTACCAATTTCTTGTTACACGAAACAGGGCAACCTCTTCATGCCTTTGATGCTGATAAAATAGCAGGTCAGCATATTTATGTCAAAACATTGCCCGAAGAAACCCGGTTCATCACTTTGGATAGTGTTGATCGCAAATTGGGGAAAGACGATTTGATGATTTGCGATGTTAATGGGGGCATGTGCATAGGCGGTGTTTTTGGTGGAATTGAAAGTGGTGTAACAGCAAATACCACCAATCTGTTTATTGAGAGTGCCTATTTTAATCCGGTTTACATTCGACAAACAGCACGCCGTCATGGATTGAACACCGATGCTTCGTTCCGTTTTGAACGTGGCTGCGATCCAAACAACACCATTTACGTGTTAAAAAGAGCCGCAATGTTGATCAGGGAAATTGCCGGTGGAACCATCTCCAGCGAAATTGTTGATTGTTATCCAAAATTTATCGCACCTTTCAATGTTTCTGTTCGCTTTGAAAAGATCAATGCCTTGATCGGCAAGGAGATTGAAAGGGAGACCATAATCTCCATTTTGAAAGCATTGGAAATTGACGTGATCAAAGAACTACCCGACGGATTGGAATTGCAGGTTCCTACCTATCGTGTCGATGTGCAACGCGATGTGGATGTGATTGAAGAGATTTTGCGTATCTATGGTTATAACAACATTATACCCGGGGAAACCGTACATTCGTCGATCAGTTATTTTCCAAAACCTGACAACCATCAACTACAAAACCTTATTGCCGAACAACTGACAGCCAACGGATTTCATGAAATCATGAACAATTCACTCACAAAATCAGGTTACTATGATGCGTTACAAACGTTTCCGTCATCTAACCTGGTGATGATGATGAATCCATTGAGTTCTGATCTCAACTGCATGCGTCAGACCCTTTTGTTTGGCGGATTGGAAAGTATCGCGTACAACATCAATCGCAAGAATGCCAACCTCAGGTTCTATGAATTTGGCAACTGCTATTCCCATGATGCAAATGCCAATCAGGAACAAGACCTATTGAATGCTTATTCGGAAGGAATGCACTTATGCCTTTGGATTACCGGAAACAAAACCTATCAAAGCTGGGTACGGAATGAAGAAAAAAGCACTCTCTTTGAACTCAAAGCATACGTGGAAAATAGTTTCCGCCGTTTGGGAATTTCGCTTCGTAACCTCCAACAAAAGACCATGTCCGGGTCTGATTGGTTAGCTGAAGGATTGGTTTATACTACAAAAGAAGAGGTACCATTAGCCATTTTAGGGAATGTTTCATCTTCCATTCGCAAGGTGTTTGATATCAATGCAGAAGTTTTTATGGCTGATATTTATTGGGACAACGTCATGTGCGAAGCAGCAAGAACATCTGTAACTTTCAGTGACATATCGAAGTTTCCGGAAGTGAAACGCGACCTGGCATTATTGATTGACAACTCAGTGCAATTTGCCGAGATTGAAAAGATCGCTTATGAAACGGAGAAAAAACTGCTCCGGAAAGTGCAACTGTTTGATGTATATGAAGGAAAGAATCTGCCAGAAGGCAAAAAGTCGTATGCCATCAGTTTTACTCTGCAAGATGCCGCTAAGACATTAACCGACAAACAAATTGACGACATCATGCAACGCCTGGTAAATCAATATCAGGAAAAGATTGGCGCAAAGTTGAGGTAATCCCTCATTGAATTTTGGAATACATCTTTTCATAAGTGTTATCAACATGGAAAATCAAGACATACGTTGGCAGCAACGATTCATCAGTTTCAATAAAGCTTTAAGTCAATTGGAGCGTTTTGTGAAGGTGGATCAATTGAATGAAATGGAAGAGCAAGGATTGATCAAAGCCTTTGAGTACACGTATGAATTGAGTTGGAAAACCTTGCAAGATTTGCTGAAAGCAAAAGGATACAGTGATGTGGTCGGTCCTAAGCCGGTGATTGAACAGAGCTTTCAGGATGGTTACATTTCAGATGGAAAAGGTTGGATGCGAATGCACCTTAGCAGAAACCAAACGAGCCATACGTATGATGAAGAAACGGCAAAAGAGATCATTATAAACATTCGGAATGAATATTTCAGCCTTTTGAAAGGTTTGCAGACCAGACTTGAAGAAGAACGACAAAAGAGATAACCCGTTGATGAATGAGTGAAAATACACTGTACGGATTAGCTGAATCTGACATTCAGAATGTCATTGCGTTATTGCAGCAAAACCAGAAAATTGAACAAATAATTCTATTCGGTTCGCGGGCAAAAGGTACTTTTCACCCCGGCTCGGATGTGGATATAGCAATCATTGGCAACAATGTATGTTTAAATGACGTACTTGACGCTACCATTGAAATCGAAAAACTCAACCTACCTTATAAGTTTGACCTTGTAGTTTACGATAGAATTAATGAAGACGCATTAAAAGAACATATTGATAGAGTTGGAGTTGTACTGTATAAAAAAAGTAAAGATAGTGAAGGTACAGTCCGAAGGACTGAAAATGCATAACCCCCAATTAAATTGGGGGAATAATCGAATAAATGCAAGTACAACCTGTAAGGTTGAATAAAAAGATTTTTATACTTTATGGGTGCGTGTATACATAAGAATATGAGAATAGTTGACATGCGAGTTCCATACGACCTTTAAA
>Ga0247847_1000368_pt1 | contig 11288 bp, 14 predicted proteins | sample PFST25metaG_FD_186002 | JGI IMG/M metagenome (GOLD analysis project Ga0247847, IMG submission 186002) | Peat soil microbial communities from Stordalen Mire, Sweden - P.F.S.T25 | ecosystem: Environmental > Terrestrial > Soil > Wetlands > Peat | place: Sweden: Norrbotten County, Stordalen Mire...
CGCCCTCACCACCTCGGGCCATGTCTATTCCTGGGGTGAGAACAACGACGGCCAGCTCGGCCTCGGGACGACGACGAACGAGTCGAGCCCGCAGGAGCTGACGAGCCTCTCGAACGTGGTCGCGATAGTGGCCGGTCAGGCCTTCGGGCTCGCCGTCACCTCTTCGGGTGCCGTCTACTCGTGGGGCTACAACAACGACGGCCAGCTCGGCAATGGGACGACGACGACCGAGAAGAGCCCCGTCCAGGTGTCGTCGCTCTCCGGCATCGTGGGCGTGGCTGCCGGCCAGTCGCACGCCTTGGCAGTCAAGTCGGGCGGCACCGTCTACTCCTGGGGGCTCAACACCTACGGCCAGCTCGGCAACGGCAACACGACGACGGAGAAGTCCCCGGTCTCGGTCTCCGGGCTATCGGGTGTGGTATCCCTGGCCGCTGGTGCCGACCACTCGGTCGCCGTCACCTCCGGCGGGAACGTCTACGCCTGGGGCGAGAACAACGACGGCCAGCTTGGCCTCGGAACGACCACGAACGAGGAGACACCGACCGAGGTGACGAGCCTCTCGGGGATCAGCTCGATCGCGGCGGGTGCCGACCACACCCTGGCTGTGAACTCCGCCGGCGATGTCTATGCCTGTGGTCTCAACTCCTCCTACCAGCTCGGCAACAACACGACGACGACCGAGAAGAGCCCTGTCGAACTCACCACGCCGTACATGGCGTCGGTTGCCGCCGGAAGCACTGCCAACAGCTCTTTCGCCCTCGATCTGTTCGGCCACGTCTACGAGTGGGGATCCAACGCCTCCTACCAGCTCGGCACCGGCTCGACGACGAACCTGAAGGTCCCGACAGCGCTGAGCGGTGAAACGAGCGTCGCGACCGCGCTCGAGACCGCCACCTACAATGGCGACGGGCTGAGAATGTCGGAAGGAACGACTACGGGCACAGTGAGCTTCACCTGGGACCCGGTCACTGGAGCCAGTCCAGAGCTTCTCTACGACGGCACGAAGTACTACGTCTATGGACCTGGCGGGCTACCGATCGAGCAGGTCACTTCCTCGACACCCCAGTACTTCTTCCACGACTCCCTCGGCAGCACCCGTGCTCTTCTCTCGTCGTCGGGCAGTGTGGCGGCGACCTTCACCTTCACGGCATCCGGCATGCTCGCCAGCTCGAGCGGCACCGCTACGACGCCACTCCTCTACGCGGGCTCTTACTTTGATGCGGCGAGCAACTTCTACTACCTCGTGCACCGCTACTACGACCCGCAGACGGGGCAGTTCCTGAACGTCGACCCGTTGGTCCACGAGACGGGGCAGCCGTATGCGTATACGGGCGACGACCCGGTGAATGCGATCGATCCGCTGGGCATGATCACGTGTGGCGGTTGGCTGAGCTGGGTACCGGGGTGCGGCACTGCAACTGCTATTCAGCATGCACTGAGCGGCGTTGCAAGGGCCGCATGGCCGAACCACTTCGGCAGTTTCCTCGAAGGAGTGGACTTCTCGATGGAAGCGATCGGGGCAGCGGGCCTCGGGAGCCTGGTCTTCACCGCATCTGTAGCAGGCGAAGTTCCCAGTTTCGGACTATCCACCGTGGGAGTTCTATCTAGCTTCGGCATCTTCGCTGGTGCTGGCGCGCTCGCGTATGTTGCCTACAGGTCCTTCTCTGATGCCTATGCAGGCGCCGCAGTTACGAGACGATCGTTGAGTGGTCCGTCTTCAAACATTCAGAAGTTGTCCCTACTTGGAGCGAGACCGTGTTGACTAGGAGTGCAGCAAGAAATGTGGCGCTATTTGTGATGATTATCGGGGCGATCCTGGCGCTATTTACGGGCGTCACCCTCTGTATGCTCCTGCTGAATCATTCCGGGAACACGCGAGGACTTGTCGTACTGACGATTACATCGGGTTGCTGTGCGTTCATCTTCGGAACTGTTGGAAATTACTTCCGAATCCGCAATCTGCCGTCGCCGATGAATCAAGCGGATCAACCGAGGAGGTAGGGTCCCCTTGCACGGGTGAGGGCTCCCAGCCTGTGCGAGGACATCGACGCTGGGGAGAACGAAGTCGACCAACCGCTGAACGATTCACTGATGTCACAGGGGTCGATTTCATGGTCGCCTTGATCAATCTCGCTAGTCTCCCTGAGGATCTCGCTAAAGACCGGCATATACGGGAAGCTCGACTCGTCACGCTCAGGCGGTGAGCCAGCAACTAACCGACGATCCCCGTGATCGTGCACGGGCCAATGGCCACCATGCACCAGCCTGACAATGATGCAGGCTCCGGCGCCGCGGACTTGAGCAATGGTCCCGATGTTGTGAGCAACCCAGCCAACGACACCGTCAACGCAGGACGGTGGGCCGCCGCCGTAGCTTGCCCAGCACACTGGAAGTCCCGGCGCCGCGGGGCAGTTGAACCCGTTTCCCTGGCCATTCGCTCTGACAAAGGTGTCTCTGCTGGGATCGCTTCCGTTCACAGGATCGTCCGCAGCGTAGAGGTAGGCCTGCTGGCTGGGTTTGCTGAAACAGCGGATCCACGCTCAGGAACTGCCCGTAGCCGGGTCGCAGTAGCGGCCTACTCCGTCCACGAATTTCGTGGCCGTCCGGGTCCAGGCCCTGCCCGGTCGATCGCGATCCGCCGGGGCACGCGGAGACTCTCCGGAGCGGGCATGATGGCCTCAATGGTTTGTGAGACGAGGGGCTGCCGGGGTCGCGGTGCCTCCGGTTCGAGCTGTCACTTCGTCCGCCGTCGCCCGCGGGCGTGCAATCGACGCCCTGGTGACGGACCTGTGGGCCACGACGGAGTAGGGCGCTACTACGACCCGCAGACGGGGCAGTTCCTGAGCGTCGACCCGGAGGTTCAACAGACCCTCGATGCTTACGTCTACGTCGGGGATGATCCGGTGAACGGAATCGACCCCCTTGGACTTTGCTGGCTCTGCAAGATCTTCCACAGAGTAGTGAGCGTCCTCACCTCGGCGGCGACGTGGGCGGCTAACAGAGTCAATTCGGCTGCGTGTCAGAGTTTCGCGCTAGGCGGGCTTCTCAGCGGGTGGATCCGTCAGCAGGCGGGCTGTACGAGTACCGGTTGGGTTGGGATCATTGATCCTCGAGACCTTTACAAGCCCGGCGATGCCTGGCTGGAGAGGTTCCACGTGGATCCACATGCAATTAAGGAAGATCTAGTTGGCAAACAGCAAATGGCAAGATTCGACATATGGAGGAGCAAGAGTTCGGGCGACCTCTACGTCGGTCCGAAGCAAGGCGGCGGCAGTGGATACGACTACAAGCCCACCTATATCCGAATTAGGGATGGGAAGCGCACGAATCTTCCTCCGGACTATTTCGATGACGAGGGCGAGGGATTCGGTGATCTCGATGGCTGATGTCGGACTTACACAGGGGATGCATTGTCGAGTTTGGCTCGCAATAGTGGGTTCGCGGACAACAACTGAAGAGATCAGCAAACGTCTTGGTCTCGTTGCGACGAAAACGCTGCGTGAAGGTTTGGCGACGCCACTGGGCGCTATTGCGACTGTTAACCGTTGGGAGTTCCTCATTCCAATCGATCGGCTGGAGCCTCTCGATAACCACCTTGAAGTACTAGAGGGCCTCTTGACTGGCGATCGCGCTGAAACTCTGCGGCAGCTATCGATCGAAGCAGACGTCCGGGTCGAAGTTGAGATCGCTCACGACAACGGAATCGTGATCTCTTCAAATCTCGTGCGACTCGTTGCTGATGCTGGCGGATCATTCGACATCGATGTGCGCTACTGATACGTGTGGCCGTGAGGGGGCAAAGAGAATCGGCGTGGTCGTGCCGGTTTGAGATCTGATGCGTGGCAGATGCGGTCGCGGCGTCGTACGGGTGGGCACCACATTTCTCTTTGACCAGCGAAGCCGTTTCACTACGAGCCACGCGCTGGGTCGTAGTAGCGGCCGACTCCGACCGGGAGTTCCGAATCGGCCGTGGACCCTCGATCGCGAATGCACGCCGCCACCCATCCGGCGGGCGGAGGCCAGAACGGCTGAGCCAAGAGACGCCAGGCTTCTCGTCCATTTGCATGCCAGAATGGAATCGTGACCAGGAGAACGACCACCGTGAGCCTCGACGAGAAGCTCATGACAGAAGTACACGAGGCCGCGCAGCGCTCCGGGCTGTCTGACGACGAGGTCATCGAGCAGGCGCTCCGGCGCTTTGTCGGCCTGGAAGTGCTCGACGAGCTCTGGTCCCGCAACCACCTCTCGGAGGCTGAAGCCATGGAGATCGCCACCTCCGAGCTGCGGGCGCTGCGTTCCGAACACAAGGCATCTTGAGCCCGGCGCGGTGCCGTGAGGATCGTGCTCGATCCGAACGTATTGATCTCCGCCGCTCTGTCGTCGAAAGGGCCGTCCGCACAGATCCTCGCTGAAGCGCGCGACGCCTCCTTCGAGCTGGTGGCCTGCCCGGCCCTCATCGACGAGTTGGCCCGGGTCCTTCGGCGCGAGCGCTTTCGTTCTTACCTGAGCATCGAGGACTCGATCCGCTACGTCGAGGCGGTCGCGCGCCTGGCCACTTCGGTGGCGAACCCGACGCAGGTTCCCTCGGCGACGCGTGACCGCAACGATGATTACCTCGTCGCCCTGCTCGGCTCTTCTGCTGACTTGCTCGTTTCCGGCGACAAGGACCTGACTGACCTCGACGACGCGAGGATCGTGAGCCCACGCGCCGCGATCGAGATCCTGCGAGCGGCCGGTCAGTGACCGTGGTGACCACTGAGAAAACGCCATGTTCCGCGGACCGTCCGACCGCGGTGCGCCCGCGGTCGACCAGATGCCGGAAACACGCGTTCGCGCGATTTTCCTCAAACGGGCTTTCCAGTCGGCTACGGTAGACCGCTAGGCTGAGAGCGTGTTGCGTCCTGAAAACTGGACCAGACCTGCGGGTGCAAGTCCCGTCCGGGTAAATGCCGGAACGCCCGGTAGCAGGCCCCGGTTCGTCGCCGAGAGGCGGCGGGCTGAGCGGGGTGTCAAAAGCCTCTTTGGAGGGAGCAAGCGTGCGGGCCGTAGTGCCATCAGGCACGAGTTCTGCAGCCTCGTCACAGATACAACGGAGGAGCCGAGCCGTTCACGTCACGGCGAAGGCAGCATTCGACCTACTGGCGATCCGGAGATGCCCTTGGTCGAGTCCTTCCGGGGTACGGGGAGCGGCACGTACGCACGGCTTGGTTCGGGACAGGAGAGGCCCGTCTTGCCAGCCTCGTCAGCAAAGACCGTCGGTATAAGCCAGTGGTGAAAGTCGACGGAGGCAAGCGGGAGTCCGACGGGGTCGTAGTACCGCTGATAGCCGTGAGCAACGCGGCAGGAGGGAAGGACCCCGACTTCGGTCACACCGGCAATGGAGGTAAGCGTGAGGGCATGACCGGGACCGCCCGGTCCAACTACCCCGAGGGGAAACATCTTCCCCCCGCCAAAGTGCGACAACTCCAGAACCGGCTATGGGCTGCGGCCAAGCAGTCTCCGGGTCGGCGCTTCCACGCCCTTTACGACCGCATCTACAGGAGCGACGTCCTGTGGGAAGCGTGGGAGCGGGTCCGAGCCAATCGTGGAGCTGCCGGGGTCGATGGTCTGACCCTGGCGGCGGTGGAGGACTACGGCGTCGAGCGCATGCTCGACGAGTTGTCCGCAGACCTCCGTGCAGGCATCTACCGCCCGGCACCAGTCCGCCGGGTGGAGATCCCAAAGCCCGACGGCCGGACGCGGCCTCTCGGCATCCCACCGTTCGCGATCGTGTGTGCCAGCAGGCGGCCAAGATCGTCCTCGAACCGATATTCGAGGCGGACTTCCTACCCTGCAGCTTCGGGTTCCGCCCGAAGCGCTCGGCCATCGATGCCCTAGAAGCCATCCGGGTGGCGTTCCCTCAGGGACGACAGTTCGTCTTTGAGGCCGACATCGAAAACTTCTTCGGCGAGATCGACCAGGAGCGTTTGCTCGAAATGGTCGAGAAACGCGTCTCGGATCGGCGGGTGCTGAAGCTGCTCGGTCAGTGGCTGCGTGCAGGAGTAATGGAAGCTGGGGTTCTCTCCGAGACGGTCACGGGGACTCCCCAGGGCGGGGTCATTTCCCCGCTACTTGCCAACGTCTACCTGCACGCCTTCGACCGGGCCTGGGTCGAACATGGCGTGGGAGAAGTCGTCCGCTACGCGGACGACTTCGTCGTGCTGTGCTCTTCCCAGCATCAGGCCGAGGATGCTCAGAGGCGGGCGACTGCCATCCTGGGCGACCTCGGGCTGGCCTTGCACCCGGACAAGACCCGTGTGGTCGACCTCCGGCAGGGCAAGCAGGGCTTTGACTTTCTCGGGTGCCATCTTCACGCCCGCATGTCGGGCAAGTTGTGGGAGCGGCAGCACATCATCCGCTACTACCTGCACCGTTGGCCGTCTCAGCGGTCGATGAAGCGTGCCCGAGCGAGGATCAAAGCTCTCACCGCTCGAAGCCAGGTCGGACAGCAGTTGCCAGACGTCATCGGACGCCTCAACTTGTTCCTTCGGGGATGGGGCAATTACTTTCGCACCGGGAATGCAGCTCTCAAGTTCGTCTCGCTGGATCGCTACGTTGCGTGGCGGCTCAGGCGCTTGCTCATCAAGAAGCGCGGCCGCAACCTTCGTGCCGGTCAAGCGGACCGCTGGACCCGCACCTGGTTCCACGACCAGGGCCTGCACAAGCTCATGGGCACCATCCGATACCCGAAGGCAGCGTAACCATGTCCAGAAGACCGTCGGTGAGCTGTATGCGGGAGAACCGCACGTACAGATCGAAAGGGGGATGGGGAACCGGGTCCGCTGTGCGGGCACCGCGCCCCTGACTACCAGTGGCAGGCCTGCGGTCCGGGATGGATTACCCGAGGAGCTGGGAGGAGTTCGTCGCTTGGTTCGCTGAGGATGACGACTGCCGTGATTACCTTGACTGGTTGCGGTGGCCGAATGGTTTCGTCTGTCCATGGTGCGCCACGACTTCAGGGTGGCAGCGAGTAGACGGTCGTTGGGACTGCGGTGGCTGCGGCCGGGTCGTGTCGCAGACGGCGGGCACGGTCTTCGACAAGACTCGAACGCCGCTCACCTTGTGGTTCTCGGCAGCGTGGCACATGACGAATCAGAAGAACGGCATCTCCGGCCTCGGCTTGCAGCGCGAATTGCGCCTCGGCTCCGCACAGACGGCGTGGCACATGTTGCACCGGCTGCGATCGGCGATGGTGCGGGCCGACCGGTCGCTCCTGCACGACGAGGTCGAGGTGGATGAGACGCTCGTCGGTGGCGAGAAGCACGGGCCGCGAGGTCGTGGTGCGCTTGGAAAGACCCTGGTGGTGGTGGCCGTCGAGCTCAAACGGCCCAAGGGATACGGGCGTTGCCGGCTGAGCGTGATCCCCGATGCGGGAGCGGAATCGCTGCAGGGGTTCGTCCGGGCGAACGTCGCGCCTGGCTCGACCATCGTCACGGATGGTTGGCCCAGCTACGTCGGCCTTGCTCGCAACGGGGAATACGAGCACATCATCAAGGACTTGTCCGCGTCCGAGCTCGAAGCCCACGAGGAACTGCCCGGGGTGCACCGGGTCGCCTCACTGCTCAAACGGTGGCTGCTCAGCACCCACCAGGGCGCGGTCAGTCCCGAGCACTTGCAGGCGTACCTGGAGGAGTACACGTTCCGCTTCAATCGCCGAACGTCACGCCGACCCGGGCTGCTGTTCTACCGACTGCTCGAGGGTGCCGTGGCGTGCGGGCCGCTCACCTACGACGATCTTGCCAAGATACGGAGGCCCAAAGGTTCGGGGAAGTCACCGACACCACCGAGCAAGCCGCAGCTCGTACGTCTACCACTGGCGACTACGGGGCGGGCGTGGCGGAGCACTGGCTGAGTTACCGTAGCCGACTGGAAAGCCCGTTTCCTCAAACGTAAGCCCGGGCACCCAGGTTCAGGGCTATTCGCCCAGGTCGCGGCATGTGAGTTACGACCTGCATTGCCGCCTCGCGGTGGAATGCTCAGTTGGGCGCTACTACGACCCGCAGACTGGCCAGTTCCTGAGCGTCGACTCGTTGGTCAACGAGACGGGGCAGCCGTATGCGTACACGGGAGACGATCCGGTGAATGGGATAGACCCACTAGGTCTCTGCTGGCCCAGCTTTGAGTGCGGGGTAGAGCACGCCATTGGTGGTGCTGCCACCAGCGCTTGGAACGCTAGTGGAGGTCAGGTTGTTCACTACGTGGACCAACATGGCACAGCCATCGGACTCATCGTGGCGGGAGTCGTCGTGGTTGCTGGCGCCACAGTTTTGACGGGAGGCCTTGCTGACGCCGCGTTTCTGGCTGCAGATGCTGCAGCGGAAGAAGGTGCTGCAGCGAGCCTCGAATTCAACATGACGATTCTCGCACATGGTGCGTTCGTGTTCGGCCCTGGTCTATTGGCGGGTGGCTTTGGCCTCGCTAGTATTGGGTATGGAGCGTGGCAGCTCGCAACGGTGCGATCGGTAGCATTGTCGAGATGCCCGAGCTGAGGGACCCCGTTCAACGCCTTCGAGCATTCTTTGTCCGAATGGCGATAATTGGTATCATAGTCGCCATTGTTGGGGGAGTGACCGGTGGCGTTCTCATAGCGGCCCCCCAGGAGCCGGCGGGCGTCCTGATTATCAGCGGAATTGGTGGCGGCGGTTGCTTTGTCTTTGCGATGGGCGTTTGGGGAGTTCGCAAGGGAGATAAAGCGATCAAAGTCAAGAGAGCAACGGGGCACTACCCGGTCTAAGTGCAGCGTTGGGTGAAACACGCTGGCGGCGCGCCCGCATTGAGCAGGATCGAGTAACGGAGATGACGCTGACAGATCTGTTGAGCGAACAGCAGCGTGACACTGCTTAAGCGGTCCGAGCGACATCGAGGTCCAACAGGCCGATGTTGGGCATACATCCGTCTCCACCGCAGCGCGTGCCAATTTCAAGAGGAGGAACGCGCGTTCGCGCGATTTTCCAATTCGATGCCGCATCGTAGGTGCACATCCCGACAGCAGCTTCGCCAAGTGGTAAAGACTTCTACGCGACCTGGGCACCGCGGATGCGGATACGTCCAAACTGGGAGCTGTCCGACGGGTGAAGGAGCAAGGGGACCGTATGTGTCGATCGGGACCCCTGGTGCCGGAGCCTTTTGGACCTGGGGCTTTGGCTTCTAGATGAAGTCCGCTCTTCTGGCAGTCGGCGGCACGTTCCTCATCCTGGTATCCGTTGCTTGGGCGATCATAGCGCTCCTTATACGCGATGGCGATCGACTGGGCTGGCAGCCACCAGAGCGGGCATTGAAGTTTCTTACGCTTTCGGGCAATCGAGGTGCATGGAATGCTCGACTGCGTCTCGTGAACGTGATGTTTGGCGTGTTGGGAGTGATCGCGGGAGCAATTGTCATCTCGCACGCTTAGCCCTCAAACAAGCGATGCCGGCTTGACCGGCGCCGTTGGAAGCCTCTGAGCGTCCCGAGGTAGCGGTGGGCGACGACCTTCGTGGCCGTGATCCCCGTCGTCAGGCGGTGCGAGCGGCGCGTATGTGGTCGGTGAAAGAGGTGGTCGGTGAAGGAGGTCAGTGATGACGGTGGTGGTCGATTACTCAGAGAGGCCCCGTGGCCCTTGTCAGGCGGCCTCCAGCCCCACGTAGATGTGGCTGCGAGAATACCTCTGGCTACACTTACGGGCATAGCTCGCGATAGGCGGTGGACAGTGCCCAGAGACAATCAAGTCCGGGAGAACCGACTGAGGAGGATGGCCGATCGCCAGGGCCTCCGACTGGAAAAGTCGCGCCGACGCGACCCACAAGCGTTGACCTTCGGCACGTACCGGCTCGTCGACCTCTACACGGACAACCTCGTGCTGGGCGACCCTGAGCGGGGGTTCGGCTGCGATCTTGACGAGTTGGAGAAGTACCTCACGGGCGACAAGTCCTGATATGGCCCAGATCGTTAGGCGCCTCCTCTGCGATGACAAGACTGTCCGCTATGACGTGCGTTTCCGAGTCGACGGTGTAGTCCGGAACAAGACGTTTCGGTTGCGCGGTGATGCCGACGCCTACAAGCGCAAAGTGGAAGGCGACGAGCTGGCCGGGCTGATCGTCGACCCCCGCGGTGGTGAGCGCGCCTTTGGGCCTTATGCGACCGCCTGGATCGACACTCGGCTCGCGAAGGGACGGCCGCTCACGCCAGCCACGCGCCAGGGTTACAAAGGTCTTCTCCGTCGCCATCTGAACCCTGCATTCGAGAAGGCCGCCCTCCGGAAGATCACTCCCGAGCGCGTGAGGGTCTGGCATTCCGACCTCATCAAGTCTGCCGGGCAAGACCAGGCCGCCAAGTCGTACCGGCTGCTCCGGGCGATCCTCAACACGGCGGTATCGGATCGGCTGCTCACACAGAACCCGTGCACCGTTCCGGGCGCCGGCACCGAGAACACGCCAGAGCGGCCCCTGCTCGACACCGCAACGGTTCTCGACCTCGCGGACGCTATCGAACCGCGGCTACGGGCGCTCGTCCTGCTCGCGGGATTCGGTGCCCTCCGCCCTGGCGAGCTGCTGGGTCTTGAGCGGCGAGACTTCGACACGCTACGGGGCACCGTCCAGGTGAGACGCCAGGCACAAGAGATCACCGGCATGGGTCGCACGATCACCGCTCCGAAGTCCGACGCCGGCACGCGCACGGTGGCTCTGCCTGGGATAGTTACCGAGGCGATGCGTCAGCACCTCGGCACCTACGTCGCTTCGACAGCCGACTCGCCAGTGTTCACCCGCAAGACCGGGCGACCCCTGCGGCGTAGAGACCTGAGCGAGTCATGGAAGGCCGCGTGCGCTGCTGTCGGGATCGCTGGCGCTCACGTCCACGACCTCCGACACCACGGCGCCACGATGGCCGCTCAGACGGGCATCACAACTCGTGAACTCATGGTCCGGATCGGTCACTCCAGTCCACGTGCAGCCCTCATCTACCAGCACGCCACCGAGGAGCGCGACCGCGGGGTAGCTGACCAGCTCGACATACTGATTGCTTCGACCGAACGGACACCGCGGGCAAAGGTAGTGAAACTGCCGCGCGATCCACGCGCGATGGATGCGGGCTAGCTCACGGTGCTGATCCAAGAATTGGCCTCTGATCAGCATAAACTTTGGAGGCGGCGCCCAGAATCGAACTGGGGTTGAGGGCTTTGCAGGCCCTTGCCTAAACCACTCGGCCACGCCGCCCGGTCAAGCATCTTCACCTCGAGGGCCGACGGCATGAGCCGACCGGCGTCCGGGAGG
>Ga0247847_1000369_pt1 | contig 11271 bp, 4 predicted proteins | sample PFST25metaG_FD_186002 | JGI IMG/M metagenome (GOLD analysis project Ga0247847, IMG submission 186002) | Peat soil microbial communities from Stordalen Mire, Sweden - P.F.S.T25 | ecosystem: Environmental > Terrestrial > Soil > Wetlands > Peat | place: Sweden: Norrbotten County, Stordalen Mire...
GTTGGAAGGTATCTACGCGGCCTGGAAGGCCGACGTCGAGGCCGGCAAGTCGAGCCTGATGATCGCCGGGGACAGCGCCACCGTCACCGAGCTGAACCGGCGCGCGAGGACGGGTCGCGTTGCCGAGGGAACGGTCGCCGACAGCGGCCTCGCGATCGCGGACGGCCAGAGGGCCGGCGTCGGTGACGAGATCGTTACCCGCCAGAACAACCGATTACTGACGACAGGAAAGAGCTGGGTGAAGAACGGCGACCGCTTCGTCGTCGCCGCGACCAACCCCGACGGTTCCATGGCAGTGCGCCGAGTCTCCGGTGGTGCCGAGGTGACCTTGCCGGCCGACTACGTGGCCCAGCACGTCGAGCTCGGCTATGCAACGACCAGCTACCGGAGCCAAGGTCAAACGGTCGACACCACGCACTTGCTGGTGTCGCCGACCACAACACGCGAAGTGCTTTACGTTGCCGCGACGCGCGGGAGCGAGTCCAACATGATCTATGTCGACACGAGCTTCGACCCGGATCCCGCAACGGGACACGGCGGCACGATTTCATCGCAGAGCACCAGCGAGGTGCTCACCGGCGTGCTCGCCAACGAGGGCGCCGACCTCTCCGCGCATGAGGTCCTCGAGAGGGCACAACGCCACATCGAGGACTTCAGCGTCCTCGCCGCCGAGTACGAGACCATGGCTCGCGCTGCTCAACAGCAACGCTGGGACGACTTGCTGGATCGATCTGGACTCGAACCTGGGCGCCTCGAGCAGGTACGCCAAAGCCCCGCCTACGGCCCACTTCTCGCTGCCCTCAGAGACGCCGAGGCGCACGGCCTCGACGTGGAACAGACCTTTCCCGGGCTCGTGGCAACACGGCCTCTAGACGACGCGGAGGACCCCGCGGCGGTCTTCCGCGACCGAGTCGACCGTTGGACACAGGTCGCCGGTTCGTCGCGTCGAGCAAGCACGAATCTCATCGCAGGGCTGATACCACGAGCGGTAGGGCTCACGGACCCAGACCTGGCCCGGGGTCTTGAGGAACGCGACGAGGCGATGCAGTGTCGGGCGCGGGCGCTGGCCGAGCAGGTCATCGAGCGGAATGAGATATGGGTTCGCCGGCTCGGTATCGCGCCTAGTGACCCGCGCGCCAGAGAACGTTGGATCGAAGCCGTCACGACAGTTGTCGCTTACCGCGACCGCTGGAACATCGACGATGAACACCTACCCCTCGGCCCGAAAGGTCTGGCTCGGACCATCGAAGCGACCAACCAGCGCAATCTCGCCCGGGCTGCCCTCGAGAGGGCGTCGACGCTCAGTAGCGCAGCCGAAACGCAGCGCTCTGAGCCGGGGGCTGCCGATATCGGTCTAATCGCGACCGGAGGACCGAGCCTGTAGAACTCCGCTGTGGAGCAGCGGAAGACCGAGCCTGTAGAACTCCGCTGTGGAGCAGCGGAAGACCAGTGTTTACGGTGCTAGGAGATAGAACGTCGTCGCGGCGCACACGTCGACTGCAGCGGAAGCGATCCTCCGGTTCGAGTCCGCTTAAGTGGTTAGTGGACGGTATTCGAACTTCGCTGCCGTGCGGAATCGCGTCAATCTCACGTCTGACACGTCACGGCGCCAATGTTGAGCGAGCCAATCCTGGCACCCTGTGCTCAGGTGTGAAGCCCGGACGCCCCTTGTTGTGACGCCGATGCAAGCCGTCAGCGCAGGTCGTCGACGTGCCCCGAGGTCTATCTTGCCGCTCACTCCCCCCTCGTGCATCAAGCGCGCCTCACGCGCAGGCTAATGACAGACGCCCGAGGAGGCGAGGGTGCCGGGGACTGATTAGAACCGGCGATCCCGTCCGTCTGGCCAACACCCCTTGCCCGGACCGTCGGTGCTCGAGGCGGCACTCCGTTCTCGACTGCCACGGACAGACGGGCAGTCTGTTGCGCGTTCAACCCCCGACGGCCTGCTGCCGTGAGTCGGTTGCCGTGTTGCTACCCGACGCGTCCTGTTCCGACGCGGCGTCGTAACCAACGAACGGCGCCGCACAGGCGATGAACGCGGCGGCCACCTCACCAGACACCTTCGGGAGCTCCACCTCCGTTCGGACTGACGCAACCACGTGAGATGATCAGTACGAGGTCACCGAGGAGGGTCCCCGAATGGACGAGCTCCGAGTATTACATGTCGCGGACCTACACATTGACAGCCCGATGCGTGGATTAGTCCCCTACGACGACGCGCCGGTCGAGTCGATCCGCAATGCGACCCGCGTGGCGTTCGAATCGATCGTCGTTGATGCCATCAAGCATGAGGCGCATCTCGTCGTCATTGGCGGAGATCTCTACGACGGCAGCTGGCGCGACTACAACACGGGGATCTTCGTAACCAACCGGCTTGCCGAGCTCAACGACGCCGGCGTCCCTGTCGCCATTGTCCAGGGCAATCACGATGCCGAGAGCGTCGTGACCAGACAACTTCGCCTGCCGTCCAAGACCCGTTTGTTGTCCTCGAGCAAGCCCGAGACTTGGGTGCTCGGCGAACTCGGGATCGCCGTCCACGGTCAGAGCTACGCCGAGAGAGCAACGCTCGACGACCTTACCCTCCGGTACCCGCACGCAGACCCCGGCCTCGTTAACATCGGCCTTCTCCACACTTGCTTCAACGGCCAACTTGGGCACGAACCGTACGCTCCCTGCACTCTCGATGGCCTTCGAGCAAAGGGATACGACTACTGGGCGCTAGGGCACGTGCACAGCTTCACAGTGCTCTGCGAGGACCCGCTCGTCGTCTTCCCCGGCAACCTTCAAGGCAGAAACGTGCGAGAGACCGGCCGCAAGGGGGCATGCCTCGTCACTTTTGAGGACCGCCAGCCGAACATCGAGCGGCTCTTCACAGATTTCGTCAGGTGGGAGCACGTACGCGTCGACGTCTCGGAGGCCAAGAACCTCGATGACTGTCTCGACCGCTGCCGGGATGAGCTCTCGCGAGCTATTGCGACTCGCGCCGAGATTTACGCCCTGCGCGTCGAGTTCGAAGGATCGACCGCTGCCAACCGAATACTTAGGTCTCACCATGAACACCTGACCGCCGAAGTACGAGCCCTCGCAAGCAACCTTGGTGGCACTGCGGTTTGGATTGAGAAGGTTGTCGTTTCGACGGCGCTCCTGAAAGGCAACTTGGACCTCAGTGGCGACGGGGTAGCCGGTGAGATCGGACGAGTCCTCGGCGAGCTTCAGAACGAACTTTCATCGCTGGCCGGGACCGACAACCCCCGGCTTCCCGAGCTCTCCAGCCTGCGAAGTCGGCTCCGCGCGGCTGATCTCGAGGTGGATGACGCCCTGAGTGACGAAGAGTTGTACGAAGCACTCGGAGACGCCGCCGAGATGCTCGCGACGCTCCTTGGTGGAGAGGAGCCCGTCGATGCGAATTGACCGTCTTGACCTGACGGCCTTCGGAATCTTCACGGACGAGAGCCTCGACCTCTCCGCAAATACGCTTCACGTCATCCACGGTCCGAACGCTGCTGGGAAGTCGACCGCGAGGGCGGCCGTTTCGAACCTCCTCTTCGGGTTCGGTCGGCTTTCCTCTTACGCGTTCGTGCACCCGCTCAACAAGCTCCAGGTCGGTGCGCAGATTGCCGGCACCGACAAAGTGATCGAGGTCATCCGGTACAAGCGCGACCGCGACGATCTCATCGACTCCAAGTCGGAGCTCCCAATCAGTCCTGGGGAGTGGTCCGCGTATCTCCAGGGGGTCGGCCAGCTCGACTTTGATCGGATCTACACACTCGGGTGGGAAGAACTTCTCCAGGGGACCGCCGCCCTTGTTGCCGGTGGTGGCGCACTCGGGGAGGCGCTTTTCTCCTCGGGTCTCGGCATTCAGGATTTCCACAAGGTCTTGGACGGTATCGAATCCGAAGCCGGGAAACTCTATGCTCCTCGCGCCAAGAAGTTGGCCGTGAACGCGGCGTTGACTGCAGCGGAGGCCGCCCGGAAAGACGCTTCCAAGCTGTCCATCCGGCCTACGCACTACGACTCGACCCGACGCGAGCACGACAAGGTCGTTGCCAAGCGTCAAGAACTCGCAGCTCAGCGCATCAACTTGGATCAGGACGTCGAGCGCCTTACCACTTTGCGCGGAGCCCTTCCACAACTCCGTGATCGGTCGCAGAAGGTCCACGAACGAGCTGAGATCTTGAGTGCAGGGCCAGTACCTCCCGCAACGTGGGCCGCGAGAGTGGAATGCGCCCTTACGGCGAGAAGTGACGCAACACGCGAGCGGTCCGAGGCCCTCAGTCGAGGCGAGTCGGCGTCCGAAAAGCTCGTCGCCTTAGAACCGGATCCCAAAGCGCTCGCGATCGCCGACGACGTCACGTCCTTGGGCGAGTCGATCAAGGGGTACGTCCAAGGACTCTCTGATAGGTCGGGGCTTGAGCAGGGTCGGACCGAAGCAGAGCGCGCCGCGTTGGAAGTCTTGAAGACGATCGTTGGCGGCTCACCGGTCGTCGCGGATCTCGAAAGAACCCTCCCAATCGTTGGGAATCGCAAGGCGCTCGTGCCCGCACGTGAAGACTGGACGGCCAAGGAGTCGAAGCTGACCCTGGCCCACGCGACCGTCTCGAGCACCGAGGAGGAAGTCGCCGAGGTCACCGCGTCGCTCGCCGAACTTTCCGCTGCAGTTGACGTGAAGCCACTCAAGAGCGCGTTTGATGTGCTTTCTCGACGCGGAAACCTCGACGCGACGCTCACGACGTCGCAAACGGCCCACGCGAAAACTCGAGCCGCGGTTCTTGAGACCGCGGGAGAACTCGGTCTCACCGAAAGTGAGGTTTCGGGCTTTCTTTCTAGGCCTCTCCCAAGCGATACCGAAGTTGAAGACATACTCGAACAGGTCGATGGTCATCTCGCCAACACGAAGGCTGCCGATGACCGTGCCGCTGACGCCGACACTCGTATCGGTGAACTGGAGCGAAGCCTCTCTTCATTGGCCCTCGAAAGTGACCTTCCCAGCGAAGAAGAATTGGCAGGGTATCGCGACCGTCGAAACAGCTTGTGGAACGTTATTAGGTCGTCGTGGCTCGAGGATCATACCGTCGAACCCGAACACGACTATGTCGACGAACCCGCCCTTTCTGTTGCCTTCGAGCACTCGATGGAAAAGGCGGACGAAACGGCCGACCAGCTTTGGCGCGATGCTGACCGTACCGCGGCGAGAAGCAACCTCTTGGCCAACTTGGAGCGCGAGCAAGGTGTACGGGCCGCGGCGCAGACCGCAGCTGTTGAGTCGCGTAACGGGGCAATTTCTGCTTATCGAAATTGGACTGCCGCCTGGCCGGACCAACCTCTGCCCACAGTTCACACCTCGCTCCGAACATGGTCACGCGACGTCGTAGAGCTGAAGAAGCGCAACGCGACTTGGACCGAGGCAAGACTGACGCACCGGGAGGCTTTCCGAGCGGTCCGCGACGCCCGTCGCCAGTTGGTCGGGCTTCTCGCCGAGTGCGGAGTGCGCGCTGGTCTAGTCGGTCGGGACCTCGCGTCGGTCATCGACGAGGCGAAGGCCTACCTCGACTCCATCGAACTCACGGAGTCAGATCGCAGCAACCTTGAGCACTCCAAAGCGACACTATTGCGTCGACTACCAAAGCAGACGAAGGCAGTCCAGGTCGCCGAGGATGCCGAGGAGGCAGCAGCCGCGGCGTTCCAGGCACTCAGCTCTCCGTATGGAATAGGAGTCACAACACCAATCGAGGCAGGAGTCCTGCTTGGACAGCTCGAGGATATCGATAAACACCTGACTTTCCGAGCCGAGCGCCAAGGACGGATCGACGGGATCGACCGCCGCTCGGCCAGGTTCGAAGCGGAGTCGGAGAGATTGGTGAAAGTGATCGGTGGCCCCGCAGTCGAGGACCACGCCGCCGCCGCAAGGAGTCTGGTTCAAAGGGTCAGTCTCGCGGCCGAGACAGAAGCAGCTCGCGAGCCGTTGTCGGCTAGCGAAGCCCTGGCGAGGTCGGAGGCCGAAGCCGCGGATGCAACGCTCTCCGGCATCGGAGAGGAACTTCAACTCCTTGCGGCGGAACAGAATGTCATCGACCTCGACGCGTTGGGAGGGCTCGCGGAGCGCGCAAGCCAAGTTGCTCAGCTCGATGAGGACGTCGCTGCATGCGAGGAACTGTTGATTCAACAGGGTGGCGGACGCTCCATCGACACGCTCGAGCAAGACGCTCAAGGGCTCGACTTCTCGCAGATCGACGCCGAGATCACTAGGTGTCAAGAGGCCCGTAGCGCCCTAACAACCGCTGAAAGCAAGGCTGAAACCGAGGAACGAGAGCTCGATCGTCAGCTGCGAGAGATGGATGGTTCAGACAAAGCGGCCCTTAGGCTCGCGGATGCTGAACTCGAGCTGAGCAACGCCCACGAGGGCGCGGCTCGCTTCGTCCGACTCACTTTGGCGCGATACCTAGCGAACGAGGCGGTTCGGCGCTACGCGGAGGCCCACCAGGATCCGGTGCTCAAGCGTGCAAGCGCATATCTCACGACACTGACCGATGGCGCCTACGTGAGGGCTGGTGTTACTGAAGACTCGAAGAAGACGACGCTGCTGAGTGCCATCACAGCCAAGTTCGAGGAGCGACAGATTCATGAACTGTCCGGGGGCGAACGTGATGCGCTGTATCTATCGTTGCGCCTGGCGGCGCTCGAGGCAGCAATCGAACGAACGGGGCCATTGCCGATCATCCTCGACGATGTCCTGGTCAACCTTGACGAGGACCACTCGAGCGCGGCACTTCGTTGCTTCGCTGGTATTGCGGCGACCTCCCAGGTGCTGTTGTTCACGCACCACGCTCACATCGTCGCCCTCGCAGAACAGGTGCTCGCCAGCGACGAACTCACGGTGCATCGGCTCGCTCCCGCATCGTCCCGGTAGGAGCGCCGGCAACCTCGGAGTGGACTCTTGTTCAGCTTTGGAGACCCGACGTGCAATCGATGTTCGTCGCTAACAGAGTCTCCTGCTCAGCGTGTGTCCTCCTCAGCGTGTTCTGAGGACCTGCCTTACCTGATCAAGATACACGGTCACCAAGGAGCAGCAAGCCGCTCGACAACGTCCTTTCGAGCCAGAACCCTCGAACACAACTCCCAGCGATCCCTGTCAGGGTCGATGGTTTCCTGATACCGGATTTCGAACTCATCGCGCGCAAGCCGACGGAGGTGGATGTACTCATCCATCATTTCTTCGAGCTTCTCAACATCTTCAATCCAGGCGTCCTCGATCGTATCCGGCAGGCCGCCAAAAATGTCGTAGCGGTCCTTCATCCTGCGTGAAAGTACCTGATACACCTGCTCATCCTGGGTGTCGTGGTACACAAGGTTGAGCATATCCACCGTTTGGCGCGCTTGTCCGATTCGCTTTATGCGGCCAAGCCGTTGCTCTAGCCGAGCTGGATTCCATGGCAAGTCAACGTTGATGAGCGTACCAAGAGTCTGCAGGTTCAATCCCTCAGATGCAGCATCCGTCGCTACCACTAGACGAATCTCACGCTTCTTGACAGCAGCCTTGATCTCCTCGCGGTCAACGGCGGCAAAATCTCCATCGCGGAACATACCGCTTCGGCCGGTCCCAGCATACACCCCGATGGTTTCGTTCGGCAGTACCTTTGCGACCTCTGCGCCAATATAGAAGACGGTGTCGTAGTACTGACTGAAGACAATGCAACCATGTTCGAGCCAAGTCCTATCGTCGCTTCGATGCTCTGCCAAGAAGTAACGAACTGCACCCAGCTTCGGATCTCGCGCCTCTGGTCGCGAAAGTTCCTCAACAATCGCTTTCAGGTGAGCAGCCTCCTCGTGCGTCAGAGTGCTGAGCGTTTCCTCAATGAGCGAGGTCTGCTCTTCGTTCTCAAGCATCTCTCGGTTAAGCATCCTCTCAGCGGTGGCCCTACCGGACGCAAAACTGGAGCAGACCCGCTGAAGCAGGATCGTTTTCATGAACCCCGCCGCTTTGCTGCGCTTCTGGAGCGCGGCTGTGAAGGCCTCCGCTGACTCATAAGCGAGACGAAAAGGATGATTCGTCAAAAGACCGACACCGTCAAAACCAACCCCTGGATACGCTGCCGCGGAGGCCTCGGGACGGGGATGCACCTCAACTCCCACCTTCTCCATCAGACCGGCCTCTTCCAACATTCTTCGACGGCGCAGCACCGTGTGTCGCACAACCGGATTGTGCTGCTTGAAGAAGCCCGAAGCGAGGGTTTGTCCGACCTCCTGTTTCTCAAGAAATGGCAACGATCCATAACCTCTATCGGTAAAGAAGACCTTTTCCGGAATTCCCAACTGCAATCGTAAGGCCGCGAACAGAGTGTTCTCGCTTCCCGGCGGCAAGGGATTTCGTAACCACTCCCATGCATCCTTCTCGTCCTCAGGGGATTCAGTACCTTTAACTAGCGCAAGGGCACGAACCCATTCGTCCCATCTCCCTACATCTTCGCGACCAAGAACGAACCCGGCACCGGAGTTCAGGATACTCAACAGATCCCAGAGTTCGTAAACTTCCGTCTGGATCGGAGTCGCCGTACCCAACAGCAGATTCTGGGTCCGCGGCCCGATCTGGAGCATGAACTCAAGCAGGTTGTTTGGTCCCCTGTCCTTTTGCCCAAGGCCGCCCCGACGACGCGCCTTGTGCGCCTCATCAAGCACCACGCAGCCGTACTTCCTCTGTAGCAAGTACCGGCACTCCTCGGCACCATGAACAATCAAACCGGTTGACACAATCGCAATTTGAAATGGAGACCGAGCAATATCCTCCGCACCGCGAGTTCTGATTGTGTGCCCTTGTGGATCCGTCCACACCTTCTTCGTGGAGGACCACACTGCACTCGGAATGCCGAGTAGGTCGAGCAGTTCCACCTGCCACTGCAACGTCAACGTCGAGGGACAGAGAATTAGTACAGGTCCATCTGCGAGCAGCGCGGACATCATCGCGCTCGTAGCCAGCGATAGCGTCTTGCCAACTCCAACCTCGTCCGCCAACAGCAATCGTGCTGAACCGTATATGTCGCGGTGTCGCATGAACGTCGTAACAAACGAACGTTGCCATGGCTGGAGCTGTTCACCTCCTCGGTAGATCGGACTCTCCGCCAGCACCGCTCCAGGCAGTTCCTCGGCACTCGCCTCGTCGAAGCGAATCTCCACCCGCTCGGCGATTCGCTCAATCTCCTCGATAATGGCCTCAGGAAGGGGATACGCCTCTTTCCACAGGGCGTCGAACTCCTCTTCCACCCACCGGACCCCTTCAGGGGAAGTGTCCTCCCAGAGGATCTCGTAGTTCTGGGCGAACGCGCTCCTCGTCTCGTTAATCGATCCAAGGAAGCACGTCTTGGAACCATTCGCAGCTTCGATAACCCCAGCCTTCCCATGAAGGAAGACGTGGTCCTTCGGAACGACCTTGATCTCAACCCGCCCGCTCGTCAGCAGCTGATGTAACCGGCGATAGCGGTCGCGATGCAACAGCGCCTCGACCTCCGATGGCGCCTGATTCCACCGCTCTTTCAGCGCGGTCTCCCGAGCATGTTTCGAGATCGCGATATCGGCGGCGTCGAGTTCACTGTTGCAAACGATTTGCACACTGGCAATCGTCGCAACTTCCTCGCCGACCAGCTCGAAGATTGAGCTGCGAAAATAACCGGCAATTCGCTTGTAAGACCTGGCGCCGTCAAGTCTCGCACTCAGGAACGCGTGGTCTAGGCGCTGGCGGCGGGAGGAGAACCGGTTCATCTCAGCCACGCTTCTCACCCCAGTCGCTGAGTCTTGATCAGCTCGGAGAGAATTCGAGCTGCGCTCGCCTCCCCGGGGCGAAGTACACCGAGCCGGTTGGCAATATACTCGGTGATTCCCAAAACGACATCGCGTTTCGTGGCGTCAGCGTAATAGTCAGGAACGTTAAGCGTGAGGTGAGCAAGAACCTCGCCTCCATCCGTTTCCTTTCCCAGCTCCATGAGCGCGTATAGGACGGCACGCAGCACCGAATCGTGCAGCTCTGATGCCTCATTCATCTCGCTTCGGCCGAACTCTTCCGAGCTTTTCACCCGAGCATGATTAGCTCGCGAGTCACCCATCAGAGCGTGGTAATCACGCACCTTGAAAGCTTTGGCAAAGTTCTGGTAATTATCCAGCGTCTTCACACCGCGGGTCTCGAGATCGAGCATCTTAAGGTAGAACCGTTCAGCACCGGTCAGTTTGTCCCAGTTGGCCTTCACAACCCCTGGCGGGACCAAGCACTCATTCGCGGTGTCAACTGCAAACGCGATGAGCGCGTCCACGAACGTACCTTCACCCTTTACGCGAGGCCGGATCGCCTCCATTACCATGTCGCGCCCATCAATGATCGCATAGCGAGTGAGCACGCGGAGGGCTGCTGCATACCCTGCCATCTGAACGTCGGCGTCTTCGAAGACGTTCTCGTCACGGTAGAACCCCTTGGCTTCTTGGTTAAGGCCTATCAAGGAGTCGACCTGAGATTCCACAGCCTCTTTGATCTCCCACGCAAGATCGTCGCGGCTCGTCTTGTAAGCACCCTGGCGTTTGCGAACGACTAGTAGCACGGTACCTTTGACATAGCTACCCTCGCGGAGCGCGCTGTCCGTCTCCGTCGCCACGTACCAGGCGGCGGTCACATGCAAGCCCGACGCCCAAACTATGTTCGCCATGTCGGCCCACACCGATCCAGACTGGTGGGTGAACATGATGACCTGGATGCCATTGTCAGGCATGCAATCAGCCATCCGCTTGTAGGCAGCCACCATGCTGCGACGGAAGCTCTCGTCCTCGCCCTTGATAGCAAGGCTTCGGCGACTGTCCCACACCCAGTTCGCATACTCAGGTGCCGGGTTCTTACGCAGCCAGGCGATAAAGAAGTCGAGGATCTCGTCGTACCTCACGGCGTCGCCGTATGGCGGGTCAGTCACGAAGATGTCAGCATGCTCAGACAACTCCGCGACGGCCAGGTTCTCAGTAATCGTCGTCACCCGATCACCGAGAGGGAGTACTCGTCCGCCCGTCTTGAGTAGGTCGGAACAAATCGAGAATCCCCTACAGCCGTAGTTCGACAACGGATTTAGGGCTTGGTTGTAAAATGTGTTCTGAACGCTGCCACCACCTCCGCTCGCAATGTTCCATGGACACAACCGGCTGTTCCAATTGACGAGCTGCGTGAGTCCGAATGCCAGCCTCGCATCGGTCGATTGGTTCACTAATCCCGCGACCAAGAGTTGTCTTGGGTTGAACAAGTGGTGCCAG
>Ga0247847_1000371_pt1 | contig 11239 bp, 7 predicted proteins | sample PFST25metaG_FD_186002 | JGI IMG/M metagenome (GOLD analysis project Ga0247847, IMG submission 186002) | Peat soil microbial communities from Stordalen Mire, Sweden - P.F.S.T25 | ecosystem: Environmental > Terrestrial > Soil > Wetlands > Peat | place: Sweden: Norrbotten County, Stordalen Mire...
TGACGGCAGAGGAGATCACGGCCGAGGTCAAACGCCAGCTCCCCGACGTGAACGTCTCCACCGTCTACCGCACGCTGGCCCTGCTGGTGGACCTGGACCTCATCGTTGAGACGCATCTCGAGGGAAGCATCTGCTACTACGAGGTGTCGCCGGAGCCGACCCACCATCACTTCGTCTGCAGCCGCTGCGGCGCCGTGGGCCATTTCAGCGACGAGCTGCTGGCACCCGTGCACGAGGAGCTCAGCGAGCGCCAGGGCTTTGCCGTGAGCCAGATCCAGGTCACGGCGATCGGCCTCTGCAGCGCTTGCCAGACAGCTGAGGCCCAGGCTGGGCCGTTGATCGACGCGCACCACCCCACAGCGACCGTCTAGCAAGGCAGACACCAGCCATGCACATCCCCGACGGTTACCTTGGCCCCGAGACTCTCGCCGCAGGGTGGGCGATCAGCGTGCCGGTCTGGTACGTCGCCGGCCGCAAGGTCAAGAAGCTACTCACGAAGCCCAAGGCGGTCCCCGTGCTGGCCGCCAGCGCCGCTTTCAGCTTCCTCGTCATGATGCTCAACGTGCCTGTACTGGGCGGCACGACTGCCCACGCCGTGGGCGCCACCCTGATCGCGGTGATCGCCGGACCCTGGATCGCGGTGCTGGCCGTCACGGCAGCGCTCGCCGTACAAGCTCTGCTCTTCGCCGACGGAGGTCTGCTCTCGTTCGGCGTCAATTGCTTCAACATGGCGATCGTCATGCCGTTCGCCGGCTACGCCATCTATCAACTGATCGCCGGCAACAGCGACCTGCGCTCTGCCCGGCGTCTGGTCGGCGCCGGCCTGGGCTCGTACTTCGCCATCGTGCTGGCGTCCTTCTTCGTCGGCGTCGAGCTCGGCATCCAGCCGCTGCTGCACACCGTCAACGGCATCGCACAGTACAACCCTTACCATCTGAGCACCACGATCCCGGCGATGACGCTGTCGCACATGGCCATCGCCGGCCCAGTCGAGGCGGCCTTCACGGTCGGTGTCTTCGCCTTTCTGGCGCGCACGAGCCCAGAGCTGTTCAGCGTTGAACTGGGCGTGAGCGCGCCGCTGCGTTCCCTCTACGGCGTCATCGCCGCGCTGGTGATCGCCACCCCACTGGGGCTGCTGGCCACCGGCACCGCCTACGGCGAGTGGGGCGGCGACGAGATGCTCAACCGTGTCGGCTACGTCCCCCACGGCCTGGCCAGGCTCGGCGACCTCTGGGCGGGCGTGCTGCCCGACTACGGCCAGAGCAACGCGACCGGCGCTTGGGCGGTCGTGATGTACGTGGTCTCTGCAGTGGTCGGCATCGCCCTGCTTGCTGGCATCGCTTGGCTGATCGTGCGCCTGTGCCGACGAAGTGGTCGTGCCGATAGCCTGACCTGAGGCAGTCTCCCCGCCGCGCCGGCAAAGCGCCGGCCACGGCGCTCGGCCGGTTTGCGCGCCAATCGCCAGTATGCGAACGTTTGTCGCGTTCCGCACCGCCGGGCGATCAAAGGAGACCCACGCTGACCCAGAGCGCCACAAGGCATCCGGCGTGATCAGGCTGCTCAAGGAGCGCCTGATGCCCTACTGGCGTCAGATCGTGCTGGTGCTCGCCCTGCTGTTCGTGCAGGCGATCACCAACCTCTACCTGCCTACGCTCAACGCCGACATCATCAACAACGGCGTGGTCAAGGGAAACACGCACCACATACTCGTGACCGGCGCCTACATGATGGGCGTCACCCTGGTGCTCGTGATAGCGACCGTCATCGCCGTCTATTGGGGCTCCAAGACGGCCATGGCCTTCGGCCGCGACGTGCGCGGCGCCCTGTTTCGCAAGGTCGAGAGCTTCTCGCAGGCCGAGCTCAACCACTTCGGCACGCCCTCACTGATCACACGCTCGACGAACGACATCCAGCAGGTGCAGATGGTCGTGCTGATGATGCTCAACGTCACCCTGGCGGCGCCCATCATGTGCGTCGGCGGCATCATCATGGCGCTGCGCCTGGACGTGCCGCTGTCGAGCGTCATTCTGGTGGCGGTGCCGGTGATGGGCGTGTTCATCGGCCTCGTGCTGATGCGCGCCCTACCGCTCTTCCGGGCCATGCAGGTGAAGATCGACCGCATCAACCAGGTGACGCGCGAGACGCTCTCCGGCGTGCGCGTCATCCGCGCTTTCGACCGCACCGGCTACGAGGAAGGGCGCTTCGACGCGGCCAACGCCGACCTCACCGGCACGACGCTGCAGGTCACGCGCCTGTTCGCTCTCATGATCCCGACACTGACGGCCATCCTCAACCTCTCGACCGTGGCCATCATGTGGTTCGGCAGCATCCAGATCGCCGACCACGGCATGCCCATCGGCGACCTCACGGCGTTCCTCACCTACATCGTGCAGATCCTGATGTCGGTGCTCATGGCCACCATCATGCTCGTCATGGTGCCGCGGGCGTCCGCCTCGGCCGAACGCATCCAGCAGGTGCTCGACAGCCAGTCGTCGGTCACCGACCCGCAGACCCCGATCAAAGGCACGCCCCAGCAGGGCCGGGTCGAGTTCAAAGACGTCGAGTTCCGCTACCCCGGCGCCGAGGACCCGGTGTTGAGCGGCATCTCGTTCGCGTCCGGCCCCGGCGAGGTCACGGCCATCGTCGGCAGCACCGGCAGCGGCAAGTCGACGCTCATCAACCTCATCCCGCGCTTTTACGACGTCACCAGCGGCAGCGTCTGTGTGGACGGCGTCGACGTGCGCCAGATGGCCCTGCAGGACCTGTGGGGCAGGATCGGGCTCGTGCCGCAGAAGGCGTTCCTGTTCAGCGGCACCGTGGCCGACAACCTGCGCCAGGGCAGCGAGCAGGCGACCGACGAAGACCTCTGGCGCCTGCTCGACACGGCGCAGGGCAGCGAGTTCGTGCGCGAGATGCCTGACGGGCTCGAGGCGGCGATAGACCAGGGCGGCGCCAACGTCTCGGGCGGGCAGCGCCAGCGCTTGGCCATCGCTCGCGCTCTGGCCAAGCGGGCCAAGGTCTACATCTTCGACGACAGCTTTTCGGCGCTCGACTTCAAGACCGACGCCATGTTGCGCGCCGCGCTCAAGCGCGAGACGACCGACGCCACGGTGATCATCGTCGCGCAGCGCGTGGGCACCATCATGCACGCCGACCGCATCGTGGTTCTCGAGGACGGCACCATAGTCGGCGTGGGCACCCATGACGAGCTTATGGAGTCGAGCGACACGTACCGCGAGATCGTCGCCTCGCAGCTCTCGTCCGAGGACGTGGCGTGAGCGGCCCGCGGCCGCCGGTGCCTCCGCGCCGCATGGGTCCCGGTGGACCCGGCGGCGGCGGGCCGGGCCGCGGCGGGCCCGGCGCGCATGCGCTGGTGATGCCGGCCGAGAAGTCCAAGGACTTCCGCGGCACGCTCAAGCGCCTGGTGCGCATGCTGCGGCCCGAGCGCGCCCGCATCTACCTTGTCATGGCACTGGCAGTGGTCAGCGTGACTCTCGCCGTCCTCGGGCCGCGGATCCTGGGGCACGCCACCAACATCCTGTTCCAGGGCGTCGTCAGCAAGAAGCTGCCGGCCGGCTGGACCCAGGCGCACGCCGTGGCGGCGCTCAAGGCTAGCGGCCACTCCACCGAGGCCAAGATGCTCTCGGCCATGCATCTGAACCCCGGGCACGGGGTCGACTTCGGGGCCATCGGGCGCACGTTGCTGCTGCTCGTGGGCATCTACCTCGTCAGTGCGCTCTTCGCCTGGGGGCAGCAGTTCATCATGGCCGGCGTCGCCCAGCGCACCATGTTCCGCCTGCGGCGCAGCGTCGACGAGAAGCTCTCGCGGCTGCCTCTCAGGTACTTCGACGACCACGCCCGCGGCGACGTGTTGAGCCGCATGACAAACGACATCGACAACATCTCGACGACCTTGCAGCAGAACCTCACGCAGATCATCAGCTCGGTGCTCACCATCGTCGGCGTGCTCATCATGATGCTCACCATCAGCCCGCTGCTCGCCGGCATCTCGGTGCTCTGCGTGCCGCTCTCGTTCGTGCTCACGATCATCATCGCCAAGCGTTCACAGAAGCAGTTCTCGGCGCAGTGGGAGTGCACTGGCGACCTCAACGGGCACGTGGAGGAGATGTTCACCGGCCACAACGTAGTAAAGGTCTTCGGGCGCCAAGACGAAGCCATCGAGACCTTTGACGAGCACAACCACAAGCTCTACGAGGCGAGCTTCAAGGCGCAATTCATCTCGGGCGTCATCCTGCCGGTCATGAACTTCGTCAGCAACTTGAACTACGTGTCCATCGCCGTGGTGGGCGGACTCAAGGTCGCCAACGGCACCATCTCGCTCGGCGACGTGCAGGCCTTCATCCAGTACGCCCGGCAGTTCACCATGCCGATCACGCAGACGGCCAGCATCATGAACGTGCTGCAGTCGACGGCGGCCTCGGCCGAGCGCGTCTTTGAGCTGCTCGACGAGGCCGAAGAAGAGGTCGAAGCCGCCTCACCCACCGAGCTCGCTCGCACGCAGGGCCATATCGCGCTCGAGAATGTCGCCTTCCGCTACGTCGCCGACACGCCGCTGATCGAAGACCTGAACCTGGACGTGCGACCCGGCCAGACCGTGGCCATCGTCGGCCCTACAGGCGCCGGCAAGACCACCCTGGTGAACCTCCTGCTGCGCTTCTACGAGATCGACCACGGACGCATCGCCATCGACAGCGTCGACACGCGCACCATGACCCGCAGCAGCCTGCGGCAGCTGTTCGGCATGGTGCTGCAGGACGCTTGGTTGTTCACCGGCACCATTCACGACAACATCGCCTACGGCCGCGAGGGCGCGACCGACGAGGAGATCCTGGCGGCCGCGCGCGCCGCCCGGGTCGACCACTTCGTGCGCACCTTGCCCGAGGGCTACCAGACCGTGCTCGACGACGACGCCACGGCCGTCTCGCAGGGCGAGAAGCAGCTGCTCACGATCGCCCGGGCGTTCCTGGCCGACCCGGATGTGCTCATCCTCGACGAGGCTACGAGCTCCGTGGACACGCGCACCGAGGTGCTCATTCAGGAGGCGATGGCCGAACTCATGAAGGGGCGCACGAGCTTCGTCATCGCCCACCGCCTCTCCACCATCAGGGGCGCCGACACGATACTCGTCATGGACCACGGCCGGCTCATCGAGCAGGGCACCCACGACGAGCTTCTGGCGCGCCGCGGCTTCTACTACGAGCTCTACACCAGCCAGTTCGTGGAGGCGCTCGACGAGGCCTCGTAGTAGCTGGGCGGCCGGCGCCTAGCCGCAGGTGTAGACTCGCCCAGATCCCCGACGCGTTCCCGGCGAGGTCATGGCGCGCACATCCGGCAAGGCAGCTTCCAGCAATGGGCTCATCCCGTCGCTGCCGCGTCCCGTGTGGAAGCTGGTCGGCCTCCACGGGCTGGCCAGCCTGGGTGCGGGCATCGTCTTTGCCTTCCTCACCATCTACCTGCACTTCGTGCGCGGCATCAGCCTGAGTGACGCCGGCATCGCCTTCGCCGCGCTGCCGGTGGGCGCGATGGGCACTGGTCCGGTAGCCGGAGCGCTGGCCGATCGCCTCGGCCCCCGGTACGTGATCGCCGGCGGCGGCCTTCTGTCTGCCGCCGCCGCCGCCGTGCTGCCGTTCGTCACCGTCGCTTGGCAGGCGATCGCCGTGGCACTCGTCATGGGAGCCGGCATGACCTGTCTCGAGTCGCCCGTCTATACACTCCTGGCCGCCTCAGTCACCAAGCAGCAGCGCTCAGCGGTGTTCGCTCTCGACTACGCGATCATCGCGTTGGGCTGGGGAGCCGGCGGCTTCGTGGGCGGCTTCGTGGTCAACATCGGCCACGTGGCCACGTTCCAGTCGGCGTTCTTCATCGCCACCGGCTGCTTTCTGGTGTTCGCGGTGACCGTCGCTGCGACCGCTCCCCCGGCGGCAAGCAGCCTCGACGAGCCGCACGGGGACGGGCCGCCGCCGGTCGCCGGCGTCGGGGGCTACCGTTCGGTGCTAGCCAACCGCTGTATGCGGCGCATCATGTCGCTGAGCGTACTGCTCATGGCCTTCGCCTACGTGCAGTTCGACGTCACGTTCCCGGCCGTGGCCATTGGCTCCGCCCACGTCGGCACCAAGGTGATCGGCATCGCCTTCTTCGCCAACATGCTGACCGTCGCCGGCGGGCAGCTCTTCGTGCTGCGCTATCTGCAGGGCCGGCGCCGGACCCGGGCCATGGTGTTTATGTGTGTCTTCCCCGCCGCGTGCTGGCTTCTGGTGCTCGGGGCGATCCACGTCGGCGGCGGGCTGCCGGCCGCCACGGGGCTCGTGCTGTCGTTCGTCGTCGTCGGCTTCGGCGAGATGACCTGGTCGCCGAGCGTGCCCGGCATGGTGAACGACCTCGCGCCCGCGGCCGTGCGCGGCCGCTACAACGCCGCCAACTCGTTCGCGGAGGCGATCGGCCGCCTAGCCGGCCCCATCATGGCGGGATTCATGCTCGAGGCCAGACTGGCCGACCCGTGGCTGGTCATCATCGTCGCGATGTCGCTGGCCGGCATCCCGATCGTGTTCGACCTGGAGCGGCGGGTGCCGGACGGAGCCAACAGGATCGGGCGCGGCGATGAGGCGGCAGAGGTCCTCGGGACGAAGTTGTGAGGCGGAGGCCAGCGGGGCGGCTGCGGCGCCCAGCCCACGCGATCACCTGTGGAGGCTGGAGCGCAGGTCGATGACCCGCTGCATCGCTGCCCGGAAGGCCGGCTTGCTCAGCGTGCCGCCAAGGTAGCCGGTCTTCAGGCCCTGCATCGCCTCTTCACCCTCCGAGACGCCGGGGCCGCAGAGGATCAGATCCATGCCGGCTCGGGCCGCCAGCATGGCGCGATGCTGGGACGTGCCGAACGACCGTAGCGCGCCTGCCTCCAGGGCATCTGTGACGGTCACGCCCTTGAAGCCGAGCTTCTTGCGCAGCTGGCCTTGGATGACGGCCGACGACAGCCCGGCCGGCACGCCCGGGTCAAGCGCGGGGTACGCCGCCCAGGAGACCATGACCAGCCGGACCCCGGCGGCGATCGCCGTCTTGAAAGGAGCCTCGTCGATGGTGCGCAGCGAGTTCAGCGACACGTGCAGGGTGACCGGCCGTTTGTCCGTGTTCTGGTAGCGCGTGGCCGCACCCAGGCCGGGGAAGTGTTTGGCCGTGGCCGCGACGCCCACCTTCTGCTGCGCCTTGATGAAGTCGGCGCCCAGCTTGGCCACGACCGCTGGGCTCTTGCTGTAGGAGCGCCCGTACTGGTCGTCGAAGTCGCCCGCCTTGCGGTACACATCGAGCACCGGCGCCAGGTTGACGTTCATGCCCACGCTGCCCAGGTTGCGCCCGGCGGCGCCGCCGGCCTTCGTCGCCTCGGCCGCCGGGTCGGCTGATTGGCCGATCTGCTTCTCGGAGAGCAGCGGCGCGCCCGACAGGCGACGGACCTGCCCGCCCTCTTGGTCGACCATGAGCAGCAGCGGCGCGTGCACCGGGTTGTGGGAACTCGCGGCGGCCTGCTCGAGAGTCTTGATCACAGCGCGGATCTGCGTGTGGCCGGCGATGTTGTCACCGAAGAAGATGACCCCGGCTGCTTCGCCGTGACTGATCAGCGAGAGCAGCTTGGCAGGTGGCCTGAGCCCCGTGTAGCTGTAGATCACGCGCTGGCCGGCCATCTGCTGGGGCGACAGAGTGACCGCTGCGGCCGTGGCCGTCGCCAGAGCCACGGCCGTCGCGACGACCGCGACAAAGCCAGCGACCTTGATCCAGACACGAAAACAACGCAACGGTCTTCTCCTTGTGAACCCGGCGCGCCGGCCGGCATGGTCTACCGCCGGCCCGGTCTTCCCTGGCGCGCACCTCCAGCTGATGACGGCAGCATACCGCACGAAGCTAGGCAGGAACTCGGGAGAGCGCTGCGATCCCCAGCCGCTCGTGCCTGCTCTAACGGCGAGCCACCCTGGCTCGGCGCACTTTCTGCTCCCACATTGGTTCCGGTCGTCAATCTGAGTGTCATCTTGGCGAGTATCATCCTGGGAGAATGGGCATAGTAGTGCTGTCATGCGGCAGCGGGGGCGTGTGCGCGAATATGGCCGAGGCAGGCAAGACCGAGGGAGCCGACAGTCTCAAACGCGAGAAGTCGCGCCTCGAAAGTAGCGTGCGGGAGCATGTGCGCACCGAGAAGGCGCTCGAGACGGAGCGCGACTTCTTGGCCGCCGTACTGGCGGCGGCCGACACACTGATACTCGTGCTCGACAGCGCTGGACGTATCCTGCAGATCAATCGCGCCGTGGAACTCGCGATGGGCTACTCGGCCGACGATCTGTGCGGCCGCATGTTCATCTCAACCCTGCCGATCCGCGAAGTCGCCGCGGGGCTGCGCGAGGACCTGCGGCGGCTGGAAAAGGGCGGAGGCCCGCGCACGTTCGAGAGCCATTGGGCGACGAGCACGGGAGAGCGACTGCTCGTCCACGGCTCGCTGGCACCGCTCCGCGATAGCACCCGGACGCTGAGCCACATCATCGTCACCGCGTCCGACGTCACCCAGCGCCGTGCTCTCGAGGACGAGCTGCGCGCGATGTCGCTGCGCGACGACATGACGGGTCTCTACAACCGCCGCGGTTTCGCGCTGCTGGCCGAGCAACAGCTCAAGGACAGCCGGCGGTCCGAGTCGACCCTGGCCATCGTCTACGCCGATGTCGACCACTTGAAGTCCATCAACGACGCCTTCGGTCACGGCGCCGGCGACATCGCCATCATCACCTGTGCTCAGGCGCTGGAGGTGACGTTCCGAGAGTCCGACATCGTGGCCCGCATCGGCGGCGACGAGTTCGTCGTGCTGGCCGAGGCGGACGCGCGCAAGCTCGACTTGGTGTCACGGCGACTCAACCGGGAGCTCGACCGCCGCACGGCCGACTCTGGCCTGCAGTTTCCCGTCTCGCTCACCATCGGCAGTGCCCACTCCAAGCCGCCGCACAGGACGTCGCTGGATGCTCTGCTGCAGCAGGCAGATGCGTTCATGTACGAGCACAAACACGAGGAGAAGGAGTCGCGCGAGTAGGCTCGCCAAGCGACGCCCGGTCGCGCCGAGCCGCGAGTCGCGGCCTCGTCGGCGAGGCGCAGGCCGTTTGACCGCCGCCACGCGGCTCCGTATCCTCATAGGACCATGGGTCACCCTTCCACACTCGCTTGTCGCCGTCGCCGCTGGCACGGCCTTTCGGGCGCCTACACGGCCACGGCCGTCCCGCCCGCACGGGTCTTCTAGACCCGCGGCTCGACCGACCCCTTCCCCTACATCGGAGACTTCATGGACGCCAACGCACCAACAAACCCCGAGAGACCCAGCCAGCTCGACCCCGCCTGGCCGCGGCACGCTCTGGAGGATCTCTCGCCCACACCTTTCTGGCTCGACTCGCCGCTCGCTCCCGCAGCGGAGGCGCCGCTGACCGATTCCGTCTCCTGCGACCTGGCGGTAGTCGGCGCCGGCTACACGGGTCTGTGGACGGCGCTGCTGGCCAAGGAGCGCGACCCTGCTCTCGACGTGGTCGTCGTCGAGGCGGGCCGCGTCGGCTGGCAGGCTTCGGGCCGCAACGGCGGCTTCTGCATGGCGACGCTCACGCACGGCTTGAGCAACAACGTGGCGCGCTGGCCCAACGATCTCGACCGCCTGACGCAAGCCGGCATCAAGAACCTCGCCGAGATGAAGGCCGACGTCGAGCGCCACGGCATCGACTGCGACTGGCAGAACACGGGCGAGCTCTCCGTGGCCACGGAGCCCTGGCAGGTCGAAGGGCTCAAGGAATGGGACGAGCAGGCCAAGCGCGCCGGCGCCGACTGCACCTACCTCGACCGCGTCGCCGTGCGCGCCGAAGTCGACTCGCCGTTGTTTCTCGCCGGCCTGTGGGACCACGACTGCGCCATGCTCGACCCGGCGCGCCTGGCGTGGGGCCTGGCGCGCGTCTGCCGCCAGAAGGGCGTGCGCATCTTCGAGGGCACGCCGGCGACCGCGCTGCGGCGCGCCGGCGCCGGCCTCGTCATCGACACAGCGGCCGGCAGTGTGCACGCCCGCCAGGCGATGCTGGCGTCCAACGCCTTCCCCGCCATCCTCAAGCGCCTGCGCCCCTACACGGTGCCGGTCTACGACCATGCGCTGATGAGCGAGCCGCTCACCGGCGACCAACTCGCGGCGATCGGCTGGAAGAACCGCCAAGGCTTGGCCGACGCGGGCATCTTCTTCCACTACTTCCGCGTCAGCGAGGACGACCGCATCCTCTGGGGCGGCTGGGACGGCATCTATCACTGGGGCAACGGCATCCGACCCGAGTACGAACAGCGCCAGAAGACGTTCGAGCTGCTCTCGCGGCAGTTCTTCGCCATGTTCCCGCAGCTTCAGGGCCTGCGCTTCACGCACGGCTGGGGCGGCGTCATAGACGTCTGCTCGCGCTTCAGTCCGTTCTACGGCACTGCCCTGGGCGGACGAGTCGCCTACGCGCTCGGCTTTACCGGCCAGGGCGTGGCCGCAGTGCGCTTCGGCGCCAACGTCTGCCTCGACCTTCTGGCCCGCGAGCGCACCGAGCGCACTACGCTGCCGATCGTGGGCAGCAAGCCGGTCCCCTGGCCGCCGGAGCCGCTGCGCACCGCAGCTATCTGGATGACGCAGCGCTCGATGCAGCGCGCACAAGACAACGGCGGCGAGTCAGACCTGTGGCTGCGCACCCTCGAGAAGTTCAAGCTCGGCTTCGACACGTAGGAGAAGCAGCCGCCCCTCACCCTAGGTGACGATCAGCCTGTTGCTCCCGACTTTCGACTCCCTGTTGCCGGCCAGGTCTGTGGCCAGCACCGTATAGCGATAGGTGCCTATCGGCAGCCGGCAGCGCCAGACCAACATCCCGGTGACGTGGGTCTGTTTCGTGCGCTGCCAGCCAAGATGCACGACGTGGCGCGTGCGGCCGCCGGCGTCACTGATGCGGATGCTGATCTCGGCCTTCCGGCTGAGCGCATCTTGGGCGCGATAGCTGAGTGCCGGCCAGAAGCCGCGCACCACCGTGCTCGGCCGGGGTGCGGTGGTGACCGGCCCGCGCGTGTCGATCTTCACCGTGCGGGTTTTGACAGCTTCTCGGTTGCCGGCGTTGTCGACCGAGCGATAGCTCACCGTGTGGCGGCCGTCGTTTGCGTGATTAGCCGGCGCCGGGATCACCACCATGGTGCCGGTGTGCCAGGGGCC
>Ga0247847_1000372_pt1 | contig 11193 bp, 10 predicted proteins | sample PFST25metaG_FD_186002 | JGI IMG/M metagenome (GOLD analysis project Ga0247847, IMG submission 186002) | Peat soil microbial communities from Stordalen Mire, Sweden - P.F.S.T25 | ecosystem: Environmental > Terrestrial > Soil > Wetlands > Peat | place: Sweden: Norrbotten County, Stordalen Mire...
CGGTGTTCGCCGCGGCGCTGTCCGCGGGCGCCGCCGTCTCGTCCCAACCACTCGGCGTCCAGCCTCCCGCGGCATCAGACTGGCGACTCTCGCCGCGACTGAAGAACGACGAGAACGCCTGCGTGACGCCGGCGCCGAACGACGCCGCCTTGCGTGCCGGCGCGCTGATGGCGCTCTCGACCGCCTTGGCCGCGGAATCGACTTTCTCGGTGAGGTCGACGACAGCCTGCGTGATCTCTCCCACCTTTTGAAGCTCGCTGTTGACTTCGTCCATGGTCACGCCGGCCTTGCCGATGAGGGGAACGACCTCGCGGTCGACGTCGGCGAGCAGCTTGTCGACACGCCCCAGCGCCTTGCCTGTGCGCACGAGGGTATAGACCAGACCGATGGCCACAGCCACAAAGAAGAACGCCGCGGCGTAGTGCAGGACCATCGACGGCGTGCTGGATGCGACTATCGCAAGGTCCATGTGTGTCTCCTTTCAGCTGCGAACGTGCCTGCGCCGGTGGCGCCGCTGCCGAAGCGTATCACACTGCCTCGGAGGCATCAGGACCACCGTGCGGTGCGACGATCACGCCTGCTCCGACGACCACGTCGTCGCGGTAGAAGACCGCCGCTTGACCCGGTGCCACGCCCAGAAACGGCTGCCCCAACTCGACCAAGGCGCGGTCGTCGGCGAGCCGCCGCAGCCGGCGCACGGCGACCGCGTCGGCCTTGTAGCGCAACTGCACCTCCAGGTCGGCGCCGTCGCCCAGGCCGCGGTCGTTCACCTCGCGCAGTTCCACCGCCGAGACGGCGAGAGCGGATCGCGGCCCCACGACCACCTCGTTGGCAGCAGGTCGCCGCTCGAGCACATACAGAGGCTCCGGCGCGGCCAGCCCCAGACCCCGACGCTGCCCGACCGTGAACCGCCAGTGGCCCGCGTGCCGGCCGACGACCGTCCCCTCCCGAGTCACCACGTCGCCCGCACACGGCACCACGCCGCGATCCTGCAGAAGCGTGTGGTAGCCGCGCGGCGCGAAGCAGACCTCCTGGCTCTCGGGCTCGTCGGCCACGGCCAGACACGCCTCGGAGGCGAGGGCGCGGACCTCTGGCTTGCATCGCTCCCCCAGAGGGAACTCCAAGCGCGCCAGCGTCTGCGGCAACACGCAGGCGAGCATGTAGGACTGGTCCTTGTGGCGATCGCGGCCGCGCGCCACGAACGGCTGGCGGTCACGCCACACCAGCCGTGCGTAGTGGCCGGTGGCCACTGTCTCGAACCCGAGCTCGTCGGCCAAGCGCACCAGTGCCGCCAAGCGGCGCGGGTTGCAGCGCACGCACGGGTTGGGTGTCTCGCCGGCCAGATAGCCGGCTACGAAGGGCTCGACCACCTCACGAGCGAAGTCCTCGGACTCGTCCAGCACACGGTGCTCCACACCGAGGTACTGAGCAGAGGCGGCGGCCCTCTGCAGCGCGCCCGGAGAACAGCAGCTGCGCTCGTCGTCGCCGGGCCATAGCCTCGCCGTAGTCGTCAGAACGCTGTCGCCGCGCCGCTGCAAGAGGAGCGCCGCGACGGCGCTGTCGACGCCGCCGCTCAGCCCGACGAGGACGCTTTTTTTGGACTCTTGAGGATCGCCGCGACCTCGTCGCTGCGACCCGTCCGGTTGAGGTAGTCCTCGATGGCTATGTGCAGCGCGTCGGCGGCCAGGTTGGAGCAGTGCATCTTGTTGGCCGGCAGGCCACCGAGTGCCTCGGCCACCGTCCTATTGGAGATCTCGGCGGCCTCCTGCAACGTCTTGCCCATGACCATCTCGGTGACCATGCTCGACGTGGCCACGGCAGCGCCGCAGCCGAAGGTCTTGAACTTCACGTCGGCTATGCGGTCGTCTTCGACTTTGATCGTCATCCGCATGACGTCGCCACAAACGGGGTTGCCGATCTGGCCGGTGCCGTCGGCATCATCGATCTCGCCCACGTTGCGCGGGTTGGAGAAGTGATCCATGACGAGGTCCGTGTACATGCGTCATCCCTTCACGTAGAGCGGGCTCATCGCTCGCAGTCGTTCCACTATGCCCGGGAACACCTCGAGGAAGTAGTCTGCCTCCTCGTCGGTGTTCTCTCGTCCAAGCGAGAGTCGCAGGCTGCCGTGCGCCTCCTCGGCGCCGAAGCCCATAGCTAGGATCACGTGTGAGGGCTCCAGTGATCCGGAGGCACAGGCCGAACCGCTCGAGACCGCGATCCCCTTGGCGTCGAGCTGCAACAGCATCGACTCGCCCTCGATGTAGCGCACCGTAAAGGCCACATTGCCCGGCAGCCTTTCGGTTGGGTGGCCGAGATACAGCACATCTTCGATGCTGGCAAGCACGCCGGTCATCAGCCGCTCGCGCAGGCGCTCGAGCCGCGGCTTGGTCTCGCCGATGCCGTCGACCGCCGCCGTGAGAGCGGCGCCGAGGCCGACGATGCCGGGCACGTTCTCCGTGCCGGAACGCAGCCGTCGTTCGTGACCGCCGCCGTGGATGATCGGCGCCATGCGCGTGCCGCGGCGTATGTACAGGGCGCCGCTGCCCTTGGGGCCGTAGAACTTGTGCGCTGAGAGAGAAAGCAGATCGACACCCAGCTCGTCCACCGCTAGCGGCAGCGAGCCGGCGACCTGCACGGCGTCGGTATGGAACACGGCCCCACGCTCGTGGGCGACACGCGCCAGCTCGGCCACCGGCTGTACCGTGCCGACCACGTTGTTGGCCAGCATGACCGAAGCCAGCCGGGTGTCGTCACGAAACGCAGCCGCATACTCGTCGAGGTCGATCATGCCTTGCCCGTCCACACCGACGAAGGTCACGTCCCAGCCTTGACGCTGCAAAAAGCGAGCCGCCTCCATGACGCCCGGGTGCTCTATAGCGCTGATGATGAGGTGGCCATCCTCGAAGCGCTGCAGATAGCCGATCAACGCCATGTTGTCGGCCTCGGTGCCGCCGCTCGTAAAGATGATCTCCTTCTCGGCGGCGCCCAACGCGGCCGCCACCTGAGCACGCGCCTGCTCGACCGCCTCGCGAGTGGCACGGCCCAGCGCGTGCAGCTCCGACGGGTTGCCGTAGTGCTCGCTGAAGTACGGCATCATGAGGCTGAGCACCGTCGGGTCTACAGCCGTCGTCGCCGCATGATCGAAGTACACGCTTCTCATCGGATCGCCGCCTCCGCCGCCAAATCCTCCAACGTGATCCCACTCAGAGCGCCGCTGATGGCGTCGTCGAGGCGGCGCCATACCTGCCGCGACGAGCAGCCCACCGCTCTGTCGCACCCGCCGCCGTCCGGCACGCAGCCGACCAGCGAGAGAGGGCCCTCGAGGGCGACCACTACATCGGAAACCGAGACCTCGCCAGCCGGCCGTGCCAGCTGGTAGCCACCGTTCACGCCGCGCGTGGCCTGCACCAGTCCCCCACGGCGCAAATCGGCAAGGATGCGCTCGAGAAAGGCCATGGGTATGCCCTCGCTGGCGGAGATCGCCGAGAGCGGCATTGGCTCGCCGCCCGTTTGCGTGGCCAGGAACACCATGGCGCGCACACCGTACTCGCAGCGTGATGAGATCCGCACGTTCGCTCCTCGTTCCGCTTGCAGCAATCCCAACAAGAAAGGTTGGGATTAGTCTACCACGGTCGCGACCAACGTCAAACGCGAGTGCGGGCTGGGAAGCCCGGCGGATGTGACGCGCGCCTACTGGCGCACGGCGTCAGCTACACGTTGCTCCATCGTCTTCTCATCTACCCAGCCGGTGTACAGCTGGTCCACCGTGCCGTCTGGCGCGATGATCACAAAGAGCGGCGGTGCGGTGGCATGCAACTGGCTGAGGATGTCCCCGGTCTTGCGCACGTCATGCGACTCGAAGGAGAAGAACGACATGTCGGCCGCGTACAACTGCTTGACCTCACGGAAGCTCGCGAGCATCGCCTCGTCATCTGCGGCACCCTGCAGGTAGACGAGCAGGCAGACACCACGCTTCTCGTGCAGGGGTCGCTTGATGAACCCGGGCGTGTCGGCCGTGGGCGTGACCTTGAGCGTCGGATAGCCCTCCAAGCCGAAGCTGCCGACCGCGTTGTACTCCGTGCCTCCGGTCGTACCCATCGGCGCCGGGGAGCTCGACTGTGCCCAGGCGAAGAAGCCGATGAAGAGGCCCATGATGACCAAGCCGCCCAGAAGGATAAAGGCGGCCCTCATGAGGAAGGACCCTCGATGCCTCATGATGCCCATCTCCTCTCCGCGCAAAAATGCTCCACCTTGCCGTGTCCGCTTGGTTCTTGAACCTGCTCTTGCAGGTGGGTGCCCTCTCGCTGATCCACAGATCGCACGAAGTCCAGGCTCCCTTGGCATTCATGTTGGCTCAAGAATGCCGCGGTATCACGAACAAGGTCGAGCGCGCCCATCGTAGCAGACGGTTGCAGATTCAACAAACACCGGGGGAACCCTCTGCCGAGCTCAAAGACGAAGGTTCGCACCCGCGGCGAAGTCGCCGTCGCGAGCCTGGTGCGCCGTCCTCACGTGAGACGTATGCGCAGCTCCTTGAGCTGGGCCGCCGCGACCACGCCGGGCGCCCCCGTCATGGGGTCGACGCCGCTCGCCGTCTTGGGGAAGGCGATGACGTCGCGGATGGACCGCTTGCCCGCTAAGAGCATCACCAGCCGGTCCAAGCCTATGCCCATGCCTCCGTGGGGCGGGGCGCCATACTCGAGCGCCTCCAAGAACCAGCCGAACAGCTCGCCCATGCGTTCGTCGTCGTAGCCTAGCGCACGCAGCACCGCACGCTGCACGGAAACGTCGTGGTTGCGCAGCGAGCCCGAGCCGAGCTCCGTACCGTTGAGGACGAGGTCGTACTGGGCGCCGTACACCTTCAACGGCTCGCTCTCCATATAGTCGATCGTCTCTGCGGTCGGCAAGCTGAACGGGTTGTGCCCGTAGGTGAGCTGGCCGCTCTCCTTGTCGATCTCGAAGAGCGGGAACTCGATGACCCAGAGCGGCGCCCACGTCGCGGCAGGCTTGAGCTCCAGAAGCGAGACCACGGCCTGCCGCAGGGCGCCGAGAACGCCGGCGACGACCGGCGCCGCACCGGCGCCGAAGACGACAAGGTCGCCGGGAGCCGCCGTCACCCGCTCGACCAAGGCGCGCTGCTCCGCCTCGCTGAGGAACTTCACGATCGGACCGCGCAGCGCGCAGGCCTCCTCGACGTACACGTAGGCCATGCCTTCGGCGCCCTCCGTCTTGGCCAGCTCCGTGAGCGCGTCGATCTGCGTCCGCGAGAGAGCGGCGCCACCAGGAGCGCGCAGACCACGCACTACACCGCCGCTCTCGAGCGCCGCGCGGAACACGCGGAACTCACTCTGTGTGAAGACGTCGCTCAGCTCGGCGATCTGCAGCGGGAAGCGCAGGTCCGGCTTGTCCGTGCCGTAGCGCAGCATCACCTCGTCGTAGGTCAGCACAGGCAAGGGCAGACCGACGGTCTCGCCGGCGCTCTCGAAGATCGCCTCAAGGAGACCTTCCAAGACGGCGCGGATCTCGGCGGCGTCCATGAAGGACATCTCGACGTCGATCTGCGTATGCTCCGGTTGACGATCGGAGCGCAGATCCTCGTCGCGGAAGCAACGCGCCAGCTGGTAGTAGCGGTCCAGACCGGCCACCATGAGGATCTGCTTGAACATCTGTGGCGACTGGGGCAAAGCGTAGAACTTGTGCGGCTGCAGGAAAGCCGGCACCAGGAAGTCGCGCGCTCCTTCGGGACTGGACTTGGTCAGCTCCGGCGTCTCGACCTCGAGGAACTTCTGCGCGTCGAGATACCGGCGAGCAGCCTGCACGACCGTGTGTCGGAGCTCGACGCTGGCAAGCACTGGAGCCCGGCGCATGTCCAGGTAGCGGTACTTGAGGCGCAGGACTTCGTCGACTTCGGGGCCATCGGCGATCTCGATCTCGAAGGGCGGCGTCTTGGCCGTGTTGAGCACCGCGACACGAGCAGCCGTGACCTCGACTTCGCCGGTCGGCAGCGATGCGTTCACGGTCTCTGCCGTACGCGCCACCACCGTGCCCTCGAGAGCGATCACGTACTCCGAGCGCAGCGTCTCGGCCGTGGCGTGTGCCTCGCGCGCCACGGCCGGGTTGAAGACGACCTGCACCATGCCGCTGCGGTCGCGCAGGTCGACGAAGATCAAGTTGCCGTGGTCGCGCCGGCGAGCCACCCAACCGGCCAGTTTCACATTCTTGCCCACATCCGTCAGACGCAGGTCGCCCGGGTACGCATCGCGTATCACGGCGCACCTTCTGCTGTGTCGTTCGCGGCGGCGAACCAGTCTGCGAGAGCGTCGAGGGCCACGTCGTCCTCATCGCCGTTGCGCAGGTCGCGCACACGCGCGGTGCCGGGGTCGAGCCACTCGAGGCCGACGAGCACCGCCCGCAAGGCGCCGCTGCGGTCGGCCTGCTTGAGCTGACCCTTGGGAGTGCGGCCGGCCAAGTCGAGATCAACCTCGAGCAACAGCTCACTGCGCAGCTGCTGCACCAGCGTGAACACACGCGCACGCAGGCGCTCGTCGTAGCACACGAAGTAGGCGTCCGGCCCGGATTTCGCCGACTCACGGACGCCCATGACCAGGGAGATGCGCTCGACACCGGTGCCGAAGCCGACGCCCGGCGTCGGCGATCCACCGATGAGCTCGATGAGGCCGTCGTAGCGGCCGCCACCGCCTACGCCGCTCTGCGCGCCCAGGTGCGCGGAGCTGAACTCGAAGGTGGTGCGCGTGTAGTAGTCGAGACCGCGCACAAGTCTGAAGTCGACCTGAGGGTCCAGACCGATGTCGCCAAGCAGCAGCGTGACGCGCTCGAAGTGGGCCCTGCAGTCGGCGCACAGGTGATCGACGATCTGCGGCGCCTCGCCGAGCACGGCCCGGCACGTCTCCTTCTTGCAGTCGAAGGTGCGCAGCGGGTTGAGCTGCGTACGCTCGCGACACTCCGGGCACAGCTCGGCTTGTCGCCCGCCAAGAAAGTCACGCAGGCGCTCAACGTAGGCCGGCCGACACACCTGGTCGCCCATGCTGTTCACAGCCAGGCGCAGCTCCCCGATACCGAGCTCCTCGTAGAGCTGCGCCAGCATGGCGATGATCTCGGCGTCCACCTGCGGGTCGGCGGAGCCGATCGCCTCTGCGCCAAGCTGGAAGTGCTCACGGTAGCGGCCCGCCTGCGGCCGTTCGTAGCGGAACATGGGGGCGTAGTACCAGAGCTTCACGGGCTGCGGCAGCTTGTGCATGCCGTGCTCGACGTAGGCACGGCAGATAGGCGCCGTGCCCTCCGGACGCAGCGTCAGCGAGCGGCCGCCCTTGTCGCTGAAGGTGTACATCTCCTTGCGCACCATGTCGGTCGCTTCTCCGACGCCGCGCTCGAAGAGAGCCGTGTCTTCGAACTCGGGCGTGACGATGCGCCGATAGCCGTACGCAGCGAACACGACGGCGGCCGTGGCGACCACCAGATCGCGCCCCTCGGCGTCGTCGGGCAGTAGGTCGTAGGTACCCTTGGGTGCCTGCGGCTCGCTCACCAGCGGTGCCCAGGGTCGTAGCGCAGGGGCGACAGGAAGGGGTTCAACGCCAGCTCGCGGCCGAGCGACGTGTCGGGGCCGTGCCCGCAATGGACGAGCGTGTCGGGCGGAAAGCGGCGCACCAGGTCGGCGATCGAGTTGAGAAGCTGGTCGGTTGAGCCGCCCGGCAGGTCGGTACGGCCCACGCTGCCGTGAAAGAGCAGATCGCCGCAGAACAGGTGCTCCTCGACCGAGAACGAGTAGGAGCCCGGCGAGTGCCCGGGTGTCGGGATCGCCGTGAGCGAGATGGCCAGATCGAGGACGACCTCGCCAGTCAGGAGCTGCGGCTCGCCGGTCACAGCTTCGACGTCGCCGCCGCCCAGCAGACTCGACCCTGGGGTGACCAGCGCCGCCGCGTCGGCCGTGCCGACGTACACCGGCGCCCCGAAGTGGCGCGCCACCGCCGCCACCGCGCCACAGTGATCGAAGTGGCCGTGAGTGACCAGCACGGCGGCCGGCGCCACACCAAGCTGAGTGAACACGGAGATGACCACGTCGGCTTCGTCACCCGGGTCGATCGCGAGCGCATGCTGGCCGCGCACGAGGACGAAGCAATTGGCCTGCAGCGGGCCAAGCGTGAGCATGTGGACGTCGAGCGGTTCAGCCATGATGCCTCGAAGCAGCGACTTCGGTGTTGGACAACGCTATCAGAGAGCGCTCGCCACAGTCGAGCGGGACTGCGCTCGCGCGACGAGACTAGCTGGCGACCACCCGATAGGCGTCGTACACGGTGTTGATCGCCCGGATGTTGGCCAGGATGTTGTCGAGCTGATGCACGTCGCCGACCTCGATGGTGAACCGGTCGCGCACCACGCCGTCCGACAGTGTCTGCACACTCCCGGTGATGATGTTGACGCCGGAGTCGGAGAGCGTGCGCGCCAGATCCTCGAGCAGGTGGTTGCGGTCGAGCGCCTCGACCTGGATCTCGACGCGGAAGGCCAGGTCGCCCAGCCCCTGCCAGCTCACGTTGGTGAAACGTTCCGAGTGCTTGATGAGGGCACGGGCGTTCTTGCAGTCGCGGCGATGAATGGTGACGCCCTTACCCAGCGAGATGTAGCCCACGATGTCGTCACCAGGGATAGGCTTGCAGCACTTGGCCATGCGCACGACGATGTCCTTCATGCCTTCGACGGCGATGCCGAACTCGCCCGAGACGCCGGCCGTCTGCGACACCGTCGACGGCTCGATCGGCATCACGTCGGGCGTCGGCACGGCTTCCTTCATGGTATCGGCGTGCTGCAGGACCTTGTTGACCACCGTGCGCACCGGGATGCGCCCCGAGCCGATGGCCGTGTAAAGAGCCTCGGGGCGCCGGTAACCGACCTCCTTGACGATCTGGCCGAAGACTTTGGCGCTGAGGATCTTCTGCGCCGGCAGGCCCTCGCGGCGCAACATCTCCTGGAGAAGGTCGCGGCCCGAGTGCTCGGAGTCCTCGCGCTCCTCGCGGCGGAAGAACTGGCGCACCTTCTGGCGCGCCCGTGGTGTGACCACCACGCCCAGCCAGTCGCGCGAAGGCCCGCGGCCGGACTTCGAGGTGATGACCTCGACGATGTCGCCGGATCTGAGCTTCGTATGCAGCGGCACGATACGCCCATTGACCTTGGCGCCCACGCAGTGATTGCCGACGTCCGTGTGCACAGCGTAGGCGAAGTCGATGGGCGTGGAGCCGGCGGCCAGGCTCTTGACGTCGCCCTTGGGCGTGAACACGAACACTTCGTCCTCGAACAGGTCGATGCGCAGCGTGTCCATGAACTCGCGCGGATCGCCCGTCTCCGACTGCCACTCCATCATCTGGCGCAGCCAGGCGAGCTTGTCGGCCGGCCGGTCGCCCTTCTCTTTGTAAAGCCAGTGGGCGGCCACGCCGAACTCGGCTGTCTGGTGCATGTCGAAGGTCCTGATCTGGATCTCCAGCGGCTTGCCGTGCGTCCCGATGACGGTCGTGTGCAGCGACTGATAGAGGTTGAACTTGGGCATCGCCACGTAGTCCTTGAAGCGGCCGGGGATGGGCTTCCAGAGGGAGTGGATGATGCCCACGGCGCCGTAGCAGTCCTTGACGCTTTCGACCAGCACCCGCAGGGCCGTGAGGTCGAAGATCTCGTTGAACTCCTTGCCGCGCCGGCTCATCTTGTCGTAGATGGAGTAGAAGTGCTTGGCGCGGCCCGTGATCTCGGCCCGTATGCCGGCCTTGGCGAGCTCGTCGCTGAGGAACTCGGCCGCCTCCTCCACGTAGTCTTCGCGATCGGCCCGGCGCTGCGACACCCAAAGCTGGATCTCGGCATACTTGCGCGGGTGCAGGGTCGCGAAGGCGAGGTCCTCGAGCTGCCACTTCATGTTGTAGATGCCCAAGCGGTGAGCCAAGGGAGCATAGACCTCGAGCGTCTCCTTGGCCTTCTGGATCTGCTTCTGCTTGCCCAGATAGCAGAGCGTGCGCATGTTGTGCAAGCGGTCGCACAGCTTGATGAGGATCACGCGGATGTCGGTCGCCATGGCGACGATCATCTTGCGGTAGTTCTCGGCCTGCTCCTCCTCCTGAGAGTCGAAGCTCATCTTGGTCAGCTTGCTGACCCCGTCCACGAGCATGGCGATCTCGCCGCCGAACTCCTCTTCGAGCCACGAGAGTGGCGTGCCCGTGTCCTCGACCACGTCGTGCAGGAGTGCCGCGGCGATGGTCACCGAGTCTAGCTGCAGCTCGGCGCAGTTCAGCGCCGTGCCGACCGGGTGGTGAACGTAGGCCTCGCCGCTCTTGCGGTTCTGCTTGCCGTGGAGGATGCAGGCGGCCACGAAGGCGCGCGTGATGAGCTCACGGTCCGGGTCCGGGTTGTAGCGCTCGACGGCCGCGAACAGATCGTCGAGCAGCGGCTGATACTCAGCCGGAACCTGCGTCAGAGCGGCGCCGTCAGGCAGTGCTGCAGATACGTCGTCGTGTGAAACAGTCGGCGCCACGTCAGATACGTCCTCGATGTCGACAGGTCGACCTTGCCTTCAGCAGGCCTGACCCGGTTCTTGCCTTCCTCGGCGGCCAGCAAACCGGTCTCCTCCAGTGCGCCCAGCGCCGCCGCCAGCGTAGGCAACTCGGCCAGAAACGGGCCGGCGCCAAGAAGCTCGCTCTCGGCCGCACTGTCCGCCGGCTTGCCGCGCCGCCCGGAGACCACTCGCCACAGGTGCCGCAAACGCGCGTCCAGATCGTAGCCGGAGGCCAGCACCTTCTCCGAGAAGTGTACTTCACCTGCCCCCCAGCCGCAGTGGACCCAGGCAGAGGGTCCGGCAGCGCCCACGACGGCCTCCAGCAGCGTGCCTGAGAAGGGCGGGTCGACGAAGAACACATGCCCGAACTCAGCTACCAGAGCAGGGTTCAGCGCCGCGCTCAGGCAGTCGGTCATCACGGCTCCCGGCGCACACGCGGACGCATCGGGCGCGGCCGGCAGTGCCAGGCCGGCGCGGGCAGCCACGCAGGCGCCGTGCAGGTAGAGGCCTTCACAGTCGAGCTGGGGAGCCAGCACGTCGCGCGAGAGCAGCGGGCGGCGGCGCGCCACGTCTGCTACGACCACCAGCACACGCTCGCCGGTAGCGACGAGCGAGGTGAGGCCGGCCACTATGGGGCGGCCTCACCT
>Ga0247847_1000375_pt1 | contig 11162 bp, 7 predicted proteins | sample PFST25metaG_FD_186002 | JGI IMG/M metagenome (GOLD analysis project Ga0247847, IMG submission 186002) | Peat soil microbial communities from Stordalen Mire, Sweden - P.F.S.T25 | ecosystem: Environmental > Terrestrial > Soil > Wetlands > Peat | place: Sweden: Norrbotten County, Stordalen Mire...
CTCTGGGGGGAGCAGTGCGCCGACCGTCGCTGGGGGCGCTGGGGCAGCGAGTTCGCCGCCACGGTCGGCTCGTGGGACGGCGTGCTGCAGAGTCAAGCCGCGCTGGTGGCGCTGGGCGAGCTCGATCCTCTTTCGCGGCCGCAGTCGCCGACGGCACTGCAGACGTTCGTCGACTGCCCGTTCGCCTACTATGTCCGCTACGTTCTCGGCATGCAGCCGCCGGAGGAGCCGGCAGAGGCGGCTGAGGTGGAGCCGCAGGAGATCGGCACCGTGGCCCACGCCATCTTGCAGGGCGTGTTCGCTCAGATGTACCGCGACGGCCTTTCGGCAGAGGAGGCGCCGGCTCTTCTGCGGCGTGTCGCGGCGGCGTGCTGCAAGCGTGCCGAGGACGAGGGCGTCGTCGGCCTGCCCTTGGCTTGGCAGGCGCGTCGCCGCATGCTCCTGGACGACCTGGGCACTGCCGTGCGCCTCGACCTCGAGAGGCTGCAGGCAGACGACCGTAGGCCGTGGCAGTTCGAGTGGCCGTTCGGCTCTGAGGCCGAGCGACCGGTGTTCGTGGAACTCGACGGTCGCCGCCTGGAGTTCCGTGGCCGCATCGACCGCCTCGACCGCAGCGCCGACGGCAGCCGCGTGCGGCTCATCGACTACAAGACCGGCGGCGGCGACGCCGAGCGGCGGACTCTGCGTGGCGGGCGCAACGTGCAGCTCGCCGCCTACATGCTGGCCGCTCAGCAGACGATGGAGCCGCGGCCGGCAGAGGTCGCCTGCGAGTTTCGCTTCGTCACGCGCCGCGGTGCCTTCCGCACGCTGTCGCCGGCCGAAGACGCGGCAAGCGTGGCGGCCACGTTCACAGCGCTGGTGGCTCGTGTGGTCGCCGCCGTCGAGAGCGGCATGTTCGTGCGCAGCGCCGCCGATCAGCGCTGCCGCTACTGCGATCTCGCCTACGCCTGCGGCGTCAGCGATTGGGCGCGCGAGCGCAAGCGCGGCGACGAAGCTCTGCGTCCCGTCAGGGAGCTGCAGAGCGGCGACCTGAGGGAGCCGGCGGCCGATGCGTGAGCCGGTCGATCATAAAGAGCGTGTGCGAGCCACCACCGAGCTTGGGACCACGTTCCTGGTGCACGCCAGCGCGGGCACCGGCAAGACCCGGCTGCTGGTCGAACGCTTCATCACCTGTGTGCGCTCGGGGGCGCCGGTCAGAGCCGTGGCCGCCATCACCTTCACCGAGAAGGCGGCCGGCGAGTTGCGCCAGCGCATCCGGCAGCGGCTCGACGAGCTGCTCGCCAAGCCCGACGCTGAGCTGACGGCCATCGAGCATGCCTCTCTGCAGGCGACGCTCGCCGATCTCGACGAGGCGCCCATTTCCACCATCCACTCGTTCGCGGCCCGCCGTCTGCGGGAGCGGCCGGTCGAGGCGGGCGTCGACCCTGCCTTCGAACAGCTCGACGCGCTGCAGAGCGGCCTCACACTGGCTGGTCTGTGGGACGAGTGGATCGCCGGCGTCATGAGCGACGCCGCCCCTGACGCGCCGGAGAGCACGCGCGAACGCCTGCGCGAGGTGTTGCTGGCCGGGGTGCCGCTCGACCAGGTGCGGCGGCTGGCGGTCGAATCGCCCGGTACGTTCTCCGAGCGCTATGACGTGGACGTGTCGCCGCCGCCGCGTGAACGGCCGTCCCTAACCAGCCGTGCAGCGCAGCTCGCGGCACTCGCGGCCGACCTTGAGCGTGCCTGCGGTGCGTGTCTGGATGCTACTGACCGCGGGTTCGTCAAAGCTCAAGAAGCGGTAGCGGCGGTAGAGCATCTGGCGGAGGTCGCCGTCGAAGGCGATGTGCACGCGCTGGCGGCGGCCGTGTTCGCGTGTGCGGACGGTGGCACGCCTGGCGGCAACAAGAAGAACTGGCCGCCGGGCGGCAAGGAGACGATGGCGGCGCGCTACACGTCGCTTACAGATGCGTTGACGGCTGCCCGCGAGGAATACGGCGCCTGGGTCGCGGCGCTGGCGCTCTCGGTGGCGCTCGACTTCGCCGCTGAGGCCGCCACGCGCCAGTCGGCCCTGGGCAAGCTCGACTTCGCCGACCTGCTCGGCAAGACCCGCGACCTGCTTGTGCGGCGCCGCGACGTGCGGGCCGACTTTCAGGCGGCCTTTGCTTACCTGTTGGTCGACGAGTTCCAGGACACCGATCCGCTGCAGGCAGAGATCGTCTTCCTGCTGGCGGAGGAGCAGGCTCTGGCCGAGGACTGGCGGGCCGTACGCCTCAAGCCTGGCAAGCTGTTCGTCGTCGGCGACCCGAAGCAGTCCATCTACCGCTTCCGGCGAGCCGATATCACCTTGTTCGACGAGGTCGGCGCACTCATCGCCGCGCAGGGCGAGGTTCTCACTATCCGCGAGAACTTCCGCACCACGCCGGGCATCGCGAGCTGGGTCAATTCACTCTTCGATACCGTCATCGGCAGCGACGCGTGCGTCGGCCGCCAGCCACCCTACGTGCACATAGAGCCGTTCCGGGCTGCGCCCGTGGGGCCGCTGCGCGTGCAGTTGGTCTACGACGAGCCGACGAACGGGGACAAGCCCTCGGCAGACACCGCCCGCCGGCGCGAGGCCGAGGCTATCGCTGCGCTGCTCAGCGAGGCGGTCGCTGAGGAGTCTGCCTGGCAGGTGCGCGACTTCACAGATGCGCAGGGCGACGAGCACCTGCGGCCGGCCGTGTGGGGCGACTGCGCCGTGCTGCTGCAGACGTACACGGGCCTTGGTGTTCTCGAGCGCGTGTTCACCACCGCCGGTATCCCGTACCGCGTCGAAGGCGGCAAGGCCTACTTCCGGCGTCGCGAGGTGTGCGACGCGCTGCTCGCACTGCGCGCCGTGGACGACGCGGCCGACCCGTTAGCCGTATATGCCGCCTTGCACTCGTCGCTGTTCGGGTTCGCCGACGAGGACCTGTTTCTCTTTGCACGCGCCGGCGGCAGCTTCGACTACCTGGCGTCGCAGCCGGAGGGCTTCGTCGACGTGGCGGCGGCCCTCGACCTGCTCCGCGAGCTGCACGAGGCGCGTACGCTGCGTCCGGTGGACGAGATCGTGTTCGAGCTCCTGCGCCGCACCGGCGCGTACGAGTTCCACGCCGCCTGGGGAACGGGCGCCGAACAGGCGCTCGCCAATCTCGACAAGCTGCTTCATCTGGCGCGTGCCTTCGCCACCGAGGGATCGCCGGGCCTGGGAGCGTTCGTGCGCTGGGCGCAGGCGGCCACGGAAGGTGGTGACGAAGGCGAATCGCTTGTCGACGAGGGTGGCGACGCGGTGCACATCACCTCCATCCACAAGGCCAAGGGCCTGGAGTTCCCGATCGTGTTCGTCCCGGGCGGCTCTGGAGAGGCCCGTGGTCATGAGCGAGAAACGCTGGTCGATCGACATGCGCGACGCCTGCAGTGCTCGCTCCCCATACGCGCGCCCGGTGGCAAGCCGGGCGCGGTCGCAGCCGGCTCCGTGCGTCTGCAGACGGGCGGCTACGAGGAGCGCTACCAGGCGGAGGGCGAGATGGCGGCCAGCGAGCTGCGCCGACTGCTCTACGTGGCCGCCACGCGTGCCGGCGACCACTTGGTCATCACCAGCTTCCGCGAGCCCAAGGCCGGCAGCCTGCTCGGCGCACTGCTGGGTCTGGTGCCGGCCGTCGGCTCGGTCGATGCCGAGCGCGAGGAGGGCGGCGCGCACGTGCGACCGCTCGCGGCCGTGGCTCCGTCACCGCCCACGGAGGATCCGGTCGAAAGCGTGGCCGAGCTCGTGCGTCGCCGCGAGCAATGGACGGCCGAGCGCCACGCTCTTCTCAGCGAGATCGGCCGGCCGGCGCCGGTCACGTCGCCGAGCCGGCTCGAGCGAGTCGCCGACGAGGACGACGACGGCGCCGCGGCTCCGGTCGCCGTCGGCCGTGCCTTGGCGCTGCGTCTGGGCACAGCCGTGCACCGCGTCATGGAGCGCGTCTCGCTCGACGGCGCCGACCTGCAGAGCTGCGTGGATCAGGTCGTCGCCGAGGAGGGCCTGCTGGAGTTGGCGCCGCGTGTGGCGGAGCTGGCGCAGGCGTGCCTCAACTCGGAGCCGCTGCGCGCCGCCGCAGCCGCGGCGCAGTGCTATCGTGAGCTGCCGCTGGCGTTCACCATCGACGGCGCCGTCGTCAGCGGCGCCGTCGACCTCCTGTACCGCGACGGCGACTCGTGGGTCATCGTCGACTACAAGACCGACCGGTCACCCGAGCTCGAGCGCTTGCGCGATCAGTATGAGCTGCAGGGCGGCGCCTACGCGCTGGGCGTGCAGCTCGCCACCGGCGCCGACGTGCGGGAAGTCGTGTTCGTCTTGGCGGGTGCGCCGCCGAACGCCGCAGCCGCGGCGCCTCTTCTGCGCGTGTCCGTCGACGAGCTGCTCTACCAGCGCGTCCGGGCGCGCATCGGCGAGGTGGTCGTCGGCGGCGAGGCGCTGGCCGCACCACCCGAGTGATCCGGACTACGAGCCTCTTCTCCTGAATCTGGCGTGCGGCGACGGCAGGAGCGCTCCGCTGGCCGTGGAACTTAGGGTGGCTACCAGCGGGGTCCGGCTGTCGAGGAGGCGATCGTGAACCAGAGAAGCATGGTCATGGTGGGTGGAGTAGTGATCTGGGCGACGCTCATGCTTCTCGAGCTGGTCACAGGCCAGCGCTGGCTTCTGGCGGCGGCCATCGTCGTCATCGTGGTGCAAGTGGTGCTCAGCATGGCGGTCAGTCGCCGCTAGAGTGCGGACACTGCCTGGCGCGGCCCCCGATCCATCGTCGCCGCGCTTCCAGCGTCCTCACCTTCTGCCTTTCGCCACGGTTGACCGCCCGTGGCCCACGCCATAGCATCGGCGTGGCGCCTTTGGCCACCCGTCAAGCCGTCGACCTGGAGGCAGCGACGAACCCGGAACTCGACATTCTCGCGCTCTCCCAGGTCGACCAGCCTCCTCCAGCCGCCTCTCTCAACTTCCGGCAGTAGAGCTCGGCGCCGCCGGCGCCGTGCGTGCTCGTCACCGTTGAGACCGTCATGGGCGTCGTCGTTCCGTCGCCTGTCGGTCGTCCCTCGGGGGTTGATATACTCGCATAGTTCTTATGCAGTCCTGTGTCAGATCCGTCGCAGAGGAGGCGTGATGATCAAGGTAGTCGAATGGGGCACCGGCGAGATGGGCCAAGGCCTACTCAGGTTCATGCTCGACCGGCCTAAGGACATCGAGCTGGTCGGTTGCGTGGTCACCAATCCCGCCAAGGAAGGGAAGAGAGTCGGCGAGCTGCTCGGGCGGCCGTGCGACGTGGTGATGACCACGGACTTCCAGAAGGTGCTCGCCCAGAAACCCGACGTCGTGTGCATCAACACGCAGTCCAACCTGAACGAGATCGAGCCGCAGGTGGTACCTTCCGTGAAGGCCGGCTGCGACGTCATCTGCATCGCCGAGAAGCTCGCCTTCCCGTGGGCCAGCGACCCCGAGCGCGCCGACATGTTCGACCGGCTCGCCAAGCAGCACGGCGTCTCCATTCTCGGCACGGGCATCAACCCCGGCTTCATGCTCGACGCTCTCATCGTCATGTGGAGCTCCATCTGCATGCGCGTCGACAGCATCGAGGCCTCGCGCGTCAACGACCTTTCGCCGTTCGGTCCTACGGTCATGACAGGCCAGGGGGTAGGCACCACCGTGGAGCAGTTCGAGAAGGGCGTCGCCGACGGCAGCATCGTGGGCCACATCGGGTTCCCTGAGTCGATCCACCTCATCGCCAAGGCCTTGAACTGGAAGATCGACGAGATCGTCGAGACGCGCGAGCCGATCGTCACCAAGGTCGAGCGCTCTACGCCGCACGTCAAGGTGTCGGCGGGCTGGGTCGCCGGCTGCAAGCAGGTGGGCAAGGGCTACAGCAACGGCGAGCTCAAGATCCACCTTATCCACCCCCAGCAGATCCACCCCGAGCTCGCCGACCAGGGCACCGGCGACTACATCAAGATCGTCGGCGACCCCAATGTGAACATGGCCAACACGCCCGAGATCCCGGGCGGCAAGGGCACCTACGCCAGCACCGGCAACTACATCCCGCTGATGAAGGGTGCGCCGGCCGGCATGCTCACCGTGGTCGACATGCCGCTGCCGCGGTATCTCACGCCGACCGCGTGAGGTGAGCGGCATGGCTGAGGCCACACACGCTCAGAAGGGCGACTGGGTCGAGATCGGGCGTCAGCTGCTCGACCCGGCCGACCGGTCGCCGAACCTGCCGCCCGAGACGGCCGACAAGCCGCTGCTCATGTGGGTCAAGGGCTTCGCGCTGGGCGAGGCTGCCCTGGGCGAGGAGCTGAGCATCGAGACGATGACCGGCCGCCAGGTCACGGGCAAGCTCTCGGCCGTGAACCCGGGCTACTTCCACACCTTCGGCGACCCGATCCCTGAGCTGACGCGCGTAGGCAAGGACCTGCGCGCGCGCCTAGCCGCCTATCGCGCCACGGCGCAGGGAGGCCGGTGATGGCCAACCGGTTCGCGACCATCATGGCGCGCCGCGCCGAGATCATGCGCGCTGCCCTGGGCATGGACTACGACCAGTTCGAGCGGAGTCCCGTAGCCTTCGACTACGAGGGCATGATGGACGCGCACGGCTACAGCCTGCAGGACATCGTCGAGATTCAGACGAAGGCTGGCGTGGGCAACACGCCGCTGCTCGAGCTCAGGAACATGACCGATCTGGTGCGCTCGATGAGCGCCGCCGGCAAGGGCGCGCGCATCTTCGTCAAGGACGAGGCTGCCAACCTCGCCGGAGCGTTCAAGGACCGGCGCGCCTCGGTCTCCATCCATGTGGCCAAGGAAAAGGGCTACGAGGGCGTGATCGCGGCGACGTCGGGCAACTACGGCGCCGCCGTCGCCAGCCAGGCGGCGCGCGCTGGCCTCAAGTGCATCATCTGTCAGGAGACCTACGACAGCCGTCACATCGGCCAGCCGGAGATCGTCGAGAAGGGGCGCGTCTGCGAAGCCTACGGCGCCGAGGTCGTGCAGATGACCGTCGGCCCGGAGCTCTTTTTCCACATGGTGGAGCTGCTCGACGAGACGGGTTACTTCGCCGCCTCGCTGTACAGCTCGTTCGGGGTCTCGGGCATCGAGACCCTGGGCCTGGAGATCGCCGACGAGATGACGGCGCTCACGGGGGCGCCGCCGACGGCCTGCATCATCACGCACGCCGGCGGCGGCAACACCACGGGCACGGCCCGCGGCCTCAAGCGCGCCGGGGCGACAGAGACGCAGATCATCGGCGCGTCGGTCGATCTCTCCGGCCTGCACATGGCCTCCGACACCGACTTCAACCGCAAGAGCTTCACCACCGGCCACACCGGCTTCGGCGTGCCGTTCGCCACGTGGCCGGACCGCGCCGACGTGCCGCGCAACGCCGCGCGGCCGCTGCGCTACATGGACCGCTACCTGACGGTGACGCAAGGCGAGGTGTTCTACGTCACCGAGGCCCTGGTCAAGCTTGAGGGCCTGGAGCGCGGACCGGCCGGCAACACCGCCATGACGGTGGCCGTCTCGCTGGCGCGTGACTTGCCTCGTGAGGCCACCGTGGTCGTGCAGGAGACCGAGTACACCGGCGCCGGAAAGCACCACTGGGCCCAGCTCAACTTCGCCAAGCAGATGGGTGTGGAGGTGCGTCGCGGCGATCCCAAGGAGAACAAGCCGGGGACGGTCATCGTCATCCCCGAGACGCCGGAGCAGATCCGGGCCAACGACTTCGACCTGAGTCGCATGCGCACCAGCTACGTGCGCAACGCTCTAAAGGCGGCGCCCGAGGGCTACGAGCCTACGAGCGACGACATCGCCTTCCTGGCGGCCGACACCAACAGCGAGCCGGCGACAGTGGAGCGCATGATCACCGAGCTCAGGGAGGTCTGAGATGGCGCGCGAGGACACGTATCAGACCGAGCGTGCACGTCTTGCCGACCTTTCGGACGGCGAGCTCGAGGCGCGCTTCTGGCAGGTCACGCAGCAGATCGTGGACCCGCTCGTCGATCTGGCGCGTAGCCACACCTCGCCCTCCATCGAGCGCTCGGTGCTCATGCGCATGGGCCTCGACTCGCGTACCTGCATGGCCGTCGTCGCTGAATGCGAGAAGCGCGGCCTGCTGGGACACGGCGCCGGCCACGTGGTGTGGCACTGCGCCCACAGCTGGCAGTGCGCCGTGTCCGAGGCCGCGCGCAGGCTGGCCGCCGGCGACGGCTGGCAGACGGTGGCCGCCAAGTGGGGAGGAACGGCATGAGCGGCTTGCCGCCGCTGCAACCGAACGAGAAGCTGGACGTCGCCAAGCTGCTCGAGGGCATCGCCAGCTACCGGCCGCGGCGCAAAGGCTGGACGTGGCGCCGGCAGGTGCCCAAGCAGAAGCTGGGGCCGTTCGAGTACCACGAGACCAGCGAGAGCCTGCGCCGCAGCGTGCCGCTGCCGGCGGCGCACTACTTCGGCGACATAGACCCGCAGCCCGACTGCGTGGTCACGACCGAGATCGCTTCCGGGCGCTTCGAGGACGATATCCGTCGCATGCGCATGGCGGCCTGGCATGGCGCCGACCACATCATGGTCATCCGCACAGCCGGCCAGAGCCACATGGACGGGCTTCTGGAAGGCACGCCGGAAGGCGTGGGTGGCATCGCCGTCACGCGCAAGCAGGTGCGGGCCACGCGCAAGGCGCTCGACCTCATAGAGGACGAGGTGGGCCGGCCCATCAACTTCCACAGCTATGTAAGCGGAGTGGCCGGCCCCGAGATGGCGGTCATGTTCGCCGAGGAAGGCGTGAACGGCGCTCACCAGGACCCGCAGTACAACGTGCTTTACCGCAACATCAACATGTACCGCTCGTTCGTGGACGCGGCCGTGGCCAAGAAGATCATGGCCAGCGTGCGCATGGCCCAGATCGACGGCGCCCACAACGCCAATGCCACGGCCATCGAGGCCTGGAAGGTCATGCCCGAGCTGCTGGTGCAGCACGCCATCAACTGTGCCTATTCCGTGTCCGTAGGTATGCCCAAGGAGGACATCTGCCTCTCGACTGTGCCGCCCGACGCGCCGCCGGCGCCCTGCATGCGCATGGACTTGCCGTATGCGATCGCTCTGCGCGACCTCTTTGGCGAGTACAAGATGCGCGCCCAGGAGAACACGCGCTACATGGAGTCTTGCGGTCGCGAGGCCACCGTGTCGCACGTGCTCAACTTGCTGATCTCGCGGCTCACCAGCGCCGACATCCAGAGCACCATCACCCCGGACGAGGGCCGCAACGTGCCCTGGCACTACAACAACGTGCACGCCGTCAACACGGCCCGTCAGGCGCTAGTCGGCATGGACGGATTGCGCGAGATGGTGACCGTCGACCGCACGTCGCCGGAGCTCGTGCAGCGCGTGCGTGAACTAAAGGAGCGAGCGGTACTCTTCCTCGAGGCGATGGTCGCCCAGGGCGGCTATTTCGCCGCCGTCGAGGACGGCTACTTCGTCGACTCGGGCGAGTACCCCGAGACCCACGACGACGGCATCGTACGCTACGCCGACGGCGGCGTGGCGGCCGGCACCATCGTCGAGCGCGCCGCCGACTACCTGGCGCCGGTCTGCCAGCACTTCGGCGACAACCATCTGCCGGACGGTACGGCCAAGGCCTGCGACCTCGTCGGCGGCTGCACACTGTGCGACGCCGACAAGGTGCCCTTCACCGACGAACTCGACCCCGAGGACAACGTGAACGTCCGCCTGGCGCAGACCGCCGACCTGCGCGCCCAGGGCCTCATCAAACCCGAGGTCGAGTGGGCAGCAGACGGCGTCGTCGTGGTGACACTCTTCTTGCCGGTGGCCGAACGCGTGGCCGAGTTCGCGGCGCTCGAGCTGGGCAAAGCCATGAACCTGCAGGATCCGCAGGTGATCCACAAGCAGGTGATGCACCCCGCCGAGGGCACGCTCATCGAGATGAAGGGTCGACTCGAGGCGGCCGTCGACCCCAGCACGCTGGTGATCCCGCCGCGGCCGCAGGTGCTCACGGACGCTGAGATCCGCGCTTTTGTCGCCGAGCGCGCTCTCAAGGTGGTGGCTGCCACGGTAGGCGAGGACGAGCACTCGGTGGGCATGCGCGAGATCGTCGACATCAAACATGGCGGCTTGGAGAAGTGGGGCTTCCGCTGCGAGTACCTGGGCACCTCGGTGCCCATCGAGAAGGTCCTCGATGCGGCCGTCGAGCACGCTGCACAGGCGGTGCTCATCTCGACCATCATCACCCACGGCGACGTCCACCGCGCCAACATGGAGCAGCTTGCCGACCTGGCCGTGGAGAAGGGCGTGCGCGACCAGCTTCTGCTCATCTCCGGCGGTACACAGGTGACCGACGAGCTCGCCAAGAGCTGGGGCATGGACGCCGGCTTCGGTCGTGGCGCCAAGGGCATCGACGTGGCTTCCTTCATCGTCAAGGTGCTGCGTGAACGCGGCTCCTGAGCCGGGCCGGTGGCGCGTCGCGTGGTGATCATGTGAGCGGCGACGCGCGCGCCGTTGACGCCTTGGTGGCCGAGATAGGCTCGACCACCACGGTCGTCTCGGCCTTCGACGGGCTCGCGAGCATCGGGGAGGCGACGCCGAGGCTGCTTGGGCAGGGCGTCGCCCCCACGTCTGTGGCCCGGGGCGACGTGACCGTCGGTGTCGCCGCCGCCCGGGCGCAGGTGGAGGAGCGCATCGGAGCGTTGGCGCCGCGCGTGACGCTGGCCACCAGTTCGGCCGCCGGCGGCCTGCGCATGACGGTGCACGGGCTCACGGCGCGCATGACGGCCATGGCCGCGCGCGAGGCCGCCCTGGGTGCCGGCGCCGTGGTGGAGTACCAGACGGCGGGTCGGCTGCGCGACGGCGACCTTGCGAAGATCGCGGCCGCCCGCCCGAACCTGATACTGCTGGCCGGCGGCGTGGAGGGAGGCGACTACGAGACGGTGCTCTTCAATGCGCGCCGTCTGGGTGAGCTCGCGATGCGGCCCACTGTCGTGTACGGCGGCAACTCGGTGGTCCGCGACGAGGCGTGTGCTTGCCTGGAGGCAGCGGGCTTCGCCGTAAAGGTCACCGACAACGTGTATCCGGGTGTCGACGTGCTCGACGTCGTGCCCGCGCGGGCCGTCATTCACGATGCCTTCGAGGAGCACAT
>Ga0247847_1000376_pt1 | contig 11150 bp, 10 predicted proteins | sample PFST25metaG_FD_186002 | JGI IMG/M metagenome (GOLD analysis project Ga0247847, IMG submission 186002) | Peat soil microbial communities from Stordalen Mire, Sweden - P.F.S.T25 | ecosystem: Environmental > Terrestrial > Soil > Wetlands > Peat | place: Sweden: Norrbotten County, Stordalen Mire...
TGACGTCGGAGGGCGGCTCGCACTCAACCCCGGGCGCCAGCTGCCCGATCGATCCGGGCTCGTTCGGGGGCGCTGTCTCCTAACCCGTTCGCTTGATACCGGGTCACGCCCCGTGGACGGGTGGGGGGGGCGAGTGTGCGGGAATATAGCCTGAGGTCGGAGAAGCATCTCCGGGCGCTAGTCGTCCGGCCTTTCTTCCGAGACCGTAGGTCTCAGAAGAACACCATAGGAGGAAGGGTCGGACGAACGCGATCGATCGATTCCGAAAGCTCCCAAGTCACCGGCTAGCGGGATCTCGCCAAGCTCGCCTTCGCCGTCGAACGCGAGCTCCATCGCCATTCGATCCAGGAGGTGTTCCTTACGCTCGCATGAAAGATTTCATTAACGGACCGCCACCGAAAATCCACGGTGAGCGGGACATCTTCCCTCCCAAGAAAGAGGGGTGCGCCCCTCTTTCCGAGTCGGAGACTCAAGGGTGGTTTACGTACAAGCAGTGGTCGTAACCGATGCGGCCGGCCCAGCCAGATAGTACTGGCTGCCGGTGCCTACGATGTCCGTGATGCAGAACGAAGTGGCCGACACACTTATGATGCCGCCCGCGTTGAAGGGCGCGGTGGTCGCGTTGGAGAGCCTGAGACCGGCGTCGTAGCTTGCCTGCAGATTGGCGACGGTCATGCCGACGTAGGTGCCGTTGTCGCCGTAGTAAGCCTCGATTGAGGGTAGGGCGGCGCGGATGTTGGCCTGCGCGGCTGCCTTCTTCGCCCGTGTCTGGAAGCCCAGATAGGAAGGCACTGCGATCGCCATCAGAATGCCCAGGATGACGATGACGACCAGGAGCTCGATGAGGGTGAATCCCTCTTCCTTCCCGGTCAAACGCTTACGGATGATTTCTGCCATGTGTACTGGTTCCTTGCGGATGCCGTAACGGCTTTGACTCAGTAGCGATCGACACAGCTTTCAGTTGCCGGTAGCCCCGAATGGGTGAAGTTCACCTACCCATGGTGGGCTACCTACGAGTGGTCTAGATGCCTAGATCGGATGCGATCTGCCTTGCCGAGCCGCCGCCGGGAGCGGGCGCACGGACAGGAAAACGGCACGAACGGATGCGGTCGCGGCAGCGCCCGCGCCGGTCGCGGTGACCGCCTGGCCGCGCGCCACGAGTCAGCCGAACGCCCGAACCGGGATTCCCAAGTAGGGGTCGACTAGCGAGTATCGGCGGTGGCACGGCATGCTGGGCGAGTGTTCAGGAATGTCGCCTGATAGCGGACTACTCACCGGTAATCCGGGAGCTGTCGGTTTTTCGCCAGGGACGCGTCGGAAGAGTGTTCAGGGAGAGACGTGGTTATGGGATGCCGACTACGGTGACCGGAATCCACCACTCCCCGCCCGCGGTCCCATTCCCGAGCTGGCCGTACCAGTTGTCGCCCCAGCACTCGACCTTGCGGCTGGTGAGGAGTGCACAGGCGAAGCCGGTGTTCGCTGCTACCTGGGTCGCATCGGTGATGTTCGAGACGGCGACTGGAGTCGAGTGGCTCTTAGTCGTGCCGTTCCCCAGTTGCCCGGTATTGTTCGGGCCCCAGCACTCAATCTTGCCGCCGGAGAGAAGCGCGCAGGGAGAGCCGCCTATCGAGATCTGGATGGCGTTTGTGATGCCCGGGACCTGAATCGGAGTCGTGCTCTTCGCGGTCGAGCCGATCATGCCGGGTGGCCAGCACTCGACCTTGCCACCGGAGATAAGTGCACACGCGCCGCCGCCGGCGCTCACCTCGATGGCGTTTGTGATGTCCGGGACCTGAACCGGAGTGGGGTTGCCCTTAGTCCTGCTGTTGCCCAGAAAGTCAGCGCCCCAGCACTCGACGCTCCCGCCGGAGATGAGCGCGCAGGTCTGCTCTATGCCGGCGCTCACCTGGATGGCGTTCGTGATGCCCGAGATCTGAACCGGAGTAGAGCTCTCGTTCCCATAGCCTTCGCGCACCTCGACGCCGAGTTCGCCAAAGTCATTGCGACCCCAGCATTTGATCGTTCCTCGCGAGAGAAGCGCGCAGGCACCGTCATAGCCGGACGAGACCTGGATGGCGTTCGTGACGCCTGAGACTCGAACCGGGGTCGAGCCGCCATTGGTCGAGCCGTTGCCGAGATCGCCGTCTTGGTTGTCGCCCCAGCACTCGACCGTGCCGCCGGAGATGAGAGCGCAGGTGTGAAGGCCGCCGGCGCTCACCTCGATGGCGTTTGTGATGTCCGAGACCTTAACCGGGGTCGAGCTATCCGTATTGGTACCGTTGCCGAGTTCGTAGGAGCCGTTCTCTCCCCAGCACTCGACCTTGCCGCGGGAGATGAGAGCGCAGGTGTGTCCGTCTCCGCCGGAGATGACGCTGGGCGCGAGAAGCACGGACGACGAGACCACGGGCGTTGAGCTATCCAGCCGGTAGGCGAGGAACCCGGCTCCTGCGAGCGCGAGGATCGCGATCGGGACGATGATTGGGGCAAGACGCCTGACCCTGGGCGAAACGCCGCTCGGAGGGCTCGTCTCGTAGCCGTTGGTGGGCAGGGAGTTCATCCTTTCTTCGTTCTCATTCGCCAGTCGAGAGTGGCGGTCAACTTCCGGGAACGCGTACTCCGAGGAATCCTAAGCTATCGGAGACTCTGCCCCGGAAAACGGCCCTACCTGCAGCAAGCCCGGCGGGCATGACCAGACTCGCTTGGGCGAGCATGCTTTCGTCTGACCCCAGGTCATATCGGGCTTCTAGTAGGCAAAGCGCGGTTCAACCGCCGCACTGCCTGACGTCCCGCGCGAGTTGGTAAACGCCACGGCGCACCCTCCGGAAGTGCGGCTTTTCGCCGGCTACACCTGCTGAGAGTGCTGACTTCACCGACGTCCAGCGCAACGGCTCGCCCGCGAGTTGCTCCGCAGCCGCGTGGATCTCGCGTGCCCGCATCCGGCTCCCCGGCACGCTCGAGCACCAGCGTCACGGTCTCGAGCACTGGGCTCACCCTGGCGGGAGCGGGCCGAGGTTCACGAGGATCAGCCAAGGCTCTGCGGAGTAACTCGTCGTGGAGCACGCCAACCCTAGAAAGCTCAACCCCGGCTTGAGGGTTTGAACGTGCCCCGTTTAGCTCCATCCGTTGTTGTTAACACAACGTTGTTGCTGCTCAGGCGCACCTTCTACTGTCCGGTCGCTTGAGGAGATCCGCGTCTGGCAGATAGTGCGTTCCTGAGCGCGCTTGCCCGAATGCTGCAGTCGCAGCACCTACCTATTACGCGGAGGAACCAACCGACTGTGAGGCGCGCTCGAGCGCGCTCAAGTCACCCAGCTCGAGGCGTTGAGTCGGTGGGTTGGGCAGCGCGATCGCGGAGCTGAGCTCGAGCTCAGCGTCGACGTGCAGCAGCTCCCCGGATTCGAGCGGGCGCCAGCCGGGGTCATCGTCCATGGGCTCGCTCGCGAGCACCACCACCGCTCGCTTCGCGGCTTCCTCCGAGCGCACTCGGGTACCGAGGCTGCTGCAGTGATGTAGCGGCTGCCCGCCGCGATGGCCGCCGGCGGCGCGGGCGAGCACGTAGAGCACGTGCGTTCCGGGGTAGCGCAGCGCGAACAACTCGGATTCGGTGCTGAGGATCAGGTTCAGCGAGTACACGGGCAGGTGCTCGGCCACCCAGCTCACGGCGGCGACTATACCGGCGCGTACGTCGCCCTGATGCCGGCGGGTCTCGCGCGTGATCAGCGCGAACAGCCGCTCGGAGTCGGTCTCTCCTTTGACCAGCGCGCGATCCTCGCCGAGCTCGTCGTCCAGCTGAGACAGCCCAGCGAGTACGCCGTTGTGGGCGAACAAGCGTCCCTCCTGCTCGAACGGGTGCGTGTTGGCGAACGTGAGCGCGCCGGTGGAGGCAAAGCGGATGTGCGCCAGGAACGTGCGCGAGCTCTCACGGCGCGCCTCGCGCGCGAAGTCAGCGTCGCTGAAGGCCGAGATCGGCGCCTTGTGCACGATCGCGTGCCCCCTGGGATCGAATGTCCCGAGGCCCGTCCCGTCGGGATTGCGATGGCTCTGGACGGTGAGACTGTCGGGAGCATCCAGCAGCCAGAACTCGGCGCGCAGTGGCCGGGCTCCACCGCTCATGCCGAACAGGCGACACATCTCAGCAGTGTGGTCGGCGCCGGGGGCGTCGCGGGTAGGCGGTGCTCTGCTCTCGCAGTACCCGAAGCGCGCCGTGCAGGTCGTCGGAGAGCATGTCGACCATGTCGCGCGAGAAGTTCTCCTTGACCACCATGCGCAACACGCTGACGCTTTCTGCGTTGGCCGGCAGCGTGTAGGCCGGCACGATCCAGCCACGCTCGCGCAGCAGGTGCGAGAGCTCGCCGAGGTCGGTCGCCCGCGGCTCGCTGGCGCGCAGCACCACGATCGGGAAGGTTGAGCCGTCGTTGATCAGCTCGAGCCCGTCGATGTCTTGCAGCTTCGTCGCCAGCGCCCGGGCGTTCGAGAGCACATCGCCGACGATCTCGCTGTAGCCCTCGTAGCCCAGGCGCAGGAAGTTGAAGTACTGCAAAACTACCGAGTTGCTCGGGCGCGAGAAGTTCAGCGAGTAGTTGGGCATGTCGCCGCCGAGGTAGTTGATGTGGAAGACGAGCTCCTGCGGCAGATCGGAGCTGTCGCGGAAGACGACGGTGCCCATGCCGGGGTAGACCAGCCCGAACTTATGGTTTGAAACGTTGATCGAGCGCACCTGCGAGAGGCGGAAGTCCCAGCGCAGGTCGGGCTGGGAGAAGGGGACGACGAAGCCGCCGCTCGCGGCGTCGACATGCAGCGGGATGGGCAGCTCGCGCTCTGACTCGATCCGGGCGAGCAGCTCGTTGATCGACTCCAGGTCGTCCATCTGCCCGCTGAAGGTGGTGCCGAGCACGCCGGCCACGGCGATCGTGCACTCGTCGAGCAGCGGCTCGACCTGCTCGGCCGCGATCGTGTAGCGGCCTTCCTCCATCGGCACCACGCGGGCCTCCACCTCGAAATAGCGGGCGAACTTCTCCCAGCAGGTGTGCGCGTCGGCGCCCATCACCATGTTGGGCCGGTCGGTGGACAGACCGGCGGCCTCGCGACGGCGTTGCCAGGAGCGCTTATGGGCCAGCATCGCCAGCATGATCGCCTCGGAGGAGCCGATCGTCGCGGTACCGGTCGGCGCCCCGTCGGCGGGCGCGTGGAAGAGCCTTCCGATCATGCTCACCACGCGCTGATGCACCGCCTCCGTCTGTGGGTACTCGTCCTGGTCGATCAGGTTCTTGGCGAGCGTCTCCTGGGCGAGCCGGTCGGCCTGCGGCTCCATCCAGCTGGTTACGAAGGAGGCCAAGTTGAGCGAGGGGTTGCCGTCCAGGTTGAGTTCGTCGTGCACTAGTTGGTACGCGGCGTCGGCGCTCATGCCCTGGGCAGGCAAACGGTACTTGGGGACGTCGTGTGAGAATGCCCGCCCCGCGTAAGTGGGCGAGTGCATCTCGTCGGAGTCGATTTTCAGCTCATACATGAGTTTCCTTCGGATTGGCGCGGGATGGGGGAGGTGCGGCCGAGTAGAACGACGCTGGCAACGACGCGGGTGCGGAAGAGCGCGGTTCGAGTGAACATCGACTATGACCTCCCGAGATCGCGGAACCTATCGTCGCTTCTATCAGCCTCGCCGACTCCGGTCAAACGGACGCCGTGAGGAGCGCTCATACACCAGGGGTGGCGTGGGCGAGTATTCAGGAACGTAGTGAGATCTCCTCGGTCTGACTGGGCCCGCGAAGGGGCCCGCGATTCGAATCCGGGCGCCGGCCCTTGGGCGTCTAGGGCGACGTTTATCGAAACGGGCTATGCCCGTCATCTCTAGGCTCCGGCGCCTGCGACGGTGCGGCATGCCAGCCGGCTGAATAGCGGGGCCGACTAGCCCGCTCCCCGCTCGAGTTCCTTGACTGGTTCCCGGCCGATGTCCTCACTAACATAGGCGCGTCTGATGCCGCACTGGTTCTACATCTACTTCGTCCATATCCTGTCCGGCAAGGGCTACCAGCTCTGGAGCGGCCTCGGCTCAGACGTCGGCGAGGTCACCCTCATCGGTCTGGTGATGGTTTGGTGGCGCCATCACAACTGCCATGTCTATCACTGCTGGCGCCTCTCCTGGCACCCCCATCCCGATCACAAGCATCCGGTCTGCCGCCACCACCACCCTGACTACAAAAAGATCCATGCGTGAAGCGGCACGTCTGCGGCTGGGCGCGCCGCGCGTCAGGCGAACGCCTGAAACTGGGATGGGCCAGTGTTCAGGAATGTTCCCCGAACGCGCGGTAACCGTTTGCCCAACCTGCCGAGATGTCGCAACGCAGATTGCGAGTTGCCACTGATGCGGGAAGACCCCGCGTGCGCGACGCATCGACTCGATGAGGGAGGTATCGAGATGACGACCGTTACGCATCGACCACCCCGCCTGATCAACGTATTCGTGAAGGGTCTGCTTCGCGTCGGTGTCGCAGGGTGACATACCTACCTTCTTGGTGATGCGGCCGGATCCCATCTGGGTATCCCATATATTTGTGGAACAACCAGCGTGGCTCGGCACCACAGCCCAGAGAAGGCATCACGATGAACGCACCTAACGACAACGCCGTTCGGAAAGGCCTGCGCGGGTGGTGGCTATCTCCCCTGCGACTCGGCATGCAACGCCTGATCCACCCATGGGCGTACCGCCACCTCCGCGTCTTTGGGGTCACGCATATCGCCGCTGGCACCGTCGCGGTCGGCATTGGCGCATTCATACTCTCGTACAGCGCCTACGGATGGGCAGCCCTGTTCCTGGTTCTTGGGGCGCTGAATCTCGCGTGTGGCTACTGGTACCTCACTGTCGCTCGCTCCGCATCTGCCCGAACCTGAGCCTGGTCAACACTCGGCGGGGCGACGATGCCCGCACTCGCGGATCTTCCGGTAAATGGTCGCCGGGACATACCGAGCGCCTCGGGTTAAGGGTGTGCTCCTCACCGCGACGATAACCCGGCGTCGCTCTCGCGACCGAGACCGAACCGCGTCGCCTGGGCCAGCGTTACGAAATGTCCCTGATTACCTTCGCTGGGGCACCCGCCACGAGTGTTGCCGGAGGGACGTCATGTGTCACGACTGCGCCGGCCGCGACGACGGCATCAGCTCCGATGTGCACACCGGGCAAGATCGTGGCGGCAGTTCCAATCCACACATTCCTATCGATCGTGATTGGCTCAGCGGTGATATATGCCCGCCGCTTCGCTAGTTCAACGGGATGACCCGCCGTGACCAGATTGACCTTGTTGGCGATCATGACCTGGTCCGCGATGTCGATGGCTCCGTGGCCTTCGAACATGCATTGGTAACCGATGAAGACGGCCCGGCCGATGGTGATGTTCAGCCCGTAATCCGCGTAGAAGGGAGGGATCAGCGTGAAAGAGTCGCCAACGGGCTTGCCGATCAACTCCTCGAAGGCCGTCCGGATCGACTCCGCTTCATCCAAGCAGTATTCGCTGAGCTTGGAGGAGAGTCGGGTGGCCACCTTGACCCGCTCGAACAACTCCCGGAACTCAGGCGAGTTGGTTCCGATCAGCTGACTTTCGTCCATTCAGACTTCCTAACTCAGGTGCCGCCAGGACCGCCATTACGGGCACCGGTAGGCGTACCTACGTGATCGAGGGCGCGCCGGTCATAAGGTGTCCGTGCGTCAGGCACGACCACGATTCTCCCAGGCGTATCGGAGGTTGTGTGCGCGAGCGTGCGGCGATACACGCTGAGGGCGACGCCCTCGGGCGTACGCATGCACGCATGGATCGGCCGCTGGCGGATCGCGAACGTGCCGTCTTGATGAAGGTGCTGGACGAGGCGACCTTCGATGGCGCGCCCGAGCTTCGCGCACAGGTTGGAGCAACGAAGGTTGTCCGCGCAGAGCCGATGTGGTTGGACTTGGAGGTGAGTGAGGACGCTCCGGCGGTCGCCGAGATGAACGGACCGATTCCGGTCAGGGCGTTCGTGAAGGACGAAAGTGGCGAATTCGTCGCTGAACTCCTCGTCTGGACAACAGACGGCCGGCTCTCGGCGCTGGAGTTCGCGTGGGTTACCGACGAGAGGCCAGCGTCGCTACCAGCTCCGGACGCGATCGAGGTAAGGCGCGATCAGACGAAATAGTCGCGGGCTGGGCCAGAGTTCACGAATGACGCCCGTGGCGCGGGGTGTTACGACGCCGAGGAAGATGTAGCCGCGGAGGCCTTCACTTACCCCCCCAATGCGCGCCGGAACCTTAGATAGAACGCCGCAGACACAAGGACGATGCCGACGTTTGCTATCAGCCGCGCCCAGACCTGGTGCCTGAAGAACAGGACATCAACACCCACCACAACCGCTACCAGAGCAAGCACGTAAAGCGCGACGGCGGCCTGTCTTCTCACCGTTTCATCCTACGTGTTGGCGGTTCTCCCGAGGTGGGCCGCGCCGTGCGGTGCCGGGCGGAAGGGCGCTCCGATGGGCGAGTATTCAGGAATGTCTCTTGGAACCTCGGGCCCTGGCGGCAGTCGAGTCCTTTTTTCTATAACGAACTTTAGCTGTCTCGCGATTTGACCGACTCCTCCAATGGTCGACCCATGCGCCGCCTTTCCCCTCTGATATCAGCCGTCGCTCTGGTTCTCGTCCTCTACGCGCTAGCAGTGGGCTGCGGAGGAGCGAACGACAAGCCCGGCCTCGTTACGAGTTGGGGCAAGGACGGAGTGGTGCAGCTCCCGGGCTTCGAGGTCAAGCAGACCATCGAGGACCGCTCGGGCAGGATCGTCGCGGTCGGTAACTACAAGGGCAACTACGCCCAGGTCGTGCGCCTGCTTCCGAATGGCTCGCTCGATCCCTCCTTCGGCAAGGATGGGGTAGTCCGCTGGCCCTTCCACATGTTCGAGGGGCGCTTCCCTCATGGCATGGACTACCTCGGCTGGGACGAGGCCGCCCTCCTGCCGGATGGACGGATCGTCCTTGCCGGGACGAACATCGTGGGGCTCGTGGGCGATAAGTCGACCCTGGTCGTCTCCGAGCTCGACCAGAGCGGAAAGGTCGTTGGGAGCTTCGGCGACAACGGCTACTTCACCGTCGACAAGAGGCTCTACGATTGCTCTGCAGCTTCCGTTGCGAAGGGTGGCAATGCTTGCGACCGCCAGTTCTTCGGCCTGGCGGAAAAGAAGACGACCTGCACGCGCGGCCCCGCTGGACTCGCCATCCAGGGAGGCAAGATCGTCATCTCGGCCGATCGCTTCTGCAACGACTTGGCCGATCCGATCCTGCACATCGTCGTCATGCGCCTGAATGCGAACGGAACCCGCGACCGCTCCTTCGGCAAGAAGGGGGAGGTCGCGGTCTCCCGAACCGCGTCCCTGGTCGTCAGCGCCCCGCTGATTGTGCTTCCGAACGCGCATCTTGTCGTCGCCGGAACGACGCCGAAGGGCGAGAAGGTGCAGCTAACCGAACTACTCCGAAACGGAGCGATCGATCGGAGCTTCGGCCAGAAGGGAGTCGTCTTCACCCGGGCGGCAGAAAGCAGGCTGGGATTCCACAACCTGACCGCGCTCGTGAGCGACGAGCATGGAACCCTCTCGCTCACGGGCAATAACGACGAAGGTCCCTTCCTCGTCCGCTTCACAAGCTCGGGACAACCGCTCGACTTCCGGACAGGCTCCCACCGGCGGCCCTCGATCCGCGTCAAGGGCAACTACGAGAACTTCGGAGGCGCCACCTTCGGATCCACGTACGCGGTCTTTGCGCAGCTCCAGAACCACGAGCTTGTGGGCGCCGGTAATCGGCTAGCAAGGATCACATCAGGTGGAGTGTTCGACCCCTCCTACCCTCGTCAGCGACTGTACGGAGGCGGAAAGCTGATCATCACGACGCTCATCGCCGACTCCGACGGAACCGTGCTCGTCACGCTGCTCAAGCAGAACCCCTCGGAGACACTCACGGCGAACCTCGCGCGGTATCGCTGAGTCGAATCGCCAAGATCACCCTCGGCGGTGGCGGCAGCACCGCCTCCTGGGCGAGTGTGCGGGAATGTCCCCGGAGCGAACGGTGATCACCCGGACAGGGGATCCCCATCGGGCAGACCTTGACGATAGACAGAGAGATGCGTCTGCTCGCTCGCTACCCGATCTCGCTTGCGATCGTGCTGGCCGCAGTAGCGGCCACAGCCGGGGTCTTCCTCTTCGAGCACGTGCAGAACCGGCAGCCGAATCAGCGTGTCGTCTCTCTTGCGCATGTGCGCTACTACAGCCCGGCGCAGGTGCGGCAGGCGTTTGCTCGCCACGGCATCACGCTTCGCTATACGAGCACGGCCCTGCCGGGGCTCTGGCTGAGCAATACGCCGTTACCTGTTCCGACCGCTGGGCTGTACGTCATGCTCGCCGGGAAGAAGGGTACGGTCAGCTGGGGGCCGAAGACCGGCTCCGAATATGACCAGCCGATTGGCAACATAGACGTGCACTACGGCGGCGGCGACGCGCACGTGCTCGACGCAGTCAGTGCCGCGGTATCCGAACTGCGCTGAACCGCGCGTGCGATCAACCGAACGTCACGAACGTCACTTGCCACACCCGTGAGCGTTCCTCCGAGAACACGACTTTGAACGTTCGCCCTGCCATCCTGAGCGCACGGACAGGAGGGCGGCACGGACGGATGCGGTCGCGCGCCGCGCCCGCGCCGGCCGCGGGGACCGCCTGGCCGCGCGCCAGGAGTCAGCCGAACGCTCGATACGGGGTTCTGGAAGCAGGGGTCGAAGGGGCTCCCCCTCGATGATCGGAAAAGCCGACGGCGGGTCTCGCTTGTCACCGAAGGGTCACCCCGCAGGGGTTGACGAGCGAGGCTCGGCGGTGGCAGGAAGCGCTACGTCTCGAGCGCTCTTACTTCACTTGTATTAGCAACGAAACTCGTAAGGGAAAAGAGCGTCTTCGCTCTGGAGATCGTCAGACGCGCCAGACAGGCGAGAAGCGCTCTGGATCGAAGCGGTTGTAGCCCCGGCGAGCGGGGCCGACGACCACGTGATCGAGCACGGCGGCGACGATCGAGCGCTGCCGGGTCAGGGGAAGATCTACCCAAAGGTCGCGCACGTCGGAGGCCCTCCCGACGTGCTCACTGAGAACAGACGCGCGCGTCCT
>Ga0247847_1000377_pt1 | contig 11144 bp, 11 predicted proteins | sample PFST25metaG_FD_186002 | JGI IMG/M metagenome (GOLD analysis project Ga0247847, IMG submission 186002) | Peat soil microbial communities from Stordalen Mire, Sweden - P.F.S.T25 | ecosystem: Environmental > Terrestrial > Soil > Wetlands > Peat | place: Sweden: Norrbotten County, Stordalen Mire...
CGGACGAAGCAGAGGCAGGAGAGAGCACCTCCACCTGACTCCGACACCACAACATGTTGTGCTCGCGTAGTTATCTCGCGAGCCCCTTCGATCGGAACGGGTGTACGGAATGGCTCGGAATCCGCACCAACTCGAGGATGGGCTCGATGTTCCTATTGAAGTCACCGGCAAACACCGAGCAACGGCGGGCTTTCTGCTCGGGAACGTGCGAGGCAATATGTCGTTGAAGCCGCTTTGCCTTACGAGGTAACTCGAAGAACAAGAGATCCTTGAAGGCGCTAGAGGAAATGGCGATGCTGGCCGAGCCCGGCCGCTCTTCGCCGGCGACTTTGATCAAACCAGTTCCGGCAAAGCCGTCTATGTAGGTGCCATTTCCGGCGACGCGTCGATAGTTTTTAAAATAAAGCGCCAAGAGATCAAGCTTGTCTAGCGTCCAGCCGCTGAACTCTCGAGCCTCGTCGACTGCGCTTTTCGCACGAGGAATGTGCAGCGCCTTGGCGTCACGGATAAAGCCAGCCGTTGCATAGTCATCTACGTCGAAAAGACCTGCGCTGCCAACCGAAGCACCTTCACTTATGCCTGCAAGGATACTCGATGGAACCGGAGCTCCCGGAAGTTCGGAACTTCGTCCCAGGTCCGGCCGTCGAGTAGCCGCCCTCCGGCCTTAGGCGTACGGCCGCCCCACTGTTTGAAAAAGAAGCTGGTACCGGTCGCCGCACAGCGGTCACGGAGATCGCGCGCCCATGTCGCGTCCAGGGACCTTGCACCGTGGCCCGACTCCCCTCCGACGATAAGCCAGTCGATGTCCTCAAGGTCGAGCGAATCGAGCGGACCCAGCAGGGGTTCCGCTGAGAGAAATCTGATAGCAGCTGGCACTCTTCGCAGGTGGTCGACCCGAAACGTGTAGCGGTTGCTTTCGACGCTGACGCCCACCCAAACGTTGGAAGGCCATGGAAGCGCCTCGGCAAGGGCCTGCAAACGCTTGGACCGCTTGGTGAGAACCTGGAACGTGTGGCGCGGAGTGGCAACCATTACGTCAAAGACTTCACGAATGAAGCCGACAGGTACGCCCGGATGGAAGAGATCGCTCATGGAGTTGACAAACACGACCCGCGGGCCAGCCCAGCGAGTTGGAAGGTCGAGCGCCTCATGGTGCATCGTGAGCCCGAACCCGGGACCAGAGGTTTGCGGGTCGCCGTCGCGCTGGTAACGAGCACTACCCATCGCTTTGAGGCGCTTAGCCAGGGCCATCGCGTAACACCGGTCGCATCCGGGTGACACTCGGTCACACCCGGTGGTGGGGTTCCAAGTCGCCTCGGTCCACTGGATCCCGCTGCGATCGGACATATCAACCGTCACCCAGCATAGACGCTGGCTACATGAATTCGGTACACCCGCGACCATGCCTCGTCAGAAGATCAAGCCATACTCGCGGCCGCCCGCCATCTGCAGGCGAACAGCTGGCGCTGATTCGAGTTCCAGCGCGAGTTCCGCGTCGGAGAGCTTCGAGAGCAGCAGGGTGCGACGGCCCGAGTCCGTCTCACCGCGCTTCTCGAATAAGAGAATTGAGTAGTCGTACGTGTCGGGTCCATCTGTTCCAGGAATTGGCAGATTCACCTTGTCCATGGAGTTGTGCCCGTATCTCATCGTGCGAACGGATGGACTTTGGCCGGTGAACTGAATGACCAACTCACCAAACCAGTGGTTTCTTGGAACCGCATAAGCCGGAAAGCCGAAGAACACTCTCGTTCCCCGGGGCAAGTCAAGCTGATTTCCGGGATGGCCTGGTCCGCGGTTGTGGTACAACCTCTCCGTCCTGACCCACAGCTTGCGCGCCGCAGCGAGCGCTACAGCGGTGCTTTCGTCGAGCGCTGTCGGCTGCGTAGCCCCCACAACCTCAGCAGCCTCGGTTGACTCCTCCGATCCACCATCCGGTTCCCAGCGTTGATGCGCCAACGAATATTCCGCCAGCAAGTCTTCGGCAGGTATGGCCGCCTTCCAAATCAGATCGAAGCGGCTCAGCTGTTCGTGTGCCTCATCGAGACTCTTGGTCTCGCTCGTAGACAGCCGGCCGTACCACCGACAAGCGACAGCTGTCTCGTAACCAGACACGAGGCCGCTCCGTGTCAGGTTGGGCGAACCAACGAAGAGCCCGAGTGGACGCCGAGCATCACCGACCGTGCGGCACGCATAAAGCTTGGGATGAAAACACGTCAGCTTTGGCGCAAAGCCGCGACTGACGACTACCAGTGATCCATTCGGGACTCGGACGCTTGAGTTCCTGAGTCGTAGCAACGATCGAAGAGCCTCCGGTTCTGTGTGGCCGAAGTCGATGCTTATCAACCACCGCTTTCGGACCCGAGACCATGCCTTTGTGGTGCTGCCCATCTCCTTACTCAGGAGATGTACTCCCGCCGCGGAGGCGTACGCAACTGACGCCCAAAACTCGTCAAACTCGTCAATAGCGGCAATCGAGCGAACACCGTCAAGCATGGCGCCCGGGGTTGTCGGTGTTTGAACCAGGAGTGAATGTTGAAACACGCGCGCTCCTAGGTGGAGAGCAGTAACGAGGACAGTTCCGCGTCGAGTGCGTCTGCGATGCCGACATCATCGAGAGCCTGACGGATCAGTCGGCGGGCGCGCTGGAAGCCGATGCCGGCTGGCAGCTTGACCTGGGTTGCGATGCCTTCTGCCTCCTCGCCGAGAGTCACGAGATGGCGTTGCCTTTCATCGGTCGGGTCGAACTCCGGTACAGGCGCGTACCAGACGTACTTGTCGAAATGTCTGGGTCCGAAGAGTCCCCTCGATTGGTATGGCTCGACGAGTTTGTTTAGCGCTGGGGCATTCAAGACCGCTGTCAGATAGCGTGCTTCGTCGACAGTCGACGCCACTCCCCAGTAGAGCATGTGATCGATGACGGCTTCCAAGTCGGTCACCATCGCCGCCGTGAGATAGTTGCCGGCTTTGGTGTAGACAATGCGGATTGGCGCGATAGGGAACTGCGCTGAGAGTTGCTTGATGTAATCGAGTTGCTCAAGAAGCGTTCGTTTTTCTGATATGCGGTTCGCCGTCCATGTCTCCTCGGCGGCGCGCCACCAATCCGCGAGACCTGGGTATCGGTCGATTTGCTCGTCTTCGCCAGATAGCAACGCCTTGCCGTCGAACGGTATGACTGCCTTAGCTGGCGAAAGCAGCCGGAACGGAAGGCAGTGCTCGCCTAGGAAGACGGGTCGGACAAAGATCGCCTCGACTGCGCCGCTGTGATCGGGAAGCGAGCGCCAAGGCTGCTTGTCAAGGCGTCCACGTCGTGAACGTACGGCGCGATAAGTTTTCGGCTGCAACGGTCCGGGCGCTTCCTCCTCGACCATGATCAGCATCCGAGGAACGAGGATCGCTCCCTGACGAAAGCGCTTTGCGTACGGGGAGGTTGCCTCAGAGTAAGAGGGCGCATCACCGTCGGGAATGGTCATTGTCCAGGCAACGCGGGCTGCCGCACTAGGGCCTCCACTCCCGTCGACGCGGCCGGTCGCCACCAGACGGCTATTGGGCAACGGGACTCGCTCGGTGTGATGGCTCGAGGCCACCCGCGATCCAAGAACGACGCTCGACGGCACAGGGAACGGAGCGGGAGCGACGTGGTCGAGGTCCCACGGCGTGTTGAAGGCCACAGCACATGTCTCAGCCTTCGAGGAAAAATCGGCTGTCCGAAAGCCTGCGTACGTTTGTCTTGAGAGAGCCGCCAATGGCATCACGAAACCAAACCGACCCCCTACCCGGAGATAAAGCTCGATCGAGCGAGCAACGAAATAAGCGGAAAGGTCTTGCTGAGTAGTGCGGCCGCGGGCGCCTCCGGCCCAGAGGCCACGCTCTTTTTCCCGCGTTTCGAAGAGGACCTGCATTGGTGCTGGCATGTAGTGATATGAGAGCCACGGCGGGTTTCCGACGAGGGCGTCGACCCTGTTCTCTGAGGCGGCGAACCATGCTGGGCGGACCTGATTGCGCACGTAAAAGCCCCAGATGTGGTTGCGCTCCTCGTCATGGAGATCGCAGAGGTGTTTGTAGGTTTCCTCCAATACCGAACGGTCCGCCTCTGACACCGCAAAGCTGGTAAGAATACCTGCGACGGGAAGCGGTTTTGCACCGCGAGGTCGGTCTGTGGCGCGCGTGGCGAGGGCGTCCACGAGCCGGTCAAATCGCCCAGGATCCGAGACGATGGACGACGGAAAGCGCAGCTGTTCCGTCTGGAAAAGCTTCTGGCCCGTCCCCGTCGGAACCACAATCTCTCCTGAATGAGCGAGAATGCTCTCGTCGGCGACCTCCCAGCGCATCGAGTCTCCGAGGTACACGGGGACCGAGAGCGGCACACCCGCCTCAGTAACCCTCTTCGGACCGATCGCTAGGAGGTAGGTCACCTGTGCGAGCACGACCGCGACGGGATGGAGATCCAAACCGAAGACGTGCTCGGGGACTTCCGAGACTGCCTTGGCGAGCGGAACCCCGACGGCCTGCGCCACCCGAAGGAATCGTCGAATCGCGTGAAAGAGGAATGTTCCCGATCCACAGGCAGGGTCCAGGACCCGAGTGTTCAACGGGTCGGTGACGACTGTCTCGACAATCTGGTGCGCCAACCAGTCGGGCGTGTAGTACTCCCCGAGCCGGTGCCGGGTCTCAGGCGAGACCACCGAGTGATAAAGCGCCTTCAGCACGTCGTGGTCGACACCCGACCATGAGAAGACTGAGAGGCGTCGAGCAATGTCTGCGACGACACCCTCACCACCAGCGGCGTCGAGGACCCAGTCAAAGAAGCCGGCCTCCCCCACGCCGCGTATGCCTACCTTCGCGAAAAGCTGACCAGACAGAGCTGTGGCCGGAGCATTCTGGAGTTCTTCGGCCTCGAAGCCCACGACTATGTGAGCTATCAGGGTGGCGACAACGACAAGATACGTGTGCTCAAGGAAGAGCAAGTCATCGTCTTCGTGGAACTGGGTGCCAAGAGCGGTCTGGAGAAGCTTCGCCCATAGGGCGCGTTTCAACTGCACTTCAGGCAGGCCACTGGCCGCGGACCAAAGGTCACGCAGCCGCGCGAGGGCGAGTTCACATGACGGCGACTGGTTTCCGAGTCGCTCCTCGATCGAGTCCGCAGTAGGTGCTATCAGATGCTCCGTGGCGAGGAGAGCGCCAAGCCACCACCGAAAACGCCGCTCGTCGATGTGGGCAGCGCGCAATTCAAGCGCCGATACGTTGTCTATGCCATCGGAGGTCATCCGGTAGCAGCGCCAGATAGCCCCGTCGGACAGGACGCCGACGTAGGAGCCACCGTTCGCGCCTTCCCGCCCCGCGAGGTATCCAGCGAGCTGATGCTCTGCCTCTTCGAGGTTCCTCCTGGGGCGGAGGTCCCGCTTACACTCGATGACAAGCGCTCCCACTTCGACATCGATGCGCTTTTGGTCCTCAGTCGGCGACTCAAGGCGAACATGTTCGTCCCCGAGATCGAAGCCCCCGAAGAGCAGGACGTCCTTAATGTCTGACTGGATGTCTGCCTCGGTCCGACCCGGGTTGCGTTCGGCCAGGCGGCCAAGGCAGTTCTCAAGATCGAAGCCCGGCACCCCACCTCCCGTCATTGTGAGCGATCGGCTCTTGAGGTCACGCTAGCTGGGAGGTGCGCGCTCGGCGCGGACATTGTCGGAGAGAGAACGACTCTCTGCAGCGCTAGTTCGGGCCTCGGATGACGCTAACCAGGGGCGCCATCAGAATGGGAGTCGAGATCGCCCACCAATGGGGCTAAGGGCGCCCACGTCGAAACATGCGGCGTCCGCTTCCCACGCCGGTAATCGGACGCGGACGCCTCGGAACAGCCAGCCGCCTCCATGATCTCGGTCAGCGGCACGGTTCCAGGTCTCGGTAGGATTTCCCGCCGGAACAGACCTTACACATCCCCTCCGATGAGACGACTAAATCGGTACTTGGACGAACACACATTCGGCGCGCGTAAACGCGCGCAAACTCCACCAGTGGAGTAAACTTGCCATATGGCACGACCCAGGGTCTCGCAAGAGCCTCGCAGAGTTAAGTCCGTCCGGCTCCCCGTCTCGACACTGCAGGCGTTGAAACGAGCTGCGACGCGGCGGCGTGTTTCCGAGAACCAGCTGGTCGAATGGGCTGTCACCGATCTCCTTTCGCAACTGGATCGGGATGACCAGCAACCCCGCCTCTGGGCCTCAGACGTACCCTCCGAAGCTTCGTGAAGGAGGCGCTCCGCGTGAGCCTCTCTCGTGCTCTCCAACCCTCAAGTCCGGTGGCGTCGCGGCGTCGTGGCACGGCGACCTCTACCTCTCGGTTCGGCTCTTCCCGACGGGAGGCACACGACTCATCTGCTTTTTACGAGCGTTTTGCGCCTCCCGAGCTCACAAATGACACCACGCTTGGTCAGAGTCAGCTTCTCGACCATGTATATAGACACGACGCCCGTGACATGGCGAGGGTTGCAACGAACTCGGTTGCACTTGTGGTTACCTCACCGCCTTACTTCGCCGGCAAGGAATACGAGGTTGCGCTAGGCCGCGACGGCGTCCCCGCTGACTATCTGGAGTATCTGGAGATGCTCCGTGACGTCTTCCACGAGTGCAAGCGAGTTCTCGAGCCGGGCGGGAGGATTGCTGTCAACGTCGCAAATCTGGGTCGGCGTCCGTACAGGTCGTTGTCAGCAGATGTAATTCGCATTCTGCAAGACGATCTGGGTCTCTTGCTGCGTGGAGAAATCGTATGGTGGAAAGGACGTGCCCCTGGAGGCTCGTGCGCCTGGGGGTCCTTTCAAAGTCCGGCAAACCCCGTGCTTCGAGACGTGACCGAGCGCGTCGTGGTAGCGAGCAAAGGACGCTTTGACAGAGCGTTGTCCTCAAGAGAGCGGCATGCCCGTGACTTCCCATCAACGGTAACGATCAGTCGAGACGAATTCCTTGAGGCCACGATGGACCTTTGGGATATTCCAGCGGAGAGCGCGACACGTGTCGGTCACCCCGCGCCCTTCCCTGTTGAGCTGCCTAAGCGACTCATCGAGCTGTACACCTACCAGGACGATGTCGTACTCGATCCGTTCATGGGATCGGGTACGACTGCCGTCGCGGCATTGCGCACCGAACGCCATTACCTCGGCTTCGAAACCGACAAGACGTACTGGAATAAAGCCAACAACCGCATAGCTCAGGAGAAGGAACGACTGCGTGGTCAGCAGGTTGAATTCCGGGTCCAACTGCCCGCCGTTCCGCCAGCGCAAGAGAATGAAGGATTTCAGAGCCGCGCCGTCCGGGAGGGTCGGCAGGCGAAGCAACTCGCCGAGATGCTGCTGACAGAGTGCGGTTTTCAGGGCATCAAGTCGAGCGTGAAGCTGACCGATCTAGGAATTGAGCTGGACTTCTGGGCACGTGATCAGACCGGGGGCGAATGGGCCTTCGATGTATCCGGCGCCTTCACATCAGGGCGAGCCGGACTGAAGCGGACTGACACGCTGTGGAAGGCACTCGGGAAGGCAGCCATTCTGCAGGCAGGGCGAGACCATATTCCGCTAGTCCTCGTCACTACCGATGCGCCCACTCCCGGCAGTGCGGGCGCAACCGCGCTTCGGGTCGTCAAGCAGTCCGGCGCGGTCTTTGATCTGGTGGAGATCCTCAACCCTGCTGGCCAGCAACGCCTTCGAGGCTACGCGTTGAATGGTCAACCCGATCGATGACATGCCCTCTGACCGCACCTTTGTCACCGAGCTAGCAACAGGCCTAGGAATCCTGGGGGCACAGGAGCTAGGCGCGGCGATCACGGAGCGTTCCCCCCGGTTCACGAATCTCACTAGTGACGACTGGGCTCGCCTCGAGTCGTTGTGGAGAAGTGAGTCCTTTCCCTCCGAACTGAGCGCAGGATTTACTAATGGATTGGCGTTTCTCTCCGCGCCGGACGCCCTTGCTCACCGCCCGGCCCGGATCGTCGAGTGGACCGGTGGTCGCAGAGCCCCTGGTGACGAAATTGTCCCATCTGACCTTCGCGTCGATCACGTCTATCTAGTCAGCTGCAAGTACATGTCGCGAATTTTGCACAACTCGAGCCCGGCCCGCCTCGTCGACGCCCTGCTCACTTCCGGCCGCATCGATGACAGTACCGACTGGTACCTCCGAGTCGCGCCGGCGGAGTACCAGGCGCTCTACGAAGCCTGTAGACAGTCGGTAGACGTTTCGTCGCTGCCGGTTCTCGCCAGCGACCTGACCGCCACCAATCGACGGCAACTCGCTGCAGGTCTAGTCGGGTCATGGCCCGATGCAGCTGGGGCACCGTACAGCCGGCTTTGCGAAACTGTCAGCGCACGGACGGCGGCGCTCTGGAATGGCCGGCTCGCTCCTCACCTCCAAGAAGTTGTCCTGTGGCGTCTGCTGCGCATTGGCTCCGCTCCGTACTTCATTCTTGGTTCGGACGGGCGCGGATCGATGAGGCTCCGGATCGATACTCCATGGGACTGGAGACAGCAGTACCGGCTTCGAGAGCTTCGAGTCGTCCCGCAGTCCGGAGGCCAACCGCGAGTCGGGTGGAGTGCAAAGTACAACATGAGACGCACACAAGAAGAGAGAGTCATCTCTGGTCATGTCGAACTCCGGTGGAGCCATGGCCGTTTCGCACTCCCACCAGAGGCAAAGGTCTATATCGACACCCCGCACGACCAGGTGCCGGGCTACAACCCCCTGTGAGGCAGACTTGGATTTCAACGCAGCTAGGACTCTTGTTGAGGAGATAAACGCATCAGACTCAGGCGGGCGAGTAGCCCGTCTGTTGGAATTGAGCGAGATGTTGCCCTCGGAAGGGCTGATCGGATTCGAGGGAAGCGCCGGTCAATTCCTCTTCGAGGACGTAAAAGCAACTTGGCTTTACGGCTGCTTCACGAGCACCGTGCTAACCGCCAATGCGTTTTGTGTCCAACAGCTCGCGGGATCCATCCGCTGGCTTCCCGAGGATTCGAGTCTGCCAGAGCAGGCCGGATCTCTTGACGAGTTAGCGGAGCTCGCTGCCGAACGGGGCGTGATTACCGTCGACCTCCAAGGTCAGCTCGTTCAGTTGAACGATCGCTTCATGTACTACGCCGGAACCAGCCTCCACGAAGCCCCGCTACAGCTAGAAAGACATCTTCTTGAGGCCGAAGCCTTCGGAGAAGTGGACCATCCGCTCCTCGCCGATGCGCGCTTGGCTCTTACATGTGCAATCGCGTTGGTTCACCGACGAACGTAGGAGCGCCTCGCGAAGCTGGCGAGTTTTTCCCGGTAGTCGCGAGTGGTCGGTAAGCTCACGGCAGTCGAGGTGGTGCAGGCCTACAATCACTATGGAGATTGAGACGAGCGCCGACGTAGGGTCCCCGAGGATGTCCGGCGGACCGTGAGTGAGAGCGCCCGCACTCTCAGGTTCGGTGTGCAACGAGTTCGGGGAAGACTGATGTGACACCACACGACCGTGGATGATGAGGGCCGCGCGGTGAGCGACTCGGTGCCTACTGACTCATCTCCCGTCGAGGCTCTTGCAGCCGATATCGCAGCGACCGATGACGTTACCGTGCTCATGCGCATCCTCGGGACGCGTTACGCCCCGTTTGAGCAAGAGGTGATGCACCGCAACGCTTGTCGCCGGCTCATAGGCATGGGGGTACGTGGCATCGATGCCATGTACAACGGGATATGGGAACTTGAGAGCTTTGGGGGACCGAAGGACATCCTTTCCGCTCTGTGGGATGCTGAACACCAGCGGTTGCTGCCAACCTTCCTAGGAAAACCCGAGGCGTATGCGGCGCTAGCCGTACCGATTGACCAGAAGGTGGCTGTCCACGCTGCTCGGAGACTGCGAGATCTGCTGGTTGAGGCCGTCGACGATGTCAGCGCTTTCCACAAGGTGATCGGCTTCGCCTACGAGCGGGTCATGAGAGCGGCGGCAGAAGGGGAGGGGGTCGGAGCGCTAGCGGTTCTCCTCGGAGAAGCGACGATTCGCCTCACCTTGCCGCGAATATCAGAATTCGCCGCCTTGGTCGATGCTGAGGCTGTTGAGAGTCGGTATCAGGACTATCTTCGGAATAATCCGGTATTCCTCGATCCCCTTGCGGCAGAGGTCCTCGACCAACATCAGCTTGGCGACGACCTACGGGTCGACTTCGTTGTCCGCCGACACGACGTGAGGTACATTGCGGTTGAGATCAAGCGTCCTCAGGACAAGCTGTTTACAGAGGATGGTCACTTTCGAGCGGCGTTTGTGAGCGCGTTCGATCAGACACTGGATTATGTAGACTGGATCGACAACAACAACGCGTACGCGCAGAAGAAGCTGCCAGCTATAAGCGCCCCGACGGGACTGGTAGTTATCGGTTTACGCTCGCGGCTCCCGGAAAGCAGGCAGTCGAAGCTCCGCGCGTTCAATATGAACAGTCGCCGCGTCGAGGTCGCAACGTATGACGATCTTGTCCGGCGGGCACGCACTCTGTATCAGAGCCTCCGGTACGGTGCAATTGGGGTGTCTGAGTGACGGCTTGCGCTCGGCATGTCAAACCACCAACAAGGGCCGCGGTTGCTGTCGACTTCGCTAGCCACTCGATGCTGAGCAAACCGGATGTCTTTGGGTCGAACGGGGAAGGTGGCCATCACTTCGACACTTGTGCCTCACGACCCGGGTGCCTACTCCCATGGCTCTCGACTAGTGGCGCGTCAGATCGCGCACCGTGTGCCACGGGTACCCTAGACAAAGAGATCTTCCGCGCCGTCGTGCCTCGGTCAGGCATTTGCCCTGCCACCAGTTTGGCGACGACACGTGTCTGGTTCGACCGTAACCTGTCTACTATGGCGCGGCCAGCGATCGTAGGCCTCGTCCACGTAGTCTGCTCGCGTCCGGAGACTCTTATGGAGCTTTCCTTCAGAACACGTACGCTTAGGTCACTTTGCGAGAGCGAGGACAAGGCCGCTGCTCTCTACGGGGTGGAGGTTGCTGCTGCCCTCCGTCGTAGACTTGCTGTTACCGGCGTGACTACCTGAGAACGACTGTGGGCACATCGGCGCGGGTCTTTGGGGACGGCGTCAGCTTCGGCAACTGACTTGAGGACGGGTCGACGGAGCAGTGAGGATCGCGCTCTGAGATCT
>Ga0247847_1000379_pt1 | contig 11109 bp, 6 predicted proteins | sample PFST25metaG_FD_186002 | JGI IMG/M metagenome (GOLD analysis project Ga0247847, IMG submission 186002) | Peat soil microbial communities from Stordalen Mire, Sweden - P.F.S.T25 | ecosystem: Environmental > Terrestrial > Soil > Wetlands > Peat | place: Sweden: Norrbotten County, Stordalen Mire...
GTCGAAACTCCTGCCGGTCGGCGGCATGCCGCCGACCGGCAGGAGTTTCGACATCGATCTGATCGACATAGTGCGCTTTCGCGACGGCAAGATCGCCGAACACTGGGGCGTGGCCGACAGGCTGGGCTTGCTGCAGCAGATCGGCGCTCTGCCGGAGCCGACGCAGGAGCGGCAGGCCGCCTGATCTGCCGGTGGCGAGGCCGCTAGCTGAGGCCGAGCAGACGCCGGGCCTCGCTCGGCGTGGCGACGTCGCGGCCCATGTCGTGCGCCAGTCTGCCGACTCGTGCCACGAGCTGAGCGTTGCTCGTCGCCAGCTCGCCCCGGCGGTAGTAGATGTTGTCCTCCAAGCCCACGCGCACGTGGCCGCCCATGGCCATCGCCAGCGCGGCCATCGGCAGCTGGGCCTTGCCGATGCCGATCACCGACCAGGTGGCGTTGCCGGGGACCATGGCGGTCGCGCCCAGCAGCGAGGCAGCCGTGGCTGGCATGCCGTAGGCGGTGCCGAGCACGAACTGGAAGTGGAGCGGCGCCGGCAGCAGCCCGCGCTGGTGATAGCGCAGGGCGGCGACGATCATGCCGAGGTCGAAACACTCCAACTCGAGCTTCACGTTGCGCTCGCGGCCGGCTGCGGCGAGCGCCTCCAGGAACTCGGGCTGATTGAGAAAGACGCCGGCTTCGGTGTTGATCGAGCCGGCGTCGAACGAGGCGAGCTCGGGCTGTAGAGCCAGTGGGGCGAGTCGTTCCTCAGCCGGCAGGTTACGGCCCGGGATGCCGCTCGTGGTGAGGCAGAGGATAGCGTCGGTCTCGCGACGTAGCCGGTCGACGACCTCCGCGAAGACGGCGACGTCCTGGGTGCCTTGCCCCGTCTGCGGGTCGCGGACATGCACATGCAGCACACTGGCGCCTGCCCGCCACGCCTCGATGCCCGACTGCGCTATCTCCGCCGGCGTGATGGGGATGTGCGGCGTGCGCTCTTTGCCGATGCGCGAGCCCGTCAGGCCGACGGTGACGATGAGCTTGTCCATGGGTCCTCCTGCCAGGTCGCTACTCTAGCGGAATCGCGAGCTGCTACCATATGTCGCGCTTCGATCAGCCGAACGAGGAGACAGCTTCGCCGCCGGTCATCCGTCCCTGTTCAGCGCACGACTTCGACGCCATGCTCGCCGTCGTCAACGCGGCGGCGCGTGCCTACGGCGGCGTCATCCCAGCAGACTGTTACGGTGAGCCCTACATGCCCGCCGCGGAACTGCGGGGCGAGATCGCGGCGGGCGTCCGGTTCTGGGCGTCCTTCGAAGCCGACGTCATGGTCGGCATCATGGGTATCCAGGATGTGGACGACATGACCCTGATCCGCCACGCGTATGTGCGGCCGGATCGCCAGCGGAAAGGTGTGGGGAGCCGGCTGCTCCAACATCTCCTGCCGCTGACCATGAAGGTACCGCTCGTGGGCACCTGGGCCGACGCCTGGTGGGCTATCAGCTTCTACGAACGACACGGCTTCAGTCTGGTCGCGCCCGCCGAGAAGGACCAGCTGCTGCGCCGCTACTGGACGATCTCCGAGCGCCAGGTCGAGACATCGGTCGTTCTACGAGCCGGTCCCAGCGCCTGGGCCGGGGGGCGCGGACGGGTTCACGTCACTGCGACTTCAGCGGCCTCGTGCGATAGTGCGCCGTGAGACCGTGGACCCACGCCCGTGCCGTGTGGTTCAGCTTGCCGTCGTCAGTGGTCAGTCGGCCTGGCGTGATGAGGATGCCGAGGCCGGCCCCTCTGAAGCGCACGTCTCCAGGCCCCGTCACGCGCAGGAAGAAGGCCTCGTGCTCCGAATCCGAGTCCGTGCCCACGCTGCCCAGGTAGTCGAAGCGCCGATACGTGACCTCGCCCTCATGGCTGAGGCGCCAAATACCCGACGGTGGGGCGTCGGTGACGATGCTTTGTTCATCCTCGACACTCGCGACCACGAGCTCGCTGCAGCTGACGATGCATCGGGGGTCTGCCCAGCGGGCGTTCAACGCCTCGATATCGAGCTTGAGGCCGACGCCGGAGAACTCGAGCAGGTGGAAGAGGAAGAGCGGCAGGCCGGTGCGGTCGGCGCGGCTGGTGATGGGACTGGCGCCGGTGACGCGCGGGTTGACCTCACCCAGGTAGACCTCGCCGTTGTCCTGGTCGATGAGGAAGTCGACGTCGAAGTAGCCGCGGTAGCCGTCCTTCAGAAGCTGATCGCCGAGCATGGCCGCGTGGTCACGCGCCTTGGCTCGCACCTCCTCCGTGAAGGCCTCGGGGAAGACCTCGTTCCCGTACCAGGCGCCTTCTTTGGGTGTCAGGTCCTCATGACCGATGATCTCGCTGAGCAGCGGTCCGACCACCGTGCCGCAGGCGGTGACGCAGGCCTCGAGTGTCGAGCTGCGGCAGTCGATGCGCTTCATGATCTTGACCTCGCGCTCGGCTGCTATCTGGGAGGCGCGCTGCTGCCACTCGGCCTCGTTGGCTATGAAGAAGGTCGACTGGCCGCTGACGCCGAACGGCGTCTGCACCACGAGGTCGCGGCCGAGGCCCGCACGGTCGGCGGTCTGTAGCAGGCCCTCGTAGGCCTCGACCCTCGCCAGTGCGTTCGGCACGCTCGGCACGCCGGCCGCGTCGCCGAGCCGCACCGTGGCGACCTTGTCGCCGAAGCGAGCGCGGGCGCTCGCCGGCGGGAACCAGATCTCTATGCCCAGGTCCGCGCACAGGGCTTCGGTCTCCTCATCGAACATGAGAAAGACGGCCGCAGGGCTGCCGCCTCGGCGGGCGATCAGGTCGGTCACGTCCTTGTTCCGAAGTAGCCGGTTGACGACCTCCTCTTCCGGTACATCGTCGTGGCCTATGCCTGGAGGCGCGAAGACGTTGGGGTGACGTCCGTCGAAGCAGTCGACCCGACAAATGTAGGTAAAGCCGTTGACCCACGCGTCCATGCCCAGAAGGTGGTGGGTGGTGTGGCCGACGTAGTAGATCGGCCGCCGATTCTGGCGCAGGAAGCGCTGCGCATCCGCGATGTCGGCGAGTTCCTTCATCGTGATCCCATCTTAGCCCACGGCACGCGATCACCGGAAGGAGGGCGTGCGCTCGGTGAGAAGCTGCGCCGCATCGAGACCGTTCGGCGTCGGCGCGATCTAGCGGAGAGCGCGCGGGAAGGAAGAGAGGACGGTGTCGAACACGCGCCGACACGTCGCCGGTCGCAGGTGCACGCCATCGTAGAAGCCGACGGCCTTGGCGTGCACGCTGGATGCCCGGCTCAGGTTCAGGAGGTCGAACCTGTACCGGTTCTGCAGCGCGCGGAGATAGTTCATGATGGTGGCGAGGCGCAGGCCCCAACCATGGTGATACACGTCGGCGTAGAACCTGGGCTGGAGCGGTGCCAGAACGATCACCGTCTTGTCACCCTTGCTGTTCATGAGCCGCAGGGTCTTCTGGAAGTAGCGGCGTCTCTCTGGCTGCAGCCGCGTGGGGTAGAGCCGGTAGGCGGTCACGGTCCTGCGGATGGTCTGTTCCACGCGCTGGGCCAGCGGCAGCTTGCTCGCCAGCACGTCGAGTGAGTTGTGCTCCGTATAGCCGTCGGGCGCTAGGGTCATGCCGGGCGGCTGAACAAACAGGGGGTACTGCTCGGGTGCTACGCCGCGGCGCTTGCACCAGTAGGCGACCCACTTGTGCGGGAAGCACTGCGAGAGCAGGTCGTCGCTGACCAGGTCACGCGAGGGGCCTTGGCCACTGAACTCGTCCACGTGCATCACCCAGAGAAAGCGGAAGTGGGCTCGAGGGAAGCGCTGGTGGAGAAGGCTGACCAGCGCCCACTCGTCATCTGGGCGCGCGTGCGTGACGGCGGCGTTGAAGGCCGTCTCGCCGGTCTTCCTGAAGATTGAGACGGGGTTGAAGCGCGTGGCCCGTGAGCCACCGAGGATGACGATGCGCGGCGGCTTGGCGAGCCGCTCGATGAGGTCGGCCTTGTAGGCGCGGATGGTCATCTGCGGCATTGTGGTGGCTGTGCCGGTGTTTGGTCGAGCCGCCGCGAACAGTAGCAGGATCGAGATGACCGCGAGGACGTTGACGACGGCCAACGCCGCGAGCAGCGCCGGATGGCGGCGCGCGCTGGCTGCCTTCTTCAACACCGGCGTCCCTCCGGGAGCGAATGGTGGTGGCGCTTCACGGGTTCGCAGTCTAGCAGGCAGGCCGTGACGGTACGGTTGGGCTGCAGTTAAGAAATGCGAACCTTGTCCTGGAAAGAGTACACCGACGTGTAGCGTCCCACCGCCGCGGCGACGCTGGCTGCCTGCCGGAGCTACTTCACCTTCGCCGGCCTCACTGTGAGCCGGTTGCTTGCCAGTTCCGTCTGCCTGTTGCCGGCAGCGTCCGTCGCGGCGACGAAGAACTGATAGGAACCTGCCGGGAGCCTACACATGAATTCGCAGGTGAGCCAGCGGTTGACCCACTGCCTGCGGAACTTGCGTTTCCATCTCAGGTTGTCGTGTACGTCCCGGACCGCGATGGTCACCGATGCCGTCGGACTGCCAGGTCTGGCGTCAGCGATCATGTAGGTGAGCCTGCAGTAGTGTCCCCGGCTCACCCGCGCGGCGTAGGGAGCCTGCGGCTCGGGTTTGATCGTGTCGACCTTGACGGTGAAACGATCGTAAGCCGCATTGCCGAAGACGTCCCGGGACCGGACGTCGTACACAGAGCAACCCTGGGCCGAGACGGTGAAGGGAGACGTGTAGGTTGCCCAACTGCCGGGCGCAGAAGAGCCGCCCTGGGCTGGGGTAGCGAGGAGTGACGCCCGGCTTGCCTCGCCGCCGGGCGTCGCGGAACGGTACTGCAAGGCATCCACCGTCGTGTCGTCCTGGGCCGACAGCACCACTTCAGCAGGTGTGTTCACCCAGACCTGGGGAGCGTGCACGTCTATCGTGGGAGCAGAGGTGTCCCGCACCGTGATCGTCACGATGGCGGGGTCGGACTGCCAGCTCCCGCTGATCGCTCGGTACGTGAAGGTGTCGGTCCCCACGAACCCCGCCTCTGGGTCGTACTCGAACGACCCGTCGGCGCTGGCGTCGAGTGCGCCATGCGCGGGGTTCGTCACCAGCTGCATCGTCAGCGGCGCAGCGTCCGGTCCACGATCGTTGGTCAACACGCCGCGGGCGGCATCCACCGTGAGCGGCTGCCCCTGCTCGGTCGTGTACGGTGAGTAGACGCGGACGGTCCCCGCGCCACCGTACCCCCGGTCCTCACCGGGCACGCCAATGAACAGGTCGCGGCCGGCTACGGTGAGGGTGTCTCCCAGGCTGAGGCTGGTGTCAGTGGCAGGCGAAGCGAACTCGGCATCAGGGAACCACTGCGCGCCGCGCCAGTCGTAAAGGTACGCGGCGCCGCTCTGCTGGCCCTGCTGCAGCGAGCCCGCATCGGGCGCGCCGACAAGGAGAGTGTTGCCATCGAGCGAGAGCGTGCGCCCGAACCCATCCTCCGGTTGTCCATCGGCGGCCGAAAGCTCGACTTGCTGCTCCCAGTCGCTGCCAGACTGCCGAAACACGTACGCTGACCCGGCACCCCAGTCCTGGTCAGGCGCGCTCACAGCGAGCTTGTCCCCGCAGACCGCCAGAGCCTGCCCGAATCCCGCGCCGGCCGCGCCGTCTCCGGCCGTGAGGCGCCCGGTCTGTGTCCAGGCGAAGTCACCTCGTGTGAGGATGTCCACGGCGCCAGCGTCAGCGCATACCGACGTGTCTTGGTTGCTGGCACCGACGAAGCCCGAGTCACCCTCCAGTGCCACTGCACAGCCGAACCAGTCATCCTGCGTCGGCTTCTTGCTCACCACACGCTGCCGTGTCCACGAGTTGCCAACGAGCCTGAACGCATACACGGCTCCGGTGGCCGCCACGCCGTTCTCGTAGGCGTAGGGGGCGCCGACCAAAATCGTGTCCCCTGATATCGCGACACTGGCTCCGAACCCGTAGAAACTGGGATCGGGGCTAGGCGGCGGACTGTCGTCGTCAGGGGTGTAGCGGGGCACCAGGGTCGTCCTGCGCTGCCAGACGCCCGCCGTGCGCTGATACACGTAGACCTTGCCGGCGGTGTCATGAGCGGTGTCGTCGACGAAGTCGCTGACCACGGCCGTATCCCCGTCCATGGCGGCTGCATGTCCAAAACCGTCGCTGTCCACGGGGGGTGCGAGCACCGTCTTCTCTGCCCAGCCGGCGGGCCCCATCTGGAAGAAGTAGCAGCCGGTCTCCGCCTCCACACCTTCACCCACCACGAGCAGCGAGCCCTGGGATTGGCAGGTCGCCGACGCTTTGATGCCGAGGACCGTCGTTGGCGTCGTCAGTGAGCCGTCGGGCTCAGCACCCGGGTTGGGATCGACGCCGTATTTCGGCGACATGCAGACCAGGTAACTCTTCATCCACGAGCTGCTCGTCAACGTCGCCGGTGTCGCATCGGCAAGGTCTGACGCGCCCTCGTACCACACCGGCAGGTACTCGCCGCTCGGATCGTTGGCGGCGATGTAGTAGGTGCCTAGTGGCAGATCTGAGAACTCGAACAACCCTCCTACGTTGGTGGTGGCCGTCTGCAACTGGTTGCCACCGCTGTCGTACAGCGTGACGGTCATGTTGGGCAGATACGCGTAGGGGCTCAAGGCGCTGGAGACGTTGCCGGCGATGGTCCCAGTATGGGTCAGCGTCTGGTCGGCCGTGAACGTGCGCTGAGCACACCCCACGGTGACCGGTGTCGCGCTCGCAAACGTGGTCGCGTCGTGGTACCAGACATCGCCGAAGGCCGGCCCGGACGAGCACTCCAAGAAGTAGGTGTCGGCGTGGAGGTCGCTGATCACGTAGTGACCCTTCGCGTCGACAGGGCCGTAGCAGAAGTCGGTACCGTCAGGCGTGAAACACTCAACGGTACCTCCGTCAAGGGGCCCCGAACCAGCCACCGTGATGGTCCCATTGATCGAGCAGACTGGGTCCAGGCTCGAGTTGTAGGTCACTGACTGGCCCGCTTGGACGAACACACGATGGTCCCAGTCGGTGGTTTCCGTCCAATACGAATCAGCGAAGTTGCCGCCCTTCCAGAACTCCATCTGGAAACTGGTGCTACCCGCGACCCTGAGGTTGGGCAGCGAGTAGTTGCCGTTGGCGTCGCTGGTCGTTTCGTAGTCTGCGAACGGCTGGCTGGCCGTGTTCCGCGCCTCCACGTAGATATTGGGCACGGGGTTCCCGTCCAGGTCCAGGGTGCGACCTCTGATCTCTCCGGGCTGTGGGTACGCCAGGTACTCGATGCTGAGGCCAGCGCAACCGTGGGTCGCATACACCCCCTGGGCGGCCGCGAACGTGTCGCTGTGGCCGCTGAATCTTATGGCGTAGACCCCGGATGGGTCGGTGTATCGCACCTTGAAGGTCTGGTCGGTCACGTTGCCCAGATCGACGGTCGCGCTCCCGTCCGCACCTGTGACCGCGCTGGCGATCACACTCTGGTCGTGGATGTTCAGTACGTCCACGTCGATGCCCGCCAAGGGCAGATCATCTACGTCGAACGCCCAGCAGTTGATCACCACGGCTTGCAGCGTGAGCATGGCGTCGAGGCCGGTGAGAGAGGCGCCGTCGGTCACCTGGACCAGGGTGGCGTCGTCTGGATTGTGGGCCTGCTGGTAGTAGACGCGGTCGTAGCCGTACATGTCGAACACCAAGCCGTAGGTGCCTGGAGCGACCGTCAGGCTGTAGGTACCGTCGGCTGCCGTGTACGTATCGGGGCCTCCACCCCAATCCTTGCCGTTGATTGCGCAGCACTCGACCATGACGCCGGAGATCGGCTGCCCGTTGTTGTCGACCACGGTGCCGCTGAGGTGACCCTGGGGCGTGGTCGTGAGAACGGTGCCGGTGACATGACCGCTGACTGCTCCTGCGTGAGCGGTGGCCACGCCCGCAGACCAAAGCGCGACCAGCGCAAGGGCCACGAGCAGTGCCAATCGTGATGAGTTGCGTCTAACGGACTGGCGACCGTCGCGTGTCCCCACTGCCGATGCGCCCATCACTTCCCTCCCTCTCGTTGGGCCGATGGCTTGCAGCCGAGCATACTCCCGTATGGCCCAGGCAGCAAAGGGGGAGGGGGGTCCGACCACCGACGGAAGCAGGCTCCTACCACCGACGGAAGCAGGCTCTTACCACACCCCCGGCACCAGCGCCCTGCGCTCCTTCGGATAGTCCGGGAAGGTCTGCCGGTACCAGCGCTGGTTGGCGCGCGCTCGCGGGACCAAGTTGGCTGCGGTCCAGGCGGCGAAGGCGAGGCCGGGGAGGGACCACGTAGCGAGCGCCCAGCCCAGCCACTCGACGATCTCGCCAAGGTAGTTGGGGCTGGAGACCCAGCGGTACAGGCCGCCCTGTGGGATGCCATAGTGTGCGTCGTGCGTGGTGCGCAGTCCGCGCAGCACTGTGTCCGACCAGCGGTTGACGCCGAAGCCGGCGACGAACAGCACCGACCCGGCCACGAAGCGCGGATCTGCCAGCCAGCTCGTCGCATACCCGGCGGAGAGCCCGAACAGCCAGTGTCCGTTGATGCTGGTGTTGACCGTGTTGAAGAGCAGGGCCATGCACATGATGCCGGCCGGCATGCGCCGGTCGGCCTCCCGAGCCATCCACGGATACACGAAGGCGCGGTGCACGTAGTGCGCCTCCCACGTGAGAAGGAAGACCCAGGCGACGGCGCCCCTGTGGTTCTGCCCGACCACGAAGAAGGCCGCGAAGACCAGCGCCGCCGGCGCCTCCATCACGCGCCAGGCGAGTGAGGCCGGCAACGTGGGGCCCCAGCCGCGCCGCGAGTGCCGGCCGTACGGCGCGGTGACGAACCACAGCGTGGCGACGACCGCCGCGGCCAACGCTAGCCACGCGGCGACGAACGTGTTGAAGAACGAGGTTCCGAACATGACGGTCCTTTGGCTGGGTGCGCCATCCTGGGGCGCACCGGCTGGCCGGGATGCTACCACGGCCGCCTCTACCTGCCCTGGTGCGGACCTGCGGCGAGCGGCAGCGACGGTGGCACCTTGGCAGCAGTTTGGCACGGTCCAGCGACCTCCAGCTCCCTGTCTGCTACACTCTCCCGGTCAACAGCCCCCGCGCGGTATGCGGGCGCGAGAAGAAAGGACCGGTGAGACGCATGGCCCTGCACGTCACACTCCCCGATGGCTCCCCTCTGGAACTCGCCGAAGGCGCTACGGCTGCCGACGCGGCGCTGGCGATCGGGCCGCGACTGGCGAAGGCGGCTGTCGCGGCCCAGGTCAACGGCACCCTCGTCGACACGTCGCATGCCCTCGCTGAGGGCGACGCCCTCGCTCTCGTCACGGCCTCTTCGCCCGAGGGTCTGGATGTCATGCGTCACTCGGCGTCGCACGTGATGGCGCAGGCCGTCTTGCGCCTGTTCCCAGGTACGAAATACGCCATCGGGCCGACCATCGAGAACGGCTTCTACTACGACTTCCTGTTCGCGGAGCCCATCGGCGAGGCCGACCTGGCACGCATCGAGAAGGAGATGGCCAAGATCGTCTCCGAGAACCAGGCGGTGGCTCGTAAGGAACTGTCGCGCGCCGATGCTCTTAAGCTGTTCCGCGCGGCAGACCAGGCTTTCAAGGTCGAGCTTATCGAGGACCTGGCGGCGGCGGCCAAGGTCGAGGGCGCCGCCGCACCCGCCATCTCCGTCTACACCCAGGGCGAGTTCACTGACCTCTGCCGCGGGCCGCACCTGCCCAGCACCGGCAAGCTTGGCGTCGGCACGTTCAAACTCACCAGTCTGGCCGGCGCCTACTGGCGCGGCGACGAGAAGAACCCCATGCTCACGCGCATCTACGGCACTGCGTGGGCCAAGAAGGAGGAGCTGGCGGCGTATCTCGAGGCGCTCGAGATGGCCCGCCAGCGCGACCACCGCCGCATCGGCCGCGACCTCGATCTCTTCAGCTTCCACGAGGAGGGTCCCGGTTTTCCGTTCTTCCATCCCAACGGCATGCGTATCTGGAACGCGATCATCGACTTCTGGCGCGCCGAGCACGTCAAGGCCGGCTACGAGGAGCTGCGCACGCCCATGATCCTGCGCCGTGAGCTATGGGAGCGCTCCGGCCACTGGGAGAACTACAAGGAGAACATGTACTTCACCCAGATCGACGGCAACCCGTACGCGATCAAGCCCATGAACTGTCCCGGCGGCCTGCTCATCTACAAGAGCCGCCGGCGCAGCTACCGTGACTTGCCGCTCAAGTTCGCCGAGCTGGGCGAGGTCCACCGCCACGAGATGAGCGGCGTTCTCCACGGTCTGTTCCGCGTGCGCTACTTCACCCAGGACGACGCCCACATCTACTGCACTCCCGAGCAGCTCAAGGACGAGGTCGCCGAAGTGGTGCGCTTCATGCATCACATCTACGCCTCGTTCGGCTTCACCGACGTGCACATCGAGCTGAGCACGCGGCCGCCCAAGGCGATCGGCTCGGACGAGATGTGGGAGCTCGCCGAGGGCACGCTCGCCGCGGTGCTCTCCGACGAGAAGATCGACTACCAGCTCAACCCGGGTGACGGTGCCTTCTACGGTCCCAAGATCGATTTCCACATCCGCGACGTGATGGGCCGCACCTGGCAGTGCGGCACCATACAGGTCGACTTCGCCATGCCTGAGCGGCTCGACATCACCTATACGGGGGCCGACAACGAGGAGCATCGGCCGGTGATGATCCACCGCGCGCTCCTGGGCTCCATCGAGCGCTTCCTGGGCATCCTGCTGGAGCACTACGGCGGCAATCTGCCCACATGGCTGGCGCCGGTGCAGGCGCTGGTGCTGCCCGTCGCCGACAGGCACGCGCCGTACGCCCACCAGGTGGCGGCCGCCTTGCGCGCCTCTCAGGGCGAGGTGACCCTGCGCGCCGAGGTCGACGACCGCTCCGAGAGCGTGAGCAAGCGCATCCGCGACGGTCAGCTGCAGAAGGTGCCCTACCTGTTGGTCGTGGGCGACCGTGAGGCCGAAGCGGGTGCCGTCAGCGTGCGTGAGCGCGGTGAGGAGAAAGGCTCGCAGCCGCTGGCCGAGCTGGCCACTGCCATCGCCGACGAAGTGCGCCAGCGGCGGCTGCCG
>Ga0247847_1000380_pt1 | contig 11073 bp, 2 predicted proteins | sample PFST25metaG_FD_186002 | JGI IMG/M metagenome (GOLD analysis project Ga0247847, IMG submission 186002) | Peat soil microbial communities from Stordalen Mire, Sweden - P.F.S.T25 | ecosystem: Environmental > Terrestrial > Soil > Wetlands > Peat | place: Sweden: Norrbotten County, Stordalen Mire...
CCCCTTTCTATTGAGCGAGAAACGACCTATGACCTCTTCGCTCGGCACCTTGCCTACAAAGCGATTAGCGAAGATCGTTCTGTCAACCTTTCAGACGAGCAAAAAGAGGAGGTAGAAGAACAAGTTGAAAAAAGTAATGAAGATGCTAATGAAGCACTCCGAAATTACTATCAACGAATTTTCATCCCAGGCAAGGACGAATTCAAGGAAATTGATTTCGGCACTCCAACTTATGGCGTAAAGAGGAAGATCAGTAAGGAAGTCTTTCAAAAACTGCAGAACGAGAAAGAATTGCTTAGCGCCATTGATCCTAAGGTTATCAAGATAAAGTATCTGTCAGACAAGGATTTTGTTTCAACATTACAACTATACACTGCGACTCTAACAACTCCGGGCGAGTTAAAGTTCGGCACCCGCGACGTCTTAACGGACGGAATATCGGACGGCGTAGAGCAAGGGTTGTTTGGGTTAGGCGAGCTGAGAGATGGGCAACCAATATGCAAGTTTTTCAAAGACGATGTGCCTGTTCTTCTTATGCGTGAAGAAGTGATTATGCGAGCAGAACTCTGCTTGAGAGAGCCCATTGTTGAGGGCCCCGGGAACCCTCCAGAGCCACCTGAACCGCCAGATTCTGGAGAAGGGTATTTTTACGACGGTTCCGACACGGAGCAACAAATCGTTCATAGCCAGCTCAATCTTAGTTTTCCGATGCCGCCAAAAGGGCACGTGTCCGACATCATTCCTGTCTTGCGCTTACTGCAAGACAGATTTACTGACATCGATGTTACGCTGCGGGCGCAAGATGGAAAAATCTCAGAAGAAGAATTTGATATCAGTGTGAGGGAGGCGTTCAGGCAGATGGGTATTCTCTTGCAGGAGTCGCTATGATTAAAAATGGGGATATCGTACAAAGCGCTAGATGGCCCGAACCAGTGGAAGTGAATCTGATTGAGGAGGATGAAGACTATGTGCGTCTCGTTGGTGTCATGCAACCATCTCGCCAACATGTCGATGATCTCATCCCACAAAGTGAATATACACTACTGATTCCACAGAAACTCGAACTGGACTGCAAGGCACCACCACTTAACGCCTTCTTGAGTCTTGAGGCAATACGGTACCGATTCGCGACTCTTTACGACCCCTTGCTCGCGATGAATACTTCTAAAATAGACCCACTACCCCATCAAATAGATGCAGTATACGGTTATGTGCTGAAACTTCCTCGCATACGTTTCCTTATTGCTGATGATCCAGGCGCGGGAAAGACCATCATGGCAGGGCTCATTATTAAAGAGCTGAAGCTCCGTCACTTGGCGAGTCGTATTCTCATCGTCACGCCCGGCCACCTCAAGGATCAGTGGAGTAGGGAGATGTCGGATCGGTTTGAAGAGCGATTTACCGTAGTTGACCGCAACATACTCGATTCACGTTACGGTGAAAACATGTGGGAGCGAGAGGCGCAGATTATTACTTCAATAGATTTTATCAAACGAGAGGAGGTCCTGCCTTCGCTGGCATCGTCCGAATTCGATCTCATCATTGTTGATGAAGCCCATAAGATGAGCGCGTACCGCTATGGAGACAAGCTCTATAAGACGGCTCGGTACAGAGTGGGGGAGCAGCTCTCCCAAATTACCGAAAATCTACTCTTCTTGACGGCAACACCACACAAAGGAGATTCTGAGAATTTCAGGCTGTTTCTCGATCTCCTTGAGCCAGGCTTTTTTGCAACGAACGAACTACTCCAGGAGTCGATTGAGAATCACGATAATCCTTTGCTTATCCGCCGAGTGAAAGAAGACCTCAAGAATTTTAACGGTGAGCCACTCTTTTTGCCGCGGCAAGTTCGCACAATTCCATTCAACTTGGGCACGGATTCGCCAAGTGAGAAGGACCTGTATAACCAGTTATCCAAGTATGTCAAAACTCAGTACAACAAAGCTTTAAGCGGCGATAAGGGAAGAAATGTGGCGTTTGCTCTCGTCATTCTCCAGCGCAGGCTCGCGTCAAGTACGTATGCCCTCCTAAAGTCCTTGGAGAGGAGAACAAATCGCTTGAGAGAACTTCTAGAGGGGCCACCTACAAAGACACAGGTTACCGATCGCATTTTTGACACAGATACGGTCGAGGATCTAAGTGAAGAGGAGCTTTGGGAGGTTGAGGGCATTTGGGAGACTTTAAGCGTTGCCGAGAACCGAGAGGAGTTAAAAAGAGAGATCAACACACTCGAAGAGCTTGCCGAGAAGGCTAGAGCCATTATTAAGCGGGAGGAAGAAATCAAGATCCGGGAGCTCAAAAAGACGCTAAAACAGCTAAATACTGAATTTAGTGGCCATAAAATTCTGATATTCACAGAATCGCGCGATACGCTTGAATACCTTGAAAAGCGCATTCTTTCGTGGGGGTATACTGTCAACACAATTCACGGGGCTATGAAGCTTGAAGCTCGCATAAATGCAGAGAAGATCTTTAAAACCGAAACTCAGGTTTTGGTCGCAACCGAAGCGGCCGGGGAAGGAATCAACCTCCAGTTCTGTCATTTAATGATCAATTTCGATTTGCCGTGGAACCCAAACCGCCTCGAACAGCGCATGGGGCGCATTCATCGTTACGGGCAAACAAAGGAGGTTTTCGTCTTCAACTTAGTAGCTGAAGACACTCGTGAAGGGATGGTGCTACGCAGGCTCTTCGAAAAGATGGAGGAGATTAAGACGGCTCTTGGAAGCGATAAGGTCTTTGACGTGCTCAGTGAAGTGCTTTATGGGACCGATCTCTCAAAGTTGCTCCTGGAAGCGGCAGCCACCGCCCGCGACATTGACGACATTCTCAGTGAAATCGATGTCACCGTGGATGCGGAATACGTCAAGGATGTGAAAGAGAAGCTAGGCGAGAGCCTGGCAACTCATTTCATCAACTACCCGATGATCAACGAGATGAAAGCTCGCTCTTTGGAGCACCGTCTGATCCCGGAGTACACTGCTGCGTTCTTTGCCAAAGTATATGCAGCAGCTGATGGCAGGATGAGAGAGCGCAAGGACGGCTTCATATCAATCGAAAACGTTCCACCGGATATTCGTCGCATCTCATCAGAAGAAAGCTTTGTCAAAAGACATGGACCTACCATGAGATCATATCCCAAAGCAACCTTCAGCCGCGACATCGCATTCAAACATCCTGATTCGGAGTTCATTTCGTTCGGCCACCCCTTGTTCGAAGCTGTTCTGGAATGGGTTGATCGCTCCATGTCCATTAGTTTGAGACAAGGGGCTGTTTTTGAGGACCCTGATGCCAGAATGGATGGCGCGGTCTTGTTTTATGAGGGAGAGATCAGAGATGGCAAAGGAGACGTTGCAGGCAAGCGCCTTTTTGCGCTATACGTCGATGAAACAAGAGGCAGCGTGACAGCAATGGCTCCCTCATTCATATGGGACCTTGTCGGGCGGGCACCCAACGACTACAATATAGCCGATATCGAGACGCTGAAGCAAATTGCACGCAAACAGCTCCTTCCTGCCTTAGAGCAATACAAAAGCGAACTCTTCGACGAGCGAGAGAGACAGGCTAGAATAAAAGAAAAGTACGGGGTTAAGTCACTCGAACACCTTGTTGACAAGTTTGATCGTTCGCTTGAGGGGTTCTATGAACGCCAAGGCCTTGATGAGGATGTCGATCTTGTTATCCACAATGCAAGAGAGAAGAGAGATAAGTATGAACACGCACTCGATGAGCTCAAAGAGATTATCCAACGCGAACAAGTGCTTACTATCAGCAGCCCCGTTTTTATCGGGGCGATCAGAGTAGTTCCCGCTCGCAGAAAGGAAATGCAAATGATGAAGCGGGATGACGAGATCGAGCAAGTTGGGATGGAAGTAGCAATGGATCAAGAAAGGTCACACGGACGCAACCCTGAAGACGTTAGCGCTGAAAATCTCGGTTTTGATATTCGTTCGACTGACGAACGGGGAAATCGACGTTACATTGAAGTGAAGGCGCGAGCGGGAGTCGGCCAAATTGAGCTGACTCAGAATGAAGTGTTTAAAGCGCGGAGCTTGGCCGACGATTACTATCTTTATGTTATTATGAATGCCTCAGACGTTGTGCCTTCTTTACGAATTTATCAAAATCCTATCGAGATGCTTGCAATGGAAGAAAAGATTGAACACCGATTTGCAGTTCTGCTAGAAGAACTGAACCGATCTATGCAAACTGACTAAGATCTTGAGGTGTGAGGTTGGCAGGGCGTCTGATCGAAGTTTCCACAAAAAGAGGTGAGCGGATTATCGGCCCGGGAGAAGAATATTCGTCAAGGCCACATATCGATACTTCACATCTGGTGGGCACGGCGACCGCTAGCGGCCTCGCGTGCTACAGCGTATGCGGCGCTTTTGCCAACACCAGAAACCGAAGATGAACTAAGAGAGAAACTTAAGTTCGTCATTGATTTCGCAAATGGGAGAATTCATTAAATCAAGGGCTTGTTGAAAAAGCTCGAAATGATGTTTTGGCTGCTTTTCGAGGCCGTCCACCACGTATTCTAGATCCGTTTGCAGGCGGGGGGCTGGCAAAAGCGGTGAGACGCTCACTTTGGTGAGCGATACGGTTTCGGAAATAACGAAGCAGTCTATCGAGTTGTCCAAGCAATAAGCGAGACGCTGCCAAATGACAGTAAAGAGAAACAGCTCCTAGAGGGATTCTTAGCAGGCAAGGAGCGCGTAAAACGCGATATCAAAAAGAGACGGGGCAATAACTTTGTCCGATTGGGAATAATTAGTTAGTTACTGTTATGCAGTTTACGAGAGTCATAACTCATCTTCGTAGTATTAAATGTATAACTGCTGCTCTTTGACACGAACTCTACCAAAAATTAGTGCAAGATTCAGTACGGAAAGCACCTATGACGCCGATACACAGGTTATCTAGACGTTTATTGCGAGTACAGCACACAAGAGGTTATCGAGGCTAAGTAATGACCAAACGATTCATCGAAGAATCTTTCCCAGTAAAGGAAGTGAGTATCTTATCCGCCCGCGAGAAAAGCATTCGTCATGGGCACATCTCAACACTTCACATTTGGTGGACAAGGAAACCATTAGCCGCTTCTAGAACTACGGCATATGCTTCACTAATCGCCGCGCCCCATACACGTGAAGAGCAACAAGAGACGCGCCAATTTATGATCGATTTTGCAGGATGGCAGAGTTCTTTCAATTCTGGACTCATTGAAAAGGCCCGCAAAGATGTCTTTGCATCAAACAACGGAGTTACCCCGCGTGTACTAGATCCATTTGCAGGGGGGGGCTCTATACCTCTTGAAACTCTCCGGCTTGGTTGTGAAACTTATGCAAGTGACTTAAACCCCGTCGCAGTTCTGCTTGAAAAAGCAACGCTAGAGTTTCCACAAAAGTATCGTGCCCAAGAACTCTTCATTTCTGAAAAATCCAGAGGTAACATACTATCTGAAGATGTTAAAAAATGGGCTGCCTGGATCTTTGAACAGGCACAAGAGGAGCTGAGTGAATTTTATCCACTCGATAAAGACGGATGTACTCCTATAGGTTATATTTGGGCGAGAACAATTCCTTGTCAGAATCCCTCGTGCGGAGCCGAAATTCCTTTAATGCATCAATTCTGGCTGGCAAAGACACCCAAAAGGCACGTATCATTATTTCCGTATGTCGAAAACAAAGCTGTTCACTTCAAAATTGTTGGAGACGGATACGACACGTTTCCTCACAATTTCAAAGCAGGAAATGGGACCGTTTCTCAGGCAATTGCGACCTGCCTAGTCTGTGGCTCAGTCGTAGATCCTGACACGACAAGGAGATTGTTTCAAGAAGGCGAGGCTGCCCAACGCATGCTAGCAGTAGTTCTCCATTCCGCCAAATCGCGCGGTAAGAGATACAGGTTATCGACGCAAGAAGATTTGGATATTTTTACAAGAGCCGCTAGTCGTCTCAACAAAAAAAGGCACGAACTAAACGAGGATTGGGGTTTTGATTTCGTCCCTACTGAGCCTATTCGCACACCTTCAAATGCAGAGTATAAGCCGGGCGGGCTCTACTTTAATTTCACACCTGTTGTGTTGTATGGAATGACGAAATGGGGCGATATCTTCAACTCTCGGCAAAAACTCTCTTTGATTGTTTTTGCTGAACTTGTATGCAAAGCACATCAGGCGATGCTACAAGAAGAATATCAAGAAGATTACGCAAGAGCTATTTGCACATATTTAGCCTTAGGCATGAATCGGCTTGCGGCTTACAATACTACTCTTGGTCCTTGGCACAATACTCGTGAAACGGCTACACCAATATTTGCTCGTCAAGCAGTATCGATGATCTGGAACTACGTTGAGACAAGCCCGTTAGCCACTTCTTTCGCTTGGAGAACGCAAATCGACTGGATTGTTAGATGTATTGATACTGTTTCAGAAGTTGACTCTAATGCTGCTTACGTCACTCAATCTTCTGCTACGAATTTAAAATATCCAGCTGACTATTTTGATGCGGTCTTCACAGATCCCCCGTACTATGACAACTTGCCTTATTCGTATCTTTCAGACTTCTTCTATTGCTGGCTTAAAAGAACGCTAGGACCTTTATACCCTGATCTATTCGTCACACCTCTAACTCCCACACGAGAGGAGGCACTAGCAGAGCTTCCTTTGCTACGAGGTATGAAAAAGACGCTGGTAGCTGATGAATTCAAAAATGTAAAAAATAAAGAAAAGTTTGAAGAGCTTCTTGGGCAATCCTTTCAAGAAATATATCGGGTACTAAAACCAAACGGGATTGCCGTTATTGTTTATGCCCACAAATCTACCGAAGGGTGGGAAACTCTCATAAATTCTTTACTAGATTCAGGTCTTGTCGTGACAGCATCGTGGCCGCTAAATACAGAAATGGCGGCCCGTATCAGAGCCAAGGATTCTGCGACGCTCGCATCGTCAATCTATATCATTGCCAGAAAAATGGCACGCCAACAGACGGCTTTTTATGCTGAAGTCAAAGAGGAGCTAAAAAATCATCTTAACTCAAAACTTCAAACTCTTTGGGAGGACCAAACTGAGCCGCTTGACAGTAATGTAAAGACTCTTTTAGGAAAGGAACTAGCTGAGATGGATCTTTTCAGCGGAGCAGATTTCTTTATTGCTGCTATAGGTTCAGCCATTGAAATCTTTGGAAGATACGAACAAGTAATAGACTATGATGGTAGCATAATCAGAGCTGGTAAACTCCTTGACGATGTGCGAACAATAGTAACTGATTTTGCTGTGAAACAGATACTTCATAATGGATTTGGTGGTGAGATTAGTGATCTCACGCGCTTCTATGTTTTATGGCGTTGGAACTATGGAGAGGCTCGAGCGCCTTTTGATAACGCACGAAAGCTTGCCCAATCGTGTGGCATTGACGTTGTGCAAGAATGGAACAAGAGTGGATTTATTAAGAAAGAGAAGGAGTTTGTTCGAGCACTCGGTCCTCAAATGCGTAATGTAGAATCACTAGAAAACTCGCGAGAACTCATCGATGTGCTTCACCACGTCTGCCTTCTGTGGGGCGCGGGTGAACGCGAAGAGATGCTTACTGTTCTATCTGAGAGCGGTTTGGGAAATAACGAAGCTTTTTATCGTGTCGCCCAAGCTATAAGTGAAACTCTGCCCAACGACAGCAAGGAAAAACAGCTATTAGAAGGCTTTTTAGCAGGCAAAGCAAGCATAAAGCACGATATAAAAGAAGCTGGAGGGCCCACGACTTTGTCTGATTGGGCATAGTCCATTCTGTTTAATTCCGCTCTAAATCTATTTTAAGCCTGATAGTCTGTCTCAATCCTACTTCCTGTTTGTTAGACCTCTGCACTCACGCCAAGGTGTTGAGAGTCTGTGACCTCAGCAATAACAAAGGTTTTAACCAGCCCGTTCAGACTACTTGACAAATGTCTCTTAACGCAGCCCAGAAACAGGCGGTACAAGGGTGCGGAGTGCAGCTCATACTGGCAGGTCCGGGCTAAGGAAAAACACTAGTCATTACCGAAAAATCTTACATCTTCTTGCGAGTGGAATTAAGCCTGAGAACATTCTCGCTCTAACTTTCTCAAAGAAAGCTGCACAAGAGATGATTGAACGGCTTGAAAAAAAGCATTGATCCTTCTGAAATAACGATCGGAACGTTTCACTCATTCTGTTTCAGCGTCCTACAGAACAACGTGCTCGATTCTGGCATTAGCTTTTCTTCAGGCCACGTTGGTAGAACAAATCAGCTTGTGTGGGCACTCAGAAACGTCGATTCTTTTGGCTTCGAACATCTGAAAGTGGGCAACAATGCCGCAAGGCTGGTTGAATCGATTATGGATGGCTTCTCATCATTCAAAGATGAACCCATCAGCACAGAAGACCTGGGAAAGTATCTCAACGAAAAGGACGTACAACAGCTGTGGGAAGAAGAACGAACGATCTTGACAAGTTAAGCGATAGCCTCAGAGTTACAAAGCGCGTGCGCCGTGACGGTAGAGTCGTTCAAACTTAACCAAGCGCATCTGTGGACACTCGACGCGACAAACTGACACTAGTGCCTTCTGATTTCCTTCTCTACGCATAGGTCGCTATAACTGCAAGATCTGCATGTTTGATAAGCTGGCGTCTGCAGAAAACGTTCTGAGAGCACATCATCAATCATCCCCGCCAAGCGCAGCTTCTGGAGCTCAAGGTGTTCTACATCCGGCATATAATCAACCACTTTCTTGTGCTTAACGTAGAAAAGGGAGGCCCTGAGTGGGAGGACGCCGAACTTGTCAAGAATGGCCAAACAGTAAACATTCATCTGGATATTGTCTCTGATACTATTCTTGTTTTCCGCTTCGTAGCCTGTTTTGTAATCGATCACCACATACTGCTCCGCAGGTGTTCTTTCGATGCGGTCGATGACTCCCTTCACCACGCGACCGTTAAGGGTAAACTGAAACTTCATCTCAGCGGCGATGACTTCGTTTTCGTTGCGCTCCCGCCACGCTAAATAGGTCTCGATTATCTGTGCGGTGCGCTGCTTGTCCTCGCGTTCTTTTTGTTTCGTCGCATAAGCAGCAGAAGACCAGAATTGCTCGAGCATAGCTTCAGCTTGCTCCTTTGTCGGCGGGATCCCTTCCAACTCTTGCTTTGTGAGGTGCTCGATAATCTCGTGCACTACGAGTCCAAGGTTGAAGTAGGTCTTTGGGGACGTGGGAACGTGCAGAACGTAGCTAAACTTGTACTGCATTGGACAGTTGCTGTACGTCTGGAGCGCTGACGCGGAGAAGTGATGATCTTCGCTTACTAATGGCGCACGCTTACCCTCAAAAAGCCGTTGCAGTTCGGTATTGGTCTCTTCTACGGTCAAAAAACTGTGCACGTCAAAGTCCTCAAGCCGCTTTCCATTTTCCAAAAAGCGGAGTTTCTCAAGCTCAACGATCTTTTGGAGCGCTGTCTTCGGCTGCACGTTCTGTATAGCGCGAATAGCTTGGTCCTGAAGCAGCGCCTTTGCTTGTTCGACGGCGGTTTCAACAGCTCTAACATCCTGCAAGGACTGCTGGGCGACGTCCACAACCTCAATGCGCGGATTGTGCTCAAACTCGAGTTCCTCGAGGAACTTCGAGGGCTTGGTCTTGTTGACGTTCTGGCCGTACCGCTCCGCGTAGGTCGCATAAAGCTTCTGTTCAGCTCGCGTCATCGCTACGTAAAAAAGGCGACGTTCCTCTTGCTGATAGAGCGCTTTCTCGTCGTCACCCGTCATCATCCCCTTTGCCAGGTCGTTTGGCACGTAGAACGGCTTTTGCTGATACCGCAAGGGGAACCTGTTGGTCGCCGCGTCAACGATAAAAACGACCGGGAACTCCTTTCCCTTGCTCTGGTGCACAGTCATGACCTTGACGCTATCCGTTTGTTCGGGCTCTTCAAGCTCTATTTGGAATCCGCTGAGGAGGTCAAGATATTCGAGGAAGTCCGTGACGGAGGGATGCTTCGTTATCGATTCGTACTCCTGTGCTATCTCGTAAAGCTTGTTCAACAGTTGCACGTTACGCCAGTCCGCCTCGTGGAGGCTTCGTTTGTACAGATCTGTCGAACGCATAATGAGTTCATACACGAGCTCCGACAGCGTAAGCCGCTCCTTTCGCTGTAACAGCAGCTCTATGGTGCGCGTGATTTCGCTTATGTGCTCCACTTGCGTGGTGAGAAGGGCATCCACGTCCAGCAGGCACTCATAAACGAAGTCACTTGAGCCATCCTCCCACGCTAAGCGCTCTGCGCAGGCGTTGAGCCTCTGTACGTTCACTTCGGTGATGCCAGAGAGTTTCATAATGCGATTGAGGTGAATTCCCGCGATGAGAGGATTCTCTATGATGTTCAAATACGCGAGAGCGTCACGAATGACCGCCGTCGCAAAAAAGTCGATTTCGCCGACGAACTCGCATGGTATCCCCTGGTTGCGTAGTGCCGTGTGGAACTTCGCTCCTTCCATGCGACGCCTGCTTAGCACGGCAATGTCGCCATACGTGAGCTCTCGCTGTTTGTTATCAGCTCGGGAGAAGAACGGGGTGCCAATCAATCGCTCGATTTGCTGCGACACAAATTGCGTCTCGGACTGCTCGGTTTCACAGCGGGCAACGATGACCTTGTCTCCGTCTTGGTTTCCCGTCACAAGCGTCTTTTCCTCGCGGTTGGGCGCGCTGCTCATCAGTTTGAGCGCGCAGGTGAGGATGTTTTGTGAGTTACGGTAGTTGTGGTCAAGGAGCGTTTCAGAGAAGCTAGCGAAGTGTTCCTTAAAATCCGTGAAGCTCGTCAGGTACGCCCCGCGGAACCGATAGATCGATTGGTCATCATCCCCAACGACGCAGATGTTATCACCGGCAAGCTGCTTGATGAGATAGAGCTGTGCGTAGTTCGTATCTTGAAACTCGTCGACGAGGATGTGCGTGTAGCGATCGCGGTACCGCTGCAAAAGCATAGGCTTTCGGTCAAAAAGGACCGATGCCTCGTGAATCATGTCGTCGTAGTCGAGAAGCAACTCCTTCCGCTTGTATGCGCCATACGCCTTGTAC
>Ga0247847_1000381_pt1 | contig 11071 bp, 9 predicted proteins | sample PFST25metaG_FD_186002 | JGI IMG/M metagenome (GOLD analysis project Ga0247847, IMG submission 186002) | Peat soil microbial communities from Stordalen Mire, Sweden - P.F.S.T25 | ecosystem: Environmental > Terrestrial > Soil > Wetlands > Peat | place: Sweden: Norrbotten County, Stordalen Mire...
GACCACCGAGCCGGGAGTTTGGACAATGAGGTTGAGCACGCTCCGCCGCGACCTCGTGGGCCTGATCGAGCTCCTGGTGAGCAGCCCGGGACGGTGGATCTTCATTCTCGACGCCGGCCGTCCCGGCGGGCGCTACGTGCAGTTGCTGGTGTACGAAGACGGCTCTATCGTCGCCGAAGCCTCTTCCAACAACTTCCTCGAGGATTCTGATCGTCTGAGCCCCGAACAGGAGAAGGCGCTCGTCACCATGGGATGGAACGAACCCTGTCTTCCCGGCAAGCCCAACTGGTGGTCGGTGCAGGCCACGATCAACCCGGACACGAAAGAGGTCGCCAGCCTCGTCCTCGGTGCCTTTGATGTGGCGTTCCAGTTATGCAGCTCCGACCTGGTAGCCGGAAGGGTGTTCAGTTCGCCTCGACGCGGCAACACTCCCGCCACGGGTTGGTAGACGTCGGCCATCCGCCCCACGATCGCCCACGTGGCCGCGTAGGTGACAGAGGGCAGGTCACCGGGACCAGCGCGGCCGGCGCCGACGTTGGGCACGGTGGGCGGCGGACGAAGGACCGGGGCGAGAGGCTTAAGAACGGAAGCGTACGATTCAAGTAAAGTCATCAGTGAAGACGCGCCGTTGGGTTGCGACCCCGGTGCACGCTCGACGCCTCGTCTGATAGGGCAAAGAGGAGGTCATGTCGAGGACCAACAAGCCCACCGTGAAGTCGTTGCTCGTTGTCGCGGCGCTAGTAGCCGCGTTTGCGGGGATCGCAGCGTGCGGAGGCGTCACGAACTCGCTCAAGGCGTCGCCCGCTTATCCCAACCGCATCGCTACGTGCGTCGAGGCCGTCGACTCGGAGGTCAGCTCCGTCCTGGAGTCCACCAATTATGCGATGCCGTCATCACCGAGCTTGCTAGTAACGAATTACGCACTGAACGCGATCAAGCAGGCAGACGCTGAGGGGAACGTGTCACAGCTCAGCAGCGCGTACATAACAAGCCAGTGCAGCGGCACCTTCGGTCCCGCGCTCCAGCGCCCGCCCTCGCTCAGTGCAAGAGACGGCTGCATCACCGACGTCCTCGCTGAGGTCGGAGACCCAGGTGAGGGTGTGGCGACACCAGTGCTCCTTTCCACCTGGGAGGAGCACGTGACGACCCTGTTCACCTCCAGATGGCCAGGGGGCTTCTCTAATACGCCCGATGGCCCAGCGCAACTTCAGTTCGTTCAAGAGGCGTGCGGCACCAGCACCCCAACGACGTCGCAACCGACTAGGACGACATTTCCCACGACCTCGACAACTAAACGCACGACGACGACTACGCCGGTGGGATATTGGAACGAGCCAGTCACCGTCGACTCCGGAAGTCCCTTTGGCCTGGCTGGCATATCGTGCGCCAGCGAATCTTTCTGTATAGGCGTGGACGCAAATGGCGACTTCACGAGGTTCAACGGAAGGACATGGAGCGCTCCCAAATCAATCGGTGCCTTTGCGCCGCCAGGAGCGGCATCCGGTGACGGACCATCAGCCATCTCCTGTCCCTCACCTACGTTTTGCGTTGGAATAGATGAGTTTGCTGGTTGGGGCCTGTCAAACCATGCATTCATTTACAACGGCAGTTCGTGGTCGGAGTCTGTGGCCACAACGCACATGCTGACCAGCGTCTCGTGTCCAAATAGGCAATTCTGTATGGTTGGAGACGCCGATGGAGATATCGAACTCTTCAACGGAACGAGCTGGACGCGCCCCGCCTCGCTTGGCAAAGGCGAGATTACGCCGGTCTCATGTGGATCACCGACATTTTGCGGGGCGGTGGATTCTTCCGATAACGCTTACGTCTACTATGTCGGGAAGTGGTCCACAGCAGACCATATCGACCGTAGCGATGCTGGTTTCGGCCTCGTGAGCATCTCATGCACCGACGTGTGGTCGTGCATGGCCGTGGACGCGGAGGGTAACGCGTATGGTTATTTCGCCGGCAAATGGGGCGTTGGGGGGCTCATCGCACCCAATGGCGGCGGACTCACGAGCATTTATTGTGGATCGTCGTACAACTGCCTCGTCGGTGACTCGAATGGCCAGGTCATCGCCTACGAAGACGGCTACTGGGGAACACCAGAGGCACTGCTGGACAGCGGGGTGTCGGCGGTGGATTGCGCCGGAACTACTTTTTGCGTTGCCGCGAGCGACCAGGGCCAGGTCGTAACGGTCAAGCTACGCGGTGCCCCGGCATCATCGGTTACGTCGACCACGACTCAGTCTGTAACGACGACGACCTTCCCCACCAGCCCGGCGTTGCTCTTCTCAGGCGGGTTAACAGGGCTGGAACACGCGATATCGAAGGCGTTCGCTTCGGGACAGATTCCGGACTCTGCGGCCATGGCCGACGTGACAGTAACTTGTGGGTCTGCCGCACTCAAACTGAAACCGGGGGTGGTGATCGCATGCGGGATCGCAACACCGCCAGGTGACGATGCGGAAATGTTCGTGCAGATCGCTGGTCACAGCGGCAACGAATACATACCACTGATGGAAGGGTCAGCCTTTCCCTGTGAGATTCTAGATCCAGCCGAGCTATCCGCTATTCGGGCCAACCAGCCACAGGACTGCCCTGAGTAAGCGAGTCCCTACCGGCGACACACAGTAAGCGGCCAGCACACCGGAACCGACCCCGCCGGGCACGTCACCCCGCTGTGTGCGCGCTTTTGGCCGTTTCGCGGCCCCGTCCCCCTCTTTCCCCACCTGAGGTGGTGGGGCCTAACGCAAGGGGCCGCCCGGCGCGCGAACCGCCCGTACGCAGGCCCGGAGCGAGACCGCGGCCGAGCGCTTGGTCATGCCCGGGGAGCCGAACCGCCCGTACGCAGGGGCGGAGGGCCAGGCGCCCGGGGGGGCGCCACACAGGCGCCCACGCTCGCTCACGTCAGCCTCGATAGGGCCTGGGGGTTTCGTTGGGAGGCTCGAGCGCGTGCCGGTCGTCTATGCCCAGAACCTCTGTGCCAGAGCCAGCGCATCGGCGAAGAATTTGTCGCGCTCAGGCGTCGCCGGATTGCCGATCCAAGAAGGTGGCTCGATGTCGACACCCGCCTCGATACTGTCTCGCGAGATCACAATGGGGCCGTACAGCGACTCGATGCCGCGCTCCGTCAGTGCCCACTCTGGATTCACGATCGCGTAAACGGGACCGATGTCACGGCCCTCGTGCCGAAAGCCGATGGCAGATTTAACTGTCTCACCGAGCTCTCGGAAGATTGCGCTGGCGTCGAACTGGAGATCCCCGGGATACTTTCCGACACGTTTTAGTCCGTCCACTACCCGGCTCATAAATGCCTGCGTGTTTTCATCGGGCGTCCACAACAGTGAGCTAGGCCGTCTGTCCTCTCTGTCTGAGATGTCGGGATAGATTTCCAGCGCGGGTAAGTACCCGGCTGCGCGCGCTGGGCGAGTGCCCGTCCCGAAAAACAGCCATCGCCCAGAGGTTCCAATCTTGGACCCAACACTGCCACCTACGGCGTTGAGTTGCCTTGCCGCCCGGAACATATCCAGCGTTGATTCCCATGTTGGAGCTTCAAGGAACCGAGAGATCGCTCCTGCATCCTGATCGCGCCGTTTCGCTATCAGCTCACGAGTCGCTGGGCCAAGCTCATCGATCCTTAGGTTGGTCTCGCGCACCTGCTCTTGCACATCCTCGACGGCATGGCTCAGCTCTTCAACCGTAGACGTGGTCGACCTCTGCTGGTGCGCTACTCGTTGGACCACACGATAACTACGGTCCTGAATCCAGTACAGAGGTAGGAAGAGCAAGATGGCTACTCCGCTCCCGGTGAGTACCTCTATGGCTGCCGGCCGCTGAACGAGAAATGCTGAGTAAATGAAAGCACCTCCGATAACAACCGCCAACAGGACAAGCCGAACCTTGGGACGCCTCTTGTCCGTTCCTTCGTGACTGGGCACTGGCGCGGGCTCAGCGATACTGACGCCGCTGCGCGTCTTGGACGCGCGCTCTTAACGCCTCGGGAAGCTCGACAAGAGCGATCTCAATGCCGATCTGGCGGATGGCACTCGCGTACCACGAGCGACCTCTAAACTGCCGGGCCGCCTCGGCGTCGCTGAATAGCAGGACTAGACGGACCGGAGGCCCCAGCTCGCGCTCAAGATAAGCAAGCTTGAAGGCGTCGGCGAGAACCTTGTTTCGCTGCGCCGACTTTGGCGGACCCTGATGTGCCCACGCTTCGACCAAGATCCGAGGGTGGTCCGAGACGCCGTCGACGTCCACATAGTCGCCACCTGAAAGTCGGATTCGCCTTGCCTCCAGCCGTACGTTGAGGTGCTCGGCAAATGCTGCCAGCATGACGGTCTCTGCCTCCCGTTGGACGCTGGAGTCGCCCGGCGGCGTGGGCAGTTCCTGCTGATCGACGACTGCCGACGGCGGACCTTGGGTACTCCTTTCGACCAGGACCGACTGAGGGCCGTCGTTCCGGAGGCGATAACGACCTGGCGCGACGCGCGTCAGGTCATCCCACGTGAGTGCGTGGTGATCGGGGGCATTCGCACACATCCGAGAGACGACATGAGTTCTTACGGTGCTCGGCGCGTACCGCGTACCTCTGGCGACCAAGGCGCGAATCACATCCTGAGGCGAAAACGATCCGTCGGGTGCAAGCACTGCGAGATCGGACACAACTTCAAGGATCTCGTCGCGACAGGTCGACACCATTGCACCGATCCTACGTTGGGCGGGCGGCTCTGCAGCATGTGCGCGATGAAGGGCGCATGTCTGACATGCTCAGCTACCTCAGGTCCGGACCAGCACCGCTGCAGGCGGCAGGGACGGCTAGCGGCAGCGCCCCTCCGCTCCAGGTCTCAGACGACGAGCCCGAGGCGACTCGTGTGGTGCCGTGCTGCGGACAGACGACGACATCGGGCATGTCCGGAGAATCCCAGCCGAAGGGGCAACCACAGCTGACGACGAGCCGATAGGCGGGCCGCCCAGGAAGAATAAAGCGGGAGACCGAGGGAGCGCGTGCCTCAATGGCACGGTCACACTGTTCCCGATGAGGATCCGGCGCATCCCGCTGCCATCGTGTGCCACACTCGTCTGCGTGATCGTTGAGTTCATGGACGATGACGACGGCTACATCGCGTGGCTCGCGGAGCATCCAAACGGGTTCGTCTTGAACTGCGGCAGGCCCCCGACGCCGTCGTACCTCATGTTGCACCGGGCAATGTGCGGGACTATCAACGGCACACCGGCGCGTGGTCGGAGCTGGACTGTGATCTATCAGAAGGTCTGCGCCAACACGAAGCGGGAACTGGTGGACTGGGCCAGCGAGATAGGGGTTCTACAGCCGTGCAAGTTGTGCAAGCCTTGTGGGGAAGCGCCGTCGGACCCCTAGGACGGACCAACTACGAGCGCCTCGGCTCGTAGTGTTACACCCGACCTAGAACGTTGAACTGACGAGATCGCGCAGGCTGCGACGCCCACTGCGGAAGTCTTCCTTGAGCGTTCGAACGTCACCGGGAGTCGGAAGCCCCGTAAGTTCGATCGTGGCCGCGAAGTCCATCTTCCTTCCGACCCGCCGGATCGCCTGGTTCAAGCGCTCAAGGATCGCGTCTCTCACCCTGACCTTGAATTCAAGAAAGCGAATCTGACGCCACACGCTGTACGGTTCGAGCCGGTTGTCTTTGAACAGATCCCGGACGTTCCACCCTATGGGCTGCGTGACCTCAGCGAACAGCTCGCCCTTTTCACGGTTGTGAGTCGTGAAGTCGTATGGAGTCGACTCGGTGAGTGAGCGCTCCATCAGGGCAAAGTCCTTGCCTTGCTCCCGATTGGCGGCGAGCAGGAAGTCGACCATTGTACGAACCGGGCTAACCAGGTCGCTCGGGAGCGTGAATGTCACCAGCGTCGAGGGATCCAGTGAGACGTAGGAGATACCGCTACGGTCACGGAGAGGGCTGATGGTGGGCAGAACATACTGGATAGGCGTGCTACCCAACGTGGAAAAAGTGCCAGGCGCGATCAGTTCCAAGCGGAAGGCCGCCGGTGGATCATCGCCCATCTCGTCCGCGGAGTAGAGGAAGTCGATCTCATACGTGCAGGGCCCACCCAGGACGAGGTGTTGGGCAGTGCTACTGACAAAGTCCCGAACGCCGTCGTCCAGCGATGGATAACCCCGCTCGGAGAGGGCAGATGCAATCAGCGGCATGGCGCGGTTCGCATCAGGTCCGACAACTCGGACCTCGCGCTCACCGTCGCGGCCCACGTCGTAGGGGATCACGTGCTCAAGATCCTGGTGCAACAAGTAGGTGTAGTACCCCTCCACGGGGAAGGCGGCGCGCATTCGCTCAGTGAGAACTGGGTTATCGACGGGGTAGTAGGAGTACGAGTGCCGAGTGCTCCTCAGCTTGTCGCTGTTACGCCTCATCACCGATCCCCGAGTCGTCGTCGGCTGGACTCCCGCGTGGCTGACGCTCGCGGTCGAGAGACTCACGCAACATCTCCGCTCCTCGGGAGATCTCCAGCGCGGTCAGATCGGGACGCTGAGCGAGATACTCGACGACGAAGAGGTCGGCGAGGTCATGATGGACGCCCATGAGGTCATCCGGCGCGAACACCGCAATGATCGGATTGCGGTGTGGCTCCGGATGTGGCTCTCCCCACATGCCGGCCCAGCTCTGAATGCCTCTCTCTCTCAGAACTCGGGCCAATTCCATCTGCCGGCCGGTGCGTGCGACGCCGCCGCTGGTCAAAGCGAACACGTTCTCCTGCAGAGTGAGGACGGCAGTGAGCTGTGCTGCCAGCGCAGGCGCCGCTCCCGCGTCCAGAATGTTGTCCCACACAGCATGGACCTCCAGCCAGATTCCCGCATCCGTGACCAGAGACATCAAGAGCGCGTACCCACTCAGCTCCATCGTGTCGACGAGCGGCTCGGTCCCGAATATGGCTCGCTCGCGGACTCTCTCGTCCGAGAGGTCCTGAACCAGACGCATCCGCGCGCGATTGGCCGTCGCGATCGTAATCGGGAAGAGAACTCGTGCGATCTCATCTCGCCCATCGAGTATGGCGTGGAACGTGGCATCGAAGAGACGGCGGTATGCCTGCCCGAACAGGTCCGGCTTGGTTGTGTCGTGCGATGCAAAGGGAAGTTGCAAGGCAACCAGTCCCAACTGGGTGAGCAACTTCTCCTCCAGAGCACGGGGCGTGTCGTCCGGCAACGAAGCATCGGGCCAGAGTTCATCGGCGGTGGGTTCATGGCGCAGTGATTGGAGGGAGTCCAGAGCCCTGTGGACTGCCGGCAGGTGGTACTCGACCTTGTGGAGCAATTCTAGAAGATCGAATATCCTGACCGCACTCAGTTCGGGATCGGTCAGCGGATCGTCGACAAGTGGTGTCACAAGAGTCGACTCGACCTCATCAAGGAAGCTGCAGACTCCGTCCTCGAGCGTCCTCGCGAGGATTCGGGCGGAGAGGTGGTGCAGCCACCATGCTGGTGTGATGCGTTCGTGCTCGGTTCGCTGCTCAAACGCGATGCCGCTTGCGACGTCCTCCAAGAGGCCGAGAAGCTCTCGCGGGGCTCTGGCCCTGTAGGCATTCGTGGGGCCTTCGACGGCCTTGTCGAGACTAAGCGCGAGCGCCTGGGGGTCGAGAGACTCGAACCGCCGAGCAAACCCGAGCCAGAGACTCGTGAAGCCAAGAACCTCCCGCTCGACCAAAGCCAGGCGGAAGATGTTCTCGTCTCCGTTGGAAACGTCATCTTCTGCTTGAGTCTGTGCAAGAACAGTGTGCCGATAACCGGCGATAGCCCTCAGCAAGAGGAAGGCCTCGTCGAGTTCGAGCCGTGCCGCGAGCGCGAAGACGAATTCGTTCGCGCTGTCGAGGACTCCGATCAGGCGACTCCAGTCGTCGTTCGCAGCCAGACTCGGAAGCAGGGCACCTATTAGCAACGAGAACCGGCGCTCAACCCACAATGGGTCCGGGGTCAAAGTCGGTTGTACGCCGGACTGAGTCCGGAGCGCTGTATCCAGTCGCGTGTGATCCATCGTGAGCCAGTTCGGATGGGACGCCGTCCGGTGGAACCAGTCGCTCTTAGTTGGTATCGACGACTTGATAGCGGCGCTCGCGCTCCAACATCCGAGCAACTGGTACGCGATCTTCTCCGGAGCCGTGGTGTCCTGGACCTCGCGTGCGGTGATCAGGGTGACAAGTTGCTCGTATCGGCGAAGGATGACTGCCGCGCGATCATGTGCTGCGCTCTGTTGGACTTTGTCAGGGATATGTCTGCCAGCAGCCGAAGCACTTCGGAGAGCGCGCATGAACTGCGGATAGAGACGCTCGGTGAGGGTGGATGGGTCAAAGAAGTTGAAGAGGCGACGACCGAGGACGACAAGGCTGAGTACGGAGAAGACCGAAAGAAGCGCGAAGAGAACAGCGGTCAGTCCACGAAACTCGCGGGCGGAGACCACCGGAAGCGTCAGAAGCGTGATTCCGACGATGAGCGCGGTGACAACGTTCCACACATAGATCGTCGATGTGCGCTCCCGGACAAAGAGTTGGCGGATCTCGCCCGGCACGCGTGAGTAGGCCGTTGATGCGATGACGCCAACGGTGGTGAAGAAGAGCGCGAGAAACGTTGCTTGAGCGCCGACCGCCGCTGCCACAAAGGCAACATATGAGTTGACGGACACCGGGGTGAAGAGAGATCCCCAGTGGAAAAAGTGGCTCAGCCAGGCCGCGATTGCCTCTACTGCGACGACGAGAGCGATGGCGACGAGAGTGCCCAGAAAAACGCGGACGGCTAGCGCAAGGAATAGCCGTACGCCCTGACGGACCTGGTCCGCGCCGTCACGAATCCCAAGCGATGTGACCGACGCCCTCAGCCGTAGCCGCTGACGTCGCGCCCGCCATTCCCAATGACGCATGTCGTCACCGCGAACGAGGAGGAGTTCGGCTCGTCTGTGTCGACCCGACGGGCCGCTGCGTCTGCGCCACTCGATGAGGCGATTCTAGAGTCGGGGCGTCGATAGGAGAAGTTGGTCAGCGTCGGTCTGGATGATCGTTAAGTGGGGGACGGTACGTCACGGCCACCCGCGCCAGCGCTCGACGGCGACGGCGATCACGGCACCTGGGATGGCGACGTGTCGGTACTGGGGGTACTTGCCCTCGAGCAAAGACTTGGCTCGCTCGTATTCCTCCCCGTGGTCGATAACCCGGCCACGGCCATCGGCGCGAACCCACCACAGCTCCGCCCAGTCGTCGTCATAGTGGTCGACGAGCACTGCAGCCGCTGGGTGCCAACGCAGGTTCTCTAGCCGCTGGAGCTCGAGCGTCGACTTCGACTTGGCGTCGATGGCCGAATAGATCGTGTCCCGGTCGAGAACAAAGCAGCACGGCACGACGTGGGGAGTTCCGTCGGGACGCACGGTGGCAAGACGGGCCACCTTGGCCCCCGCCGCTCGTTCTCTCATTACCGTGAGCTCCACGTTCCCGACGCTACTGAGCGACTCCTGTCATGAGCGCGCTCTGGTCACCGACGGCTGCGGTCGAAGCGGCGCGCCCGCGACGGCCTGAGCAAGGATGAAGCCATGACCGACGACGCAGCAGTCAATCTCAGCCGAGGCCTCCCTGAGACGGTGCTTCCCGCTCCGCCCGAGGAGTGGACGGAGGCCCTCGCGGACGCGTTCGCCATGTCGGGTGCGGAGCGTGAAACCGCGGTCGAGGCCGTTGCCCGCGCGTACCCGCGTTTCCTCGAGGCCTGGGCCTCACTGGCCGAGCTGGCCGAGGACGAGGTGGAGTCCTACGCCTACGCCCGAGTCGGCTATCACCGCGGGCTCGACGCGCTACGGGCCGCTGGCTGGCGAGGCTCGGGCTACGTGCGCTGGCGGCACGAGACGAACCGTGGCTTCCTGCGCTCAGTCGAGGCCCTGCGCCGAGCTGCCGAAGCGATAGGAGAGATCGACGAGGCGCAGCGCTGTGTGCTGTTCCTCAGTCAGCTCGATCCGGACTGGGCTCGCTAGGCCGACCGGCGGTCGAAGCGGCGGAGAGCCCTGTTCAGCCCAGGTCGAGCCGCCCGTGCAGGTAGTCGTCATAGGCAGCCAGGTCGAGCAGCTCGTGCCCGGAGTATGAGAAGAGGATCACTTTCTCCTCACCGGCCTCCTTGGTCACCAGCGCTTCGTCGATTACCGCCCGAATCGCGTGTGCAATCGCAGATCATCTAGGGCGCCATGGACCGACCATGTAGAAGGTGCTCTCGAGTTGCGACCGAAGAGCGGTCTCGAGCGTGATGTGGCGTTGGGCGACGACAACGGTCTGGCGGAAGTCCGTCCAATGTCACGAGGAAGAGAGTCGGTCGCAGCACGGCCGGCACAGCCAGTAGCCCGCGAACAACTCGACCGTGCCCGGAGAGCTTACCCGCCACCTACTACAGCCCAACTGCGCTGGCGGCGTTCTCACGGAACAGGGAACCCTCGCGGATGTAACGGCGAAGCATCGCTGTGCCCTTGTGGCCCGTCTGCTCTGCGATGACGCGTTCGGGGACACCGGCAGCAGCAGCCGCGGTCGCAAGACCGGCCCGCAGAGAATGACCGGCGACATCGTCGGGATCGAGCCCGGCTCGAGCTGCGTGACGCTTCAGCACGATCGCCACTGCCTGGCCGCTGAGTCGCGCTGGCCCGATGCGACCATGGCGGTCAACGGGGCGAAATGCAGGTCCCTCGGTGATACCTGAGACCTCGAGCCACGCCCTCCAGGCACGAACCGGGCAGGTGAGCGGGTTCGACCCGTAGGGGATGCCGACGGTGCGCCCGGCGCCCTCCTGGTCCGTCTTCGAACGCCGGAGGCGAATGGTAAGCCCGTCGGTCCCCTCGGTGATGTCGGCCACGTCGAGGCCGACCAGCTCGCTCCGTCGCAGCGCGCCCGCGAAACCGAGCAGGAGAAGCGCCCGGTCACGGTGCCCGAGCTGCGCACGCCACGGCGCACCAGACGGACCGCCTCCTCCTTGGTCGGGCTGTCGTGGCCCGCGGCCCGATGGGCGGCACTGATCGCGGCCAGGCGAAGGTCGATCGTGGCGGGCTTGGCGGCCCTC
>Ga0247847_1000382_pt1 | contig 11045 bp, 5 predicted proteins | sample PFST25metaG_FD_186002 | JGI IMG/M metagenome (GOLD analysis project Ga0247847, IMG submission 186002) | Peat soil microbial communities from Stordalen Mire, Sweden - P.F.S.T25 | ecosystem: Environmental > Terrestrial > Soil > Wetlands > Peat | place: Sweden: Norrbotten County, Stordalen Mire...
CAGTAGTTCCATCCCCAGGCCCAGAGTGAACCGTCGGCCTTGAGGGCGAGGCTGTGTTCGTAACCGGCGGCAATCGCTGTCCAGTCGTTGCCCGTGCCGACCCGAGTCGGAGTCAGCTTCCCGAGTCCCCCCGCGAACTTCTCGCCCCAGGCCCACAGCGACCCGTCGCTCTGGAGACCGAGGCTATGGAAGCCGCCGGCCGCGATTGCCGTCCAGTCCTTCTGCGTGCCGACGCGGGCCGGTCTCAGACGATTGCGGGTATCGCCTAAGCCGAGCTGCCCGAACTCGTTGCTGCCCCAAGCCCAGAGGGACCCGTCTCTCTTCAAGGCGAGGCTCTGATCGGCGGCAGAGATAGTCGCCCAAGCTCTTCCAGTGCCGACGCGGACCGGCTTCAGACGCTTGTGCGTATCGCGCAGGCCGAGCTGGCCGAACATGTTGCCGCCCCAAGCCCAGAGTGAGCCGTCGGTCTTGAGGGCGAGGCTGTGCTCATACCCGGCGGCGACGGCTGCCCAGTCGGCACTGGTCCTGAGCCACTCCCCTTGGCAGTTCGCCGCGAACCGCCCCGCTCGCTGGCTCGCGGTCACGGAAGAAGCAGCCGCGAGCAAAACCAAGACGGGAAGGAGACAGAGAAGGCCAAATGGTACAACCCGTTTCACGGCGACCCCCTGAGCACACGATACAACGGCGCGAGCGCCAGCATCATAGCACGACGGTCGACCTAACAGGGGAGCGGTCAGCGTCGCGGGAGACACGCGTCGACGTCACCCGCTCGGGGGCCGCGGAAGCCGGAGGCCTACTCGTGGCGGGCGAGCGGTGCCCGCGCCTCGCCACTCGACGGCGGGGTCGTGTGATGCGGCAGCGTCGCTCGGGGCGGCGCGCTCGGGTGACGCGCTGCGGGTTCGTCCTGCGGCTCCGGTGCGGCACTGCGCCGCCTGCGACCAAGCAGCGCCACCCACGCCCGTTGCAGGACCGGCGGCAAGTAGACCAGCCGCTCCAGACTGAGTAGCAGCAGCAGCGCCGCCGGTATGTCGGCCAGGCTCTCGCAGGCGAAGTAGCGCGGCTGCCAGTCGGGCATGAACTTGCGGTAGAAGTCGTGCAGCCGCTCCACCTGGGCGACATGCTCGAGCTGGTGGATCCCCCAGCGCGCCAGACGATGGCGCGGGCGCGGCTCGTATTCCCCACGCAACAGACGGCCGAACGCGTTGAACGTCAGCGAGATGCTGGGAACAGCGTTCGCGCGGCCCCAGGCGAAGGCCTCGCAGAGCAGGAACTCGGTAAAGCCGTTGGGTGTCTCAGGCCGCCGCCTCACAGCGCTCAGAGACAAAGCAGTCGAGCCCGGGACCGGCACAAAGTGCAGGAAGCCGGCCAGAGTGCCGCGAGTGTCCTCGGCCAGCGCAAAGAGAGCGTCTTTGAACTCCTCGGCACGCAGGTCGTCGGCCGCCATGGAGAAGCCCTGCACCGGCACGTGCGGCCGGTAGGCGGCCGAGACCTCGTGGACCGCCTGCCACTCCGGTTCGCTGAGTGTGCTGGCTTGCGCCACCCGCACCCGGTAGCCCGCTCTGCGGAGACGGTGTACCGACTGCCTCACCTTGCGGATCGGTCGGCCCTCAAGAGAGAAGCGCTCGGGGACGACCACGGCCTCGTCGCCGACGTAGATCGAGCGCAGCCCGATGCGTGCCCAGGCCGGACGCATGTTGGCGGCCACACCGATGACCGCGATGCGCCACGCCTTGGTGCGGCACAGGGCGGCGAACTGCTTGAGCAGGCCGTCAAAGGCCGCACGATCGCCTACCGGGTCGCCTGAAACGAGCACGATGCCCGCGGCCGCCCGGTAGGCGAGGGCGGCGCGCCTGTCCTTTTCGAAGAAGTACGTCTTGTCCCGCCGCAGGACGAAGTAGGCCAGCGAGTCCGGCGGCGACTGCGCCACCAGACCGTACACCAGGCGACGCTCCTCCGCCGTCTGGCAGGCTCCGCTGCGCGGCGCCCGCAGCGCCAGCCACAGCGACGCGGCCACGATCGCGGCAGCGGCCGTGGCCAGGGTGACACTCACATCGCCGGCGAAGTCGCTCGCCGGTTGCGCCACGGTCTGGCCGGCCAGCGCCGCCAGCGTCCGCCAGGCGGCTGCGGCGACACTTGTCGCCGGCCCACGGATGGCGGCGTGCATCAGCGTCATCGCGAAGCCGACTACATAAAGCAGCGTCAGAGCCACGCCGCAGAACGCCGCCGCCCGGCGCGGCCCTCCGGGGTCGCCGCGGCCGTCGAAGGTCCAGCGCCAGTGCCAGAAGGCGCCCAAGAGGACGGCGCAGACGGCGGCTTGCAGGAGCTCGACGTTGTGCACCAGGAGCAGGATGAACGAGGCAGCCAGCAGGAACATGGCGGCGTACAACGCCCGGCGGCTGCCCCGGCTCAGCCCGCGGGCGATGAGCAACAGCCCGATGCCGACGGCCAAGAGTAGCCCGCGTGTGACTTCGAGTCCCATCGGGTCCATGGTGCGCGCGGCCAGCGCCAGCGCATCATGCCATCCGGGGTGAGCGGCGGCGGCCAGCACGGCCACGCCGGTCGCGGCCGCCAACAGTGCCAGAAGCAGCGGAGCACGCGGGCGACGCAGCCTCGGATGCGCGTGGTCGTCCATTGGCAGAAGTATATGCCCGGCCGGCTTGTGCGCCGGCGCCCGTGGCCGTCATCATAGGGCCATGACCACCCCGTCGTTCGAACAGGGACCTATCCGGCCGCCGAGTGAGGCCGCGAGCCTGCTCGTGCGCGTCGTGCGCAACTGCAGCTGGAACCGCTGTCGTTTCTGCCCGGTCTACAAGGGCAGCCGCTTCTCGCTGCGCGCCCTCGACCAGGTGCTGGCCGACGTCGACGCCATGAGGGCGGCGGCTGACGTGCTCGAGGCCGCGACCGCGCTCGGGCCCGGGTCTGTGCCACCCGAGGCGTTCCAGGTCGCGCGCTTCCTGCGCGGCGGGGCGGGCGCCGCGTTCCTGCAGGACGCCGACCCCTGCGCCGTCACACCCGACAAGCTCGCCGCGGTGATCGAGCACGTCCGGCGCGCGTTTCCGACCGTGACCAAGGTGACGACCTACGGCCGGGCGGCGACGCTCGCCCGCCGCCGCCCGGCGGAGCTGGCACTCCTTGCCGCCGCCGGGCTCACGCGCGTGCATCTCGGCATGGAGTCGGGCTCCGACGAAGTGCTCGCCCGTGTCGACAAGGGCTGCACGGCGGCGCAGCTGGTCACGGCCGGCCGGCAGGTGCTCGAGGCGGGCATGGAGTTGTGCTTCTACGTCATGCCCGGGCTTGGCGGCCGCGAGCTGGCGGCCGAACATGTGCGCGGCACCGCCGCTGTGTTGCGCGAAGTCGCTGCTGCGGCACCGACGGAGCATCCGCTGGTGGTCCGCTTGCGCACCACCGCGGTCGTGCCGGGCACGCCTCTGGCCGACGACGAGGCGGCCGGCCACTTTGCCCTTCCCGACGACGTCGAGGTCGCCGCCGAGCTGCATGCCCTGCTCGAGCAGCTCGACGGCGTGCGCCTCGAGCTGCGCTCCGACCACGCCCTCAACCTCATGTCGGACCTCGAGGGTTCGCTGCCGGACGACCGCGCGCGGTGCCTGGCGGCACTCGACCAGTTCCTCGCTCTATCTCCGGCAGAACAGGCCGAGCTCGCCCTGGAAAGGCGCCTCGGCGTCTTCCGGCAGCCGGGCGCTCTGCTCGATGCACAGGGTCGGCTGGCGCTGCAGCGTCGGGCCGCCGGCGCAGACGAGGCCGAGACGGCCAAGAAGCTCGAGGCCGCCAAGCGCTTCCGCGCGCGCTTTCTCTGAGAGGGGCCAGCCGCGTCAGTCGCCAGGCCAAGGCTGACGACCGGCGACGGTTTCAGCGGAGGCGTCGATGTACTTCCGCATCGACCTGCGCACGCTGCCGCCGCGCATCTGCCCTGGTGACCGGCTCTTGGGTTCAGATCATCGCTGACGACGGCTGCGCGCTCACGGCACGTTCCAGACAAGCGTGCCCACCGGACACCGACTGTAGAGCCAGACGATGTCCCGGTTGGCGAGCCGCGTGCAGCCGTGCGAGTAGTTGCGCGGGAAGCGCCTCAGCAGCCAGGGCTCGTTGGTGCCGTGGATGGCATACAGCCCGAGGTAGCGCATCCTTCGCGGACCGTACTCCCCCGACATGTGCGGATCCTTGGCGTAGATCCTGAAGTGGCCCAGCGGCGTCGGCAGCGAGGGGCGACCAGTCACACACTTGAAGACACGCACGATGTGACCGTGCTCGTGGTAGTAGAGCAGATACTGCGAGATGTCGACGACGATGTAGTGGGCCGACGCCGTCGGTACGTGGTAGGGATTCGCATTCTTGACGAGCACCACGTGCACGCCGCTCGCGCCGGCTACGTGGCCGCTGTCGGCGGCCATCCAGGTGCGGAAGGGGAAACAGCCCTGGCGGTCGCTATGCCAGGTGGAGCTGGCCCTCGACGCAGCATCGAGGACTAGGCTACGCCACGGCGTCCAGGTGTCTCCTCGCTTGATCTGCAGGACGACCGTGGCTCCGGCGTGCGCTGGGCTGACCTGGACCCCAAAGGCGACGCCCTGGCCTTGGTAGACCGTCGCGGTCGCCGTAAACTGCAGACGCGGACGCACGGCGACGGTGGTCTCGGCGCTCGCCGCAGCCCCGCCTGCATCGCCGGCGAACTCGACCCGGTACGTAGTCGTACTCTTAGGGCTCGTCCAATACTGGACCGAGCCGGCCGCGTCGGCGGTGAGGCTGGCGAGTGGCGTGAAGACGGTGTCGCCGGCGGGCATGGAGCTGAGCTGCAGAGCGGCGAGCGGAATGCCGAGGTCTGCCGCCAGCATCACGTGTGTTCCGGCGGTGGCCGTGGCGGGCACCCCCGTCAGGGTGAGTGTCGGCGTGGCTGTAGGAGCCGGTGTTGAAGCGGCGACAGCCGAAGGCGCCAGAGTGGCAAAGAAGCCGCTCAGGATCAGCAAGACTCCGGCTGATCTGACGATGCGCTTGTGTAGCGCAAGCATGGCACCTCCGTGAGGCCGCGCGTTGGCGCCGATGATAGCAGAGTCCTCGTGCGCCGAGTGCAGGTCCTCTCCCCCGGCCGCCCACGCGACGCCGCCACCCGAAACGATCGTGTGGCCGGGGTTTCTACTCAAGGACTTCGCGCCGGCACTCGCATAGGAAGCGGCTCTGGCACTATCATAGCGACCAGACAACCGGATGGGGGCGGTCGCGAGCGCGAACGGTCAGCGCCGAGACGCTCGAAAGGGCTGAAGATGCGCTGGATCTTGGAGTCGAGCCTGCGACTGGCGGCCGTCGTCTTGGTCGCCGCCGGCGTCATCATGTTCGTGGGCGTCATGGCACTGCGGCATGCTGCAGTGGACACGCTGCCGGAGTTCCTGCCGCCCCAGGTCCAGGTCCAGACCGAGGCACTCGGGCTGTCGACCAATGAGGTCGAGCAGTTCATAACCGTGCCGTTGGAGGATGAGTTCAACGGTCTCCCTTTCCTCGACCATTTGCGCTCCCAGTCGGTGCCGGGACTGTCGTCGATCGAGCTGACCTTCAAGCCCGGGACCGACATCTACAAGGCTCGCCAGCTGGTGACCGAGCGCGTGGCTCAAGGCCCCTCGGTCGTCAACGTGGGGACGCCGCCGGTGATTGTCCAGCCGCTGTCGTCCGAGAGCCGCGCGATGATGATCGGTCTGTCGTCAAGGCAATTGTCCCTCATCGATCTCTCCACTCTGGCGCGCTGGCGCGTCAGGCCCCGGCTGCTCGCCGTGCCGGGGGTGGCCAACGTGACCATCTGGGGTCAGCGTGACAAGCAGCTGCAGGTGCTTGTCGACCCGGCGCGCATGCGCAAACAGGGCGTCTCGCTCGACCAGGTGATCAGCACTACCGGTGACGCCATGTGGACGTCGCCGCTGACCTTCGTAGAGGCGTCTTCGCCCGGCGCCGATGGCTTCATCGACATGCCTAATCAGCGCATCTCGGTCCAGCACATCCTGCCCATCAAGACGGCCGCCGACCTCGCCAAAGTGCCGATCGAGGAGACCAAGAAGCCGTTGCCCCTCAGCAGCGTCGCCACGGTGGTCGAGGATCACCCTGCCCTGAGGGGCGATGCGCTCCTCAAGCAGGGAGAGCCCGGCTTCATCCTGGTCGTCGAGAAGTTCCCCGGGGCCAACACACTGGCGGTGACGCGAGGAGTAGAGGCCGCCATGGACGAGCTCAAACCCGGCCTGGCTGGTGTGACCGTGGACATGACGATCTTCCAGCCGGCCACCTACATCGAGACCGCGCTGCGCACTGTCGGTCTGGCTGCGCTCGCCGGCTTCGTGTTGCTGGCGCTTTGGCTGGCCGTCGCCTCGCGGTCGTGGCGCGTCCCGCTCATCGGCATCGTCGCCTTCGCCTTCTGCATCATCGCCACTGCGGGGGTGCTCTACGTGCGCGACACCACATTCAACACGATGACACTGGTCGGGGTGGTCACCGCCCTGGGCGTGATCATCGACGACGCCGTGGTGGGGACCATCGCCATGCAGCGTCGCCTGGCAGAGCGGGGTGAGGACGGCGAGGAGTGTTCTGTGACTTCCGCCTTGGTGGAGACGTGCATGGAGATGCGCCGGCCGCTTGTCTACGCTCTGGCGATCCTTCTGCTCGCGACGCTTCCCCTGCTCGTTCGCGGTGGCTTCAGCGGCCCCTTCACGGGGCCGGTAGTGGTCTCCTATGCGCTCGCGCTGCTGGTCTCCACGGCGGTGGCCCTGGTGGTCATACCGGTGCTTGGCTATCTGCTGTTGCCCTCAGCTGCACCTCACTCGCCGGAGAAGCGCGCACGCCGGCTCGCCGGGCGGATCGAGCGAGGCTTCGGGCTCGCCCTGCGGGGCTTCGTGGGTCGGTCGGCGTGGGTCTACGGCGCCGTGGGCCTCCTCGTCGTAGTCGGCGCCGCGATGCTCCCGCAGCTTGGCAGAGGTCCCGTGATCCCGGCCTTCCAGGACCGCGACCTCTTGGTCCAGTGGCAGGCGCAGGCCGGCACGTCGCTGCCAGAGATGGAGCGCATCACGGGCAGGGCGAGCGGCGCCTTGCGCGCCCTCAGCGGGGTGCGCGACGTCAACACCGAACTGGGACAGGCCCTCATGGGCGACCAGGTGGTCGATGTCGACTCGGCCCAGACCTGGATCAGCCTCGACCCCAAGGCCGACTACAGCTCGACCGTAGCGGCCATACGGCACACTCTCGACGGCTTTGTGGGTCTGGGCCACACGCTCGAGACCTACGCCGCGACCTCGCTCGAGGCGGCGCGGACGAACACCGGGAAGGCGATCACCGTGCGCCTCTACGGCACGAACCAGCAGACCCTCTACCTGGAGGCGCAACAAATCCGGCAGCGGCTCACGGACCTGCACGGCATCGTCGATGCGCAGGTCTCGAGCCAGGTCGAAAGGCCGGCGATACAGATCCAGGCCAACGTGGCAGCGGCGGCGCGCTTCGGCCTCAAGCCCGGCGACATCCGGCGGCAAACGGCCGTCCTGATCGCCGGCATCCCGGTCGGCAGCTACTACCATGAGCAGGAGATCTTCGACGTCACCGTGTGGAGCGAGCCGGCCGTGCGCCAGAACCTGACGGATATCCGGAACCTGCTCCTCTACACGCCCAGCGGCGGACAAGTGCCGTTGAAGGACGTGGCCGCGGTGTCGATGCAACCCGCACCCGCTGAGATCGACCACGACCAAGTGTCACGCTACGTCGACATCAGCGCTGCCGCCAGAGGTGTTGATCTGGGCACGTTGATCGGCCGCGTCAGGACGCAACTCCAGTCGACGCCGATGCCACTCGGCTATCACGCGGAGGTGTTCAGCGACCTGAAGGCGAGGCAGAGTGCGAACACACGCAGCCTCCTGTACTCGCTCGCCGTGGCCGCCGGCATCTTCTTGCTGCTGCAGGCAGCTTTCCGCAGTTGGTCGCGGGCTGCCTTGCTCTTCCTCACCCTGCCCTTGGCAGCTGCCGGCGGCTTGGTGGCAGCGCTGCTGACGGACAGGCTGCTGACCATGGGCGCACTGCTCGGATTCGTGGTGGTGCTCAGCCTCGCCCTGCGCAACGGCATGCTGCTCATCCGCCGACTGCAACGCCTGGAGCAGCGCGAGGACAACGCCCTGCAAGGCACGGACCTCGTCCTGAGAGCCGCTCGCGAGGAGGCCTTTCCCGTGGTCACGACGGCGGTCGCCGTGGGGCTTGTCCTCATCCCCTTCCTCGCACGAGGCAGCATCGTCGGCATGGAGATCTTGGCGCCGCTCTGCGTGGTGGCATGCGGCGGCCTGGTCACCTCGACGCTGTACACCCTCTTCGTTCTCCCGGCCTTGTACCTCCGTCTAGTGGCACGCACGTCACGGACGGCATGAGAGCGCCGCAACCAAGGAGGCACGTGGTGAAGCACCGTGATCATCTTCTCTGGATCGTGTCGGTCCTCGTCATGGGCTTCGGTCTGGCGGCGTGTGGTCACAGCAGGGTCACGTCTGGCTACACGGCCCCGGCAGAGCTCACGCCGATCCCCGGCACCAGCCTGCATCATGTGACCCTCACCCAGGCAGCGATGGAGGATCTGGGCATCCAGTCGGAACCGGTGCGCGCTGCGGCGTCAGCCCCCACCACGGGTGGCCAGAAGCAGACACTCACGGTCATTCCGGTCAAGGCCGTGATCTACGACCCGCGGGGACGACCCTGGACCTATGCGATCGTTGCTCCGCGGACCTTTGTTCGTCGTTCGATCGTGATCGACCGTATCGACGGCAACGACGCCCTCCTGCTCTCGGGACCGCCACTCCACACGCCCGTAGTGACGGTCGGGGCGTCTGAGTTGCTGGGCACCGAGTACGGGGTCGGCGAGGAGTGACCACACCACGTCGCTCGGCTATGCGAGCGATCATATCGTGGAGTCTTAGCTTCCGCTTCCTGGTTCTCGGCGGGGCGATAGCTCTCATGGTCTTCGGCGTGGTCTCCATACCACGCACGCCGGTAGACGTCTTTCCTTCCTTCGCACCGCCCCAGATCGAGATCCAGACGGAGAGTCTGGGCCTCTCGACCTCTGACGTTGAGTCGCTGGTCACCGTGCCCATCGAGCTGGCCATGAGCGGACTTCCGGACCTGACGGATCAGCGCTCGACGTCCGTACCTCAGCTCTCCTCCGTGGTGCTCATCTTCAAGCCCGGCACCGACCTTCTGCATGCCCGTCAGCTCGTGCAGGAGCGGCTGAACACGGTGCGGCCGACGCTGCCCAAGTGGGCCAGCCCGCCCGTCATGCTGCCCCCGGTAGCTGCCACCGCGCGCGTCCTGCAGATTGGCATGTGGTCCGACAAGCACTCACTGATGAAGCTGTCCGATCTGGCCTACTGGGTCATCAAGGCTCGCTTGTTGCGCATCGACGGAGTGGCCGACGTGTCGCTCTGGAACGAGCGGCAGCCCACCTTTCAGGTCCAGGTGGATCCCGCCAAGATGGCCCGGCTGCACGTCGCACTCGATGACGTCGAACGAACCACCTCCGACGCGCTCGACTCAGGCGCGCTGCAGTTCTCGAACGGCTCGGTGGTCGGCGCCGGCGGCTTCCTGGACAACCCCGATCAGCGCTTGCAGGTGCCGCACTTGCTGGCGATCCAGACGCCACAGGCACTCGCGCAGGTGCCGTTGGAGGAGCAGCCGAAGAAGGGAACCACGGTACGGCTCGGGGACGTGGGCCCGGTCGTACAGAACTACCAGCCGATCATCGGCGACGCCATCATCGATGGACGGCCTGGCCTGCTGCTGGTGGTGGAGAAGCTGCCCTGGGGCAACACCCTCCAGGTGACGCGCGATGTGGAGGCCACCATCAACTCCATGAAGCCGGGGTTGCCCGGCATCCACTTCGACACCACCATCTTCCGTCCCGCGAGCTACATCGATGACTCGCTCCATGACCTGTCGACCGCCATGCTGTTGGGCTTCCTGTTCGTGGTCGTGATCGTTGTCCTCTTCCTCTTCGAATGGCGTGTCGCGCTGATCAGCATCGTGACGCTGCCGTTGTCTTTGACGGCGGCGGTACTGGTGCTGCACTTCGCCGGCGCAACCATCAACACGATGATCCTGGCGGGCCTCATCATCGCTCTCGGCGAACTCGTCGACGACGCCATCATCGACGTCGAGAACATCCTGAGGAGGCTACGCGAAGCGCGTAGCTTGGGCAGCGAGGAGTCCATGGCGGCCATCATCCTCAAGGCCTCGCTCGAGGTGCGGAGCGCGATCATCCATGCGACCCTGATCAGCCTCGTGGCGATGACGCCGGTGTTCCTGCTGCACGGCCTCACCGCCGCCTTCTTCCGCCCCCTGGCACTGGCCTATTCGCTTGCCATCCTGGCCTCGATGGGGGTCGCACTCACGGTCACGCCGGCGCTGACGCTGCTCTTCCTGCGCCGAGCGCCGCTGAAGCGCCAGGCGTCACCGCTGGTCGGCTGGCTGCGCCGCGCCTACTCCGTCGTGCTGTCACGCATCGTCGTGCGCCCGGTGGTCGCCTACGCGACCTTTGCGGTGCTGGTACTGGTGGGCGTCATGGTGGCCACCCAGCTTGGGCAGTCCCTCTTTCCCGCCTTCGAGCAACGCGACCTGCTGATCCACTTCGACGCCATCCCGGGCACGTCGGCCGCGGAGATGGAGCGGATCACCACCAAGCTCTACCATCAGCTCCAAGCCATACCGGGGGTAGACAGCTTCGGGGCGCATATCGGCCGCGCCAAGCAGGGCGAGGAGGTGGTGGGAGTCGACGCAGCCGAGGTATGGATCAGCATCGACAAGTCAGTCGACTACAACAAGACGGTGGCCGCCGTGCGCGCGGTCGTCGACACCTGGCCGGGACTTTACCGGGACGTCGAGACTTACCTCAACGAACGCATCGAGGAAGTGCTCACCGGCGCCAAGGAGGCCGTGATCGCGCGGATCTACGGGCAGGACCTGGCCCAGATGCGAAGCAAGGCGAGACAGGTCCTGGGGGTGTTCTCCGGCGTCCCTGGAGTGGTCGACCAGCATGTCGT